>Ga0075163_10000528_pt1 | contig 48899 bp, 37 predicted proteins | sample JI1023141ADNA_FD_71478 | JGI IMG/M metagenome (GOLD analysis project Ga0075163, IMG submission 71478) | Wastewater effluent complex algal communities from Wisconsin, to seasonally profile nutrient transformation and Carbon sequestration -... | ecosystem: Engineered > WWTP > Effluent > Algae...
AGTGGTAACTTACGTCAGCGCCCCTTTGTGCCGCGTGATAAAGGGTTGGTTAACATGGAGTACAAAAGTACCAACAAAAAATGGAGTATTAACAGTACTTTAAAGATATTGGGATATAGTCGTATTCCTTCCGGAGGAGTGGTACATCATGGATATGTAATAGCCGATCGCTCAAAGCCGTTTGTTTTAATAAATTCACAACTGAGTTACTTTTTACCAAAGTTGGATATTTATCTTGGTGCCGAAAACATTGGAAATTATGTTCAACATCATCCTATCATAGCTTCTGATGAGCCATTTAGTTCTAGCTTTGATGCTTCACTTATTTGGGGACCAACTATGGGAAGAATAATCTATTTGGGATTCAGGTGGAATCCTTTTTCTGAAAAAAAATCTAACAAGCAATAAACACATTTAACTACTAATTAAAACATCTAACATAAAACAAGAATGAAAAAACTACTAAGCATCATCTTACTGTTAATGTGCACCTATGCGTTTGCGCAAAACAAAAAATCAACTGTTCTAGTAATAAAAACATCGGCCGAATGTGACCAATGTAAAAAGCGTATTGAATCGAATTTGATGTATGAAAAGGGAGTAAAGTTTTGCAAACTCGACGTTCCAAGTAAGAACTTAACCGTGACTTACAATCCTGAAAAAATTCAGCCCGAACAGCTTAAAAGAGCGATAAGCAAATTAGGATACGATGCCGATGAGCTAAAAGCTGATTCGTTAGCTTATTCAAAATTGCCTGAATGCTGTAAAAATGGAAGTGGGAATCACCATGAATAAACCTTGAATTAAAAAAAATAAATATCTTGCATCAAAATAAAACCCATGAACAAGCTATTTACTTTACTTGCTTTTATTATTCCAGGATATGCAATGGCACAGTGCACTACTACAAATGGTATAGGATGTCAATGCGCCGATGGTATTTCAACAAATTGTGATTTATTACCGGATATAATGGTGAGTGAATATGCTTTTCAAACCTATCAGGGTGGTCCCAATGAGTATCCACAAACTAATGCAGGAACGAGTGTTACCGGCCAAGGTCCCGACGATGGGCGATTGCGCTTGTCTGCATCTACCCCAAATGTAGGAAGAGGTGCTTTGGAAATACGCGCAGTGGATGCGAGTGGAAAGCGATGGTTTATTTGTGGAACCGATACTTTTTCTATTAACGATCCCAATGCCAACATTCAATTTACTTGTCCAAACGGAAATCCTAATCCTCGACAATTATTAAAACAACGTGTGTATCATAAAAACGTAAATTCTATGAGCTACACTGAACGTTTTGCAGGAAGTATGACTTATCATCCTACCCATGGGCATTACCATGTTGACGATTGGGAAATTATGACCATTCGTATCCAAGATACTTCGGAAGCAAATCCATTAAAATGGCCAATCGTGGGAACCGGTCATAAAGTTGGATTTTGTGTAGAAGATTATCAAAGTTGTGCTACAGCTAATGGGCATTGCAAAGATTCTATAGGTAATACTATTACCAACAACATCATTAATTTAGGACATGGTGGTGGAAACTACGGATGCGGAAATATTTTTCAAGGAATTACTGTTGGATATACTGATATTTATTGGGAAACCTTGGATGGTCAATGGATTTACATTGCACCGGGAACATGCAACGGGCAATATTACGTAGTAATTCAGGTGGATCCACAGAACTTTTTTCTAGAGTCAAATGAAAACAACAACTACTTTGCCTCGCCTATTCAACTTACCCAGCAAAACCCAACAGGTAATCCGGTAATTGAAATACAGTCGAATAAAAATTCTGCCACAGTTTGTGCCGGCGATAGTGTTGAATTAACAGCAACTGCAGGCTCTTCTATTTTGTGGAGCACAGGTGCAACAACTCAAAAAATTAAAGTTCCTTCAAGCAATGCCACTTACACAGTTCATGTTACCAATTATTGCGGAACCGATTCGGCAAGTTATACATTAAGTGAAGTACCTGCCTCTGCAACCCCGGTTACTACAGGCGATACGGTATATGTATCAGGAAATGCCACTTTAGTAGCCAATGGAAGCGGTACTATTAAATGGTACAATGCTGCCGGAAATTATTTAGCAACAGGCGATACCTTTGTTACACCAACCATTACAACTTCAACAACCTATTATGCCGAAAATTCGGTAACACACATCGATACTGCTTTTGCTTATCCGCATACCAATGCACTAGGCGCTGCTAATTATGTAAACACGGCACAATACGAGCTATTTTACGCTGATGTTGATTTTGATTTATTACGTGTAAAAATATATGCACAAAATGCCGGTTCTATAACTGTTCAACTCACCAACAATGTAGGTACTGTTTTGCAAAGTACTACAGCGAGTGTGGTTGCCGGATTAAACTACGTAAATCTAAATTTCTCGGTTGTTGGAGGTAGCTATTATCGTTTAAATTATCCAGGAGGAAGTGTGTATATGTTACGAAACAACTCTGCAAATGTAAGCTATCCCTATGGTGTGCCGGGAGTGGTTACTTTAACAGGCTCATCCGCGGGTGCTTCGTATTATTACTTTTTTTACGATTGGAAAATTGCTACTGCATCTATTGCTTGTCCAAGCGCCAGAGTTCCTGTTTTGGCTTATGTTGATGTAACCACGGATATGTCAAAGTATATTTTGTTTGACCATTCGTTAAACGTATATCCTAATCCTTCAAAAGGAGTTTTTACACTCGAATTTAATTCACCGGTAAATGCTGCAACTACTGTTCAAATTTCGGATATTGTTGGTCGTGTAATTTCGGAGCAGCAATTAGTTTCTGCTCAAGGACGGTCGGTAGTTTCATTAACTACGGTGCCCTTGCAAAAAGGTGTTTATTCGTTGCGAGTTACCAGTGACAAAAAGCACTTTTTTAGAAAACTAATTGTTGAGTAAGTTGCTTAATACCGTTAAATAAGGGTATTGCTATTTGTTGAAAATTCATGCAAAATTATTGGTGAATTTGATATAGTACATCCAGCGACTTAATGTTTTTGAAGCCTTCTAAATGTAGTTCAAAATACAACATTAGCTTAGCAAGCAGTATTTTCCGCTCTTCACGATTCAATCCTGTTTGCTGCCTCAAATTCATGGTGTTATTTAGTAAGAGTGCTTGTTCATTATCGAGCGAAAGCGGGCTTATTACATTGGTAAATATACCTTCTTGCAAATCGAAATAGGGTTCAGTTTCACTCCATTTTCCCTGAGGATAAAATCCCAAATAACGAGTAAAATCAAGTAAAAATTTTAGGTGAAAATTAGCGTTCAACGGTTCGGAAATTTCGAGTTCGAGGATACTTTTATGTAGAAAAGTAAATAATTCCGGATTGGCTTCTTCTTCTCTGATTGCCTTATAAATTACTTCGTTTAAAAACAACAATACAGCTCCTTTGCTAAAGTCGGTATGCACTTTCAATAAAGGAGCTACAAGCTGTATTTCCTTGGGTCGAATTAGTTTCGTCCCTTCTTTATGATTTGCATGGAGTTCGAGTAAACTTAAGGGTAAAAAAAATGCGGCTTTTGATTTCTTGCCATGCACTCCTCCAATGATGTATGTTTTTAATCCGAATTGCTCGGTATAACATTTTACAATGAGGCTATTTTCCGCATATTTAGTTGTTTTAAGTACAATTGCCTTAGTACTGCTCAACATGCGGCTTCATTAATTAACAATTAAAATTTTGGTTGAACATGATTCAGATCCATCGGCAGCAGTACTAAATACCATGTATACACCAGATGCAGCTTTCTCGCCTTTCAAATTTTTTCCATTCCAAATTGCTTGTCCGCCCAATGCTTTTGTTTGATAGATTAAAGAACCGCTAACATCTGTTATTTTTACACTTGCATCTTGGGTTAAGCCTTTAATTGCTACAACACCTTCGTACTTATTGTTTACAGGATTGGGAAAGGCAAAAATATCACAGCTTTCAACACCTTCGGTAGCAGTACTTCGGTACGAAATAATCCCCAAATCGGTGCCTATAAATACTTCTCCGTCTTCGGGATTAATTGCCAAAGAGCTAATTGCATTCGAAAACAAGGGACTATTTTCCTTTGTAAAATGTTCGAGTTGCTGAGTACCATCGCTGCTCATAAAATACACGCCGCTATTGAGTGTACCTATCCATTTTCGGTTAGCACCATCAACTGTAATTGCAGTAACTATTTCGGTTTCGAGCAAGTATTGAATATTCCCATCTTGCTCAATTTTAATTTGTTGTGCATCGTAATTTTCGTTCGAAAAAACTGCATCCGGAGAATAAAACACACAAATTCCTTTATCGGTTCCAACCCAAACTTCGCCATTTTTATCTTCAGCAATTGAAAAAATTTCGGAGCCACAAATCGCACCTCTGCCCGGACTAAAGGTAAGTTTCTTTACTTTATCGTCGGTAGTATAATCAAGCGTATTGTTGTCGTCGAACACTAAAATTCCAGGCTCATTCGTTGCACGAGGTAACACTACCCATTTTTTATTGGATTGAGTAATAATCAATGCACCTGCATCGCGCACAGTAATTTCCGAATTGATAGTTGTATTGAAACTTTTCCAAGTACCATCCTTTTTAAATACGTTTAGAAGCGTGCTAGTAAAAGGATTCACAACCCATAGGTTTCCTTCGCTATCATAACTCAAACCACTCACCCAAACGCCGGGATTTTCGGGACGGTACTTTATGGTGCTATTGGTATTGTTATAAATTTTTACAATTTGTTCGGTGTTACTATCAAACTCAATCAATCCTTGATACCAAGAAGTGGCAAAAACTCTATTCGGATTTGTTGGACTTTGTAACACATACAACATGTCCTTTGCAAACTGAATTGTTGAATCTCTTACAAACTGCGCTGATTTTGATGCCCAGGTATTGTCGATAAATGAAGATATACCTTCCTCGTGCCCTACTCCACTCCAGGCATCATCAACTCCGCCGGGAGCAACCCAGAGCCGATTTTGAGAGTAACTCATCGAATAAACATTGTTCGTGATAGGGCCGGATGGAGAGCGATATACAAAATGATAGGGCACATCATTTTCAACAAGACCGCTGCGCAAATCAGCGATCCATGTACTGTTATCCTTATCAACTAATACATCGTTAGGTGCTGCAAAAAAAGGATACTTATTAGGATAATTGTAACCTCCGCCTAAAAAGTTAACTTGATTTTTAGTTACGTCTCTCACACTGGTTCCATAAGGATAAAGTATAAACAAATTATTTCCAAATACACGCAAACGAACCCGTTCAAGTACCTCATTATCATATGGACTCCACTTATTGCTATCAATATCACACTGGTATATTTTTCCGGGCTTAACAGGTTTGTTAACAATAAATTTATGATCGTATACAACAATCGAATTGTAGGTTGTGGTAGGTAATCCTGTTCGCTTTTTCCAATTTGTTGGATTGGCTAAGTTGGGGTTGCTTTTAGCCGCATAGTAAATACCTTGATCGGTAGCAGCATAAAAAGTATCACGAAACAACATTAAATCGTTCACATTTTGGTTCACGATGGCGAGGTAATAAGTATCCTTAATTTCCTTCTTCACTAAATCAAGTACTACTATACCGAAGCCGCAACCTAGGTACACATAAGTATCGCCTATGTATATGGTGTTAATATTTTTACTGCCCGACATGGTGCTTCGCTTGATATCGGCTATGTTCAGTATTCGATCGTTTTGAATTAAGTCGATATTAGCATTGGAGTAGGCCACTATTAACGTGCGTGTTCGTGCATCGTAGTTGATGGTGTTAATGCCTACATCCGACAAGCCATTTACTTTACTCACTCGGTTGCTGCTTCCATCGGTTTTATCATAATAAAATAAATTACCATCTGCCACACAGTATATGCGATTTTCGGCTTCGGCAATTCGTGTGGCTTTGTTGTAGGATAAATGATCGCGCCAATGTCCAATTGCTACTTGTGCATGCAAGGTATAAGTAGCTACACAAAGAAATATAGTTAACAGTAAATAATTGTAAGTAATTTTCATTCGCGCAAATTTATTGGTTTTAGCTGATTATTACTAACGCATTAAAGCCAAAATTATTGTGTGATTTCACTTAGAAGTGCAAGGCTTAATGTTTCGCCTTTTCTTCAACTATTGCTTGAAATGACTGTATTTGCAAACGACTTTCGGCCCAGGATATGAAATCAAAATATTCAAATGCTGTTTTTTCGAAGGTATCGTTTTGAAGTTTCTTCATTTCGTCACGTAAGCGTTTGTAATGTTTTTGCTGTTCTTCACGGTTTTTGGTTTTCATTATTTTACTAATGAAATCAAGAAAGAGGTTTTCAAATTTATATACTCTTTGCCGTGAATTGAGGTAGCGATGTGTAGATTTAAATGCATAAGGAATTAAATCGTGGTGTTTTAATTCGATATGAATAATAAGGTTGAGCAATTGAGTAAAACAATGAATGTCTTTGCTTTCGTCAATTTCTGTATCATTCAATAGTTTATTGGTCCAGCGCAATGCTTGAGTGTATTTTTCAGCACCAAAGCACACTACGGCAATATTGAAATAGAAATAAGAACGCCGCACTTTATTAATTTTCCCGGCATATTTATCAATTCCTTCTTCAATTTTTGGAATTAATTTTAAGGCTTTTTCAAATTCGCCGGTTTGAGCATATAAGGTGAGTTCCAAACTATATGCACTTGAAAAGAGCTTCACCTCTAAGTCTTCATTTTTGTTGGTTTCGAGTGTATGTGGAATAGCCCTCAATTTTGCCAAATAAAACAACACTTCAGGATACTTTTTTAATTGACTTGCAACATAAATTATATTGGTAAGAACAGAAAAATAAATGTTTGGTTCTTCCTTAAAAATAAAGGTAGTGGACTCAATTAATAAAACGTTTTGATGCAAAAAATGGTAACTGCTTTTATAATCTCCTATTCCAAAATAATAGGCTGAATAAATGTGGTTGCTTAAGTACTTTGTTGCAGTTGTAAGTTCACTTTCGGGAATCTTTAGCAAGGTGGTATCAATTATGCGTTTAAATTTTTCTATCTCGTGCTGGCTCCTTGCTTTGCCTTCCTTGTTTAACAGTTGAAAAAATCGACTTTTTATATTCCAAAACTCTTTGTGAATTTTAATTTTATTAATCACCAATTTGTCTTGTTCCAATATTTGCTTAATGTCCTCTTCCGATTTTCCTGAATAATTATCCTTTTCAATAAGCTCCTTCTCCCAGCGATAAATGTCGAGTAGGGCAATGTGCTTTTCGTATTTAGTAGCCAACTTTTTTGCACTTATTAAAATGCGCAAACATTGTTCGTACAATGTTTTCTTAAAAAGTATTTCAGCATAGTGCAACATGTTTTTAAGTTGCGAATCTATGCTGCTATCGCTGTTGTAGGCATCCAGGCTTCTTAAAATGGCATCGTACAAGCGGCTTTTTGCTATACTAAACTGACGAATAAAAATTTCCTTTTTAAATTGTTTTAGCAAAATGGCTTCATCGTATACCTTTTGCTTGTCAATGGCATCAAAGAGTTTCACATAATTGTTTTGTTCACCAATGATGTGTCGTGATGAATACAATTTGAAATATCGCTTCTCAGGCTTTGATAGCGAGTGAATAAGCTGGTGCAGATTTTCAGAAACTTTTACAGACATGTAATTAATTTTTAGAAAAGATGCGTTTAAACATCCTTATACATCAGTATTAATGCGCTGCAAAGTTACACCTAAGGTTTCAAATGCTTACTTAGACATGTATGTTTTTTCGCAAAGTAGGAAATGCCTTTGACTTGTATAAAAAGCACTTTTTAAAATTCACCTCAAAAGCTCTGAATACAAGCAAAGTACTCATTTTAGTGATACCTGAAATACAGTTAGACTTGTATAGATGCACTAAATTTTGTTGGAAAATCAGGAGCTATAGCGGCTAATTTTACAGAAAAGGAAAAGAAATAAATGGCTCTCCGCTTTTATTAAATCGTTTAAAAGCACTGATAAATAGGCGATTTCAACGAAATTAAAAAAATTACAACTAAAAACAATACACATGAAAACAAAAGCTACACTAAAAACACCGGTACTTTTACTACTGGTAATTTGCTTTTTACGCGTTAGTGCCCGTGAAAATGTTGGACCAAAAAGAACAGCATTGCTTCCACAAACCGTAAAATTAACTGCTGCCTGCTCACAAAGCGGTTCGCGCATCGATTTAGACATAAATAATGTACGCACCAAAATTTTGGGCGGTGGCGATATGTGGTGGGATTTAACCGACCCGAAGTATGAAATCCCAAAAGATTCGAAAAAGCATTCTTTATTTGCCGGTTCATTATGGATTGGGGGTTTATCGCAAGGCTCGAACTTAAAGGTAGCTGCAATGACTTATCGCCAAACCGGAAACGATTTTTGGCCCGGTCCTTTAGATAAGAGCAATGCCTCTATTGAATCGCAAGTTTGTGCTCAATACGATAGACACTATGTAATTACACGAAAAGAAGTGGAAGAATTTAGAGCAAGTTTTGAGGCACTTGGAAGCAGCGCTGTTGTTCCCGCTTCAATTGAAGGATGGCCAGCTTTTGACAGATATGGAAATGCGAACATAACACAACCACTGGCACCTTTTTACGATGCCGATCAAAACGAAGAATACAATCCTTCAGGAGGAGATTATCCCGGTTATAGTTTTAAAAACGAAATGGGCGATTGTAAAACCGAAGCACAACTTTTTGGCGACCGCACTATGTGGTGGGTTTTCAACGACAAAGGAAATGTGCATACTGAATCGGATGGTGCTCAAGTAGGACTCGAAATCCATGCGCAAGCATTTGCATTTGCTACGAACGATGAAATAAATAACATGACTTTTTATCAGTATCAAATCTTCAATCGATCGAGCGATAAATTAGATTCCTGTTATTTAGGAATGTGGGTTGATCCGGATTTAGGTAATCCGAACGATGATTATATTGGTTGTGATGTTGGAAGAGGGTTAGGCTTTTGTTACAATGGGGATGCTGACGATGATGGCAATGGAGAAAATCATTATGGGTTGAACCCTCCGGCCATTGGTATAGATTATTTTCAAGGTCCACTAGCCGATGCCGACTCAATTGACAATCCTGCAAGTACTACATTTAATGGAACCGGTTATGGAGATGGGATAGTTGACAATGAACGTTTGGGTATGGAAAAATTTATGTTTTATAAAAACGATGGTTCTTTAGAAGGTAACCCCGCAAACACTTCCCATTATTATGGCTACTTAAAAGGCAGATGGAAAGACAACAATCCGATAACGTATGGAGGAAGTGGGCGTTTGAGCAGTACCATATTGTGCAATTTTATGTTTCCATGGGATACAGATCCAAATAATCAGGGAAATCCATGGACTATGACTGCTCAAGTTGATGGACGCTTTATACATTCGTCGGGTATTTTTACTTTAAAACCAGGTTCAGTAAACATTGTAACTGTTGGAGCAGTGTGGGCTCAGGCCAGTTCTGGTGGACCATTGGCATCGGTAAATTTGATGAAAGCCGCCGACGATAAAGCACAACGCTTATTTGACAACTGTTTTGAAGTATTAAATGGTCCTGATGCACCTGATTTGAGCTTTAGAGAATTAGACAAGGAAATAATTATTTACCTATCCAACAAAAAAAATTCGAACAATTACCAAGATAAATACATTGAGTTAGATCCGGGTATTGCAAGTCCTCCGGGTGTTAATCCTCCTTACGATCCTTATTATCGCTTTCAGGGATATCAAATTTTTCAGATGAAAAATGCCGATGCTTCAGTTGCCGATATTTACAATCCGGACCTTGCACGATTAGTAGCACAATCGGATATAAAAGATGGTGTTTCACAATTGGTAAATTTTAAATACGAGCCTTCACTGAATGCCAACATTCCTCAACTCGAAGTGGTAGGAGAAGATAAAGGAATAACAAAGTCGTTTCGAATACGCGAAGATGCCTTTGCTTCAGGAGACAAGCGATTAATTAACCACAAAAAGTACTATTACCTAGCATTGGCTTACGGCTACAACAATTACAAAACCTACGACCAGCAAGACCCATTGACATTTGATGGTCAAAAAACTCCATACAAAGCCGGGAGAAATAATGTTGGAAAAGCCGGTAAACCTTACACTGTAATACCACATATTGTTGCTCCTGAAAGTAATGGAACTGTTGCCAATTCGGAATATGGAATGCAACCGGAGATTACTCGTATTGAAGGACAAGGAAATGGAGGCTTTGCGCTTGAGCTTACCGACGAATCAGAAAAGGCAATTTTAGCTGATCCTAATTTTAAGCAAATAACCTATAAAGCAGGTGCAGGTCCTGTAAATATAAAAGTCATAGACCCATTGGCAGTTGTTCCTGCAAAGTATGTACTCAAATTGCTTACACCGGGATTAAGTCCTAGCGCAATAAATAAAGCAAACTGGAGCATTACCAATACCAGCACTGGACAAACCATTAATTCAGAAAATAGCATTGATGTTGGAGCTGAACAGTTGACTAACTGGGGATTTTCGGTAAACATTGCACAAAGTTTTGATCCTGGAACAGCGTCTTCTATTAACAATGGATTTATTAGTGGCACAATTGAATTTGCAGACAATAACAAACGATGGTTAGGTGGAATTCCAGATGGAGATTTCCCTTTCCCGGTAAATTGGATTCGTGCAGGTACAGTCTCTAACACTCTCGCTGATGTTTTGAACGATGATTACGATAATGTTGATATTGCCTCTACTTATGAGAGCATTATTCCGACTAACATTGGTTACGGTTCGGGGGGTACTTGGGCTCCTTATCGTTTGTGTGCTCAAACCACAATTGGTACAGTTCCAGGTGCAGCTTCACCCGGTGTGTTTTGTGGGCCGGCATTTTCTGATGCAAACATCATGAATAACACTTCTAATTTTTCAAATTTAGCAAGTGTTGATGTTGTGATTACAAGTGATAGAAGTAAATGGACCAGGTGTGTTGTTTTTGAAACAAACGATGATACTATACTATCTCCCACCTTGTATGCTACACGTAAATTAGATTTGCGAAATGCAGCTTCAGTTGATAAAGATGGAAATCCGGATAATTCGGGAACCAGAGGCATGAGTTGGTTTCCGGGTTACGCTATTAATGTAGAAACAGGAGAACGATTAAACATGGCATTTGGCGAGGATTCGCACTTTGATGGTGTAAGTTCATTAACCAATGAAAACGGAGCCGACATGATGTGGAATCCAACTTCTAATGCTGATTTTAACAATGTCTTTAGCACTACTCCCAATCCGGCTTTTGCTGGCAAGCATTATATTTATGTGTTTAATAACAACATGATTAACGATAAGAATCTTGCTATTGATACCAACGATGTTCCGGCTTATGATTCGTGCAGATTTGTTTATAACAAGATGCGACAAGGTAATTTTCACCCAAATAATTTAATTAAGCGACAAGTTTTTAAAGATATTATTTGGACCTCTATTCCGCTGTTAGCAGCCAACCAACAATTATTAGCCTGCGATGTTCGAGTTAAATTAAGGGTAACAAAACCTTTCGAAAATAATTTCGCTGCAAGCGGATATAGAATTGATAATACCCTAAACAATTTAGGTCCACAAGCGAATCCTGCAAGTAATGGCAACTATCCTATGTATAGTTTCACTACTTACAATTTTGCTCCAAAAACATACGATAAGGTAACCGCCGAAAATGCTTTGCAGTTGATAAATGTTGTACCTAATCCTTATTACGCATATTCGGCCTATGAGCAAAATCAAGTTGATAATGAAATAAAAATTACCAACTTACCTCAAAAATGCAACATCCGAATTTACACAATGAATGGGGTTTTGGTGAGGGAGTTTAAGAAAGATGAAGCCTTGACTTCGCTCAATTGGGATTTAAAAAATCAAGTAGGAATTCCGGTGTCGAGTGGAGCTTATTTAATTTATGTGAATGCACCCAACATTGGCGAAAAAGTAGTAAGGTGGTTTGGTGCCATGCGTCCTTTGGATTTGGATAGTTATTGAGTTTAGTTTGGTTAGTTGTTTTGAATAAAGCCTCAAAGTATTGCTACTTTGAGGCTTTACTATTTTAAACACTGAACAGGCTTTTAAAAATTTAGGCATATTCAATCCCACTCGCGCGAATCTTCAGATTCGTGTGTTTTAATCAATAAAAACGGAAACACAAATTTTCTTTCCAAAAAATTTCACCTGATTCTTCTCACACTGGCGCGCGCTTGTAGCGCGTGACAAATGCACTTGCTATTAAATACACATATCTTAATTTTGCACGGATGTCCCTCTTACTCGTCCTCGTTTAGCACAGCGTAACGAGGATGTTTTATAGTTTGCGTTTGTAACGCAATAAACAAAAAATTCCGATTTTAAAAATACATTTGAGCTATGAGTGATGATGCCGCAAATAAAACAAATCAAAGTTGTGTTTTAATAAATAAAAATAGAAACGTAAATTTTCTTTCCAAAAATTTCCCACACTGGCGCGCGCTTGTAGCGCGAGACCAATGCACTTGCTATTAAATACGCATATCTTAATTTTGTACGGATGTCAGAAAAGTATAAGTTCAGGATTCCGCAAAGCATAATTTTTGTAACATACAGAAGTCACGCGCTACAAGCGTGCGCCAGTGTATGCTGTGTGTATTTGGTATTACTTTTTAAAAAACTGAACAGATTTTTAAAAATTTAGGCATATTCAATCTAAGGCTGCTATTCCAATTTAATTATTGTTAATGATTTCTTAACATTGCAACAATACCCTTCACTAACACAATAGTGAAATTTGCACAGAAATAAATTAAGCACATGGCTACAGAAGGTCAAACAATATTACTGGTAGATGACGATACGGATATTCTTGAATTTTTGAGTTATAATTTGCGCAAAGAAGGCTACCGGGTACTAACCGCAGATAACGGAAAACAGGCCGTTGAGATTGCTTTACAAGAAAAACCACAACTTATTTTACTCGATGTAATGATGCCGGGTATGGACGGTGTTGAAACCTGTAATCAGTTGCGCGAAAACAGTGAATTGCAACAAGTAATAATCGCTTTTCTAACAGCACGAAATGAAGATTATTCACAAATAGCAGGATTCGAAGTTGGGGCCGACGATTATATTAGCAAGCCCATTAAACCACGCGTTTTAATAAGCCGAATTAAAGCCCTGTTGCGTAGAAATCGAAACCTAGCTCCGGCAGTTGAAAATTTGCATTTGGGTGGAATTGTGATTGACCGCGAACAATACTGCATAGAAAAGGACGGAGAAAAAATTTACCTTCCCAAAAAAGAATTTGAATTACTCGCATTGCTTTCATCAAAACCCGGAAAAGTATTTACGCGCGAACATATTTTATCGCAAGTATGGGGCGATGATGTAGTTGTAGGCGATAGAACCATTGATGTACACATTCGAAAATTACGCGAAAAATTAGGCGATACCTATATTAAAACTGTAAAAGGTGTAGGATATAAATTTGATTTCTAATTTTGAAGCATGCGTTTTGGTCTATCCTTAAAATTTTCGCTGCTTACTGCACTTGTTTGTACCCTGCTAATTTTCATTTTTGGGTACCTGTTTAATTATACCAACAGCAGCAATCTCACCTTGGTGTTGGCTTTTAGCTTCTTGTTATTGCTCCTTGGAATTTGGGGCTTTTTTCAATTATTTATTAATAAAAAGCTGAAAGAAATTTACTTTACCATTCATCATTTTAATGTAAATGAAAAAGATGATGTAACAAAAGAGGCTAAAATAAACGATGACTTTTTAGAAAAAACAAAGCAAGAAGTTGAGATATGGGCCCAGGAAAGACGCGATGAAACTGAACGCCTTAAAAAACTTGAAGTGTATAGAAAGGAATATTTGGGCAATGTTTCGCACGAGCTAAAAACACCCATTTTTAATATTCAAGGATACGTTTTAACCTTGCTTGACGGAGGATTAGAAGATCCCAACATCAACCGAAATTACCTGGAACGTGCCGAGAAAAGTGTTGAACGCATGATTTCAATTGTTGAAGATTTGGAAGCAATAACCCAACTCGAAAGCGGTGAATTGCAATTGGAAATTGATAAGTTTGATTTGAACGGATTAATAAAAGATGTGTTTGAATCGCAGGAAATGCGCGCCGGAAAACGAAACATAAAATTAAATTCGGTATTTCTCGAAAATAAACCATTATGGGTGATGGCCGATAAATTCAGAATCCGACAAGTACTTACCAATCTTATTGTAAACTCCATAAAATACGGCAAAGATGGAGGCGAAACCATTGCAAAAACCAGCGACATTGGCGATACCATTTTAGTTGAAATTGCCGACAACGGTATTGGAATTCCAAAGCATGATAGCGAGCGGGTTTTTGAACGATTTTACAGAGTTGATAAAGGTAGAAGCCGCAGCGAAGGAGGCACCGGTTTAGGTCTTGCTATTGTGAAACACATTATTGAAGCTCATGCACAAAGCATACAGGTTATTAGTACTGAAGGAGCCGGTTCGGTATTTTCGTTTACTCTAAAAAAAGCTAAATCTGTTTAGTTAAACAAATTTTTCTCGCTTCAAATCCAGCCATTCGAGTGCAGTTCCGCTTAACAATAATTCCTTTGTAGCCGCATCAAACTTCATGTCGCGGATTAAACTACCCGGCACATTTTCACCTAATGGGAAAGGATAATCTGAACCTAAGGCAACTCGGTTAGCACCTACTAAATCAACAATAAACTCGAGCATTTTAGGTTCATGCACCAATGAGTCTAAATAAAATTTTCCAAGGTAATTCCGTGGATTCACCGGATTGTCAATTGCAACCAAATCGGGTCGGCATTGGTAACCGTGCTCAATACGTCCAATGGTAGCCGGAAACGACCCTCCTCCATGCGCAAAGGCAACACGCAAATTTGGTAAACGCTCAAACACTCCTCCAAAAATCATGGAACAAATAGCCAACGAAGTTTCAGCAGGCATTCCAACCAACCAAGGTAACCAATAGCGTTGCATTTTATCTTGGCCCATCATTTCCCAAGGATGCACAAATACCGACATTCCAAATTCTGCGCAAGCTTGAAAAACAGGAAACAAATTAGGATCGTTCAAATTCCATTCATTCACATGCGAGCCAATTTGCACTCCCACCAAACCAATTTTTTTGCAGCGCTCCAGCTCTTTAATAGCCAAATCGGGCGCTTGCAAAGGCAGGGTTCCCAATCCAATAAATCGCTTTGGATATCGTTGCACGATTTCGGCAATGTGATCGTTTAAAAACATCGATAGTTCAAGGCAATCCTGTGCTTTTGCCCAGTAACTAAACATTACTGGAACTGTGCTTAAAACCTGCACATGCACCTGATGCTGATCGCACTCCTGCATACGTTTTTCGGCACTCCAACAATTGTCTTCAACTTCTCTAAAAAATTTATCATCCTGCATCATTCTTGCGCAACATGGTTTATGATGCTCAAGGTGAATAAATCCGCCATAGCCGAACTTTTTCTTCCAGTTTGGAATATGCTCCGGCAAAATATGCGTGTGAATATCAATGCAAAGATGGTTCATAAATTTGCTTAGGGTTTTGCAATACTAAAATCAACAATTTGAATTAACTAGTTAACTAAGCTTTTGGGGTGGTTCCATAACGTAGCCGCATTTTGTGCAGGTACGTAAATTTAAGTCGGCATAAAAAGCATCCATCACTTTTGGCAATTGAGCTACTATATCGCTTAGATGAAACGTGGCTTCATGTAATTTATTTGCACATTTTTCACAGTACCACAAACAGGAATCAATTTCCTTTTCATCACGGTTACGCTCTATTACCAATCCAATTGTTCCAGCTCCCCTTTGTGGAGAATGCGGAATGTGTGGCGGCAGCAAAAACATTTCGCCTTCCTTAATATGCACATCCACGTTTTTCCCATCCTGTATTGTTTTTACCACAATATCACCTTCGAGTTGATAAAATAATTCTTCACCATCTTCGTAATGATAATCTTTGCGGGAGTTAGGTCCACCTACCACCATAACGATAAAGTCCTTATTGCCGGTGTACACCATTTTGTTACCTACCGGTGGTTTCAAAAGATGACGATTTTCGTCGATCCATTTTTTAATGTTGAGGGGTTGTGAAATTGCCATATTTATTTGATTTGAATTTCTAAGGTAAAGAAAATGTTTTATGTTTGAATAGCCAAATTAACCTCAAAATTATGGATTTAAATCTCAGCGGTAAACGTGCATTGGTATGCGGAAGCACACAAGGAATTGGAAAAGCAGCAGCTATAGAACTGGCCTTGCTGGGAGCTTCTGTTACTTTACTTGCGCGAAATGAAGAAGCACTTAAAAAAGTTTGTGCCGAATTACCAAGTACGAATGGTCAGGCACACGATTATATTTGTGCCGATTTTTCAAACCCTACTTCGCTAAAAAGCGCTGTTGAACATCGTTTTGGAAATAACCGTGAAACAGTTCATATATTGGTAAACAATACCGGTGGTCCACAAGGTGGGCCTATTGTAACTGCGGGCGTTGACGAGTTTACTGCAACTTTTTCGGCTCACTTAATTTGCAATCACCTATTGGTACAAGCACTGGTGGAGGGAATGAAAAATGCCGGATATGGCCGTATCATCAACATTATATCTACTTCCGTAAAACAACCATTAAAAGGACTTGGCGTATCAAACACTATTCGAGGAGCAGTTGCTAACTGGGCAAAAACCATGTCGCTCGAACTTGGTGCATTTGGAATTACAGTAAATAATGTTTTGCCGGGAGCAACCAATACGCAGCGATTGGTAAATTTAAACAAAGCCAAATCTGAAAAAACCGGGAGAAGTGTTGATGAGTTGAAAAAGGAAATGGTGGCCGAAATTCCAGCCGGCAGGTATGCCGAACCTTTCGAAATTGCGAATGCGGTTGCCTTTTTGGCAAGCCCGGCAGCAGCGTATATCAACGGAATAAATGTTCCTGTAGACGGAGGACGTACAGCAAGTTTATAAGTTAACTTAGTGCTCGATGCCAGCGCATAGCTGCTTTTGAAAATAATGATTTCGCTTTGTGCAGCAGTAGTTTTGGTGCCGAAGCTCCCCTACTTTTTTCTTTGTAAAAAGCCACTTCATTATACAATCTACGTAAGGCATAATCATAATACTTACGACGGTATGTTCGTGTAAAATCAATATCACGGTCGGTACTGCTTTCCCAATTTAATTTCTTTACAAAACGGCTTTCAACCTCTGCATACAAGGGTGTACCTTTAATGGGATATGCTACTGTAATTGTATATAAATCGGGGTCGGCCACTTTGAGGTGATGTATGGTTTCTTCAATATCTGCTTCGGTTTCGCCGGGATAGCCAAGCATGATAAATGTGCCTGTTTGTATTTGAAACTTTTTTGCCAATTGAATCATCGTGCGCACTTGCTCAACAGTTACACGGCGGTCCATGGCATCAATTACTTTTTGAGATCCGCTTTCAGCTCCAATCCACACTCTGAAACAACCGCTTTGCTTTAATAGTTGCAGCACTTCCTCATTGAGTCGATCGGCTCTAGTGATACATTCAAAAGGGAAATTAAGTTTTCGCTTTACTACTTCATCTTTAAACTCTTCAAGCCATTTGTGGCTCACTGTAAACACATCATCCACAAACCAAATAGTATCGACTTGGTAATTTTTTTGAATAAATTCCATTTCATCCACCACTAATTTCGGACTTCGGCGTCGGTAGCTTTGTCCGTAAACAGCGCGGCTACACCAGTTGCAAGTGTATGGGCATCCACGCATGGTAGAGACTGAAATTGCACTCTGAGGATGCTTACTTTTCCAAGCATCAAAATACTTTTGAAGATTTATTTTTTTTCGATTTGGAAAAGGCAGTTCATCAATATTGCGCAGTAAGTTTCGGGGTTTCGTTTGAATTAATTTTCCTGTACTATCTAAAAAAGCAATGCCTTGAATGTTATTCCATTCATCTTTAGAATTTGCAGCATTGAGATGTGTAGCAACTTCCAACATACTTTCTTCGCCTTCTCCAACAACTATGATATCGGCACCGTGCAGCAAAAAATTTTGTAAATGATTTCGAACCTCCGGGCCTCCTAAAACTACTTGGGTGTGTTTTAATTGCGGAGTAGATTTAATGAAACGAATGATTTTGAGAACATTTATTTTGGTCATTAAATTTGTGTAGATACCTACCAAATCGGGGACATTAGCAAGCAAGTGAGGGCACAAATTTTCAAAACTCGAAAAAGTAGAATCATACACTTCATTGTGGAATCCGTGTTTTTCGAGATGTGCTGAAATGTAAAGTATCCCGAGCGGAGGATAAGGCTTCATAATTTCCTTTTCCTTTTCGTCTTCATTTAGAAAATAACCGTGGGTTAGTAGTATTTTTAGCGACATATATCCGCTAAAGATAATCGAAAATTAATTAGACTTCGATGCCCAAGTTTCCTAACTTATTTTATTGAATTCATGTTTTAATAGTAAATTGCATAGTAAGAAGTTCCACCATTTCCGCAGTTTACTGTATAGTTATAAAAGGAAGTACTATCATTTTTGGTAACTGCCCATTTTAGTACAGCCAATTTCGGAGAGCAGCCATCAATTGTCAAACTTATTGTTTTGTTTACTGCAGTTCCTTTATAGCTATACTGCTTTATGCTGTTGGGATAGAGGGAGTTTGGAAAATTAGCTTCAAGGTAAATACTATCGTTGTTATCGAAAGGTGCAATATTCTTAAGTTGTAGCTCCAGAATTGATTTTTGAGATGCATACGTAATACTAAGGTCAAGTTTATTATTCTTCTTTTTATCTATAAAATCAAATCGCTTCCCTGCACACAATAACCAATAAACTTCATCAAAATAACGTGCTCTAAAACTTACTTCATATGAACCATCCGTTGACGTTGTAGTAGATTCAATAAGTGTGGTGCGATTCGTACTTGATTTACTATCTTCTCCGCCATACACCTCGACAAGCACATTTGAAAGAGGTTGATTGGTACAACTATGGAACACTTTTCCTGAAACACTTGTATTGTCCTTTTTGCAAGAATTAAAAAAAAGAATTAGAGCACAAAAAACTATGTTTCTCATCACTATAATTTTTAACACCTTAACTGGATTTTAACAGAGTTAATACAAAGTATAAAGCTATGTTTTTTTAGTAAGAATCAATAAATAATGATCTGAATAATTTGCTAAAAATTTCCATTTAAAGATTCCTTTCTCCAAAAAGTACAAGACTTTTAAATAGCCTTTATTCTTGGCGAAAAATTTTTCGAGGTAAGAGGGTGGTACAAAAAAACCAATTGGTACAAGTTCTTCTTGTTTAAAATTTGCATCAGTTAATTGAAGTAATTCTTTAGGAGAATAATAGTAGGTTGAAACGTAAGTACCGGCTCCTAAATGAGCAGCAACCGCCTGTTTAGAATTTCGGCGAAACGCATTTTTGGAACTGCCTTTAAGTAAAAAATAAATGCGTTCCCATAAACATTTACGCCCCATTACCACTAGTGCTAATTTTCCATTGGGCAAAAGTAGTTTTGAAAAATCTGAAAAAAGTTGAGTTAATTCAGTCACATTCACACAATTTAATCCCCCAAAATTGGAAAATATCAAATCAAATTTCTGTGTGCCGTATTTTGCATTTAAGTCTGAGAATTCTGCTTGTTGAAACTGCAAATCAGACTTATTTAATCCACTTGCTTTTTGTTTTGCAATACGAATCATTTCCTCGGAGGCATCTGTTGCCAAAACCGAATGTCCATGATTGGCAAGCCAAATGGCATCTTCGCCTGTACCGCAATTTATTTCCAAAATTTTGCTTTTGCTCTTAACTAGCTTATTAACTTGTAGGGCAAAATAAACTCGCTCGCGCTGCATTTTTCCAATGGCGCTTGTTGTAAATTCAGCATCATAATTCAGTGCCGAAACATCAAACTGAGAATGTGTTGTATCATTTACCAGCATTAGAAATCAGCCGTTTTGTTAAATCTAAATTTCGTACAATATACTAAACTTCTGAGTTCAGCTCCAATCAAGGAAATCAAATAATGCTGCAGGCCTTTCCTGTTCGCTAAAAAAACCCTACTTTTGCAGGCCTTTATACCAAGCTGTATCTGACAATAATTCCTGCTTTGGCAGGTTTTAGTCTTTGGCAGGTTTCGTGTAATCGACAAGCGTACTATTTATTCTATTAAAAAACTATGTTAGATTTTCTTACCAAATCCGTTTCCAAACTATTCGGAAACAAATCAGAGCGCGACATTCGTGATATTCAACCCATCATCGAAAAAATTCATAAAGCCAGTGAAAGCATCAGCCAATTGAGCCACGACGGTTTGCGTTCTAAGACAATTGAGTTTAAACAACGCATTCAACAAGCTATTGAAGCTGAGAATACTCAAATGCAAGAACTGCGCAATGCCATTGAGAACAATCCCGAAATGGAAGTGAGTGAGAAGGAAAAAAACTACGATACTATCGATCAACTCAAGAAAACTGTTACTAGCAAAATTGAAGTAGTACTTAACGAATTGCTGCCTGAAGCTTTTGCTGTAATGAAAGAAACTGCAAAGCGTTTTAAAGAAAATGCAAGTATCACTGTTACTGCCTCACAAATGGACCGCGATATGGCCGCTTCACGCGATAGTGTGAAAATAGAAGGCGATAAAGCTATTTTTTCTAATTCGTGGATAGCTGCCGGTAATCGAGTTACTTGGGACATGGTACATTACGATGTTCAGTTAATTGGTGGGATTGTTTTACACCAAGGAAAAATTTCGGAAATGGGCACGGGTGAAGGAAAAACGCTTGTTGGAACCTTACCCGTTTATTTGAATGCCCTTAGCGGGATGGGATTGCATTTGGTAACTGTAAACAACTACCTCTCCAAGCGTGACTCAGAATGGATGGGTCCTTTGTTTGAATTTCATGGGCTCACCGTTGATTGCATCGATAAGCATGAACCCAATTCGGATGAACGCCGTCGTGCATATTTGGCGGATATTACCTACGGTACCAATAACGAATTTGGCTTTGATTACCTGCGCGACAACATGGCGCGTAATCCGGAAGATTTGGTGCAGCGACCTCACAATTACGCTATAGTGGATGAGGTGGATAGTGTTTTAATTGACGATGCACGTACACCATTGATTATTTCAGGACCAACACCGAAAGGCGATGTACATGAATTTTTTGAGTTAAAACCCAAAATTGAAAAACTAGTTAATGCACAACGCAATTATGTGAATACAGTATTGGCGGATGCTAAAAAAACATTTGCTCTCAACGATCCTAAAAAAAATGAAGAAGCTGGTTTTGCTCTCTTGCGCGCTTACCGCGGATTACCTAAGAATAAAGCCTTAATTAAATTTTTGAGCGAACCCGGAATCAAAGCTCAATTGCAAAAAACCGAAAATTACTACATGCAAGACCATGGCAAGGAAATGCCAAAGGTGGATGCTGAGTTGTTTTTTGTGATTGACGAAAAAAACAACACGATTGAACTTACAGAAAAAGGAATTGAACTTATTTCAGGAGCCACTGAAGACGCTAAGTTTTATGTGCTTCCGGATGTTGGAAGTGAGATTGCTGAAATTGAAAAATCAACATTAAGCGATTCAGATAAGCGAAATCGCAAAGAAGAACTTATGCGCGATTTTGCTATCAAAAGTGAACGTGTGCATACCATGAATCAATTGATGAAGGCTTATACCCTTTTTGAATTGGATGTGGAATATGTGATTATTGATAATAAAATTAAAATTGTTGATGAGCAAACCGGTCGTATTATGGAAGGCCGACGTTATTCAGATGGTTTGCACCAAGCAATAGAAGCAAAAGAAAACGTAAAAGTAGAAGCATCAACACAAACCTATGCCACCGTTACCTTGCAGAATTATTTCCGCATGTATAAAAAATTGGCCGGTATGACCGGAACCGCCGAAACTGAATCGGCTGAGTTGTGGGATATTTATAAATTGGATGTTGTTGTAATACCTACCAATCGTCCGATTGCACGTAAAGACAAAGAAGATTTAGTTTACAAAACCAAACGTGAAAAGTACAATGCTGTTATTGATAACATTGTTGAAGAAACCCAAAAAGGTCGTCCGGTGTTGGTTGGTACTACTTCTGTAGAAATTTCGGAATTGCTTAGCCGTATGTTGAAGCTTAAAAATATTAAACACAACGTACTTAATGCCAAGATGCACCAGCGTGAAGCTGAAATTGTAGCCGAAGCAGGTAAGGCCGGTACAGTAACCATAGCTACAAACATGGCCGGAAGGGGTACGGATATTAAACTTGGTCCGGGTGTAAAAGAAGCAGGAGGATTAGCCATTGTTGGTACCGAACGCCACGATTCACGTAGAGTTGACCGACAGTTGAGAGGACGAGCAGGAAGACAAGGTGATCCGGGAACATCCCAATTTTTTGTGTCGCTTGAAGATGATTTGATGCGCTTGTTTGGTTCTGATAGAATTGCCAAATTAATGGACCGCATGGGAATTGAAGAAGGCGAAGTAATTCAGCACAGCATGATTACCAAATCGATTGAACGTGCTCAGAAAAAAGTAGAGGAGAATAATTTTGGTACTCGAAAGCGCTTGCTTGAGTATGATGATGTAATGAATTCGCAGCGAGAAGTAGTGTATAACAAGCGCCGACATGCTTTATTTGGTGAACGATTGGCGGTTGACATTGCTAATAGCATGTACGATGTATGCGAAAGCATCGTGAGCGAATACCAGGAACAAAAGGATGTTGAAGGTTTTGATTTGGAATTGATACGTGTTTTATCAATTGAAAGTCCTGTTGCCGAAAGCGAGTTTATGAAAACACCGCACGACACATTGGTTGAATTGGTATATGAAAAAGCTTATGCACATTACCAGGAAAAGGCAGCAATGATTACAGAAAATGTATATCCTGTTGTGAAAAATGTGTATGAAAATTCAGCACACATTTACGAAAACATTGTGATTCCGTTTACAGATGGAATCAGCACCATGCAAGTAATTGCCAATTTGAAAAAATCTTACGAATCAAAAGGACGAGAGCTGTTTTCGGCATTTGAAAAGAACGTTCCATTAAACATTATTGATGATGCCTGGAAAGAACATTTACGTGAATTGGATGAATTAAAAACATCGGTTCAAAATGCAGTATACGAACAAAAAGATCCATTGTTGATTTACAAGTTTGAATCGTTTGAGTTATTTAAAACGATGATTACTAAAGTAAACAAAGACATCGTTTCCTTTTTATCTAAAGCATCTTTACCTGAAGAAAATAAAAATGCGGTAAAAGAAATTAAAGCACCGGTACGAACCGACATGAGTAAATTACAAGTTAGTCGTACCGACGACACAGGAGCTACTGCTGCCGGAAAACCAGCACCTGATGCTGCACCCGAAAAGCCTAAAGTACAACCTGTACGTGTTGAAAAAACAGTTGGTCGCAACGATGCTTGTCCTTGTGGAAGTGGCAAAAAGTTTAAAAATTGTCACGGGGCAAATGCCTAATTTAAGAGGCTTATTTTGGAAGAAACAAAGAAAATAGCCATACTTGGAAGTACCGGTTCTATTGGTACTCAGGCGCTAGATGTAATCGCAGCTAACCCAACTCAATTTGAGGTGGAGGTATTAACTGCACAACAAAATGCGGATTTATTAATTGCTCAAGCAATCCAATTTTCGCCCAATTGTGTAGTTATAGGCGATACTTCAAAACGCGACAAAGTGATGCAGGCTCTTAGTGGGCACGACATTAAAGTTTATGCCGGACAAGAGGCTCTTGCTCAGGTTGTTCAAATGGAAAGTATAGATTTGGTATTAACAGCCTTAGTTGGCTATGCCGGTTTGCAACCTACACTTTCTGCAATTAACGCAGGAAAACAACTGGCGCTGGCTAACAAAGAAACTTTAGTAGTAGCAGGCGAATTGGTTACAAAGCTTGCGAAGGAAAAAGGAGTAAATATTTATCCCGTTGATTCGGAACACTCTGCAATATTTCAATGTCTTGTAGGAGAGTTTCATAATCCTATTGAAAAAATTTATTTGACTGCTTCCGGTGGTCCGTTTAGAGGAAAAAACAAGGAATTTTTAGCAAGTGTAAAAAAGGAGCAAGCGCTTAAACATCCGAATTGGGATATGGGTGCAAAAATCACCATTGATTCGGCAAGCCTTATGAACAAAGGGCTTGAAGTAATTGAAGCAAAGTGGTTATTCGGATTAAACACGAACCAAATTGATGTAATTGTACATCCACAATCAATTGTGCACAGCATCGTGCAATTTGAAGATGGCAGCATGAAGGCACAAATGGGTTTGCCGGATATGAAATTGCCCATACAATATGCGATGGCTTATCCGCAGCGGTTGAAATCGGATTTTCCTCGTTTCAACTTTTTGGCATATCCTGAATTAACTTTTGAAAAACCCGATACCGAAACTTTCCGCAATTTGGCATTGGCATTTGATGCACTCAATAAAGGTGGCAATATGCCTTGTGTGCTGAACGCGGCCAATGAAGTTGTAGTTGATGCATTTTTGAAAGATAAAATTTCCTTTTTAGGAATGTCGGACATTATTGAGACCTGCATGTCGAAAGTTCCCTATATTGCTAAGCCCGATTATGACAACTATGTAACCAGTGATAATGAAGCACGGCGCATGGCAAGTGCACTCTTATAAAAGCTATTAAACTTTGTTAAACTTTATACAAACATTCGATTACAGCAACAAAGCAATTACCTTTGAACGCGTTAAAAAAAGCTCAAAATAACATACATGGAAATTCTGATTAAAGCAGCACAATTAATATTAAGTTTATCGATACTTGTAGTATTGCACGAGCTTGGACATTTTATTCCCGCCAAATTATTTAAGACCCGCGTTGAAAAATTTTACTTGTTTTTTGATCCTTGGTTTTCGTTATTCAAAAAGCAAAAGGGAGAAACTGAATATGGAATAGGTTGGTTGCCATTAGGTGGTTATGTGAAAATTTCGGGGATGATTGATGAGAGTATGGATAAGGAGCAAATGGCAAAACCTCCGCAGCCTTGGGAATTTAGAAGCAAGCCGGCCTGGCAACGATTAATCATAATGCTTGGTGGAGTAACTGTAAACGCATTACTTGGAATACTCATTTACATCTGCATTTTAGCTTATTGGGGCGAAGAATATTTACCTACGAAAAACCTTAAATACGGGATTGCTTGCGATTCAACAGCGCTAAAGATGGGTCTAAAAAGTGGCGACAAAATTTTATTTGTTGACCATAAAGAAGTTGAAAATTTTGCTAAAATTCCTGCAGAAATTTTGTTTAACGAAGCACAATCTGTTACTGTAGAACGAGCCGGCGAAACATTGGACATTCCGGTACCAGCAGGGTTTGCAGGCGCTTTAATAAAATCGCAAGGAAGCTTTATTAGTCCGAGGCAAACAATAGAAGTAGAAGAAGTAAATCCGGGTTCTGCGGCTTCAAAAGCCGGTCTTACCAAAGGTGATATAATTATTGGTGTTGACTCTTCGGAAACACGCTATTTTGATGAATTTAGAGCCGCTTTACAGGCGCACAAAAATCAACAAATTACAGTTCATTTGATGCGTGCAAATGCTGAAACCTCTGTAAAAGTAGATGTTCCAAAAGAAGGAATAATAGGATTTTCCTTAAAAGATTATTCCAACTATTTAGAAACCAAAAAAATAGATTACAGTTTTTTAGAAGCTATTCCTGCCGGAACAAACAAAGCTATACACACCTTTGACGATTACATCAAACAGTTTAAGCTAATTTTTTCGCCCGAAACCGGAGCGTATAAATCCTTAGGTGGTTTTATAACGATGGGTAAAATATTTTCACCGGTGTGGGATTGGGAGCGCTTTTGGAACTTGACGGCATTTTTATCGATCATTTTGGCGGTGATGAATTTATTGCCAATACCGGCATTGGATGGTGGGCATGTGTTGTTTTTATTGTGGGAAGTAATTACCCGCCGAAAGCCGAACGAGAAGTTTATGGAATATGCGCAAACGGCAGGTATGATATTGCTATTAGCATTATTACTGTTTGCAAACGGAAACGATATATTTCGCTTGTTTCAATAAAGCTTATTTCGGTGTAAATAATTTTCGGCACTAATGGTGTAATTCGCTTATTACTACCTTTTAAAATTAGGATAGTAAGTAGTAAGCAAAGGGTAGTTAATAACTACTTTTTATTCAAAACAAACGAAAACATCTCCTCCTTAATTTTACCAAAAATTAATGCCGTGAATAAATTCGTCCAACTACTTTTTGTATTACTATGCGTTTTTCAAGGATTATTCTGTAAAGCACAAGACAGCACTATTGATATAATTCCCTCAGATAGCACAGTACATAAAAAAACACTGATTATTCCCTTTGAACCGGATATGTACATGAGCGACATGGATCGCGAAATTGGTGGTGTAAATCAATTGAATCAACCACAAATTGTAGAGCGCTTTCGTATTGCATTTGATCGTGTATTGGACAATACTGTTCAATTAAAAAATGAAACCCATACAATTCTGCACGATGAAACTACTGCAAATGAAAGTCAATTGGTAGAAATTTATTCTGGAATATCCTTTGTTTTCACACCTATTAGAAGAAACGAAAAGGAACGATTTATTACTAAAGTTGTTCCTAAAAAACAAGCAGCCCAAAAAGAAGCTACTATTAAAAACGGCGAAGTGTATACAGTGCGCGATACCATTGAGCGTTATATGAAAACAATTCTTATTGATACAACTTTGTTGGAGCGTTTGCATGAAAAAACAAAAGCAGAGAATTTTTTATTCATCAATCAATTTGAATTAAGAAACAGTTTTGAGGATGTAATGCAATTGCAAAACGATACGTATGAACGTGAATTACGGGTGCATTATTCAGTACTCAACCGTGAAGGGAAAGAACTAAGTGGAGGGATTGCTAAATGCAAATTTGATAATCGCATCAAAGAAATAAGTCGCATAGTTGCTGTTTCGTTTCCTTGTGCAGCACAGCAAATCAGCAAAGCATTAGTCGACTATGAGCAATCGCTCGTAAAGGTCAAAAAATAAACTGAGTGATTAAACTACTCCAACAGGTTTATTAGCGCTCCAAAATGGGGGCTACTAAATATTTGCAGCATGTTCTTAAATTTTGATTTGTACTACTGTAAGTCAAGTCCAGTGCAATCGAACCTTAGTCTTTTCTTTTATAAAGTGGCACTGTTGAGCAAGGCTCGCCATACATAATGCTTTTTGCAAGTGGTTGCAAAAGACTTGTTAACTCAACAAAAGCGCCTTTGGGAATCGGTAGTTTGCCACAACCTTTTACAACAATTCTTGCGTCCTTGTATTGGGTTAAATTTAATTTTGCGAGTGTTTCCTGAAAAATACTTTGTTCTAATTGATCCAGATTTCCGAATACAATTTTCTTTGCAAAAGGCGCTAAAGCAGCGGTGAGTAGCATATATGCCCAAGTGGGGACTATAGCATCGGTTGAGCAAGTGATGGCGACAAATTTATCTCGATAAGTACTCCAATCCATATCTTGTATAAATGCTCTAAATTCCTTTTCACGCAAAATTAACCCTTGAAAAAGTTGCTCCTTAATATCCACCAACACCCTTTCTCCTTCAGGATAAAACTCTTCCAAATCAAGCGTGATGAGACCGCTGGCAGCTACTTTATTTGTAATTTCCATGCTTACTTAGTGCTTTTTGTAACTTATACTTGAAAAAAATAGTTTTCAAAAACCATTATTTACATAAATCCTAATTCCAATTGTGCCACTTCACTCATCATGCTTTTTTCCCAAGGTGGCTCAAAAGTAATTTCAACTTTAGCTTTACGCACACCCTCTACTTCAGCTATCTTTTGTTCGGTTTCAGGAGGTAATGTTTCGGCTACAGGGCAGGATGGTGAGGTTAATGTCATTTTCACTTCCACCTCATTATCTGAATTAATATTTACTTCATAAATTAATCCCAGTTCCCAAATATCGACAGGTATTTCAGGATCATAAATAGTTTTTAATACATCAATTACCTTGTCTGCAAGTTCTTTATTTTCGGTGTTTATTATTGCTGCCATTCTGTATTAAACATTGGGGTTAGTAGTTAATGCCAAAGCATCCAATTTCATTTGTTTCACCATATTTAATAAGCCATTGCTGCGTGTTGGTGATAAGTGTTCCTTCAATCCAATTGTATCAATAAAACTTAATTTTGCTTGTACAATTTCTTCGGCGGTATGATTGCTTAATACGCGTATTAATAATGCAACCAAACCTTTCGTTATTATTGCATCGCTGTCGGCAGAATACCTAATTTTATTATCTATGTTTTCACTGTGCAACCATACTTGCGACTGACAACCTTTTATTAATTTTTCAGCCACCTTGTAGTTAGCATCAATTAAAGGAAGCTTTTTTCCAAGCTCAATCAGATGCTCGTATTTTCCTTCCCAATCATCTTCAAACAATTCAAACTCTTCGCAAATTTCCCTTTCGGTTTCTTCTATTGTCATTAATATAGCCGCTTATTGATGCTTATTCCCCGAATTATTTCAACATTTTAACTGCCTTATTTACTCCCTTAGTTAAAGCATCTATTTCCTCAAAAGTATTGTAAAATGCAAAGGAGGCGCGTATAGTTCCCGGTATTCCAAATCGTTGCATAAGTGGTTGGGTACAATGATGACCTGTTCGCACAGCAATTCCTTGTTGATCTAAAATAGTACCTATATCAAAAGGATGCAGCCCTTCAATAACAAACGAAAGCACACTTGCTTTATGTTGGGCAGTACCAATAATTTTGAGTCTTTCAATAACTTGTAATTGAGCAGTTGCATAGTTTAATAAATCTTGCTCATAGCGTTGAATCAGTTCAAAACCAATTGAGTTAACATAGTCAATAGCACTCGCTAAACCTATTGCCCCTTCTATATTTGGTGTTCCTGCTTCAAATTTTTGTGGTAATTCTGCATATTCCGTTTTTGCAAAACTCACTGTTTTTATCATGCCTCCTCCTGTTTGATAAGGGGGCAAACTATTTAGGAGTATTTCCTTTCCGTAAAGAATTCCAATACCGGTGGGTCCAAATAGTTTATGACCACTGTACACATAGAAATCACAATCCAGTTGTTGCACATCTACCTGCATATGCGGAACTGCCTGTGCTCCATCCACAACAACCAATACATTGTTTTGATGTGCAATGTTGCACATTTCCTGAATAGGATTAATGCTGCCCAGGGTATTTGAAACATGCGTAATTGCAAGCAGTTTACTTTTAGTATTGATTGTCTTCTTAAAATTCTCAATAGAAATCTCACCAGCATCATTTACCGGTAGCACTTTAATAATTGCACCTACCTTTTCGGCCAGCACTTGCCAAGGCACAATGTTGGAGTGGTGCTCCATTTCTGAAATTATTATTTCATCCCCTTTTTTAATAACGGTATTTTCAAAAGTAGCGGCGAGTAAACACAAACTTTCGGTAGTGCCTTTAGTAAAAATAATTTCCTCTTGCTTAGCGGCATTCAAGTGCCTTTGCACAGTTTGCCGAGCCTTGTCAAATAAGCTTGTTGCTTGTTGGCTTAGCTGATGCACACCTCGGTGTACATTGGCATTACTGATTTGATAATAATTTTGTATGGTGTCGAGCACCTGCTTTGGTTTTTGAGCAGTGGCGCCGTTATCGAGGTATATCAATGGTTTTGCATGCACCTTTGTAGCTAAAATCGGAAAATCTTTGCGGAGATTTTCTATATCAAATAGCGGTGTATAAGGTGTTGCAACTATATTCATTTTTATTAAGCATTAGTCAAAATCAGGCGAAACGGTTTTCAATTAGCCCGTCAACGTAAGCTTTTAATGGTTCATGTGTGATGGTGTTTACAACTTCTTCAGCAAATGCTTTAAGCAGTAATTTTTTAGCAGCTGATTCTCCAATAGCTCGAGAACGCAAATAAAACATTGCCTCTTCATCCAATCGCCCCGTACTGCTTCCATGGCTACATTTTACATCATCGGCATATATTTCTAACTGAGGTTTCGTATTTACACTGGAACCATCATCTACCAGCATATTCTTATTGGATTGATATGCATTCGTTTTTTGAGCATCCGGTCGAACATATATTTTTCCATTGAATACTGCTGTGGAATCATTGCACATAATTCCTTTGTACAACTCGTTACTATAGCAGTTGGGCATGCGATGATCAACTAAAGTATGGTTGTCCATTAACTCGTTTTTTCGCGGTAAATACAAGCCATATAAATGTGTTTCACATTGTTCATCGGCGAGTACAATTGATAGATTATTGCGCACTAAAGCACCACTTAATGAAAAAGTATGGGTTGTAAAATTACTTCCTTTGTGTTGTTGTACTTGCGTTGTGTTTACTTGTGTTACATTGTCTTCTTCCGCTTGAATACGACAGTAAGTAGCTTGTGCGTTTTCTTCTAAAATAACTTCACTTAAATGATTTGTAAAGAGTTTTTCGCTCGCGGCAGAATCCAAACTCACAAAAGTTTCTACTATATCCACCTTTGCTGATTTCTCAACTAAAATTAAATTGCGCGAATTCACTAATAAGTTTTTCTTATTGGCAATTAAATTGATGATGTGCACCGGTTCATTAACAACAGTACCAGCAGCTATTCGAATATAAGCACCATCTTTTGCAAGTGCTGTATTTAATGCGCTAAAAGCGTCTTTTGAACTATCGGCATACTGTGCAAAATGCTTTTCAATGGTTTCCTTTTGGGAAGCGTAAATTGCTGCAAGGTTGCTGATAAATATGCTGCTGTCGGTAGGAATTAGTTGAGAGTGCTCATCTGAAAATATTCCGTTAATAAGTACAATAACATGTGCATTTTTAAGCGGCAGTAATTTCTTAAATCGCTTTAGTGGAATCTCAATTCGCTCCTCTGTTTCCAATCCAAAACTATCGTCTATAAAAGAAGCGATTGGAGTATATTTATACTCTTCATTTTTTTTGTCGGGAAAACCCATGCTTAGGAAGTTCTCCATCGCCATTACACGCATAGAGCGAACTGCAGAGTTGGCATTTAATTTTGAAAGATGGTTCTCAAAAGCCTTGCCTATGGTATCGGTTAATGTTTTTGTAGTCACTAAATCTGTCATTTCAACGGTAGTTTTTTGCTTGATTTTGGTGTTCACTTCTGAGCACCAATTGAATTTTTTAGTTATTGTTACTTATCAAGCACCAATGGTTTCACCAATTTCTTCCTTAATCCAATCATAGCCTTTTTCTTCTAGTTCAAGAGCAAGTTCCTTCCCTCCTGATTTTACAATTTTTCCTTTGTATAACACATGTACAAAATCGGGCACAATATAATCGAGTAATCGCTGGTAGTGTGTTACTACAATCGTAGCATTGTCTTTTGTTTTGAGTTTATTTACACCGTTGGCTACAATTCGCAAGGCATCAATGTCTAATCCACTATCGGTTTCATCGAGTATTGCTAAACTTGGTTCTAACATTGCCATTTGAAATATTTCGTTGCGCTTTTTTTCGCCTCCGCTAAAGCCTTCATTAACGCTACGGTTGGCCAATTTTCCATCGAGTTCAACTAGCTTTTGTTTCTCTTTCACCATTTTTAAAAACTCCTTCGGCTCTATTGCTTCCATCCCTTTGTGCTCGCGAATAGAGTTTAAGGCTGTTTTCAAAAAGTTAATATTGCTTACTCCCGGAATTTCTACCGGGTATTGGAAAGCTAAAAATACACCTTCACGTGCTCGTACTTCGGCCTCCATTTCTAATAAATCGTTGCCTTTGTATACAACTTCACCTCCGGTTACTTCATATTCAGAACGCCCGGCTAATATGGCAGCCAAGGTACTTTTACCCGATCCGTTAGGACCCATAATTGCGTGTACTTCGCCAGCTTTTACTTCTAAATTAATTCCCTTTAAAATTTCTTTCCCGTCAATACTGGCTTGTAAATTTTTTATTTTCAACATATCTCTCTCTGTTTAATAATTCTCGTTTACTACTCTTACATGAACATACTATCCTACACTTCCTTCTAAACTCACACTTAGCAGTTTCTGTGCTTCTACTGCAAATTCCATCGGCAATTGATTAAACACTTCCTTGCAATAACCGTTTACAATTAAACCAATTGCTTTTTCAGTATCGATACCTCTTTGTTTACAATAAAAAATTTGATCTTCTCCTACCTTCGATGTGGTAGCTTCGTGTTCTACTATGGCTGATTTATTATTTATTTCGATGTAAGGAAAAGTATGTGCTCCACATTTATCGCCCATGAGCAAACTATCGCACTGCGAAAAATTGCGGGCTTTGTCAGCACCTTTTGCAATGCGCACCAAACCGCGGTAACTGTTGTTGCTTTTACCACAGGATATTCCTTTGCTAATGATGGTGCTTTTTGAATTTTTACCAAGGTGAATCATTTTGGTACCGGTATCGGCTTGCTGAAAATTATTGGTTACCGCTACCGAGTAGAATTCGCCTACTGAATTATCGCCTTTTAAAATTACGCTTGGGTATTTCCAAGTAATTGCAGAACCGGTTTCTACCTGCGTCCACGAAATTTTTGCATTTTTTTCTAAGCAAATTCCGCGCTTGGTTACGAAATTATAAATCCCTCCCTTTCCATCCTTATCACCGGGATACCAGTTTTGAACGGTACTGTATTTTACCTCGGCATTTTGATGCGAAACAATTTCAACAACTGCTGCATGTAACTGATTTTCGTCGCGCATAGGTGCTGTGCAGCCTTCCAAGTAACTCACATAGGCGTCTTGATCGGCAATAATGAGTGTGCGTTCAAACTGACCTGTCCCAGCCGAATTGATACGAAAATAAGTGGATAGTTCCATTGGACAACGCACTCCTTTTGGTATATAGCAAAAAGAGCCATCGGTAAATACTGCCGAATTGAGTGCAGCATAAAAGTTATCGGTATATGGAACAACAGTACCCATGTACTTTTTAATAAGCTCAGGATGATTTTGTACTGCTTCTCCAAATGAACAAAAGATGATACCTAATTCGGCTAGTTTTTCTTTAAAAGAAGTTTTAACAGAAACGCTGTCCATCACAAAATCAACAGCTACACCTGTTAAACGCTTTTGCTCTTCCAAAGAGATACCAAGTTTTTCAAGAGTCTTTAATAATTCAGGATCCACTTCATCCAAACTATTTAAAACGGGCTTTTGTTTTGGTGCTGAATAATAAATAATGTCTTGAAAATTAATCTCCGGATAATGCACGTGCGCCCATGTGGGCTCCTTCATTTTTTGCCAATAGCGAAATGCTTTCAGTCTAAAATCGAGCATAAACTGCGGCTCATTTTTCTTTTTTGAAATAAAGCGCACAATGTCTTCGCTTAAGCCTTTAGGGGCATTGTCAGACTCAATATTGGTAACAAAGCCGTATTTGTATTCGCTTTGTGAAATTTCTTCAAATAATTCGTTTGCCATATTTATGCTTCCTTTTGCATTTAGTTGAGGAAGTTGTTATTGTTAATAAACTGATTTGATAGCTGATTTGTTTAACGGAGTGAAGCTTAAACCGCATAATTAGAAAGCATATTCCAACATCCTCAGTTATACACTAAAACTTTCACCGCAACCACATGTGCGGCTAGCGTTGGGATTATTAAAAACAAAACCCTTTCCGTTTAAACCACCGGTATAATCTAGTTCGGTACCTATTAGGTATAAGAAACTCTTTTTATCGACAGTAATCTTAATTCCTTTGTCCTCAAATACCTGGTCGCCTTCACGCTTTTCATTATCAAATTCCAATTTATAGGAAAGTCCGCTGCAACCTCCACCTTCAACTCCTACCCGAATGAAAGTTCCTTCAGGGCGGTTTTCATTTTTCATCAAACTTAATGCGTGTTGCTTCGCATTTTCAGATACAGTTATCATGTTTTACCTATTTAAAAGCTTTGTAAATAAAGGACTTCAACTATACTACAGGTATCAATTACACTGTTAGCAAGCCCCACATCTTATTTAGAAATAATCTAAACACAGCACAAAAATACCTAAAAAAAGGTATTGGTGCAAATCAAAATTCCATTTTGTTCGCAGAGTTCATGACCTTTTTTACTAAACAGCTGAGAAAAAATTTACTTTTGCGGAATGACAGAAAATATCGGCAGAACAGAATTGGGTGAATTGGGCGAATTTGGCATCATAAAACACCTTACAAAAAACATAGTACTTAAAAATGACAGTTCGATACTGGGAGTTGGCGATGACTGTGCAGTAATTGAGTATAATAATAAGCAAACAGTTGTTACCACCGACATGCTGGTTGAAGGCGTGCATTTTGATTTGATGTACATGCCCTTGAAACACTTAGGCTACAAATCGGTAATGGTAAACCTTTCGGATGTGTACGCGATGAATGCGGTACCAAAACAAATTACCGTTTCTATTGCTATATCGAACCGCTTTTCGGTAGAAGCCTTGGAAGAATTGTATGAAGGAATATATTTGGCTTGTAACAAATGCACGGTTGATTTGGTGGGAGGTGATACAACCAGCTCGACTTCGGGATTGGTGTTAAGCATTACTGCTATTGGTGAAGTAGATGCATCTGAACTAGTGCGACGCGATACGGCGAAAGAAAGCGACTTAGTAGTAGTTTCGGGCGATTTAGGTGGTGCTTACGTGGGATTGCAATTGCTTGAACGCGAAAAAGAAGTATTTAAAACAAATCCAAAGATTCAGCCCGACCTTGAAGGGCACGATTATATTTTGGAGCGCCAGTTAAAACCGGAAGCAAGAATGGACGTGCCAGTTTTATTGAAAAAGCTTGAAATTAAACCAACTTCGATGATTGATGTATCAGATGGACTGTCGTCGGAGATGCTGCATCTTTGTGAGTCATCAAAACTGGGATGTAGTTTATATGAAGAAAAAATACCCCTTGATCCAACCACGATAAACTTGGCGCGTGAATTTAACCTTGACCCAACAGTTTGTGCGTTAAGTGGTGGAGAAGATTATGAATTGCTGTTTACAATTGACCTAAAAGACTACGATAAAATAAAAGGAAACCCCAATTTTACTGTAATTGGACACATGACAGCGAAATCGGCAGGAACTAATTTGATTGCACGCAATGGAGCGCTTTATCCTTTAACTGCGCAGGGTTGGGATTCGCTAATGAAGAAAGATGAATAGTTAATTCCATTTATTTTAAAGGGTTCGCACTATTCTTTAAGCTTTATTTTAATTCAAACAAACTAGCTGCTTCGTCGGTTCCAAAGGTTTTTACGAGACGTAATTTATCCGGATATTTTTCATAAACCGGATAGGCAATACGCTGTATGTTATTAATAATGTATCCGTTATTTATTTTAGGATTTGAACGTATACTTGCCATGATAATATATTGCACTCCCTTATCCTTCCATACTTTTAAGATACTATCGGCCGAAGGTTTAGTTGAAGGAGAAGAATATTCACCAATGAATTTTTTTCCGTTAGCATATAAAAAACTATTGGCCGGTTTACGACACAATACTTTGCTATTCGGAGCTAAACTATCAGCACAAAATTTACTCATCTTTAAATAGTTTTGCCAGTCTGGTGTAAAGCCATAATAGTAATCACCTGAAAGATTCGCACGTATAACAGCAAAATTATTTTGCACGAACATGCTCGATTTAACAAAGCTTACACAGAGCATTATTGCTGAAAAAAATAGAAATGCCTTTTGTGTTGAAGGAAATTTTTTAGCCAACATATAAGCTCCATAAAAAAACACTAAAAAAAGCAGCGGCATAGCAATAAGTAACAAGCGATCTTGCTTATTTGCTACTTGTACACCAAAAAATATTCCGGCGCAAAGCAGTATAACATAGATGGCTGAAAAGAAAATATATTTATTTATAGCGTACATTCTACGTGTAATTTCGAGCAAAATCAAAGGAATTAGAAAGGCAAAAAAGGGTATAGTTTCGGTTGACACATAATCGAATTTTCGTAAATTGATCATGCGTAAAAAGTGAATGGAAAAGTAGATGTTGCAATTCTTAAAAAAACGCTGAAACATTCCTCCAATATCTTCATGTCCCTTACTGGGGTCATACATATCTACCCGCATCATCATATCCAATTGATTACTTGTATTTGGGCCGAAAAGTTGAGACACAAGCAACTCATACATCAAACGAATACCACTAAAAAAAAGCAGAGCAAGTAGTAATTCCTTATATCTTTTTTCAATCGCCAGAAAAACAAAAACTGCCAAAACCCCAACAAGGGCAATACTTTTTGAAATACTTAACAGAGTAAACACTGCTCCAAACAACAGCCACATAAGTAGGCTCTTTGAAGTTGTTGCAGATAACTTTGTCTCGCCAACATGCAAGTCAAACAATTTAAAAAACAGTAAAAAGCTAAGCGCCTGAACCATTAAGAAAAAAGCTTCGGTATAGGTTTGTGCAGCATAAAACAGAAAAAAGTTATTTAAGGCAATATATGAGAGCAAGGCAAAAAGTACCAATCCGGGAACTCGGTTCTTAAATGTAAAATAGCTGAGTACTACAAAAACTATTTGACAAAAAACCGAGAAGGATTTTAGGGCTAAAATATGCAGTCCAAAAAAATGCAATAAAACCGAAAGGCTTAATGGATAAGCAGGACCTTGAAAATAGGGGTATTTGCCCTCCTTTAAAAAGTCCCATGCCCGTTCAATATAGGCTGCATCATCAGCTCCGTCGGTAAGTTTATAATTGAGTAAAAGTCCTGAAAAGATGGCTGTAATAGCTACAAGAACAACCAGTATTTTAGTTCCATTATTAGCCAACCAGTTATCGACATAAAAAAAAGTGTCGTTGCTAGAAGTTACTTGTTTTGTATTGCTTTTACTTCCGTCTGATTTAAAATGTTGATGCTTGACTTTTTTTGACATCGCTTCTACTTCTAATTAAGGTAAAGTTAAAAAATTAGCTTTTCAACTCATGTCATCAAAAAATTAAAAACAAGGGTATAAAATTCGTTAGGCTTTTCGGCCTGCACCCAATGCCCTGCTCCTTCAATTGTGTGAATACTTGCATTCGCAAAAAGTTGATGAATTAGTTCAAAATCTGTGTCTTTAATATAGTTTGACTTTTCGCCTCGCACAAATATACAGGGAAGCTGAAGTGGCATATCAGGGATTTGTTGAGCTTCACCAACAATTTCAATAGCGGAATTAATTACAGGCAAATTAAACCGCCATGCAAGTTGGTTTGTAGCAGTATCCTTCCAATAAAGATTTTTAAGTATAAATTGAAGTTCGCCTTGGTTGCTAATTTTCAGTGCTAATTGTGTTTCAGCTTCCTTACGGCTGCTGATTTTTGAGAGATCAAGTTCAACTAAAGCATCTAGCAGTTGGCGGTGATGAATTGGGTAATACTTAGGAGCGATATCAACTACCACTAATTTTTCGATTCTTTGAGGGTGTTGCAAAGCAAAATGCATGGCAGCCTTCCCTCCCATTGAATGGCCAATAAGGTTAATTTTTGGAATCTGCATTTCATCCATCAGTTGCAAAATGTCCTTGCTCATTGCTGCATAATTCCACTCGCTTGAATGAAATGACAAACCATGATTTCGCTGATCGAATGTGTAAACTTCAAAGTTTTCTGCAATTTTTTTTGCCAAACTTTGCCAATTATCGCTCGAACCAAATAAACCGTGTAAAATAAATAGCGGTTTTCCTTGGCCAGATTTTCGGTAGAATAGATTCATGTTCTTTTTAAGATCCCTATTGGAGAATTTATAATATTAAGCGTGCAAGTTTAAAACAAAAAACAGCGATTCCTTAGTTGAAAAATCTAATATAAAATTAATAATCCAACATTTTAAGATTCCCTAGATTTGAACTAAATCAATATCTTTGACAAAATTATGAGAGGCTTAACCATACTTACATTTTTAACTGTACTATTTTTTTGCCACACAACGTACTCGCAAGAAAATACAAGTGGTACTGTTGAAATTGTGCAAGATGCTAGTATTGATAAATTAATGTTGAAGCACATTTCAATAGCTTCAGAAACCGAAACCATTGAAGGTTATCGCATACAGATTCACTTTAGCGGGGAGCGTGAAAAAGCAAAATTGGTGAAAACAAAATTTTTGCAACAGTTTCCTGATGTAGCAGCTTACGAAATTTATCAGCAACCCAATTTTAAAGTTCGAGTAGGAGATTTTAGAAGTCGCTTAGAAGCACAAAAATTTATGAATGAATTAAATTCACTTTTTCCAAGCGCTTTTATTGTTTCTGACGACATTCACCTGCCCAGGTTAGAATAATTCCCAATGACAAAAGTCATATACCTGTTTGACATTTCTATGACAATTCAATAAAATCAGGCTTTTACATTTGTCGCAAATAGGATGAGCGCCATTTATGAACGGATTTAAACTTCTTGCCTTTACCCACAAAACTGCAAATCTTAAAAGCATTGGCGAGTTGCACATCGATGATACCAAACAACAAACACGTTTGGGTCATTTAAAACAAGCACTTTCAATTAGCGAATTACTGTTTCTTTCGACCTGTAACCGTGTTGAGTTTTTATTTTGCTGTACGCAAGAAATAACTGAGCGCTTTTTAGGTGAATTTATACAACAAGCTTATCCTCATTTCACCGCAGAAGAAGTTCATGACCTTACTAACAATTGTCAATTGTATGAAGGAGAGGCTGCTTTGCGCCATTTATTGGAAGTTGCCTCCTCTATTGATTCATTGGTTATTGGCGAGCGCGAAATAATTACACAAGTACGCACAGCATACGAAAAATCGAATGCCATGAAACTTACCGGCGATTTTTTACGACTGGTAATAAAACGCGCCATTGAAACTGCGAAACAAGTGTATACCGATACTCAAATTGCGCATCGACCGGTTTCTATAGTTTCTTTAGCATATCGAAAATTAAAAGATTTAAACGTAAAACTTGACGCTCGTTTTGTGATAATTGGTGCAGGACAAACCAACCAATTAATGGCGAAGTTTTTGAAAAAACATGGCTTTACCAATTTTGTTGTTTTTAATCGCACCTTGAGCAATGCACAAAAGTTGGCTGAAGAGTTAGGAGGTAGAGCATTACCATTAAAGGAAATTACTGAGTACAAAGGCGGCTTTGATGTTATTTTAACTTGTACCGCCAGCGCTGAGCACATTATTGATTCGAATACTTACGCTGCTTTAAAATCAGGTGAGAAAGGTAAAAAAACCATCATCGATTTATCTATTCCAAATGATATAGCTCCGGAAGTAATTGCAGAAAATAACCCTCACTATATTGATATTACTGCATTGCAGACCATGGCTAGCGAAAATATGAAGGAGCGCCATAAGGAGTTGGAAGCCTGTCATGCCATTATTGAAGAAAATATTAGTACATTCAGAAGTGTACTTAAAGAGCGCAAAGTAGAAATAGCCATGAGCCTAATTCCACAAAAGGTAAAGGAAATTCACGAAACAGCCCTGAATACCGTTTTTGCGAAAGATGTTGAAAAGATGGACACTGAGACGCGAGAAATAGTTGAAAAGATACTTTCTTACGTTGAAAAAAAGTACATTAGTGTTCCCATGAAAATGGCAAAAGAAATTTTGATAGAAAACTAGTTCTATCCGGCTGTTTAAAAAATCTCATGAAAAAAATTATTATTGGCTCTCGCGGAAGCGACCTGGCACTGTGGCAAGCAAATTTTGTTCAGGCTGAGTTGAAAAAAATTTCGATTGAATCGGAAATAAAAATCATAAAAACACAAGGGGATAAAATTCAGGATTTGAGTTTTGATAAATTAGAAGGCAAAGGCTTTTTTACCAAAGAAATTGAGGATGCTTTACTTTCGAAAGAAATTGATTTGGCCGTACATTCGCACAAAGATTTACCTACAACATCCCCACAAGGATTAGTAATAGCAGCTGTTTCAGAACGAGAAGATCCTTCCGAATTACTACTTATCAGAAAGGAAGCAGTAGATACACATCAAAAATTTAATCTGAAAAAAAATGCCGTTTTAGGTAGTTCTTCTGCACGCCGAAAAGCGCAAATGCTCGCTTTTCGTAAAGATGTTGTAATTAAAGAATTACGAGGAAATGTTCCAACTCGCATTCAAAAGCTACGCGATAAAAACTACGATGCTATTTTATTGGCAGCAGCCGGAGTGGAGCGCTTACAGCTTGATTTATCGGAATTTGAAACTGTAAAATTAAACCCCATCGAGTTTATTCCCGCACCTGCTCAAGGTGTTTTAGCCTTACAAATTCGAGAGCAAGATGATGCGTTGCATGCACTATTGCAAAATTTAAATTCGTCGCGTGTTCAACAACAAATAGCAGTTGAACGAAAAGTGTTGAATTTGTTAGATGGCGGTTGTCAATTGCCGTTGGGAGTATATTGCGAACAAGATACCGATGAAGATGATGTACCCTTTTTTACCGTATATACATCTCACGCAAGTGCCTGGAACGCCTCTCCTAAAAGTTTACTTACACGTGCTAAAACCACGGATGGACTAGCGTTAAAAATTGTAGACAAATTAAAATCCATAGTGCCTGCTTCGGTATTTATTACAAGGGATGCACGCAATAACGATTACTTTGAACAGGTACTTACGGGAAATGGATATACCGTTTTTTCGAAAGCATTGATTGAAATTAACTCCTTACCACTTGCAAACCTCCCTTCATGCGACTGGATATTTTTTTCGAGCAAAAATGCGGTAAAACATTTTTTTCAACAAGCTCCCAAAATAGCTAATTGCAAAATTGGATGTGTTGGAAAATCGACTGCTGATGAGTTGCGAAAATTTGGTAAACGAGCTGATTTTATTGGCTATTCAACCGATACTAAACTCACAGGAAAACAATTTGCTTCAACGGTTGGAACAAAAACAGTACTGTTTCCTCAAGCCAAACAAAGCATGCGAAGTATACAAAAAGCTTTTGCCAATCCTGCACAAACCAAAGATATTGCTGTATATGAAACCTTGAAAAAAAATGAAGGAAGCCTACCTGACTTCTCCATTGCAGTATTTACAAGTCCTTCGAATGTAGAAGCCTTTTTTGAGAAACACCAACTTACAACGCAACATAAAGTGATTGCCATGGGCGAAAGCGCAGCAGCAACTTTAAAACGCTTTGGAGTAAAAAAAGTGCAGCTCACCACATCCTTTGATGATTTAGGATTGGCGCGGGCTGTGTTTGAAGTTTAACTTCCTTAAATAATTTTAGTATGATACATCGTCCGCGAAGAATGCGCAAAACAGCTGTTATTCGAGAAATGATAGCCGAAACTAGATTGACTAAAAACATGTTGGTGTACCCGCTTTTTGTGGTACATGGTAAAGGGATAAAACAACCTATTGCTGCAATGCCCGGCATACATCATTTTTCAATAGACATGTTACTACCCGAAGTTGATAGTTTGATACAGATGGGTATAACTAAAGTGTTGTTGTTTGGGGTGGGTGAAGAAAAAACTGTGGATGCCAGTTCATCTCACAGTGAACATTCAATTGTACCACAAGCAGTAAAGGCTTTAAAGGAAAAATTTGGAGATGCAGTGTATGTCATCACCGATGTATGTGTATGTGCTTATACCTCGCACGGACATTGTGGAATACTCGAAAACAACTATGTACACAACGATTTAAGTGTGGATGTTTTGAGCAAAATGGCATTGAGTCATGCTAGCGCCGGAGCCGATATGGTAGCTCCATCGGATATGATGGATGGCCGCATTGGCGCAATAAGAAAGTTGCTGGATGAAAACAGTTTTGAAAATACAGCAATCATGTCCTACTCTATAAAATATGCTTCGGCCTACTATGGTCCTTTCAGAGAAGCGGCAGACTCATCACCGCAAAGTGGAGATCGTAAATCGTATCAAATGGATTTCAGAAACCCAAACGAATCGATGCTCGAAGCCGAATTGGATGAAGCAGAAGGTGCAGATATTTTAATGGTAAAACCTGCGTTAGCTTATCTGGACGTGATACAACGATTAAAACAAAACACCTTGTTACCGATTGCTTGCTACAATGTTTCGGGTGAATACAGTATGGTAAAAGCAGCAGCACAAGCAGGATGGATTGATGAGCAAAAAATTGTATTAGAAAACATGTACGCTTTTGCACGTGCCGGAGCCGGAATAATTATTACCTATCACGCAAAAGAAATTGCCTTTAATAATTGGTTGTAACATAGGCCGCTAAGGCTTTTACAAACTTTTAAAATTCACGTATAGGATATTTTTGTACTTTTAAATTATCAATTTCCCGCGTGAAATAAACTTATGCTCAAACTCAGTTTACAACAAAAACTTTTACAAAAACTTTCGCCGCAACAAATTCAGTTAATGAAATTGTTGCAAATACCCACTATTGGCTTAGAACAACGAATAAAAGAAGAGCTCGAAATTAATCCTGCACTGGAAGAAGGAGAGCCCGAAACCGATGAAAATTCGGATACCGACGAGGACTTTGAAACGAACGAGGAAAAAGACGAGGAAAAATCGCGCGATGATTTTAGTTTAGATGAATACATTGACGATGACGAAATTCCAGCTTACAAACTTTCGGTAAACAACAATCCTGAACCTGATGAACGAAAGGAAATTCCTTTTTCGATTGGAAATACTTTTCAGGAAAATATATCGTCGCAATTGGGTTTGAGAGTGCTTGATGATAAATCATTTTTAATTGCCGAATACCTAATAGGAAATTTGGATGAAGACGGTTACTTACGTCGAGAACTAAGCGCCATTGTGGATGATTTGGCATTTTCACAAAATTTAATTGCAAGCGAAGCTGAATTGCTGGAGGTATTGATGGTCATTCAAGAATTTGATCCGGCCGGAATTGGAGCCAGAAGTTTGCAAGAATGTTTGCTTATTCAATTGCGTCGTAAACAGCGAGAAACCAAGCACATTTCAAACGTGCTTACCTTGGAACTTGCAATTAAAATAATCGACAAGAATTTTGAAGAATTTTCAAAAAAACATTACGATAAAATTGCTAAAAATTTAGACATCAATGAAGAAGTACTAAAGGAAGCAATGCAGGAAATATTGCATTTAAATCCACGTCCTGGAAATTCAGCCATGGATGGTCAAAAGAGCACTGTGCAAGTGATTCCTGATTTTATTTTGGTAAATAATGAAGGAAACTTGGAGTTGAGTTTAAACTCGCGAAATGCCCCCAATTTACGTGTAAGCAAAAGCTACAACGATATGTTGGAACATTATTCCAAAGCAAGACTAAAAGATAAGGAAAAAAAAGAGGCTGTTAGTTTTGTAAAACAAAAGTTAGATACTGCAAAATGGTTTATTGATGCCATTCAGCAACGACAGCAAACGCTGATGATTACGATGGATGCCATTTTAAATTATCAGCGTGAATATTTTATGGAAGGCGACGAAACCAAATTGCGTCCAATGATTTTAAAAGACATTGCAGAAATAGTGGGCATGGATATTTCTACTGTTTCGCGTGTTGCGAATAGTAAATACATACAAACTCCCTTTGGTACTAAATTGCTAAAATCCTTCTTTTCTGAGTCGCTCTCCACCGATTCGGGAGAAGAAGTTTCGACGAAAGAAGTAAAAAAAATATTAGAAGAATGCATTGCTGCTGAAAAAAAGAGCAAGCCATTAACGGATGATAAACTCACAAAAATTTTGAAAGAAAACGGCTACAATATTGCGCGTAGAACCGTTGCTAAATATCGCGAGCAGCTAAATATTCCGGTTGCTCGATTGCGCAAAGAACTTTAAACTAAGTGTTCCTAAATTCCGTGCAAATTCGTGTTGCTAAAGTAGTTTCGTATATTTTTCATCCCTTGTTAATGCCCTTGTATTTGCTGGCTTTGCTTTTTAATGGGGATTCCTATTTGCAGTTAACCACACCCTTGCGAATTCAAAATGTACTGTATTTATTGGTTGGTTTAACCACAGTGCTTCTGCCGGTATCAACTTCGTTTATGTTACTTAAAAGCGGGCACATTCATTCCTTGCAAATGCACAGTGCACAGGAGCGTCGACTACCTTATTTATTAACTTGCTTGTTTTACTTTTTTACTTATTATTTATTAAGAAAAGTGCAGGTTTCGGCACTAATTTATTTGTTGTTTTTAGGTGCCTCCTTAGCCCTGTTGATTACCTTGCTCATTAATTTGCGCTGGAAAATAAGCGCACACATGGTTGGAATTGGAGGATTGCTTGGTGCTTTGGCAGGATTAACTTACCGACTTGCACTTGACTACCAATTTGTGTTGCTTATTTTAATACTTGTTGCAGGCATTATAGGCAGTGCGCGTATGCTACTTGAAGCACATAGTCCGGCGCAATTGTACAGCGGATTTTTCGTTGGTGTAGCAAGCCAATTGGCGCTCTACCTGTTAATTTAACCTTACTATTTAGCGAAACCGGTAACTTTAAATTCGGTGCGTCTATTTTGTTGGTGTTCTTGTTCGGAACAAGTTGATTTTACTGCTCCTTCGCAAGCACATGAATTGGTAAGTTTGCTTTCGCCGTATCCTCTACCACTGATACGCTTTTTGTTGATGCCTTTTGCAATTATATAGGCAACGCTTGATTTGGCGCGAGATTCAGAAAGCGCTAGATTGGATGCAGCAGAACCTCTGCAATCGGTATGCGAACTTAATTCTACAATAATATCGGGGTTGTCGTTTAACAAAAGAACTGTTTTGTCGAGCTCATTCGCAGCGTCGTTGCGGATATCAGCCTTTCCTAAATCGAAATAAATATTGTCAATTTTAATTGCTTTTCCTACAACAATTTTTTCAAGTTCTGTTGTTTTAACTTCGGTGGCAGGTATTTTAATTCCTTCTGTTTTGGTAAAATATCCACCTTTTTTGCTAGTGGTTACAGTATAGGATTTGTCTTTGTCGAGGTCGCATTTGCTGTATTTACCGTCGCTTCCTGTAATTGTTTCAAACACCTTTGTACCTGCATTGTCTTTAATTACTACAGTTGCATCTGGCGCTGGTGTACCATTGTTTGATTTGTCGAGGACAATTCCGTTGATGCAGTTTTTATCTTCGGCATTTAAAAATAGTTCAATACTATCAGAAGATAGTTTTGTTTTTAAGGTCTTTTCTTGATATTTAGAAGCCTTTGCAAGAAGTTCTAACTCACTTTCAGGTGTTACAGAAAGCATATATTTCCCGTTTCCTTTTTGCTCATTAACAGTGCCGCTCTTAAGGTCTTTGTATTGAAGTTCTGATTCTATTAATTTCTTGGTAGCAGCATCTTTAACCAGAACCAAGTAATTTTTTGTTGTATTAACCTTGTCTCTACTAAATGAAAAAATATCATCATCTCCTTTGGCAGAGGCTCTGTTAGACGAAAAATATCCGGTCTTAGCATCTTTGTCGAGTGTAATACCGAAATCGTCCTTTGAGCTGTTAAACGGTGCATTCATATTGCTTGCAGTAGTCCAATTTCCAGCGGTACCAGCAGCTGAGAAAAGATCGAGTCCTCCCAATCCATCTCTTCCGTTTGACGAAAAATAGAGTGTACCATCAGCACCTAAAGTTGGGAATACCTCGTTGCCCGGGCTGTTAATTTTATCGCCCAAATTTTCGGGTTTTGACCATTTTGATCCTTCCCATTTGCTTTGCCAAAGGTCCATTCCTCCAAGTGTTCCAGGCATATCGGATGAAAATACCAGGAGCATTCCATCGCTGCTAAGAGCAGGATGAGCGCAATTGTACCCATCGTTGTTATAGGCAAAAGCTTCAAGACCTTCGTAATCATTGTCGTCGGCGTTATAGGAAGCAGTAAACAATTGAAGTTTTACAATATCACCTTTTGTTGGTTTACGATTTTCTGCCATGCTGTTTGCAGTAAAAATCATCTTTTTACCATCGCTTGAAAAGCAAGCAGGGCCATCGTTGTAATTAGAGCTATATTCTTTTGCAAAAGGCTTTACTGCTTCAAATACAGTTCCTTGTTTCTTAGCAAGATATAGTACATTGTACACTTTGTTGCTCCAACTATGTTCCTTTTTTACCCATTGTGTGCGTGGTCGCGATGAAGTAAATAACACAGCGTTTTTAGTAAGAACCGGAGAAAAATCATTGCCTTCTGAATTCAAAGCAGATTCGAATTTTACTTTTACCGAAGCTGAATCTTTGTAGTATTCCTTTAGGTTATTCAACCCTTTAAGGTAATTAGCTGTGCGGCTATCAGAAGGAGCTACAGGTGAAGAAAGTACCTCTTTAGCCTTAGCATAATTTCCATTGCTGAACAAGGTTTGAATGTAGTGCAAAACCTCATCACTGCTAGCATTTTTAGATTCTATTAATCGAGCGTAATAAACTTCAGCCTTTGTTGTATTGTTGTTTAATCGATAGCATTCGGCAATTTTCTTCAATGCTGAAGCATTATTTTTATCCTTCTTTAGGATGCGTTCGTATTTTTCAATTGCATCAACATAGGACTTATCGTCGAACAATTGGTTGGCTCTTGTAAGCGACTTTTGTTGTGCGAAAGTTGCAACCGATAACGATATAAGCATTACCAATGCTGTAATTTTGAAAGAATGTGTTGTTATCATAAATAAAAAATTTTATGCAATTGTTATTTAATAGCGTCAGCGTTTTAGAAGTATCGGTTTGATATTACTTTTTTACCTTTAAATCCAAATACGTATCCCAAACCTATTTCGTGTGATCCACTGGTGTAAGAACCTAAATCGTTAAGTGAATAATCGTATGAATAACTAACTAAAAATTGTGGGTTAACCTGTATTCCGGCAATAAATGAAAGATCGGCCTTTGTGCGGTATGAGGCACCAATCCAAATTTTCTCCATCAGTAATGCACTTAGATTTAAATCCATTTCAACAGGCGCATTTTTCACCGCCTTCAACATCACCTGAGGTTTTAATTTAACATTGTCGCCTGCATCAAATACACGCCCTATTGTAAAATAGTAGTGGAATTTTGAAGGATCAATTGATGTGTTTTTCTTGACATCGCCGGTAGAAGTTATTCCTAAATTATCAGCAACCATGCGCGGAAGCGAGAGTCCGGCATAAAACTTTTGTGTTGAATAATAAATTCCGGCACCAAAATTTGGAGTCATAACATTGCCGGTGTTTGCTGAAAAGCGTACATCATTTATATCGGTAGTTTGCAAGGATGCGTAGTTATTTGATTGTATATGGGCTCCACCCATTAAACCAAAACTAAGGTGTCCATTTTCGCCCGTTTTAATGCGGTATGCATAGGTTATATAGGCCAAATTACGTTTTAATTTTCCGGATGCTATGTTCTCATTTAACAAACTAAGACCGATACCCATTTTATTGTTTGCCAATGGACCATGCATGGAAAGCGTGGTGGTAACTGGGCGTCCTTCAAAACCAACCCATTGTTGTCGGTGAAGTGCATTAATTGCCAAAGCTTCCTTACTTCCTGCATAGGCAGGATTAATGAACATTTCGTTAAACATGTACTGTGTAAACATGGGATCGTACTGCGCCAATACCTTAGCGGTTGAGCCAAGCAATAAAAACAGCGAGCAGATAATCAGTTTTTTTGTGATGAATTTTTTCATTCTTTTTTCAATTGAAATTAATTCCTAAAACTCTTAATTAATCGATACTTAGTATTCAATAACGATATAGCCTTTTAATGCCTTTTCATCATCCTTATTCAGTTCAAGCAAGTAATAATAAGTTCCTTGGGTAACCTTTCCATCTCCTTTATCCGAGTATCCATTCCAAGTGTTGTCGTATCCTGTTTTTTGGTATACAATATTTCCCCATCGGTTGTAGATAGTAAGTTCATTGTCGGGGTAATTCGATAAACCTTGTATTACAAAAAACTCGTTTTGAGCATCTCCATCCGGAGTAAATCCTTCGGGAACATCCAAAACTAGCGGAGTTACAATCACCTCACCATTCAAAGTAACCGGAGTTGGTGTATCTTCACCTTGATCGCTAGGATTTCCATTTAAGTTATCATCAATATGGCCATTGTTACTCACATCTTTTGTAATAGAAGTTCCTGGTCCGGTTCCATGTGCTTCGGCCGAATTGTTATAGGTGCCGGAGGTGCCATGGGTGTTGACATTTACTTTTAATACAATAGTGTGTTTAGCAGCCGGAGCAAGGTTGCTTTGTTGTGAATTGAGCAAGTTTGTATTGGCACCGGTTCCTATATAGTTGCTATTTGCAACCAAGCTTCCACTCGCACTAACTGCAACAATGTTAAAGGTAAGCGGAGAAGGGAACGTTGTATTTAAGTTATCAATTACATCAATATTTGTCAAAGGAATATCTCCCATATTCTCAACTTCGAAGGTGTAGGTTACATCAAATGTTCCGTCGCTTTGTGGCGCAACAACTGCTGTTTTACCCAAACCAATCTGGAATTTTGTAGCAGGAAACAGCAATGGAGTTGCTCCATTTTCAGATGGAATACCATTTCCATCGGGATCAGGGTTATTACCATTTACTGAGGAGTCGGGTTGGCTACTCAACGCAGATGCCTGAGCAATATTTACAAATGGACCAACATTACCTGCTGGATTTACCAATAAAGTAAGCGTAATTGTGTCGCTAGCACCAGCTGTCAATTGATTGGTTATAGGCTCTAATAAATTGGTGTTAGAAGTACCGTTGTAAAGCGGATTGGTAACAAAATTAATTGCTTGAAGTGAAGTTATACTAAAAGTAGCCGGAGGAGGAAAAGTAGCAACTAAATTATCCACTACTTGTACGTCTGAAGCAATTGTATTACCATAGTTTTTA
>Ga0075163_10000529_pt1 | contig 48893 bp, 40 predicted proteins | sample JI1023141ADNA_FD_71478 | JGI IMG/M metagenome (GOLD analysis project Ga0075163, IMG submission 71478) | Wastewater effluent complex algal communities from Wisconsin, to seasonally profile nutrient transformation and Carbon sequestration -... | ecosystem: Engineered > WWTP > Effluent > Algae...
ATAGTCTCACAAGCTGGTGTAGAGACCTGTGATTCGCTCGATGCCCTCGATGCCAATCGCAGTACTCAAGATCTGCCTATCGAAGAAATCAAAGCAGCCATCGCTGAAGCCGATGAACAAGACAGATTGGCCGCAGAAGCTGCTGCCGCTGTTGCTGTTAGTGGTGGTGATGACGAGAAAGAAAAGGAAGCCAAAGTTTACGATTTGACCGATGTTGAGGATTAAGTGCCTGTCTATTTAGTGCTGGTCACAAAATGAGCGACGACAAGATAATAGGCATAGATTTAGGTACTACCTATTCTTGCGTAGCCATAATGGAAGGCGGCAAGCCTACCATTATCGAAAACTCCGAGGGCGCTCGTACTACTCCTAGCGTGGTTGCTTTTACCAAAAATGGTGAAAGACTTGTGGGCCAGTTAGCTAAACGTCAGGCTGTAACCAATCCTGCTCGTACTGTGCAGTCCATCAAAAGAGAGATGGGCACAAACTACCGCATCAATATAGATAATGTCTCCAATAGCCCAGAGCAAATCTCGGCAATGGTATTGCAAAAGCTCAAAGCGGATGCTGAGGCTTATCTGGGCGAAAAAGTACAGCGCGCTGTAATTACAGTGCCTGCATATTTTAACGACTCGCAAAGACAGGCTACTCGCGATGCCGGTCAGATTGCTGGTCTTGAAGTTATGCGTATCATCAATGAGCCCACTGCCAGTGCACTGGCTTATGGTCTAAACAAGTTGACTGGCTCATCTGTTGTACTGGTCTTTGACCTTGGTGGTGGCACTTTTGACGTCAGTATCCTGGAGATTGTCGACGGTGTTTTTGAAGTAAAATCCACCAGTGGTAACAATCGGCTTGGTGGCGATGACTTTGACGAGGCTATCATCCATCATCTAATCGATGTCTTTAAAGAGCAAACTGGTATCGATATATCCAGCGATTTGATGGCGGTGCAAAGGCTTAAAGAGACAGCCGAAAAGACAAAGATTGAGCTATCATCAGCATTGACTTCGGAAGTGCATTTGCCATTTTTGACAGCTGATGCTACAGGTCCCAAGCACCTTGAGACAACGATTACGAGAGCGCAGTTTAACGATCTGACAGCGCATCTTGTTGAGGCCACCACTGGTCCTCTCAATCAATCTCTTGATGATGCGCAGCTCACCGCTGAGCAAATTGAACACATCATTTTAGTTGGTGGTTCGACTCGTATTCCTGCTGTACAGGATATGATTCGCCGCTATTTCCAAAAAGAGCCAAGCAAGTCAGTCAATCCTGATGAGGCTGTGGCGCAAGGCGCCGCTATTCAAGCCAGTATCCTGGCTGGTGATATGCAGGACATTCTTTTGCTTGATGTCATTCCTCTATCTCTAGGGATTGAGACAGCAGGCGGCTTGTTTACCAAAATTATCGATCGCAATACCACTATCCCGACTAGCCGCACCATGCCATTTACTACCAACGAAGATGGACAGACTTCGGTAGAGGTGCATGCTTTGCAGGGTGAAAGAGAAATCGCTTCGGCCAACAAATCGCTGGCGAAGTTTCACCTGACAGGCATCCCGCCTGCTCCCCGGGGCGTGCCCAAAATCGAAGTTACTTTTGATATTGATGCTGATGGTATCGTGCACTGCTCCGCCCGTGACTTTGGTTCGGGCATCAAGCATTCGGTGACTATTCAACGCTCCACTGGTCTCAGTCCAGATGAAGTAGAGGCTTACAAAAGAGAAGCCGAAGAGTTTAGCGAACAAGACCGCGTTACCAAAGAAAGAATCTCCAGCCGTGTCCAGGCACAGTCACTCTGTGCTGAGGCGGAGCGCACTGTTACTAAATATGGAGAGCGAGTTGAACGCTCCCATGTGGATAAGGTGATGCGCGCTGTAGAACTCGTCAAAGAGGCTTTGGAGCGCGATAGCGGCGATGATTTGAGACCACTTATAGCTGGTCTGGATGTGTCGCTCCTGGATCTCGGACGTGCCATCCACTCAGGCAATCGCCGTATGGATAGCCCCGAAAAACCAGCTGAAAAAGCAGCGGAAAAGCCGCCAGTGGACGCCGCCAATGCCATGATCAAAAATACAGCCAGTGCTGTAAGCGATGAAATCGACCTGGCTGACGCTCCTGAGCTGGACTTAAGCCTTGATGAGCCTTGATGAGCGGCTGTCAATCTAACTATTTGTTCCTCTTGATAAAATAGCTCCACTGACGGAGTAAGGTTCTCTTGGAAACTATGACAAAGCGCGATTATTACGAAGTTCTTGGTGTCACTCGCACAGCTTCAGGCGATGAGATCAAAAAATCTTTTCGCAATAGAGCAAGACAATTGCACCCCGATAACAAAGATAGTGGCGATGAAGCAGCTTTTAAGGAGCTAGCCGAGGCCTACGAAGTACTCTCGGATGAGCAGAAGAAAGCTGCCTACGATCGTTATGGTCATGAAGGTGTCAAAGGCACTCGTGACTACGATAACGTCGACTTTAGCAACATGCAGGGCTTTGGCTTTGAAGACATTATCGACGCCCTCTTTGGCGGCGGTATGCGCGGCGGTGGTGGCTTTGGCCAACAAGCCCGTAGCGGACCCAGACAGGGCTCTCACCTCAAGTACGATCTTGAGATTGAGTTTTTGGATGCCATCTTTGGTGTAGAAAAGAAAGTTACAGTCAGACGTCTTGAAGATTGCGGTACTTGCGAAGGCTCTGGTGCATCGCCAGGCAGTCAGACCAGTACTTGCGCCACCTGCAACGGTCAGGGTCAAGTCAGACAGATGGTCAATATGCTCTTTATGCAGAGCTATCAGGTTATAAGCTGTCCTGATTGTCAGGGCGCGGGCAAAAAAATCGACAAACCATGCAAAGATTGCAAAGGTGCTGGACAGACACGCAAGCCTCGTGAGTTTGACGTAAAAGTCCCTGCTGGTATCGATGACGGTACCAGACTGAGACTCTCACAAGCTGGTGATAAAGGCGCTAAGGGTGGACCTTATGGCGATCTATTTGTGGTCGTCCATGTCAGAGAGCATAAACAGTTTTTGCGCGATGGTTTTACCATCCATATCCGCCAACCAGTTGGCTTTGCTCAAGCCGCTCTCGGTGCTGAGATCCACGTCCCAACCGTAGAAGGCACTAAAGTACTTAAGATACCTGCCGGTGTGCAATCTGGTACACAGCTTGCCATGCGTGAGCTAGGTGTGCCTTATATCGGTCAAACTGGACGCCGCGGCGATCAAATCGTCCATGTATTTGTAGAGACTCCATCAAAGCTCTCCAACGAAGAAAAAGAACTGCTCAAAAAGCTAGCTGAGCTGAGAGGCGAAAAGCTAACTGTAGAACCTGAGGCCAAAGCTAAGGTGGAGTCGGATAACGGCACTGAAGCAAAGAGCGAAGGCAAAAAGCACGACAACAAAAAGTCAAAAAAAAAGAACGGCGACAAAAACGCTGACGAAGATAAAAAAGATGATGAAAATATCTTTGAAAAGCTAGTCGATGTTTTTAGACCAAAAGGCGAATAGTCAGGACTGATGCCTATGCGGGGCTCTAATAGAATAGTCTCTCTTTGCTTTTGTCTGATTGTTTGTACTGGGCTGGGATTTAGTCCTGCCTTTGCTACGCGCATGCCAGCCAATTTGACGGCCAGTCTTAAGACCTATTTGCCCAGCGCTAAAATACGTCTCGATGGTGCCATTGTACTGACGAGCGGTGAGCTTTATCTACCGATTTTGCCAGTGGGCTATACATCATCCAATCCCGGTAATCTCAAAGTAGCAGGTGTGGTGCAATCTAAAGGCACCGACCCGGACTTGATCTTGCTTGAAAACGGCATGGTTTTTGCTCGAGTGCTAAAAAAGCCTGGATTCAGGACGATTTTGCCACTGGCTGGTCTTGAAGAAAAATATAAAAAGGCTATTCTCGCTGGCAAAATGCCATCTGATTTGATTGTGCCTGAAGAATTTGTGCTCTCCCCAGATTTTAAACCAATTATTGGTGATCTGGGTATCACTATATCTGGTGACAAAAAGTCGGCTTCGCCAGCCAGTATTCCCAAGCATGGTCTGGGCGGTGTGTATATTACTTCCCCAGCATCTGGCTCAATTATCCTTGTGGATCAAAAGACCAACAAAAAAATAGCTGAATTCCCTACTGAAGGCACACCTTTGGGAATGGTGCAAATAGAGAACAATCTCTATATTGCCGACCAGACTAAATCGAGAGTTTTGATTTTTAATACAGCAGCACGTGACTTTGCCGGGCGTCAAATTGACTTGCCACCAAAGTCGGCACCAAAGGCAGTGGCAGCCATACCTAATGGACGTTTGCTCTATGTCACTGAGAGTGCCACCGGACTTGTGGACTGTGTCGAGACTGAGAGCGGTCGAGTGCTGCTCAAGACCAAAGTACCGCCTGGTCCTTCGCGCCTCGTTATGACACCCAATGGTAATTCGGTGCTGGTCTTAAATGTACCTACCGGACAGGTCAGTATTATTTCGACGATGAATCAAAAGCTCATTGCCACTATTAATGTGGGAGCGTCGCCTAACAGTATTGTGGTATCGTCCGATAACAAATATGCCTATGTCTCTTGCAAGTCATCCAATCATATTGTCATTATCGATATCGTAAAGAGGATGGCTTTAGCTGGTATCAAGACCGGCAACGGACCCACAGGTCTTGCTCTCAGTAGTGATGGTAAAGTGCTTTATCTGGCTTGTGCCAAGGATAACACTATCACTGCTTTTGATACTGCCACCAAAAACAAACTCAAAGAAGTAAAACTACCTATGGATGTGGATTTTCCTGGGGCCATCAGTTTAGATGAGGCTGGTAAAAGACTGTATGTGACAAGTAATGCCACCGATACAATTGGCATACTCAACCTCGATACTTTTGTCTTTGAGCAAGCTGTAATCGGACGTAAATCAGACGATGTGCTTTATGCCAAAAGCCATTAAACCATCTAAGTTTGATACCTGCGCTTGCTATAGTGGCAAACTTTATCACAAGTGCTGTCAACCTTTGCATGATGGCGCCGCAGCGCCCGATGCCCTGGCTCTGATGCGCTCTCGTTATGCTGCTTACAGTTTGTCTCTAGCCAAATATATAGTCGACACCACAGATCCGGCTGGCGATCTCTATCAGAGCGATACGCAAAAATGGCTCAAAGAAATTTTGCTGTTTAGCAGTCAAATGACTTTTACTGGTCTTACCATAATTGAGTTTGTTGATGGTACAGACAGTGCTACTGTCTCTTTTAAGGCGCACTTAAACGCTCAGGGCAATGATGTCAGCTTGAGCGAGAAGAGCCAGTTTTACAAGCATGACGGCCGCTGGTTTTATCATTCAGGTGTTAGTTTGCAATAGGCTGCATGGCGTTGTCTGGCATATGCTGCCAAAAGCTTGAGTGCCCATTTAAAATGTCTCGTCTTAAATCGGTGAAAGCCACAATTGACCATCTCATCGTATGCTTGATCAATTGTCCAGCCGCAGCGGGCAATGCGATAAAGTGCGATAAATAAACCAGTGCGGTCAGCGCCGTGATAGCAGTGCACAAATAGTGGTCGCTTTTGTGGATCATCGACATAACTCAAAAATTGATCAAAATGACTGGCTGTTGGCAGAGTCCAGTAATTTAGCGGAATATGGATAAAATCAATGCCAAGCTCTAAGACTATTTTCTTTTCCCATTCGATTGCCTGTCCTTTCCATCTAAGATTGACTATGGTTTTGACATTTTTTTCTTTTAGTTCCTTAAGGCCCTCTGCTGAGGGCTGACCGCCTCTCATTAGCCAGTCTTCTGTTTGATAAAAATTAGGCACAGGTCCAGGATTTTTCATTCTAGCTATTTTGTCTCTTAAAACGCAGGGCGCTGATAGAGGGTACCAGGATGGCAAAGAGTGTAAGCCAGGCTAATTCGGGCCAGAGGATATTGATACCAGAGCCTTTGAGGATAACTCCCCGGGCAATCACTGCATAATAGCGCAATGGGTCTATATAACTGATAGTTTGCATCAGTGCTGGCATCGTGTCAAAGGGTACCACCGTGCCCGACAACAAAATCAGCGGGATGTTGATAAAAAAGGACGTTAGCTGTGCCTGTCTCTGGCTCTGGCAAACCGAGCCCAGCAGCATACCAAAGCCGATGCCGACAAAGGCATAGAGTGCCGAGGCAATCAGTAAAAACGGATAGCTGCCTCTAATTGGCATACCAAAAAAGACATTGGCAGCTGCTAGAGCCAGTATTACATCCACAAGCAAAAAGAATACCAGAGGCAAAAACTTAGCCAGGAGTATTTCGCCAGTACTGGCTGGTGTCATCAAAAGCTGTTCCATCGTGCCTTTTTCGCGCTCTTTGAGGACAGAGGCTGAGGCTATCAATGTCGATACCAGGGTGAGGCAGGCTCCCAGTACTCCGGGCACAAAAAACCAGCTACTGACTTGACCGGGGTTGTACAAAATTTTTGTGTCAGGCTCAATTGGGTTTTTGGTCAGCTCGTTAGTGGGATAGGATGAGGGCCGGAACTCATTTAATGTGCGTTGCATATAGCCATTGCCAATGCCGGCACTGTAGGCGTCTGCTCCGTCTATCAGGACTTGTACCTGGGCGGGCTCGCGCGCAGATATCTGTTTGGCAAAATCGGAGGGGATAATCAAGCCCATATTGACTTTGCCTTGCTCCAGGTGACTTTTGATAGAGGCCTCGTCCCGGGCCGCTTTGATATCTTTAAATACAATTGCTCCCGCTAACTGGTCTATCAGCTCCCGGCTGGACTGGCTCTGACTGTGATCTACATATAGCACTGAGGTGTTGCGCACCTGCGGATCTAGCGAAGCTCCCAGAATTAACAGCTGCACCACTGGTGGTATGGTGATCAAAAACAGCAGGTACTTGTTGCGCAATATCTCCTTGCTCTCTTTGACAGTCAAAACCCAAAGGCGACTGGCTCTCAGTCCGTTAAGTAAGTTAAAAGTCATGACTAATCCTCATATTGCATACGCCTGGTGCGCATGTACATAAGTGCTGACATAAACAGACAAAAGAGCGCCAAAACAAAGGGGACATAGAGTGTGGCATTGACTCCTTTGACAAAGGTATCCCGGGTCAGCTCGATAAAGTACCGTGCTGGCACCACTAGCGAAAAGAGCGATAGCGGAAAAGGAATATTGGAAATTGGATAAACGAAGCCCGATAGAAGCAGGCAAGGAAAAAATCCGAGGGTGGAAGTAGCTTGCACGGCAGTTGTCTGCGTACTGGCAAATGTGCCCATACAAAGACCAAATATTACTGAAGTTAGAACATAGAGCGGAAATCCAACTCCTACACCAATGAACAGTTGTAAAAGCCCGCCGCGAGGATAGACGCCAAACACCAGCATCGATGCCACAAGTACCAGGATGGTCATGGCTGTGCCAACCGCTGTGTAGACTATTGCTTTGCCAGCCATATACTCAAAGGCTGACATATTAGCGGCATAGACTCTGGCCAGAGTGCCCTGCTCTTTTTCTCTACTGGCAGCCACTGCTGCCAGCAGTCCGGGAAACATCCAGAAAATCACACCAAATGATCCAGGTACTATAAATAGTGATTCTTCGCGGCCCGGGTTAAACCAAATGCGAGTTTGTGGTGCTACTATGCGCGGTGACTGGTCTGGCTCTCTAACAGTCTGTAGGATGGCACCAAAATATGAGTTGGCTGCTTTGAGGCTGTTAAATATTATCTGGGCGTTGGCAATGTCAGTACCGTCTATTTCAATTTGGACCGGTGCCTTTTCTTGTCTTAAGACGTGCCGGGCAAAGCCTTCGGGCACAGTCACTGCCGCTTTGGCTAAGTTGCGGTCGATGTTTTCCTGTAGATTATTGTATTTGTTTGGCACTGGTCTAAAGAGATTGGTGGCATAGAGTCTTTCGACATATTCACGGCTGATAGATGTGTTATCGAGATCTCTTACTACTAGAGGCACGTTTTTGGCTTCCAGTCTGATGCCCCAACCAAAAATAAGCAAAGCAAATAGAGGCAATATAAAAGCTAGTGAGAGGCTGAGCTTGTCTCTTAAAAACTCGCGCCATTCTTTTTTTACCTGGACGCCTATTCTACTTGTCTGCATAATTGCCCCCTTCTGCTCGGCGAGCTTGACCCACTAGCTTGATAAAGGCGGCATCCAGACTGTCATCTAAGCCTTCGTCCTGAGACTTTATGGCTTTGCCCTTTTGTCTTATTTCGTGAGGACTGCCTTCTACAATGAGACGAGAGTCTGACATAAAAGAGAGCCTGTTACAGTATTCTGCTTCGTCCATATAGTGTGTGGTAACGAGCACAGCGGTGCCATCTTGTGCCATTTTTTTGATCATAGCCCAGAGTTGCCTGCGTGCTACTGGATCGACTCCAGCGGTTGGTTCGTCTAAAAACAAGATTTCTGGTTGATGCATTAGAGCGCTAACAAAAGCTACACGCTGTTTCCAGCCAAAGGGTAACTGACCCACCAGACGATTTTCTTTGCCTGCCATATCGGCTGTTTTTATTGCCCACTGGATGCGTCTTTGCCTGTCATTTACAGGGATTTCATAGATGCCACAGTAAAATTCCAGGTTTCCTTTTACAGTCAATCCGTCGTAGAGAGTAAATTTCTGGCTCATATAGCCGATTTTGCGTCTCAAATTTGTTGAGCGCAATTGAGAGTTTTCGCCTCCCAGAGTGATTGTGCCGCTATCAGGTCTGAGCAGCCCGCAGAGCATCTTGATAGTGGTAGTTTTGCCTGCTCCGTTAGCACCTAAAAGCCCATAGATTTCGCCATAGGCAATATTGACTGAGACATCCTGCACCGCACTAAAATCGCCAAAAGTCTTATTCAGACCTCTGGCTTCAATGGCATTTTGATTTTTGTTGGGGGCAGTTCTATTTTTTATTTCTAGCGCTTCTATTGGTTTTTCGCTCAGTCCGAGCTTTTGGAGCTTGTCGACAAAGACGTTTTCCATTGTGGCTTCAGTTTGTTTGACCTGGCCATACTGGCTGAGCTGCTCCTTTAGTTTGGACAGTTCAGCCGTGTCATTTTGATTTACTAGGATTTCGAGACTATCTCCAAATGACTGGATTGAGTTTATCTTGTGATGCGTCTCGTTCTTTAGTCGATCTTGCAGTTGACCTAGTTTTTCTCTGTCTTCGCTTACTAAAAGCAGTCGCGCTAAACCAGACTGTTTTTTTAGATCATCTGGACTGCCAATCACCTGGATTTTGCCTTCGTATATCAGTCCTACTTTTGAGCAGCGCTCAGCTTCGTCCAAAAACGGCGTGGCCACCAGGATTGTAGTACCAGCCGCCGACAGCTCCAGTAGAGTCTGCCATAGATTGATTCTGGCAATTGGATCAAGACCTGTAGTGGGTTCATCCAGTAATAGGAGGGCGGGACTGCCGACTAGAGCCATGCAGAGAGCTAGATTCTGTTTCATACCACCAGATAGTTTTGCTGCCTGTCTGTTTTTAAAATCTGTCAGGTGGAATTTGGCGAGAAACTTGTCGCTGTGCTCTTTAGCTTCTTTTGCATTGATTTGATAAAGACCTGAGGCATATTCGAGGTTTTCTATCACAGTAAGCTCTGGATAGAGAGCTAGATCTTGAGGCACATAGCCAAGCTTATGTCTGATTTGATGGGGCTGGCTGCTCAGTACCTGGATATTGCCGGAGGTAGCGTTTGTCAGTCCGGCCAATATCTCTATGGCGGTGGTTTTGCCTGCACCATCGGGACCGACTAGACCAAACAATTCACCCGCATTGACTTGGAGTTCAAAGTCTTTTAGACCGACTGCACCACTTTTAAAGGTTTTATTGCAGTTTTTGACCGTGATAATTGAGCTGCCAGTTTGAGTTTGGGCAGATGACTGAGTCGCGGCGCTTACTGTCATTTACGGCCTGCCTTGAGGTCAAAAGTTGCCTCCGCTGGCATGCCGGCTTTTGCCGAGCCATCTGGATTGACAATACGCAGTTTGCAGCCAAAGACCTGACGCTCTCTATCTTCTTTGAGGTAGACATTTTGTGGTGTAAATGATGGTTCTTTGTCTAGCGCAGACAAAGTTGCTTCGATTGGTTTTTGGGTTTTGTTGTCCAGTACTATATGAGCTCTGTCTCCCAGTTTGACATGAGCGATACTACCTTCGGGGATAAAGCCTCTCATATAGACAGCAGAGGGATCAGCTAAGGTGACGAGGACCTGCCCGGCTTTAACTACTTCTCCAGGATCGGCACTGCGGATGGTGACGATACCGTCAATGGGGCTGACTATATTAAAGTACGATAGTTTTTGACCGGCCTCACTGCGCATACTCTGAGCCTGTGCCAGACCGCCCTGTGCCTGCCCTTCCATCATTTTTGCTTGCATGTATTGAGCGCGCAGACGGTCTTCTTCAGCCTGTCTGCCTTTTTTTGTACTAAAAATCTTGCCAAAAATAGATTTTTTCTTGGCTTTAGCTATATTTTGCTGTACTGCCTGCACCTGTTGCTGGGCTTGGGCCCTGGCTCTTTGTGCCTGTTGTATGGCAGAGCCTGTTTCTTTTAGTTTGGTTTTAATAATACTAGAGTCAAGTGAGACAATCAGCTGACCTTTGCGCACATGGTCGCCTTCTTTAACGTGTACTTGATTGACTCTTGATGAAGTAGCGGCGGTTATATAAGTCTCTGGTGCTTCGATACGACCACTGACTACGAGCTTGTCCGATTGAGTCGGCATATCTGCTGCTCTTAAACCCAAAAAGTACCCACTGACCGATCCCAGTGCCAGTACTGCCAGGTGGCTTGCCACCAGTATCAGCTTTTTAGATTGGACTTTGCTTAACGGTCCCTTGTTTTGAGCATGCTCTGGCTCTTTTGCAACCTGTGTATTCATTGATTCCAACACCCTGCATATGACGATGTTGTAGGGACGGAGGTGGCATTGTTCAGTTCCAGCCCTCGCCAAAAACGGTGCCACAAGCAAAATAAAAAATTATCAGAGGTGGGAACCGCCTGCCAGCTGCTTACGACCTTACTTAGGGACCCCTAGAAAACAACAATAATGCCTAAACACGCTTTAGTAATATTCAACCCAGCCACCAAGACTCAGCTCGATAGTGAGATGTGGCTCGGTCGTGTAATCGAAGAACTCAATCGTCACGATACCTTTTTGGTGACCTTTTATCCCACCACACCTGAGACTCGTCCACAGGACCTTGTGCCTCTGCTCAAGCCGCCTCTCGATGTGGTCATAGTCGCCGGTGGGGATGGTACGGTGAGATTTGCACTGGCAGCGCTGGCTCAGGCCAGATCGCCAATACCAGCTGCCATCTTGCCTATGGGTACAGGCAACGTACTGGCGCGTAACCTGGGCATTGTTGAGCAAAAGTTTTTTGCTAATCCCCTTTCTCATGCCTTTGAAAACATCGTCCATGGGCGCTCTGTGCGCATAGATATGGGCATGATGAATGGTGAATATTTTGCTGGTATGGCTGGCGTCGGTCCTATATCTGATGCCTTTGTCACACCAAGACGTGCTTTTAAAACTAGCTTTAAACTCTTTGCCTATGTGCATTCAATGCTTGATAGTATCACCAAGCCTTCTAGTCTATTTAAGATAACCACTAGTGGTGTCAGTTTTGAGATAGAAGCATCCGGTGTTTTTGTCGCCAATGTGGAAGATCTCGGGCTTGCTAAGCCTTGTGACATCGAGACCCTGACGGATGGTTATCTCAATTTGCATGTACTCAATCCTAAACAATTAAGGGATTATGTCGACGTTGGTGCCAAATTTGTTGCTGGTATGGAGACAAGGGCGCCCTATTACATATTAAAAGTAAAAGAAGCGACAATCGAAACCTCTAAGCCCCATCGCAAAGATGGCAGCAAAGCCAGGGTTAAGCCTATGCCGGCAATGATTGATGGTGAGTTTCACGGTGTTACTCCGATGCGCATTACAGTCATACCAGGGGCTGTAAATGTACTGGTGCCACCAAATTCTGATGCCAATCCTGAGGCCCTGGGCAGTGCCTTCCGCTCCTGGACAGGCGTGCACAATGTAGTGCAATTGAGACCAGATGAGCCTGCTAGCGTGCCAGATCCAATTGAGAGATCCGGCTAGTTTTACACTTTAGTCGTGGCGACTTATTGAGGACTGCCGTCAGGATACTGGTTGTGCACTTTGTTGAGAAACCTCGTGATACTGCCTTGATACAAGAGGTCCACTGTGCCTACCGGACCGTTTCTTTGTTTGGCTATGATGATTTCTGCTTCGCCGCGCTTTTCGCTTTCGGGGTTGTAGTATTCGTCTCTATAAATAAACATCACAAGGTCAGCGTCTTGCTCGATTGAGCCGGATTCTCTCAAGTCTGAGAGCATGGGGCGTTTGTTTTGACGGGCTTCAACAGCGCGTGATAGCTGAGAGAGAGCCAACACCGGAGTTTTTAATTCGCGGGCTAAAGTCTTTAAACTTCGCGAAATTTCTGATACTTCTTGCACTCTGTTATCTGTCGCTTTGCGTCCCTGCATGAGCTGGATGTAGTCGATGATAATCATACCGAGTCCTTTGGCTTCGGCTTTGAGGCGGCGGCACTTTGCTCTTAACTCCAGGACGTTGACCATGGCGGAGTCATCTATGTATATCGGGGCATCGCCTAATTTGCCCATGGCGCTGGCTAGATGAGTCCAGTCATTGGTGTGCAAGTGTCCAGTACGCAGACGATTTGCGTCGATTTTAGCTTCAGAGCAAAGCATACGTTGGACCAGCGACTCCTTTGACATTTCTAGACTAAAGATGGCGCATGGTACGTTGTTTTCGACGGCGCAGCTGGTGGCGAGGTTAAGCACAAAAGCTGTTTTACCCATGGATGGACGAGCTGCAATGATGACCAAGTCACTTGGCTGAAATCCGGCAGTCATGGCGTCCAGGTCATAAAATCCAGATGGTACTCCAGATAATACGTCGCGGTTTTCGTAGCGTTGCTCGATTTGCTGGAAGGATGTCTCGACGATGTGCTTGATATGCACCATGGCTTGCATGTTGCGGTTTTGAGCGAGGTTAAAAATGAGGTGTTCTGCTTTGTCGAGAGCAGCGTCAGCATCGCTTTCTTCGTAGCAATTGGCGACAATCTCAGAGCCCGCCTTGATCAAGTTGCGCAAGACTGCCTTTTCGCGGACGGTCTTGGCGTAATACTCAAGGTTGGCTGTGGTAGCTACAGACAGTGACAGGTCAGTAATGTACTGACGTCCGCCGACCATGTCGAGTTTGCCCTGGTCTTTGAGGAATTGCGAGACCGTGACGATGTCAATAGGCTCGTTGGCGTCATAGATATCGAGCATGCAGGCATAGATGACCTGGTGCGCTTTACGATAAAAGTACTCGGGCTGGAGCTGGTCCACCACTCTCGATACGCCATCGCCTGAGACCAGGAGGGCGCCCAACACTGCCTGCTCTGCTTCCAGTGATTGGGGCGGCAGTCTCTCTAATGTAGTGTCGTGTAGGGTGGAAAGTTCGGCGCTCATACTATTACAAACGCAGTTAAGCCCTTTCGGGTTCAATTGCCAGGGAAATTTCTTTTAGTCAAGTGTAACCAAAAGTCTGTGCCCTGTCAGCAAAGAATTACAGTATGAGACTTATCTATCAGTCATCTTCCAGAGAGGATGTATCTCCGGTAGGCAGGCCAAGCTCCCAGGCTTTGAGGAGACGGCGCATGATTTTACCTGAGCGAGTCTTGGGCAAAGTATCTTTGACTTCGATTTCGCGGGGGTAGGCATGGGCTGATAGTTGCTTTTTGGTGAAGTTCTTAATTTCTTCCAGAAGCTCATCCGATGCTGTCACACCGTTTCCAAGCACGATAAAGGCTTTGATGATTTCGCCACGTTCTTTATCGGGTTTGCCGATGACACCGGCTTCAGCTACAGCCGGGTGCTCGACCAGGGCTGATTCCACTTCAAAAGGTCCGACCCGGTGGCCAGATGTATTGATGACATCGTCAGCCCGGCCCACAAACCAAAAATAACCGTCTTCGTCTTTCCAGGCATTGTCGCCGCTAAAGTACCAGCCGGGGATTTTGAAATATTCTTCGAATTTTTCTTTGTTGCGCCAGATGCGGCGCAGCATGGCTGGCCAGCCTGGTTTGACCACTAGTTTACCCAGTTCGCCTGCTTTTAGCTCTTCGCCGTTATCGTCAACGATAGCGGCATAAACTCCCGGCAACGGTTTGCCCATGGAGCCAGGGCGGACGGGATTGCAAGGCAGGTTGGCAATAAGCTGCATACCTGTTTCGGTTTGCCACCAGTTATCGTGGATTGGCAGTCCATATACTTTCATGCCCCAGCGCACCACTTCTGGATTGAGTGGTTCACCGACCGAGAGGATATGACGCAGGCTATCCATGCTGTGTTGATAGACCACATCATCTCCGGCCTTCATGAGCATGCGCAGAGCTGTGGGGGCCGTGTACCAGACAGTGATTTTGAGGTCGTCGATTAGTTTGTACCAGCTAGCAGCATCAAAGCGACCCTCGTAGCTGACCACGCTGGCTCCATTTGATAGTGGTCCAAAGATACCGTAAACGGTGCCTGTGACCCAGCCTGGATCGGCTGTACACCAGTAGATATCGTCCTCTCTCAGGTCGAGCACCCATTTAGTGGTCATGTGCTGACCGATGATGTCGCCGTGCACGTGGACCACACCTTTGGGCTTACCGGTGGTGCCTGATGTGTAGAGCAAGTAGAGTGGATCTTCGATATCCATGCGTTCGCATTCGAGTTCGCTAGATTGGCTTGCCACCAGTTCTTCGTAGCTAAGCTCGCCTTTGCGCAGGGATTTTTTGTCGGCGCCGACAACAATGACGTGCTCAAGCTCTGATAGCTCTTTGCGGATGCCGTCGATTTTGTCTTTGAGAGCGGGATTGGTGATTAAGATTTTGGCTTCAGAGTCCATCAAGCGGTCTTTGAGAGCGTCTGGTCCAAAGGCGCTAAAGAGTGGTCCGGCAATGGCGCCAATCTTGGCAATAGCTAAAGTGGCGATGTAAAGCTCTTTGACTCTGGGCAAAAAGACAAAGACGCGGTCCCCTTTTTTGATGCCGAGAGATTTTAAAGCGTTACCCATGCGGTTTATCGCTTCGTACATCTCTAAATAAGTGTACTTTTCGAGGTGGCCAGTAGGATCTACGCTGTAGAGTGCTACTTTGTTTTTGCGACCGGCAGTGAGATGTCTGTCGATGGCGTTGTAAGTGGCGTTGACCTTACCATCATGGAAGTAGGCGATTTCGCTACGGGCCTGATCCCATGTAAAGGTATTGTAGGTGGTGGCATAATCTTCGAGATTGCAGCGCACCGGAAACTTTTTGATAATTTCTTTGCGCACACCTTTTGATGAGGTTTCGCTTTCCAATTTTTCCGCTGGACTGCTGGCTCCTTTTTGAGCTTCTTTACCAGATTTCTTGCTCAGCGACTGTTCTGCGACCTTCATCACATTCCTCCCGGTGTCATATATGCAGAGCATAGTGTAACGCTTGCTAAACAAAACTACATGCTTTTAAAGGTTATGGTGGTCTTAGATTTCTCCAACTAACGGGTAAAATAGGTTAAATCAATGCTCGCGTCGCTTATAAGGAACTGACTATGTCATCTGTCTGGACAGACCTCAAAGAATCCGCAAACAAGGCAATCAACGCCTCAGACTGGGATTCAGCCCTTTCTGATTGGGAATCAGCACTCAGTCTTGCCGAGAAATTCCCCGAAGGTGACGGACGGCAAGTGGCTACATTAGAAGGTCTGGCTCGCACCCGGTTTGCCCGGGGCGAATACGGCGAAGCTGAGTTTCTCTATAAAAGAGCACTTGTCATAAGAGAAGCAGCCCAGGGTAGTGAGCATAAAGACGTCGCCAGCCTGGTCAATAACCTTGGTGTTGTGGCTTTTACCCGCGGCATGTATAAAGATGCCATGAGCTATTTTGAAAAGGCACTGGGTATGCGCCGCAAGCTCTCCGGTCCTGACAATCTCGATGTCGGTCGCACGCTCTACTTTTTGGCACTGACTTGTCACGGTCTAAAAAAGTACGACGAAGCCGATGGCCACTACAGAAAGAGTCTCGATATCAAAAATAAGACACTAGGCAATAGTCACCCGGAGCTAATCAATCTGCTGCGCAACTATGCCGATCTCTTGCGCAAGACCAGTCGAGATGGCATTGCCAGTCAGATGGAGCAATTTGCCAGCGGTATTGAGGCCAAACAAAAGAAATCTTGAACCAGGATAAAGCCAGAGAAATACTGGAAGCGCGCTGTCCTTACCCAGATTGTGCCAGCTTTGGTGAGCTAGAGTCCATCGAGCTGACACAAGCCGGTGCTATTTGCACGCATTGCAATAGACCTTATACAGCGCGCAGTCAGTTGCATCATCAAGAAATGGTCAAAAAGATAAATGCGCTACCCCCTCAGCTGGAGCCGGTAGGTAATACAATTGCGCCACTGGTAGTGGTGCTGGAGGATTTGCGTAGTTTGCATAATGTCGGAGCTACCTTCCGCACTGCTGATGGTGCAGGCTTTGGTAAGCTCTATTTGTGTGGTATCACGGGAGTGCCACCACGCAATCAAATTACCAAAGTCTCTCTGGGCTCAGAAGAGACTGTTGCCTGGTCCTTTTATCCCTGTATCGCCAGCTGTTTGAGTGATCTCAAAGCGCTTGGTTATCTGGTGGTTGGCCTGGAAAAAAACGAAAGCTCCCAGTCTCTCTACCGTGCTCTTGTAAGCGGCAAAGTCAAAGCACCACTGGCACTTGTCATAGGCAACGAAGTGGCGGGGCTATCTCGTGAAGCGCTTTATTTAAGCGATGTTGTCTGTCATCTCGGTATGAAAGGCATGAAAGAATCACTGAATGTGTCCGTAGCATTTGGTGCTGCTGCTTATATCATCAGTGAGTTTTTTGATGCCGCGAGCTAGCGGTACATAGTCAACTGTAATATTAAGGCCAGCACAGCTCCAATAGACAAGATCATCGATAGCATCAGAGCATTATTTGAGCCACTACTGACTGTTTGACCTTTGTGGTTGACTCCTTCCATGCGCGAGGCCATGAAGGCAAAGACAGCTAAAGTACCGAGCACTATAGTCAGGCTGTAATGAATTAGAGATAGCGGAATCGGGGCGTTGGTCATGATCCAGATACGAGTCGGTTTATCGGTAGGTACTGTCATTACTCCACGGATTAATTCATCTTCGGCTGGCACATCGGCAAATTTTTTGGCAGCCGTTGTTTGCTTAGCTGTCACTTTGGCCGTTTTGCCTTTGCCTTTGGCCTGCTTGATTGGCTTGGCCTGTGCTGTTGTTGCTGTTTGGGCTTGATAGTCTGCTTGATCTCTAAATAGCGGTTTAAAGTTGAGATACTTTTCGCTGGCTTGCAAAACCAGGTTGTTAGCAGGTTTTGAGCTACCTATAAAATGTCCTTCGCGATCCAGTCCTCTAACAAAAAAGGCAATTGATTTGGGCTTGCCACTATTTGGATCGCCCATTATTGCCGAATAGCAAGCAATATAGCCAGGCTGGCTCATGGATTCGTTGAGAATCATGGCGCCAGTATCGAGCATCAATCTCAAATTATCGAGTTTTGGATCTGTCTCCGGTATTTGTCTTATCGGTATGCTCTGTAGTTTGCCGTTAAAGGGACATAAAAAAGTAAATTCTTGATAGGCACCAATTGGTGGCGTAATAGGGTAACTGCCTGAGCGTAAAAACACACCTTGAGCCAGTCCTGCCAGGTAGCGCATTTTTTCGATGACGCGCCGCTCTGGCTCGCGCACACCATAATATGGCACACCGTCTTCACCCACAATGCCCCAGGGGCGTTGATTAAACCACAGTTGCTTCTCGGAGAGTGAGGCCATCATTAGATCAAAATAGGCACCCCAGTCGTTGCCGACCCGCTTTACTCGTACTGGTGTGACACCAGCCCTGGTGACTATAAAGGCGCGCCCGTCAGGTAAAAGTCTGATTTGTTTTTCACCATCGCCAGTCTCAAAAATGGCATCAGTTTTTTCTTCTGACGGTGCTAATGGCTTGCTTGTTGCTTTTGCCTGTTTGATGTTTTCAGCTTTTTGACCATTGAGAGCCGGTAGCACTGCTACAACTATCAATACACCGATGACAATCAGCCCCACTACTGGCAAAAGTATGTCTTTAGCCAGGCGACCAAGTACGATGCGCTGATTGTCTTGTTGATTAAACTTGCGCGATTTGCCGGCGCCGTGAGTCACTTTGGGTGTTCGTCTGCCGGTCAAATTTTCGATTTCGTCAAGACTATAATCACTATCAAGACTGTCTATTTGCTCTACTCTTTGACCCAATACTGAGCTATTTGTCAGATGACCATCTTGCGGTTTGTGAGCATTGCGCGCCATGAGATCGGCGTCGAGTACTTTTGCCTCGCTACTGAGCGGATCTAGATTGACAAAGGATGCCCGGCTTGCCGCATTGCCCAGGGCCTGACCAAAAGGATTGCGCTCTACATCCTGATAATTGAGATGAGCCGGTAGATCTACATTTTGTTCAGGCTGAGCGTCTTGATAGGATTGCTCCTGACCGGGCTGGACATACTCTCCTCGTCTTTTAAGCTCTTCGATTTGACGCAATAGCTCGGAGAGATAGTTGTAGCGCTCCACCACCTGTACAGCTAGTTGGTCATCCGGGCGTAAGCTCTCACGGGCTCTAGCCAGAGCCTGATTGATCATTTCAAAACTATCTTCGTTATTACCTATCCGTTCGGCCAGGATAGACATCTTCCAGAGTATTGAAATGATCTGGGGGTGATTGGGTCCGATAATTTGTTGACCCAATCTAAACAGTCTGTCGTAAACCAGCAAAGATTCACTGGCTCTTTGTGCTCCAGCATAGGCGTCGCCTAGCTCTTGCAAATACTCAGCTAGCTCCGGGGCGCTATTGCCAAAAGTACGTTCGGTGGCCTTGAGAGCCTCCTCAAAATAAGGTATCGACTCTGCAAAAGCACCCTGATTGTAAAGGGCGCGACCCCTCTCCAGATTGTTCAAACCGTCAGCTGACGGCATCTTAAAATTTCCGCTTTGCATTCAGGACAAATGCCTTTCTACATAAGGCGCCACTTATAAAGGCTATACCCACTATGTTAATCTCTTGCACTGCAAAAATCTGGAGGCTCAAATGCAAAAACAAAAGACCAATATAGATTGGCACTATCAGCGTAAAAATTGCCAAACTTGCCAGAAGGCCCAGGATTATATAGATAGCGCTAAAGTGGCTGTTAGCGAAGTGGTCGATGCGCGCAAGGTAAGAATTGATCCGCAGGCTGCTGTGGCTATGGCTCGCAGTATGGAGCAAATTCACGCTACAAAGGGCAGCAAGCTGGTTCGTTTTGATCTTAAAGCCGATAAGCCAAGCGACGAAGATCTGGTCAGCCTTTTAATCGGACCGAGCGGCAATCTCAGAGCGCCCTCAATAAAGGTCGGCAAAACCCTGGTGGTGGGCTTCAGTCCTGAAGTCTATAAGCAAGTGCTGGGTGACAATTAGTCTTCTTCGACGAAGTGTTTGTCGTCTGTGCAAAAACCCAGGACCAGTCCGCAAATGGCTCCGACGATAGCGCCCCAGACAAGACCACCCTTCCAGGTGTACATGGGCACTACGCTCGCTGGCAGGGGCCATACTTTGATTATTTCAAAGGAGCCTGCGACGATGAGAGCAGAAAGCACTGCCACATAGAACACTGCTGAAATAGCTAAAGACGAGCCGGCTTTTTTCTTGTCAGCCATGAGAAACCTCTAACAAACTCTCCAGAGAGAATACTTATTGCAACCAAGTAATTTTATCACCGGCTAAGGGCAATCTACTCTCAATAGCCGTAGATTATTGCAAACTCAAGTTGAGCAATAGTCCAAGTCCGGCGACGGTCTTGGCATCACGGATTTTGCCCTGTGCAATCATGCTCCAGGCTTCTTTTAAGCTCAAGTCCAGGACCTCAGTTTCTTCGTCAAAATCGAGATTTTTGCCCACAAATTCCAGCTCTTGGGCGTGGTACATGTATAAAACTTCGTCACAAAAGCCAGGCGCCGAGTACAAACGCCCCAGTTCTTGCCAATGCCCGGCTTTAAATCCGGTTTCTTCAATAAGCTCACGTTTAGCTGCTGGAAAAGGATCTTCACCCTTTTCGATGCGACCAGCTGGCAGCTCAAGCAGCTCAGAGTCTATAGAATAGCGATATTGACTAATAAGTAAGACGCGGTCGGGGGCTGGCTGGCTGGCTATGACAACGCCACCATTATGTTCCACCACTTCTCTAATAACACTTTGCCCATCTGGCGCTACTAGAGTATCTGCGCGCAGATTGATGATAGAGCCTTCATGAATGCGTCTTGTATCTTTCAGGTGGGCTCTCGTAAATAGAGTCAAAACTTACTCCTCAATTAGCATCCTGAATGTTACCTTAGGCAATCGAAATAAATGACAAAGGCGGCAAAGTTGTGAACTACACAGAGGCACTTGAATACCTTGGCGGTCTGGTGCCAACCCTTGCGCGTCCCACAATGGAGCGCATGCAAAATTATTTTGGCATTTTGGATGATCCGCAAAATCGGGTGCCTGTAGTGCATGTGGGCGGCACCAATGGCAAAGGCAGTGTCACCACAATGGTAGCGGCAATGCTGACAGCTCTTGGTTTTAAATGCGGCAAGTTTACAGGACCCCATTTAGATAAATTCAACGAGCGCTTTGTTATTGATGGCAGGATTGTCGATGACAGTACTTTTGCCAGTCTGGCAAGTAAAGTGCAAGAGCAAAGTCATGCTCTCATTGAACAATACGAAGATAGTGTCAGGCTGACATGGTTTGAGTTTTTGATGGCCATGGCTGTGGCCTATTTTAATCAAGAGTCAGTGGCTGTAGCTGTTTACGAAGTCGGACTGGGTGGCAGGTTTGATGCCACCAATGTCTTACAAAATGTTGCGGTATCGGTGATTACTAATGTGGATCTTGATCATGTGCATTTACTTGGTGACACAAGAGCCAAAATCGCCTCCGAAAAATCAGGCATCATGCGCACTGGCGTGCCTCTGGTTACGGCTTGTAGTGGTGAGGCACTGGAAGTGGTGCGTGAGCGCAGTCGCATACTTGGAGCACCACTACTGATAATTAGTAATTTGGATGCACAATATCAGCGCATCTTTAGTGATTATGACCTGGCTGTAGAGGGCACCCTCGATGCCCTGAGCATAAAAGGTCTTTGCCACCTCAGGCAGTGGCTAAGTGTGCAGGGCGACAAACTCGATAATCTTGGGCTCAAGGGGGCCTATCAAAGAGTCAATACCCTCACTGCTCTAATTGCCGTAACAGTCTATATGAGCCGAGTGCACAGGCAAGCACTGACTGCCGAGCAATTGGCAATTTGTCTGGGTGCGCTGCAAGTGGCTCAGTGGCCTGGTCGCTTTGAAATCCTGGAGAGCCAGCCGATAATTGTTGATGGCGCTCATAACGGAGCTGGTGCCCGTGCTCTGCGGCAGTCGCTTAATCAGTATTACCCTGGTAAAAACCTGGTCTTTGTCTTTGCTTGCTTCGAAAATAAAGACTATAAAGCCATGCTAAGTGAGCTTTTACAGCCTGGCGACACAATTTTTGCCCCACTTATGAGTCATAAAAGACCGACCAGATTTGCCCCTGAGATCTGTCAGTACGCGCAGAGTCTGGGGGCTCAAAGTCAGTCATGTCCTGATTATCAGAGTGCTTGTAAGTTGGCGATAGAGCGATTGAGCCGTGAGCCAGAGCGCTTTGGCGACCGCTTTGTTGTTACAGGTAGTTTTGCCCTGGTCAAAGAGGCGCAGTCAGGAAGGATGAATATTTGCTCTAAGGAGGGGTAAAATATAAGTTACTCCTTTTGGAAGCATAATGTCCTCTACTTTGCTCAATTTATACGGTCATGTCAAACATCAGGGTCTACCTGTAGCACAGATGACTGTTGCCATCTTTGATCACTTCGCTGCTTCGGATCTGGCAGTAGAAGCCATTATGACGACAAAAACCGGTAGCAAGGGTGAGTTTACTTTTGCTGTCAGACCGGGTGTCTATAATCTCAAAGTAATACCAGAAGTCGGTCAGGGTACTCGCTTTTTGACAAAATGCGTAGAGCAGGTCAAAGTGACAAGTAATACCAATACACTGATTGCTTTGCAGACCGGCTGTGTCGTTACTGGAGCTGTACTGGCGCCGGAGTATCAAGGTGAGCTATTAGCTCAGCTTTTTGAAGGCATTGAAGTAGTGGCTCTGGGCATTGAGCCATCGTCTTATAAATGTGCCTGTGCTCTTGATAGCAATGGTAAGTTTTCGCTGGTTTTGCCCAGAGGTAAATACAATTTTGTTTTAAGGGCGACGAAGGCTCCTCATAAATTCAATTTTCTCTCCACTCACAGTGAGATTGTCACGCTCCAGTCTGATTCGGCAATCAATCTTGACTTGCCTGTGCTGCAGGGCTTTGGCGGCGAAGTAGTGGATTTTTTTGGTAAGGCGGTAGAAGGGGCGCTAGTCACATTGACACCTTCGTCCCCTGGTGAGCTGGGCCGTGAGCTGCAACTTAGCTCTGAGACTGTCACTACCAGTAGTGGCAAGTTCCAGTTTGCCGTAGAACAGGGCTATTACGATCTGAGGATTGCTCCAGCTCCTGGATCTGTACTCTTTGGTTTAAATCATAAAAAAGTCTGGGCTGGTACGAGCGAAGCCGGTGTCAAAAGTGATGATGGCGATCGTTATATCTTGCTTGAGGGTCATAGACTGAGAGGGCAGGTGGTATTTGAAAGCCGTCTTTTGTCTCAAGCACTTGTTAGAGTATTGTCTATAACCAGTACTCAAGAATTTACCACCAGGACTGATGACGAAGGGCAATTTATGCTCTCAGTGCCAGCTGGCAGTTATAAAATTGTCGTAGTCGCTCATCCCAAAGATGCACCGACAATAATTATCGAGGATGTCTCATATGCCAGTCTTGCTCCATTTGCAAAAACTGTAGTGGTTGGTGGCGATACCCATGTTGCCGTTAAACTCAAGCAGGGCACAGCCCTTATGGGCAAAGTGACTGATGATGCTGGTAAGGCCAGACCGGGAGTAAATTTGTCGATTTATTCTCAGGCTAGTCTGCCTGAGCTAAGTCAAACTCTACCGCCGGAGAGCGAAGCTCTTGTGCGTGGTATCACAGATGGTGAGGGACGCTATTGTGTCTTTCTTTCGCCAGGGCGTTATACGCTTGTCCTGCAGCGGGATCTGGCATCAGCTAAGCGTATTGACCTTGGTGAGGATCCGCTCAATCTCGACATCGTCTGGCATGGTTGGTCGCAAATGGGTTTTGTTGTATCGGGCGAAGATGGACAGCCAGTCAGCCGCTGCCGTGTTACCTATGCACCTTATGGCCAGGACGATAGTGATAGCAGTGGCGAAGAAAGCGATCTCAGTTATCCACATGGCTATGTACTCACGCAAGATGATGGTGTTTGCCGTCTGACACTGCCTTCTGGCGTTTATACCTTTAAGTTTATACCGCCAGCTCAAGGCTCTTATAATCCTCGCTTGATAAGACAGTTATCTATCAGTGCTGATGTCACTCGCAAAGTCACTCTGGAGTTAAAAGACAAAAATAATGACCAGACTGACTGAGCTTATTGCTTTATCTGCAATTTTATTAGGCTCAATCAGTGGTTGTGCAAGGGCACCTCTAACGGTCAATTTTAAACCTCTGAGAGTAGAAACTATCTACTTTGAAAATATGCCTCCCAAGCAGCCGACCTTTAAGGAGTTGGGATTTGAGGCATACACAGTTTGGTTTTATCACTGCGTAATCAATCTCGAAACAGAAGACGTGGAGCGCGATGATACATCTGGTGCCAGCAGTGTGCTCATCAAAGTCAAATCAGTAGCCATGGATTTGAGTTGTCCTATAAAGCTTTATATCTCAAAAACAGCACCAAAAGAGACTCACGACCACGAGCAAGGGCATATTGAACTCTGTCGCAAAATTTATAGTCTGGCACCAGAGGCGGCGCGAGTTGCTGCCAGTATGGTGCAGGGTCAGACCTTTTATGGCATGGGTGCTAACCCGCAAGAAGCAAGAAATAATGCAATTAACAAGGCTAAAAACGAAGTTGGTGAGAGTTTTAGAGCGGCAATATCTGAGCCCTGTCAGGATGCCAGTGAAAAATACGACAGACTGGCTGCCAAATATGAAGGCAAACCTGACTTTACTTCTGCCCTATTGAGCGAAATGGCTTATGCCGAAATCATTAACGCAAAACGCACTACTATCAAGTAGTGCGTTTTGCGTTGAACTAGTTGTCGAGTTTGTTATTGCTCGGTCCAGCCATTTTTGGTGAGGATGTCCCAGTAGCGACCGGCAAATTTTTGGGCATCACTGGTACGGTTGTTTTCGGCTAGTGTGTAATACACAATCGAGAGCACTTTGAGGAAGTTTCTATCCTTTTCGGCGGTGCCATTGTATAGCGCTTCGCGTCTTTGAATGAAGAGATCTGGATTACTCAAAATGTCATCTGGCTGGATTACACCCTTACCGTCTCCCCAGCGCGACGAAGCATATTTTTTTGGTGGTTTAACGTTTCTGGTGGCCACTGCAGTTGTTTGAGGCTTTGGTGCTTTGGCCCCTTTTGTGCGTGCTTCTTGCTCATCTATAGCGCTGCTCAGACGTTTGACAGCTGCATCAGCTTGTTCGTCATTGCCCTGTGCTGCTAATTTTTCGAGTTCGATAAATTGTTTGACAAAAGGTCCGACTCCTACTCCCTGTTTATCTAGTGCCTGCAGGCGCACTAGAAGTTTGTCGCGTTCTTCCTTAAGGGCACCATCGGTAGTGGTCAATGTTTTAATGTCTATTGCTTGACCGACTGAGGCAATCTGCACTGTGCCCAGAGATGATTGCAAGGATGAGTTTAAGCTATTGATCTGATTTGCTGTCAGTACGATTTGTTTGATCTGACCAGGAGCAACTGGGTCGTTAAAGTCTACTTCTACTTTTGCTGCCTGACCGTTAGCGCTCTCCAGTGCCTTTGCAGCAATTTTTATGGCTTCGTAGCGCAGGTCGGTTTCGCTCATATCTGATTCAGCATCAGCTGTCACAACCATGGTGTCTCCGCGCATTGCCGTTTCGATGCGCTTTCTGGCGTGGGCGTACTCACGTTGTTGCAAATAGGCTGATAGTTTGGCGGCGGGATCGTTCACTTCTTCGTCTTTAAGAGAGATAGATGTAAGCAATTGATCTTGCGAGAGTTGTCCTGCTCCAAAAGCTTTGACATCGCCAGCGCTGACTGACACGACTTTGCGGCTGCTGCGTCTCAAGGCGTTGTAAAAGTAAACTGTTACTCTGGTGATATCAGCTGGAGATAAATCCATAACTGTTTTGGCAATCAATACTGCTTCGATTTTGCAGTCGTTGTCATTGGCTTTGGCGTTGCGATAAGTCGAGATATAGACTTCAGCGCCATTGACAGCCGCCGCAACTCTTGTGTTGCTCGAGAGTATTTTGGCTTTGTCGATAGCGCTGGTGATGTCAGTTGCCGAGGGCGCTGCCAGTACCTGGGAGCCTAAAGGCAGTAGCATTGCCGCCATTACGATAGGCTTTTTGCTCCTGGATAAAAAACTTAAAACGGACATCCAAAATCCTCCAGTAACGTCTTTGCCTTATTTTAGCAGTGTGGACCATTAAAGACCTAAAGAGCAGGCATTAACTGCCTGCTCTCAAGAATTTGTTTTGCTCTCAGATCAAGGTACCGGCACTGGATCTACTGGAGGTACAGGATCAACTGGAGGCACTGGATCAGCCGGGGGAACTGGCACTGGATCAGGAATAGGCGGTGGCGGTGTGTAAGGTAAAAGCTGGATGGCTGTTACCGCATCACCATATTTTTCGCCAACATAACCGACTTTGTAGCCTAGTGATTTGGAGAATGTATTTGTGTCCACCTGTCTTCTAAATCTGATATCAGCTACCATTCCGTTTTCGGTGTAGGTGTGTCTGATACCAGAGCCAACATCATAGGTCTGATAGAAGTTTTTGGGGAAGTTGGCTGTCTCGGCCAGGTCCGACTGGTTTGTGATAGCTGGAGGAATGCCCTTACCTGTCACTGTAGGAGTGTATGGATGCGGGATGCCAACGGATGGTGGGCCATGTCTGGCACCGAGGTAGCCGCTGCCTACATCTTGAGCGCCGAGCTTAGTGGCAGGCAATGCCATGGCTGTCTTGGGGTGATCAAGTGGTTCGCCACCATGAGAGCCGCCCCACTTGCCACCAGGCTGATAGGAGAAGTCTCTGATATAAACGTCCCAGGCATCGGTCAAATAGACCTTATCGAAAAGAACACCAGTATTGGGAAATTCAAATGGTCCTACGGTCAGTGTGCCCACCGCGCTTTTGGTGATAGCACTGAGACATTCTGAATAGAGTTGGTTTTCGCCAGCTACAGGAATCTCAATTGGGTCGAGTTGTTTGGCTTGATAGCTTACCTGTCCAGTGGCGACGTCTACTCTGTAAATATGGATATTGCCATTTGGTATCGGTCCGAGACTATAGATAGTACGCGAGCCGATTTCTGCAGGTGCCTTCCAGGTTACAGTGGTTGGGTTTGGTGCTCTAAAAGTGTAGTTAGGATCATTCATCATGGCTACAGCACTGGCAATATTGAGTTTGGTACCAGCGCGTTTCCACCAGTCAAATAGTGCCCGTCTAAAAACCACACCGGTGTTGAGTGGTAGGGTCGGGTCATAGGGGAAGTCCAGGTCTTTCATTGTGGCAATGCCATCCACTGGGAAGTCTCCGCCATCAGAATACTGATATGAGCAGTTATATCCAGCCTTTTGGAAGCTACCATGTCTGAGCATATCGCCAGGGCTTACTACTTCTGGGCAAAGACCATCGGGAAAGCTGAAGGTAAGTGCTCCCGGACAGGGTTTAGGGTCAGTGACGTTGGCTGGCTGAGCGCATGCTACAGCAGTAGTTTTGTAGCCCTGCACTTCGTGACCGTTCAACTGTTGAGTCGCTTCGGCTCTGACTACTGTGGCAAGCTGATAAGGTAAGCCGGGGACAGCTGCTACCCAGTTTTTGGCGTCAAATAGTTTGATACTATCGCCGATACCGGCAAAGACATAATCAGTGCCGTCTACTGGCAAATTGATGTAAGACTTGTAGCAACTGTTTTGTTGAGCACCAGCTGGCACATTGGCCATATTAACTGGTTTGGGGAGTTTGAGAGATGTCGGTGCACCACCATTGATACCACCGAGGCTGAGCCTGAGTGTACCAGCTGTATAGGCTGAGCCTCCGGTCATACGGATACCGTTAGCTTGATAGGCGGCCTCGGCGTCTTTGTATACTTCGACGTTGTTGCCATTGATATCTTTGGCGACATAACCTGGGGCGATTGACTTGTTAAGTTCGACCGCTAATTTGCCTTGCGCTGTCAAAGCAAATTGCATGTCCTTTTTGATTACTTCTTTGAGCCAGTCGTCGTTTAGTTGCTCGGCAATGATATGGTCAAGTCTGTTGGTGCCAATAATTGTATTGATACTTTTGACAGGTATATAAAAATTGTCATCAGAGGCGGTACCGGTGCCCACTGGCGCTGCATCAGAGATGGACACCCAACCATACTCGGGTGTTTCAATGGCAATCCGGCTCAGGTCTCGTGCGGCTGCCAGAGCTGCTGCCTCGATAGCTGTGCGCTGCTCGCTATTACTACCAAGTAACCTGGCAAAGCCCAAACTAAAAAACGCTATGCCACCAATAATAATAAAGCTGGAGACAACAATAAAGATGAGCATGTTGCCACGCTCGTCTCTTTTGGGTCTCCGCCTGCCGGCATTTACCGGCAATGAATAGAAAGGCATAAATTTTGGACCCCCCCAAAAACGCCAAATGCGTCAAAAAATCGCCAAATCTTAGACGCCGCTCATAATTTATATTAGTACGTGCTCATTTTCCTGTCAAATGTTATACCCGCTCAAGTCAAAAACCAGCGGCAGCAGGTGCCACTGGTTTTAGTGAAGATTAAACTGAAGATTAAACGGCGATTGGTGGTGTTGTGTAGTTGGAGATAAAGGCAGGCTCAGTAACTACAGTCTGACTGGCCAGATTAAATGCCTCACCCCGCGCAGTTTGCCAGCCCGAATCAAGAATACCTTCGCGGTAAAGATCCTGGTGGGTGCTGAAAAGTGCCTTATCAGAAAGACAGCCCTGAGCGACAAATGCCATTTGTGCTCCTTTTTTGTCGGCTTCTTCTCTGGCGATTACCAGAGTATGGTCCAGTCCTTCGCTGACTGCTGACTTGGTCAATTTTTCGTTTAGACCATCAACCATGGTCCAGTGATTGACCAGACCAAGAGTGACTGTTTTGCCATTTGCTTCAAAAGTTACTTTGGCGTTGAGCCCGGTGTCTTTTTGTCTGTCCTTTTTAAAAGTCGTCCAGGTGAAGTTTTTGATTTGACCATTTTTTTGAGCCACCAAAAAAAGCATGCGCAGATTGGCAATCTCTAAATGGTGTCTTTGAAAATCGTTGTCCATCACATCGTCCTGGTTTTCTTCAAAGCCGTTGGCTTTGCGTGCCATGGATGAGAGCACATAGACGAGTGGTTTAGTGGGTGTAGTCCACCAGGGCAATTTGCTGCCATGTCTGTGGCAGAGCAGATAATCCAGATAAAAAAGTTTGCGTAGTCGGTCTCTAATCAAAACCGGTTTGTCATCTCCTGCGATAAACCAGGAGATGTGCTTTTCGAGCAGCACTTCATGCTCATCAATCAGCTTAAAAATCAACTGATCTCGTTCATTTAATTGAATCGCCATTTATATCGCCTCTTCTGGGTGTTGATTTTCGCGCGGTGGGGGTGGGTGGAAGAAAATTAGGAAATTATTTGTGGTTTTGATCGCCCTGCACGTATCCAGTAAGAGAGTCGGTGTGTTTGTCTGCATGCACTCTGTACAGCTTTCTTAAGCTGCGATCCATGCTAAGTATTGTGTTCTTTTGTGCCGCAACAGTATCCGCATCACGGTCCACTTTTGCTAGCTGCTCTTCTAATTCCTCCATAGTTTGAGCGGGTCTTTTGGGCTTATACATTTGTTCGTAGACATCAGCAGCATTGTCAAACCACTCAGCTCGCATGTCTTTGTATTGGGCCAGGTCGTTGCGACTGTCTGGTACCTCGATGGCACGCAGGGCTCTGGCTGTGTCACGGTAGCGCTTAGCGACTACTTTTGCTGTGCTGGTCCAGCGCTCTACTTTTTCCAGCTCTTCGTTGAACTTAGCTTGCAATATAAATCGTTCGTTGTCTCTGGGGAAACCACTAAAAGCAATATCGTCCATCGCTTCAAAAAAGCGCCCAGCCGGAGTATCTCCTCCATTCATCATTGACATAGCACCGGGAGCTGCCACTGGATTGGATGGCTGAGGCGGAGGTGCTTGTTTAATCACTCTGGGCAGTGGTTGCACTTTGGTAGTTTTAGTGGGCATGGAGCCAGAGCTAAATATTTCGTTGGCAGGTGCTGCCAGCGCCCTAGTACCGGCTGCTGCACTGACTGCCAGGAGCACCAGTGAGGCTAACTTTTTATGATTGCTAGAGAGTTTTTGCAGTTTCATTTTGGTTAGTTGCCAGAGTTAAAGAGCGGTTGAACAGGTACGCCAGAGCGGCCAGTGGAGGTCTGATTGATAGCCGGTGTGGCTGGCAGTTGAGGATATTGCATAAAGGCATTGCCGACTGGTGCTGCGTCTGCTTTGGCTCTTATTTCTGCGGCACGGTCAGAGTTTGCATTAAATGTATTCATCTGGACGACCTTCCAGATGGTGTAGGCAGCCAGGAGCATAAACAGACCGGAGGCTGCTCCCAGTACCCGGGCGGCACCATATTGACCACCGTTGACCATGGAGTAGGCTGCCAGAGCCATAAATATTGTCGCTGCCACCACTCCCAGGATGACCAGATAGCGTCCAAAAGTAGCTACTGTAGGGATTACTCCAGGGAAGCTATAAATAGACTCTCTACCGGGCAGTGGTCTGCCGGCAGCGGGGGCATCAGTGGTGATTTGTTTGCGACCGCCATTGTTTGTAGTCTGAGGATAAGCAGCCATGGCTTCGTTGATTTGCTCTAGCTGAGCGTCCGAGACAGTGACGTCGACTGATTGAGCGCCGTTACCAGCGGCACCGCCGAGGATACCCATAATGGCACCTTGCTGCTCGGGAGTGAGAGTATCAGGACGGATGGTCTGCACCATACGTTGACCACGACCATTGGTATCTTGTTTGTAGAGCCTATATACAGTGCGATCGGCTCCTGTGCCTACCGGGAAGTTAGTGCCAGAAGTGACATCAGCTTGACCAGATGGGACTGCCGGAATACCACCTGTATCGCCAGGATTGACAGGCGGTGCATTGTCGCCTGCGCCAATTGGTGGTGGTTGAGGCGCTGTAAATTGAGCCATCGCAGGGCTTGTGGACAGCGCTAAAAATGATGCGAGTGCCAAAACTAGCATGGAAGGCAGATGCTTTTTGCGGAGCATTTCTAATACATTAGAAATCGAACTGGGCTTCATCTGTTTCCTCTTTAGGGTGACTCTTTATCCAGAGTCTCCCTCTGTGCCTGGTCTTCTTTTAAAGTAACCACTCAAGTCATTAGCCGGTATTGGAGGACTTGCTGGTTTTTCTTGCTCACTCTTTTTAACAAGATCACTGGCCAGGAGTGCTAATTCAGATAGTGAAGGGAATTGCATGCCTACAGGAGAAAATGCCATTCCAATCTCTTCAGTTAATAGCTCGCTTAAGGCAAGGGCTTGTTCTGGGAGTGGTTGGTTTTCTTCTTCGTCATCATCACCCAGACCAATCTGACTGATGAAGTCGTCTACGAAAGAAGGGGTTTTGTCGGGAGACTGGCCCTCAGACGATAGCAAGGGGCTCTCGTCTATGTCATCAAACAATGGTTCCTCCGACATTTCAATACGTGGTTTCCCACCGTGTTTACCACTTGTCAAAGAAGTGATTACCGGAGGCGCTGCCGGCTTGGTGACTGGAACGTATTCCCCTGCGGCGATTTCGAGGATTTTGGTGCCGTCTTCCGACTCCAATTTATGCACTTTTGAGACCTGATATTGCTCTTCCAGAGTCTTCGTAGTGTTCCCACCTTGTCCACTCAAACCCTTTTTAGCAGCTCCAGTTTCTTTAAGTGGAATGGCTTCGAAGCTATCCACAACTTTGCCCAGGGTAACTTCCATACCAAGTCCACGGATTTCACAACAAAGTCCATCAAAGGCGGCGGTGCGGCCACCAGGCTCAATCTGGTTGCCCTGCACCATATCGGCATAAGACTGGTGTCTGCCCTGGATGTCGTCTGATTTAATGGTCATCATTTCGTGCAGCACTGTGGCTGCACCATAAGCCTGGATGGCCCAGACTTCCATTTCACCCATACGTTGACCGCCATGGTTGGCTTTACCGCCTACAGGTTGCTGGGTGACAGCGGCATAAGGTCCGCCCAATCCAGAGCGGGCGTTGATTTTGTGCAAAACTAGCTGGTTGAGTTTGAGCATGTACTGTCTGCCCACCAGTACTGGTCTATCAAAAGGCTCACCGGTGCGGCCGTCGGTGAGCAATACCTTGCCGTCTTCGCCCATCCAGTGATAGCCTGGTAATTTGCGTACTTCTTTGAGAGCGTCTGTAACCAGGCGGAAGCTCGCATCAGGAGCAATTGATTCGTCAAACTGGTGGATGCGGTAATAGCGGTTGAGAATTTGAGCATAGAGCCCTAGCTGGGTATCAAATACCTGGCCGACATTCATACGGCTGGGTACGCCCAGAGCATTGAGCACTAGATCTACAGGAGTGCCATCCGGCAGGTAGGGCATATCGCAGTCTTTGACCACAATCGAGACAATACCTTTGTTGCCGTGACGGCCAGCCAGTTTGTCGCCCACTTCCAGCGGACATAGTCTAGCTATCAAGACTTCGATTTCGCAGATGATGCCTGCTTTTAACTCAGGTGTGGTCTCGGGTGTAAAGATGCGTACATCGATGACACGACCGCCAGAGCCGTGCGGTACGCGCAGACTGGTATCACCCATTTCTTCTGCTACTTTGCCAAAGATTGCTTGCAATAGTTCTTCTTCGGCAGATAACGCTTTAGCTTCTTTGGGTGACAGCTTTGCCACCAGAATGTCGCCTGGATTGACATAACTACCTATTTTGGCGATACCTCTATCATCGAGATGATCGAGACCGCCACCACCAACGTTAGGCAGTTCTGGTGTCAAAATTTCTGGACCACGCAGAGTCTGGTGCACACCTACTGAATGTTTTTCGATTTCGATATGGCTCAGTTTGTGGTCTTTAATTAGACCTTCGCGTACAACGATAGCGTCTTCAAAGTTGTAGCCATTCCAGGGCATAAAGGCGATAAGCAAATTGCGACCAAGCGATAGCTCACCAGCATCAATAGCCGGTCCATCAGCAATTATCTGTCCTGCTTCGACCTGCTGACCGACCACTACAGAGGGGCGCTGGTCCAAAATAGTATTCTGGTTGGTACGGTCGTACCGTATTAAGTTATAGCCGCGAGATTCGCCTGATGCCTGGGTTACGATTATTTCGTTGGCAGTTACACGAGTGACGCGTCCGGCTCTTCTGGCAATCACACTGTGACCGCTTGAGCGAGCGACGATACGCTCCATGCCGGTACCGACACGCGGCCTCTCGGGGCGTATCAGAGGCAGAGTCTGACGCATCATGCCACCGCCCATGAGAGCACGGTTGGCGTCGTCGTGTTCCAAAAATGGAATCAGTCCGCTACCTACCGAGATAAAGCCCTGAGGGGCAATACCGATCATATCTACGTCTTCTGGCGCCACTTCCATAAAGCTCTCACCACGACGAGCGGCAACGAGCGGTCCAATTATTTTGTCGCCATCTAGTTTGGTATCTGGTGGTGCCAAGGTATGTTGCTTGTCTTCGCTTGGTCCCAAAAACTTTACTTCGTCAGTGACTATGCCGTTTTCGACGCGGCGGTAAGGCACTGTCATAAAGCCATCATCGTCGATGCGGCAGTACGTAGCCATGTATGACACCATGCCGCAGTTTTTACCTTCAGGAGATTCGACCAGACAGACACGGCCAATCTGTGAGGGATGGATGTCGCGCATCTCTACAGGCGCAGCAGCAGGGTCGATACCACCAGGACCAAACGAAGTAATACGCCGTCTGTGAGATAGCTCAGATAGAGGGTTTTGTTGGTCGAGATATTGTACTAGCGGGTTGCCGGTAAAATATTTACTGATGGCATTGGCAAAAGGTCTGGTATCAAGTAACTCGTTTGGCGAGCCGATTTCTTCGTCTTCGTTTAATTCCAGACGAGTGCGGATAGAGCGTGTCATCTGACCGAGAGCCGGTCTGACATTGCGCGTCATGGTCTCACCCACACCGCGCAGATGTCGGTTTTCGAGAGAGTCGATATTATCCATGGTGCCCATATCGAGAGGCAGTCCAAGTAGGTATTCCACTGCTGCCAGCATGTCAGAGGCTGATATCTGGTGGCTTTCGCCTTCGATGCCTAGTTTTTTGTTGAGACGACGTCGTCCCAGTTTGCCCAGCGAGTAACGCCGTTTATCTGTCAATTCTTTGAGGGCCGTAGCACCACCGCTAGCACCACCACCGCCATCAGGTTTCCAGGCACGGCCAATAGTGCCGAGCGCTTCTGTCTGCGAGATAGGCTTAAAATCAATGCGATTGCGCTGCAAAAGATTGCCGATGCGTTTTTGCAAGTCGGCGGTGTCAACGCCCATGGCAGTAAGCACTGTGGTGGCAGCGACCCAGGAGCGTTTAGGTAGTTTGATACGACATTTAGCCCGGCTGGTTTTGCCCATGCTGGGATCGAGTTCAAGCTCAAAAGCTACTGGTGCTCCCATTTCGGCTAGCATCAAAGCTTTATAGCTGGTTGGTCCGATAGAGCTAAAATATATGCCTGGTGCCCGCACCAGCTGTCCCAATACAACGCGTTCTGAGCCGTTAATGACAAAAGTACCGCGGTCGGTAATTACTGGCAGATCGCCCATATAGGCGGTGGATTTGCGCAATTCGCCAGTTTGAGTGTCTCTCAACCAGACTTCCATGAGTAGTCTTTTGGCATGAGTCATGTTTGATTTACGGGCCATTTCAGGCGATGTTGGATAACCCGAATCCGGTGCGTAATCTTCAAACTTCCAGTGTACTTTGCCGTCTTGTCCGACAAAAGTAAGCTCAAAGCGATGGGCATAGTCACTGGTTATGGGAGAGATTTCGGCAAATAGATTGCCGAGAGTTTCTTCCAAAAAGCGGCGGTAAGAGCGGCGTGGAAATTCGGCTAAGTCTGGAGCTTGAAAGTAAAAACTCATTGACCCTCTCCGCTACCACTGCCTGAGGTCAGACTGCGCTGGTGAATACGCAATACTCTCGCCAGGTCATCGGCAAAAGTTTTGTTGGCCGGATCAAGAGCACTGGCAATGCGCAATTCAGATAGTGCTTCGCTAGTTTGTCCGAGATTGACCAGAGTCAAACCCAGTCTGTGGTGCACTTCTGGACTCTGTAAATTGGCATCCAGGGCTTGTTTTAGCAATGTCGCGGCGGCAGCAAAATCACCTTTGATTTCTAAATCTGCTGCTTGTTTTAAGACTGGATTATTAGCGTCGCTGTTAGCGGCTTGTACTGGAGGTTTGCGACTTGAGTTGTTTTCGGCGGTGTTAATCACTTCGCGCTTATCGGCAAATTGATTGACTGGACGACCTTGAGGATCATCATGAGTGCGAAACGCCCCAGTAAAAGCCGGAGCATCAGGACGAGTCAGTCCTTGCGGTGTGCCTTCAAACATATTTTTGGCAGGTGCTGTGGCACTGTGTTGTGGTGCTAGAGATTGCCCCTGATTGCCCTGGTTTTGCTGGACTGGAGATTGTTGTTGTTGGTTTGGTCTAGCCGGGCCACGCGACATCAGGTCCCGCATGCGTCTTGCCCCTTCTTCGTTTTTGGGATCGATGATGACGCTCTTTTGATAGGCTTGCAGAGCGGCATTGTAATTGCCAGCTGCCTCTAGATACTCGCCCATCTGAAAGTTATAACGGGATGAATTAGGCTCAATCATCAGTGCTTGAGTCATCTCAGAGAGTGCTTCACCCTTAAGACCCTGGTTAAAAAATGTCTCTGCCGCTTCTTTGTGCTTTTCTGCTTCGCGGTGCTTGCGAGCGCGAGCAAGGCTATTGCGAGCGGGAGCGAGCTTGGCATTCTGTCTATCAAATTGTTCTACTTGAGCATACTCTGATTCGGCGCCGTCAAAGTCTCCAGTTAGTTGCAGAGCCGCTCCTAGACCAAGGTGGTTTTCGGCAAGTGATGGCTGTGCACTGACTTGTTTGCGCCAAATTTCTACTAGAGATTGTCCAGCTCCGGCATCCGCTGGATTGATAATCACTGCTTTGCGCAACTCAGATACAGCATTAGGAAAATCTTTGGCCATTATATAAAGGTAGCCCAGTCCGCGGTGGGCTGGACCATAATCTGGATCTTTAGTGATGGCGTTTTTGTACCAGCTAAGGGCTGTTGGATATTGCTGAAAGATGACATTGATGTCGCCCATCTTTGTATATGTGCGAGCATTGGGTTCGACTTGATAAGCAATCTGATACTCGATATAAGCGCTCTCTTTGTCTCCAGCTGCTTGTAATTGATCTCCCAGACCGATGCGATTATCGCCCAATGCCGGGTCCAGTCCCATTTTTTTGATGGCAGCACTGAGCATGTTGCCGGCCATGGCATTGTCTGAGCGCGCCGCCAGAGCTTTGCGAAACATATGCGCGGCACCGGTGACGTCGCCTTTAGCCATTCTTTGTTTGCCACATTCGCAGCGGGCAGCAGAAAGATTTTTTCTAAACTCTTCATTAGCCGGATCGATTTTGACAGCCAGTTCGGCCTGACCGACAGCTTCTTGCCAGCGTCCCTGTCTGGCTAGACCAACCGCCTTGTTGTTGGCATCAATACCAGATTGTTTGTACTGGTTTATGGCATTGATTTGATCTTGCTTGGCTTTTTCAGACTTTTCTTTGGCTAGTTTGGCTTGTTTTTCTTCGTCTTCTTTTTTTTGTTTAGCATCATCGCGGTAGTCTGAACGGCGGGATGACCAGAGGCTTGGCGGTAGAGCTTCTCTGGGGTTTTCGCTGTCAGCAGCGCCAAAATCTTTGGTGGGTCTATCCCAGGTGGAGGAAGCACCGGCATGGGGCAGAGGTTTGGCATTGAGCTTGGTAGCCTGGCCTTCAAGGCCGACAGTAAGAGCTAGCATGCCACCAATAGCAGTAGCAGTGCATAAAACACTGGCAGTTCTTCTTACTAAATTTACGGCGGCGGACTTCATTGACTCCAACTAACCCTGCTCTCAATACTCCAATCTATGTCACATAAGTTTAGATTAACCAGATTGAATTACAACAGCCATGGGGGATTTCCCCCACTTCTATATTTATTCAATCAAATTTTCAGTCTCTTTTCATGCTCTTGGCTGCTTCTTGCCCATTTTTCTTGTTGCCAAAAGCTGACAAGAGGTCTACTCCGTATATACATAATGGACGATTGGAGCGCTTTTGTTTGACTAAATTCAAAGAAGCAAAGAGGGGGCAACAGCTCAAATACAAACCCTGTGGGGCTTTTGCACATTATCAGCAGCTTGCTAATTTGGCTATTAACGATTAAGTTGAGTAGAATATCGGGAATATGAAGTTAGCTCTTACGCAATAGCCTGACCTTGTTACAATAAACACCGGTAGCCCTCATCAAGAGCTTAAGGCTGACGAGGGATAGACGGGAGACTTTCTTGGATTCATCCGCAACTGTTCAGAGGCATTCTGTGTTTCGTCCACGCACTGTCGTAGTTGAAAGGCACGAGCTAATTCGCTTTGGTCTTAAACGCGTGGTATCTGAAGTGGTTGAAATCGTCGGCGAAGCGTCCGATGGTATGGGCGCCATTGAGATGATTCGTCGTCTCAGACCAGACTTTGTCATCCTTGATGTTGACCTTGATGTCCTAAACGGCGTTGAAGTCTGTCGTCGGGTTTATCAAGAAGTGCCCAACGCCAATGTCTTGATTTTGACGGACAGCTATCACGCCACCAAATATCACAACCAGCTCAGTCGGGCTGGCGCCAGGGGCTTTTGTCTGAAGAGCTCCGGTCCACGCACTCTATTTGAAGCAATTGAGCAGGTGACAAGATCGCTGCCTTATTGCGATCCCAAAATTACACAATTGGTAAAGCAGACTCCCACCACGAGTATGCCTAACTGCAATTTGACCGACCGCGAAATCGAAGTACTGATAAGACTCGATTTGCGCAATAAAGAAATTGCTGAAGAACTCGACATGAAGCTGAGAACAGTCGAAAAACATATCGAATGTATCCTGGCTAAACTAAAAGTGCCAACCCGTACTGCTGCTGCCCTCAAAGCTGTGCAGCTCGGTTATGTGCTTTTGCCCAAGATGCCCGGTCGCGACCCAGTTACTGGCGTCAGCCACGAGCAAACTGTGGCTGAGTTGCAAGCTGAACTGGCAATCGCCAACGAGCACCTCAAGGCACTTTTGCGTCAAAATGAGTTGCTCAAAGAAGCTCTCAACGAAAAGATGCGCAATCCTAATCCCAATCCGTCAACTAATCCGGCGCCAAGTCCGCAGCGCCGTCCAGAAGACGAAGACCGCTAATTTTAGTACCGCTTATGGTGCTAAGTTAGAGCCATCGTCTTGGAGCGGGGGCGCTATTTTGCTATATTTGGCTCTCAAGAGGAGCTAATCATGCGTCACTTAACTCTATTAATAGCTACCATTGTTATGGCCACTGCCCCGAGCTTTGCTTCTGACTCTAAGGCAAAGCAGACCGAGCCACCGGCGCCTTATCCGATTGGGTCTAAATTTTCGCGCACGGTGCAAAAGGTTACCGGCATCAATATCATCACTCAATATGTAGCCAGCAAGGCGGCTGAGGCAGCCATCAAAAAGAAAGTAGGCGGTAAGGTCAAAGTAAAGGTCAAAACATACTCTCTCACTTCGCTTATCTCGGGCAAGGTCAAATCAGTCGATGTCCATGTAATCGACCCCAGTGTAGAGGGCGTCACAGCCGGCGACATCAATGTCAGCTCCGATAGCCCATTTTGGTACAACTACAAAAAATCAAAGACAATCAGTCGGGGCATGCAGACCCCAGTATTAATGACTGTCAAAGCCAAAGTAAGCGAAAAACAAATTGCTCAGGCGCTAAACAGTCCTAAAGTGACATCATCTTTGCGTGGACTCAAGCTTGATTTGCCCGGTCTTGGTGAAGAAGAACTTGCCGTTTTAAATCCTAAGGTGGACGTCGAGGGCGACAGAATCACTCTTGATGCCATCCTTGCTGTAAAAGGTGCCAGCGTTGATACTGGCGTGCCTGTCAAAATTAGTGCAGTGCCTCGCCTGGAAGGCGATAGTAAGATCCTTTTAGAGCAATTAAAAGTTGATTCGGACGGTATTGTCGAGCCCGAAAAATTTGCTGCTTTTGCCGAGACTCTGCTCAATCCAATTATTGATTTTGGGCGAATGGATCGTAAAGACCATGCTTTTAGACTGAAAAGTTTTAAATTAGAAGGCGACAGCGTCTCTGGTGATGGCAAGCTTTTGCTGGCACCCCGCGGAGGTAACACCAAAGTTGTTGAAACCGTCAAATAGAAGGCTCCTGGTTATTGGAGCTGCCTCGATTTTGTTACTTGGTGGCTGTGCTGGCAGGCAAGTACTCAGTCCAGAAGTAAAAGTGGCGCCAGGCAAAGAGCAAAAGATGCTAACCGGGCGTCTCGTGCCCATGCGCGACCAAATAGTGGTCTGGTTTGTTAAACCAGAGGCCGGTGCACTAACCTTTGTCCCAGTCGAACGTCCCTATAAAGGACAGAATACTCGGGCTGATTATCTAGATTTTGCTCTCAAAGAGCTTGCTCGCGGACCTAATGGTACTGAATCAGCCTCTGGCATCGGCAGTGAAATACCGGCAGGGACTGTCCTTGTGGATGTGAAGAACCTGACTGGTGGGGCGATAGCAGTCAATCTCTCCAAGCACTTTGTCCAGGGTGGAGGGCTTGAATCCTTTGAAACTCGAATGGAGCAATTGAAGCGTACGGTTAAGGACCTGGCCTTTGACCGCAAAGTCTATCTTGAAATCGAAGGCAGCCGTCTGACCAGGACTGTGGGCGAAGGCGTGGAAATCAAACAGCCGATAAATTGAATTTAAGGGCAAAGCTGTTAAGTGACCTTACGAAAGTCCTGAAGCAGCTAGGTTGCCCGGGTAGTCGTATGATATCTTTTGTAGTGTGTTTAATTATATGTTTAAAAGGGTGCCGTCATGAAGGAAGGAATTCACCCCAAGTACCATGAAGTTGTTGCCACATGCGTGTGCGGAGCTTCGGTACAGATGGGTTCCACCAAAAATCAAATCCGTGTTGAAATCTGCAGCAATTGCCATCCCTTCTACACTGGTCAACAAAAGATCATCGATACTGAAGGTCGCGTCGATCGCTTTATGAAGAGATACAAGCGCGATACTGCCACAACAGCTTCCTAGGAGCATTGCGGTAAGTATTGTCACGGCTTGGCACTATTGGTGCCAGGCCGTTTGTCACAGCTATGCATATTTAAAATGATTACTTGCTGGAGAAATGCAAATGACCGGTCTTGCACTCAAAAGGGGCAAACTTCAAGCTAAGGAGCGTTTGATTGTCGCTCTCGATGTCTCAAGCAAAGACGAGGCAATTAGACTTATCGAGCTGCTCAAAGATGAAGTGGGCATGTTCAAAATTGGTCTTGAGCTGTTTACCTCCTGTGGCACAGAATTGTTTGCTGTGGCAAAACAACACAATGCCAAAGTGTTTTTTGATGGTAAGTTTCACGATATTCCTAACACCATATCCGGTGCATGTAAGGCCGCCGTCGCTCACGGTGTCGAGCTCTTTAATCTGCATGCAATAGGCGGCTCAGCCATGATGAAGGCCGCTAGCGAAGCTGTTAAAGCTGCTCATGGCGATAGCAAGAGTCCTCGCCCGGCCTTGATTGCCGTCACTATTTTGACCAGTATGGATGCCCGTACTCTGCGCGATGAGCTAAAAGTAGAGTTGCCACTAAGCGAAATGGTGCCTTATCTGGCGAAAATGGCAAAAGAAGCCGGTCTTGATGGAGTGGTCGCTTCTGCTCTGGAAGCTAAATCTATCAGGGACGCTGTCGGAGAAGACTTTCTCATTGTCACACCTGGTATCCGTCCTGCTTTTGCCAGTACTGATGACCAGTCTCGTATTGTCACTCCCGCTCAAGCTCTTAGTTATGGCGCTGACTATATTGTCGTTGGCAGGCCAATACTCAAACATCAGTCGCCAGTGGAAGCTGCCAGACTTGTTGTAGCCGAGCTTGGCAGTTAGGCCCTATTGCGGACTAATTCTTACATTCTTTTGGCGCAGTAATTGATAGAACGGGCAGAATTTGATCTGCTCCCAGTCCAAGAAAAGTTGGTCTAACGGCGTTTAAAGTGCTGACTCTCTGGTCACCTTGCTCGGTCACCTGGATGGCATAGCGTCCGTTCGAGAATGGATCCTTTTGCATTCTTTCGTTGGCTATTCTGACTGCTTCAATCAGCACAGCCTCTCTGTCGCATGGCGTAATTTCATCTAAAAGCTTTTTTGCACTGAGTCCATCTTTGGTGTTTGCCACGCCAGTGGCATGAGCCTCGATTTGTTCACGATTCATAATTACACCTAACTAAAACAAAGGGTGGGGCGGGGTGGGGTGAAAGTCTATGATTGCCTGAGGCAATGACTCTAATCTACAAGTTAGAGGCTGCTCGATTGGCAGTCCATGTTGTTACTACGCAGTCTTGTTTGGTTCTTACGTATAACATTGCCTAAAACCGCACGGCTTTCTTATTTCTCTTGTCACATATCTTTCACTTGGGTTAGTAGATCATTGTCTCCTGCGTTGGAGTGACAATGGACGAGGCGGAAGACTTGTTAAACCAGCATTTGCTTACTAACAAACCAGAAAGCGGCTCTGATTTTGGCGCGCTAAATGGCGGCACAACCCTGTTTTGTCGCAAAACTGGTGTAAGTCGGACCTTTGTGGCTGGAGAGATAGTCGACAACACTTATCGCTTGCTTGAGCCTATCGGGCACGGCGGTATGGGTGTTGTCTTTAGCTGTTATCACATCATTTTGCAGCGCAGTTATGCCATCAAGATACTGTCTGGTGATGATCTCAGTGGCGAGCACTGGGCAAGATTTAAGCAAGAAGCCCAGACTTTAGCTCGTCTCAATCATTCGGGCATAGTGACTATCCATAACATGGGAGTTGAAGGTGGGCAGTGGCCCTATTTTGTTATGGAGCTTTTGACTTGTGAGAGTCTCAACGAGCAAATCAAAAGACTGGGTAAGCTGACGACTAATCAGGCTTTGCCTCTCTTTATCAAAGTGGCTGATGCGCTAGCCCAGAGTCACAGTCAGGGCATTGTCCACCGTGATATCAAGCCTGGCAATTTAATGCTGGTAAAGGACGGTAGTGGGGCAATCTCTAATATCAAAATTGTGGACTTTGGTATCGCCCGGGTTTTGGGCAATGATCAAGCCTCTCAATCTCAAACGGCCACCGGTATGATCTTTGGTACGCCTTATTATATGAGCCCCGAGCAGTGCTCAGGCCTCAAGGTCGATCAGCGCTCCGATATCTATTCTTTTGGTTGTGCATTGTATGAGACCCTGACGGGTCGACCGCCTTTTGTTGGTAACAATGCTTTTGAGACCTTTTTACTACATCAGACTGCACCAATTCTACTCAGTACACTAGATCCCCGTCTCACAGTAATTATGGAGCGCCTCCTCGCCAAAGAGCCATCAGCGCGCTATCAGACTATGGCTGATGTCAGTCGTGACCTCAAGAGAGTGCTCAGAGGACCTGGTACTGCCAGTAGTGCTGCGCTCAAACCAGCTACAGTGCCAGTTGAGGTGGTTACTGAGCGCAGAGGCAGATTTACAAAGGGTCAAAATATTATGATGTCGCTTGCCGCAATTGCTATTGGCATCATTACTTTGCTTTGTCAGACTTACCATCAAGAAGCAAAAAAAATCGTGCCTCTATTGACTGATAGTCCCAGACTCACTGCGCTGCCAGTGCCTCTAGAGGGCAGTGCTGCTCCGCCGGAAATGTGCGAGTTGGACAATATCAAAGTTTTGCTCTACCGCGAGTCGATAGCAAAAAATGCCTTTAGACGTTATGGTGGCACAGAGCAACAGTTAAAAGAAGCACTGGCACTAGACTATGAAAAAGTCTTGAAAAGACAGGAAGAGTTTAAAAGGCAGATGCAGGCCTATCTGGACCATTTATTCACTCATAACAAGAAGCTCCGCAGTGGTGATAGTTTTAGTTTTCCTCCGGATCTCATTATGGGTACGGTAAAAATAAATGATCAGGTCCTGCCTGCTGTTGGCAAAATTAAGGTACCGGCCAATAGCCATGTCACGCTTGCACTTGGTTATAGAGTTGATGGACTCAAGCATCTATTTGATTTACTTGGACCAGGCGATATTAATGGACTTGAGATTTCTAGTGAGAACAGTCGTGAAATGCTCTATCAAATTGATAAGTTTAGAGATTTGGATGAGTTGTGCCTTTTTAATCCATATATAAAAATGGCTCCAGGACAGGATGTTTACGATGAGTGCACCATAGACGATAGTGATCTGGTGCGCATCAATGAGTTTAAACACTTGCACTCATTGGGTCTGTCTGGGCTTGATTTGACCTGTGGGGCGATACTGCGTATGCAGATACTCAATCAACTAGATACACTCAAGCTCAAGCGAGTGGACGAGCGTCACATCCACGATTTGCTTAACGCCTTGCCGCGCTATAAGCGCCTTAAAGAAGTCTGGCTTATCGCAGAAGACCTGTCTGATGTCCACCTCGAACCACTTACTAAAATGGCTAATCTGGAGACACTCCACCTTGAACGAGCCAACATCACTACGCAGTCTTTTACATATTTTGCCAGGATGAAACATCTAAAGCATCTATACGTGGATGATAAATTTAGCCGCTCAGAGCGAGTCAGACTACTTAAAATAGTGCCAGATTGTCACTTTGTGCCTGTGCTCGACTACACTTACTGGCAGCTTCATCCCGGCGACCATCTTTTGGGTACAAAAAGTACTGATTACAAAGCTGAATTGCGTTAGTGCTTATTGAGATAGCTTGTCCTGCCGTCCATGGATTGCCCGCATAAGCTCCAGCAGTTGAGCAAACATCAAACTAACTGTTGCTTTAACGTCGTATAGCATTGCCACTCGGTCATCGAGCAAATCGATATTGACTGTATTTACCTGAGGCACTGTGCCACAAAGCTGGGCTAAATGCTTTTTGCCTTGCGGTGTATTGATTTGCTCCACACGCTTAAGCTCCACCCAGCGTTTAAGCAATCTGTCTTTGCGTGATTCTCTGGTGGCTGATTGCGGCATAGGATCTGTCATAAATCGCCAGATTTCTCTAGGGTAGTCGTGATCGCTATCGACTGGTTGATTAAATAGTTTTGCCAGCATATTAGGATGGATTTCGGCTGACCGTTTTTCGCCACCACTTATTTTGAGGGCCCACCCTGAGATACCAGTGGTGACACCACCAGCAACTGCTCCAATAATAGCGCCTATGGTCTCCGGGGTCTCTCCAGTAGGTATTTCCCAGCCATTTGAAGCCATGGTGAGGGCACCGTTGCTTAAAAAGTTAGCAGTATTATTGCGTCTAATTGCCTGATCTCTTCTTTCTTCCAGGTAGGATTTTAGCTCACTATATGCTGCACCTTCTTGATCGATGCGGGCAATAATTACGCGCAAATCGAGAGTACTTGCCAGTATTGTTTCTGAGATTTCCTGGCGTAAAAGCAAAATACGTATAGTGTCTGGATCGTCGACTTTGAGTGAGCTCGCACTAGTATTGTCGTGTCGGCCCTTTGAGCCGGTACTGTCTGTAGTATCATTTGTTTGATTGGAGCGCTTGGCTTTGAGTGCTAACAGTTCTTTTAGTTCGTCGTCAATGCCGATATCTTGAGCTACTTCTTGGGCCGAGGGACTGAGATCACTAAATTGATTTTGAGCTAGCACTGTCACTGAGCTGCCAAACGACAAATATAGTGCCAGAAGGAGAGCCCAAAATCTAAACGGCCTGTTCTGATTCTGGTTGCTTGAGCGGTACTGTATTTGGCTTGTTGTCTGATTCTTTAGCTGCATTGTCGCTGTTAATTGTTTTGCGATTGCCACCAGTGGCACCCTGAATCGCTTTGAGATCTGTTTTGCTCTCGCTTACGCTTTTGATATTAGTCGGAGCTTGAGTTGTGATTACGCCTGGCTCTGCGCCTTCATTTTTACCACGTCCAAACAGTGACAGAAAAGAATTGAGAGGAGTGGCACTGCCTTCATCCTGTCCCTGGTGATAGAGATAAGCAAGTGGTTCGCTTAAATCTTCGGCATTATTGTACCGCGCCAGCATGCCCCGGCTGGCAGCAGATATAGCTCCGGTTTCTTCAGATACGACTATGCAAAGACCATCATAAGTCTCAGACAATCCAATTGCTGCTCTATGTCTGGTGCCGTATTTGTAGCTCAGTTTTTGGTTGTCGGTCATAGGCAAAATCACGCCCCCGGCAACGATTTTGTCTTTGCGAATGACCACAGCGCCATCGTGGAGTGGAGACTTGGGAAAAAATATTGACAATAGTAATGTGGAAGATATGTCGGCGTTGATTGGCGTGCCTGGGCTCAAATAGTCGCGTTCGCCTTCTGGTGGTTCTATCACAATCAATGCGCCGGTTTTACTGCGCGATAGCTCTCTTACTGCCTGGATTATGCTTTGTATATCTCTTGCTGCTCTAGCTTTATCGGTATCAGATAGCGACAGGTCAAATTTAAAAGTCTGCATGCGACCGAGATAACCCAGTCCACGTCTTATCTCCGGCTGAAAGACTATGACTAGCGCCATCGCTGCTACAGGAATCATGTGCTGCAGCATGGAGTTGATAATAGTCAGCTGCAAAAGCCAGCTAGCCACTGCAATAGCAATTAAAAGCAAAATGCCTTTGACCAATCGCTCGGCATGGGTGCCGGCAATACGGCGCCAGAGCCAGAGTACGGCATAACAAAGCACAAAAATCTGTACGATAACTTTGGCCAGCACAAACCAGTTAATCTGATTGATTAGCTCGCCGTAGTCATTCATCTAACTCTGGCTCCTCTCATTGCCTGCTATAACCAGCTGGCAATCCGGTCCTGCCTCAACAAATCGGACACGCTCTCACGCTCGACAATTACCTCCGCCTGACCTTTATAGACAAGCACGCAGGCCGGCCTGGCAGTACGGTTGTAATTGGACGCCATACTATAGTTGTATGCCCCGGTAGCAAAAATCGCAATGATATCGCCCGGGTCAACATCCAGGTTGACCTCCTCTACGATTATATCCCCTGACTCGCAGTACCTGCCCACTAGTGACCACTGTTTTACTTGGTCTAAACGAGGCTCCATGCGGTTTGCCACCCTGGCGGTATAGATTGCCTGATAGGTTATCGGTCTTGGATTATCTGCCATTCCCCCGTCCAGGCTCAGATAATTTGTGCCATCTGGCAGGTGTTTAGCCCGACCAGCCTGGTAGAGAGTGACCCCGGCTGTGCCCACCAGGCATCGTCCGGGCTCAATTGATAAATGGGGCAGTGCGAGAGCCTTTTGCTCAAAAGCTTCTTGTACTTTGACTGCAATAGCTCTAGCCCAGTCCACCAGGGCGATTGGCCTGTCGGACTCGACATAAGCTATACCCAGTCCGCCACCCACATCCAGATGGCTCAAACTGAGTCCGTGCTTTTGTTTGATGCCGCTATATAGGCTGGCAAAGACGTCAATTACATCGATAAAGGGCGCCAGGTCCATGGCCTGGCTGCCGATATGGGCATGCAGACCAAGTAGCTCAATACTTGGCTGGCTTTTGATGTAGTCGATGGTGCTGTCAAGATCACAAAGCGGGATGCCAAATTTGCTTTTGTCATGTCCTGTTTTGATGTGGTCATGAGTGTCTAGCTCGATACCAGGGATGATGCGTAGCAGCACCTGGCAAGGGGCTGGACTGTGACTTGCCAGTTTTTGCAAGTCTTCTAAGTTGTCTACTACTAGTTTGATTTTGTGCTCAATAGCTAAGGCTATCTCGCGATCTGACTTGTTATTGCCGTGCAAATAAATATTGTCTGGGTTAAAACCCGCAGCCAGAGCTGTTTGTAGCTCTCCTTCGGAGACAACATCAAGGCAAAAGCCTTGTTTGTCGATTAGTTTGACCATTGCTTTGCATAAAAATGCCTTAGCCGCATAGCAAGCACTTGTGCCGGCAGGATAGTTGGCCAGTCCTTCTTTTAGTTCAGCGGCTGCCTGCTCAATTGTTTCCTGACAGATGATCCAGAGTGGAGTGTCGAATTTTTTTACTAGATCTGTGGCGCTGATGCCGCCAATTTCTAATTGGTTTTGTTGATTTATCCTGGCTGAGAGCGGCATCACGCTCTGGTTGGGACTTTTAACGGAGTTTGCTGTCATTAGTCTATGCTGAGTTTCTCGCCTTTATTTTTCCAGTAGCTCTGCTGTATACGGTTTGTACTGGCTCCGGCTACAAATTTGTTGATTGGAGGGGCTTCGTGTTGTTCACGTTTGTGGGAGGGATCGTTTTTGTCCTTGCCGATATTGTCGATTTCGTTGTAATCCAGCGAGATAGACGAGTATGAGCTGCGCGGATTGCCGGAGATGGGGTCCTCCAGTCCAGTTAGTGAAAAGGTGAATTGTTTTAATTCCCAGATATTGCAAGCCATCAGTTTTGAAGCTTGAACATCGGGTTGAGTCAAATTGGCAAAGAGTGCGGTGGCTACTTCTCTGGTGGGCTCTAACCAGCCTTTTTCGAAGGAAAAAATACCGTGTACTTTGCCTTTGAATGTGTAGATAATGGCGGCGTTGTTTGGTCCCTGATTGAGGATGATAGTGCCTGGCATGAGGCTTTCGAGCAGGTGATTGAGCGAAAATTCGAAGACCTCGGGTACTGTCATGGTGCTTTGTGGTTGATAAAGCTCACCGTGAAAAATAGAAGATGCAGCAATGGCTGTCTTGTCGTCAATTTTGTAGGTGTCGATAATTGTGTCGGAAGATAGGACCTCGAGTCCCACTCTTTGAAAGGCCTCAAGACCGATTAAGTTGAGCAGATTGCCGTCGTGCTCTTTGCGTCCGTAAATACAGCCGAGGACGCGGCCTCTAAAGATAAGGACGGCGGCCCGTGACTTGTTGCGCTGTGAAATCAGTCTCATCACGCAAGTCTCTTCGTTGCCCTCCATGGAGACAAAGAGCTGGCGGCATTTGACCTGGCTGGCAAAATCTACCCGTCTTGGTTCTTCTTCTTTGGGATGAGGGAAGAGCCCCATGGCGCGCTGGTTGAGACCATCCTCGCCGCTGGTGATTTGAGCTAGACGCTCTTTGTCATCGAGTTGATTTTTACGGTCGGACCAGACAAACATGTGTTTTTCTCCTCATCAACAGCCTAAGTGTAGGGCATGTAGATAGACGGTCAACTTACAACCAGCTCAATTTAGGCGAAATGTGCCTTAAGAAATTTCAATGCTGGCGCTGTCAAAAGACACTCTTAAGATGAGTAACTTTTGATTTTTGCGAAAGGCTCACCAGGTCTTGCTCTCCGAGATAGCTGTAAAGATCCGGCAGGCTCATCAGTAAATCCACCAGGATGAGGTCAAATCTCATCTCCAGCTTGGCACAAAAATAGCCAGTCTCCGGATTTTGTCTCAGATAAGCAAAAGCAGCGGAGACTATTTTTTGCCTCTTACGCCTGTCGACAGCCAGTTGTCCGGTGTGCTCGCAGGCACTGGTGGGACGGTCGATACGCCTGGTTTTGACCTCGATAAAGACGAGAGCGTCGCCCTCTCTGGCGATAATATCAATCTCGCCGTCTTTGCCATTGCGGTAGTTGCGCTCCAAAATCTCGATATGTGAGTCTGTGAGCCACTGTGCTGCGACATCCTCACCTACCTTGCCCAGCGTTTGTCTACGCTTCTTATCAATCGCCCCCTGACTCATGCAGTCCTCACCTTATGCCTTATATAATCGACTCACTTTTATAAACGTCGTTTCTTCCCAAGAAGTTCAAAATGCTTGACCTAAAATTTATCCGCGAATATCCCGACAAAATCGAAGCTACTCTGGCGAGGCGCCATGCTGGCTTTACTATCAAACCGATAATAGAAGTCGATGCCCGTCACCGCAAAGCTCAGGGCGAGTGGGAGAGTCTCAATCGCCGACGCAACGAAATTTCGGAGATGTTTAAGACTGGCAAATTGCCCAAGGAAGAACTGGACAGCCTGCGCAAAGAAAGCTCAGAGACTAAAAAGCGTCAAGATGAAGTCAATGAAGAGCGTGTCAAATTAGAAGAAGAACTCAATGTGCTGCTTTTGTCAGTGGCTAATTTGCCAGCTGATGAAGTGCCAGACGGTGAAGACGAAAACGGCAACAAAGAAGTATCGAAGTGGGGCACCATCCCCAGTATCAAAAATCCACGTCATCACTATGAAATTGGTGCTGATTTGGGTGTGTTTGACTTTGAACGCGGTGTCAAAATCGCTCAGTCACGCTTTACTGTGCTGATGGATTGGGGCGCCAAAATCGAGCGTGCCTTGATGAATTTGATGCTCGATAGCCACGGCAAAAGAGGCTATACCGAAGTATTTCCGCCAGTATTGGTAAACCGTGATTGTCTGGAAGGCACTGGTCAGTTGCCTAAATTTGAAGGCGACTATTACAAGTTAGCTGATGACGA
>Ga0075163_10000531_pt1 | contig 48887 bp, 38 predicted proteins | sample JI1023141ADNA_FD_71478 | JGI IMG/M metagenome (GOLD analysis project Ga0075163, IMG submission 71478) | Wastewater effluent complex algal communities from Wisconsin, to seasonally profile nutrient transformation and Carbon sequestration -... | ecosystem: Engineered > WWTP > Effluent > Algae...
CCCCTGCGCCTCTGCGTTGAGGCTTTATGCAAATTCACCAGGTGGTGAAGCGGATCGTCTGCTCCGAGCGCATCGTGCGTACCTGCGCGAAGTAGGCACCTTGCGGTAGGCCGTTCAGGTCCACTTGTACCGTCGTGCTCGTGTTGTTCTGCATGGTGACAGGAAGCGCTCGTCCGGTGAGGTCGAAGAGCCGAACGCTGGCAATACGGTCCTCGCCAGTAGAGATGGACAGTGTGTGCAGGACTGCATCCACGTAGTGGTGGATAGAGGCGGAATTTCGCCGCTCCACGCCCGTCACCAGGTCCAGTTGGATCCCATCGAAATGCGCGGGGTTCAACAGGGCCGGTCCGCCGATGGACCCGGCGGTCAATACCACCACCGCTTGTTCGCCATCATCGATCTCCACCGTGTCCGTGATCGTCACATAGGTCCAGGTGGCTTCGGCCGCACCTGCCAGGTCCTCGATCGCGACATCCCCCTCGGACAAGCGTCCCAGTCCCAGGTACCCACCGATGCACGGTTCTTCCATATCACACCGCACCCAGCCGGAAAGTGTGTAGAGATCGCCGTCCTGCGCACCCGCGATCGGCTGGTAGAGGTAGCTCGGGAAGCAGCCCTTGAAATGGCCCGGCTGCTTCGTGGCGTGCCAGGCCCCGGATCCGGGCGCACCGCCGGTGCCTTCGCCGGGTCCGTCACAGGTCCATGACCAGCCCTCCAAGGAAGGCCCACCGTTCATTTCGAAACTGCCGTTGACGAGCTGTGCGTGCGCGGGCAAGGCCGCCAGCGCGATCAGGAAGAGCGGAATGTGTTTCATGGTTCATGCTTTAATGAAGCGCAACGTCCGAACGCCGGACGCGGTCTTCATCAGCATGACGCTTAGTCCCGGTGGAACGCTGCTCACGTCCACCTCCAAGGTACTGCCTGTGTGTCGGAACGTTGGCAGCGGAACCTTTCGGCCGGTTGCGTCAACGCATGTGATCGCGGTTGGCGTTTCCGCCAGGTCGATCCACAGCTTATCAGTGGCAGGGTTCGGGCGGAAGGCAGGTGCCTTTAACGAACGGTCGTTGATGCCCGTGTTGATCGCCGGGGTGAGTTGGATGTTATCGAAGTAGCACAGTGTCGGTGGCTGTTCATTGCCATCATCCGGCACCAAAGAGACCCGCATGTTCGCAAGATCAGCGGATGCATCCAAGGGCACCATCAGCTCCTTGTACTCCCATTGGCCGGCCGATGACCACAGGTCCACGGAAATGCCACTGAACGGCCCCGTGCCCAGCGCGATGCGCGAGCCCGGCACATCACCTTGCACCGCGCTTTTGATCCACCCGCTGAAGTGCCAGTACCCCGGTGTAAGCCAGGGCGTGGCTTGTTCCACGGCGGAGAAGAGCATGCACTCACAATCCAGGTGTACGTTCTCCAGCCCGATGCACTGGCTGCCACTGCCGGGGGCACCATCGCTGCTGAAGCTTGCCGGGGCACATTCGCAGGGCACGTTCCAGCCGGTGGTGCCGTTCTCGAAGCTGCCGTTGATCAGTTGTGCGCCTGCTGTGACTGTACTGATCAAGGCAAGGGGGAGTAGGGCTTGTCGCATGCGGAAGGGTTTGGTACAAGGTAGACGTGCGTGCCGTTACGGGTTGCGTGCCGATCTTCGCACCCATGGACGACCTCTTTACCATCGGATCACTCGTAAGCCTGCTCACGCTCACCATCCTGGAGATCGTACTGGGCATCGACAACGTCATCTTCGTCAGCATCATTCTGGGGCGTATGCCGCAGAAGGACCGGCTGAGGGCCCGCAGGCTTTGGATGGTGTTGGGGATATTGTTGCGAAGCGGGTTGCTTATCGGCTTGGGCTGGTTGGTGGCGAACGGCGAGAACGAGTTGTTCAGGATCGCTGGCTACGGGTTCAACTTGCGGAACTGCATCATGTTCTTCGGTGGTCTCTTCCTGCTCTACAAGGCGGTGAAGGAGATCCACCACAAGTTGGAAGGGGAGGAAGCCAAGCCCGATACCCAAGGCAAGACCAGCAGCTTCGGCGCGATGATGACGCAGATCGTGCTGGTGGATGCCGTGTTCTCCTTCGATAGCATCGTTACAGCGATCGGTCTCGCACAGCACATCGAGATCATGATCGCGGCGGTGGTCATCGCGATGATCGTGATGTTCTTCTTCGCGAATGCCATTAGCAGCTTCATCGAGAAGCATCCGGCGTTGAAGATGCTCGCGTTGTCGTTCCTGGTGATGGTGGGCTTCATGCTCTTCTTCGAAGGACTAGAGCCGATCCACGGCAGCCACATCGCCAAGGGTTACGCGTACGTTGCGATGGCCTTCAGCTTCGGTGTTGAACTGCTGAACATGAAGGCGCGCAAGAAGCATGTGGTGAAGTTGAACCGCTGAGCATGTACGTGCCTAGATCCTCAACGCAGAGTGGCCTAGGCGCAAGGGCCGCAGAGTTGTGTTGCGCAATGCCGAAAGAAGAGGTGCAGGGACGGTCCCGCCACGCGGGACACTTTGCGCCGCCTCTTTGCATGAGAACTCTGCGAACTCAGCGTCCTTTGCTCCTCTGCGTTGTATTTGCCCGGCCTGGTGCGATGCGAACATGCCAAGTGCCCTAGCTGATGGACCTCTACCTGATCCCCGGATTGGGCGCTGATCATCGCTTGTTCGGCAAACTGGACCTCAGCGGACACACCGTACACTACCTCGATTGGCCCCCGATGCCAGCGGGTAGCACGATGAAGGATTATGCTGCTGCGCTTGCGCTACAGGTGGATACGACGCCCCCACATGTGCTGATCGGCGTGAGCATGGGCGGCATGGTGGCTCAGGAACTCGCCGCACTGACCAAGCCGGTGAAAGTGATCATCATCTCCAGTTGGAAAGGGCCGGAGGAGATGCCACGCCAGATCCGGATGTTGCGTGGCACACATCCCGAACGGATGCTCACCCCGATGATCTTGAAACAGACATTGCCGTTGGCCCGCTGGCAAATGGGCATCGATTCGCCGGAGGATGTCGCGCTCTTCGATCAGCTGATCACCGTTCACAGCATCGACCAACTGAAAGGCCAGATCAACGCTTGCCTCTCATGGTCCGGGCCTTCCGAACCGGTGAAGGGGCTTGTCCACATCCACGGCGACAAGGACCGGTTGATGCCGATCGCCAACGTGAAGGAGGCGCACGTCATCAGCGGTGGTTCGCACTTCATGGTCTTCAACAAGGCACAGGAAGTAGGCGACCAGGTGAAGCGCGCTTTGGCCGTCACCTGATCGCCCACCTTGGAACGGGATCAGTGTTCCAGCTTGAACAGGATAGGCAGGTTGCACCGTACGGGTACATCCTTGCCGCGGAATTTGCCGGGGATCCACTTGCCCATCCGGCGCACCACCCGCAAGGCCTCCGCATCGATGCCGGGGCTTACACCCTTCACCACAGAAGCATCGGTGATGGCACCGTCCGGCATGACCACGAAGCTTACGATCACACGCCCCTGAGTACCTTCAATACGGTCCCGTTCCGGATAGTCGATGTTCTTCCTGAGGAAGGCGAACATGGCTGTCTCACCACCGATGTACTCCGGTGAACTATCCGCCTCATACCCTTGGCGAACGCGACCGCTGTCGTCCGGATCACCGCCCGGCGTCGCGGTGCTGTCCACGCCGCCCGGCTTTCCTTTCCCGGTGCCGGGGTCTACAGGGTCCGTGCCTTTGGCAACCGTGTCAACGGGGGTGGTCACGGCACTGTCCACCGCGATGGGCACACCACCGGGTACGGGTGGTTCCGTGCTGGGTTTCATCGGGGGCTCCACCCGAGGCTTTACTGTTTCGGTCGGTGGGTCCATGGGCGGGTCCAGGATCACGATGGTCTCCTTTCCCGGAGCATCCGCTATGGTCATGGGCACAGAGAACAGCTGGGGAAGGATCGCTACAGCCCCGACCAAGGCCAGTCCTGCTCCCAAGGCCCAGAGCATGGTAACGTGGTGTTCCTGGCGGATCTTGTAGGCGCCGTACGCGCGGTTGCGATCGGCGAAGACCAGGTCGTTGCGGTCCGTGGAGAGCACGTTGTTCCAGCCGGAACCCATGGCCAGCAGGGTGGTGATGGCGAGAAACGCGAGGATCAAGGCTGCGGTGATCATGGTGCGGGTTTTGAAGGGTGCAACGGCGGAACCTGCCCAACTGTACACACCGGGCTACCGATCCGTTCAATTCCTGTACAGGTCTGAATGCCTTCCCGACCAACTTCGAGGCGACCTTTAGGCAACAGTGCGCCCTGTGACAACGTCCTATCCATGGTATTGCGTTCATATCCCGCCCCTGCACTGCGGTCGACCAACACGCTAAGCCGGTACTTTCGGCGGTTGCGTGCCTGCATGGATAGTTCCCTTCGGACATATTCGACCCTGATCGCCTTGGCCTTTGCGGTGCTTGGCGAGCGTGCTGTGGCGCAGTGTACCGCCCAAGCCGGTGCACCAACAGCAACGCTTTGCGGGGGTGTAGCGCTCAACCTCAACGGTTCGGGCACGGGCCAGGCCCCATTGTCCTATGCTTGGAGCGGTTCACCCTATCTCAGTAGCACCAACACGGCCGCCACTTCCTTCACCTTTCCTGTGCCGGTGGCCACCACGCAGACGGCCACCCTTACGCTCACGGTAACCGACAATACTGGGTGCACTGCCACGGATAACGTGGTGGTGACGGTGGACCCGACGCCGGATGCCCAGATGGGCACAAGCGATACCAACCCGGACCTCTACATTTCCCCGAACGGGAACAGCATTGCGCTGTGCGGAACGGGTGATGCCACGTACGACTTCCAGTTCAACGATGCGGGTTCGGCGCTGCCGGGTGCCACCTACAATGTCGCATGGGGTACGCCACCATCGCCATACAACCCACCTGCCGGAGGATGGAGCCAGGACCACACCTATCCCGTCGGCTTGCATACGATCACCTATACGGTGACAAACCCCGGGGGATGTGCGAACACTGCGACCGTCGATGTCTTCCTTGGCAGCAATCCGTCCGTCGGTACGAGCAACCCGGGTAATACGCTGGTCTGCTCCGGAACGCCCTTGACCTTCCCGATCAACACCACCTCGGGCAATTCACCGGGCACGCAATACGTGGTGGATTACGGCGATGGCAACGGCACCACGTTCGGTCATCCGCCACCGGCAACGGTAACCTACAACTATCCAACGACCAATTGCCCGGGAGCGCCGTACACGTTCCGGATCGATGCGATCACGCCCTGTCCGATCACCTCGTTCGGTACAGCAGGCCCGATCTACATTACGGATTCGCCGCAGGCCTCCTTCACGCAAACAGCGGATACGGCCTGCGTGAATACCGGTGTCACCTTTACGAACACCAGCTTGGGTGTGGGCGGGTTCAATTGTTCGCAGCCCCTGCGTGTTTGGACGATCTCCCCTGCAACAGGGTACACGCCGCCTGCGGGCATGGGCTTGTTGAACGGCAGCTCCCAACCCAATCAATGGACCAACGGTGCCAATTCGATCTCGGTCCAGTTCACACAACCGGGAACGTACTGCATCACGCTTTCCGTGGGCAATACCCTCTGCGGTATTGATGAAGTGGAACACTGCATTTGCATTGAAGGTCCACCACAACCGATATTCACCCTAACGCCGGACACGGACTGTGCGCCGTTCATCAGCACGGTGGACAACACCAGCACGAGTGCGAACAGTTGTCGTACCACGTTCGCTTGGAACGTGACCACCTCCGGCGGTTCCTGCGGAAGTGGTCCTGCATGGAATTACGCGAACGGGACCTCGGCTGCTTCGAGCGATCCGCAATTGCAGTTCACACAAGCAGGGACCTATTCCATCCAACTACAGGCGACGAACTCCTGCGGCACCTTCCAACAGACCGAAGTGGTCACGGCCAACGCACCGCCCCAAGTGGACGTGCAGGACCTTACAGGGATCTGCGCCACGCAATGCGTGGATCCTTCTGCAGCTGTGCAGGCGTGTGGTTCGCCCATCACCAGTTATGCTTGGACCTTCCCGGGTGGTACGCCGGCCAACGCGAACACGGCCGTTCCGCCGCAGATCTGCTACGCCAGCGCCACAAGTTCGTCCATTGCGCTTACCGTTACCAACATCTGCGGCTCAGCGACCGATGTCACCACTTTGGCGGTAGGTACCCTCCCCGCCGTACCCGTGATCGCTAGCAACAGTCCTGTATGCGAAGGCCAAACCCTTTCACTTTCCGCCTCGCCTTTGCCCGGCATGACCTATAGTTGGAGCGGCCCGAATGGCTTCTCCAGCAATTTGGCTTCCGTAACCATTCCCGACGTTTCTGCTGCGGATGCTGGTCTGTATAGTGTGGTGGCCATCAGCAGTGGCTGTTCCGGACCGGCCGCAACGGTCAATGTGCAGGTGATCGCAGCACCCACGATAACTGTCACACCGGCCAGCGATGCGATCTGCAATGGTGAGATGGCCAGCTTCACAGCGAGCGGGGCTGGCAACTACCAATGGTTCATCGGGGCTATGCTTGTGGGTACCGGTCCGTTGTTCAATACCAGCCCGGCCATTACGACAACTTATACGGTTTCCGGTGATCTCGGTGGGTGTCCCGGAAGTACGACCGTTCCTGTCACGGTGTATCCGGTCACCAATGTGAATGCCGGTGCCAACCAGACCTTCTGTGATCAGGCGATCGGCACCCAGTTGAGTGCTTTCCCAGCTCCCGGCACATGGAGCGGACCGAACGTTTCGCCCAGCGGTGTCTTTACACCGGTGCCGGACCAATTGGGGCCAGTGACCTTGACCTATACCCATGTCGACGGCAATGGATGCACCAATGACGATGACGTTACGATCACGGTGCAGGACCTTACGCAGATCGCAGACGCCGGTAACGATACCACCTTCTGCCAGGGCAATACGGCGGTCACCTTGCCCGCATCACCACCGGGTGGAACATGGGTAGGGGCGGGACCCGGTGGACAATTCACTCCGAATACGGTCGGTGCATTCATTGTCACATACAACTATGGTGTAGCGACGTGCGCCACGAGCGATCAAGTGGAAGTGCAGGTCTTGCCCGCACCGGTACTGGTGCTTCCTGCGGATTTCACCCGTTGTGTGAATTCGCCGTCAGCGCCTTTGGCAGGTGCTCCGGTCGGAGGTACGTGGAGCGGTTTTGGTGTGAGTGGGCCGCCCTATGTTTTTGATCCTACAACTGCGGGTGTTGGTGCCCATACGCTGAACTACACGTACAGCGATGCGGGTGGTTGCACATCCTCAGGTGATATCACGGCCACGGTCACGGCGATCCCCGTAGTGAGCGCCGGACCTGATCTGCAGTTGTGCGATCAGCCGATCCCCTACCAAATGATCGGGACACCGGTCGGTGGTACTTGGACAGCAACCACTATGACCGTTACCGCAGCAGGGCTTGTGACGCCTTCCGGCGTTGGCTCGGATGTGTTCACCTACACCTATACGGACGCTGGTGGATGCACAGGGTCCGACCAACGCAACGTGGATGTGAACGCGATCACCGAGCCTGCTTTTGCGGGCACCGACACTGCGGTGTGCGTGGGTAGCGGGGTCCTGCAATTGTCCGCCACTCCGGTCGGTGGAACATGGAGCGGTCCGCAGGTGTCTGCCTCGGGTGTCTTCGACACCGGCACGGTGGGTTCCTACACGCTCACCTATTCACAAGGATCCGAGACTTGCTACATCTACGATCAAGTGACCGTTCTGGTGCACGGGCTTCCGGTCGTGGATGCAGGTGATGAGATCGCCACATGTCTCGATGGAGGAATGCAAGTGCTCGCTGCGATCCCGGCTGGTGGCACATGGAGCGGAACCGGTGTAGATGCGGCCGGGAATTTCGATCCGTTGTTAGCCCTGCCGGGTGGCAATCCGGTTACCTATACCTACACCGATCCCGTCACCGGTTGCGCGAACGACGATGCCACCATTGTTACCGTGAACCCGTTGCCGGTCGCTGCCTTCAGCAATGAACCGATCGCTTGCGCGAACGTGGCGTTCCCATTCACCAATGAAAGCACGGGAGGATCCTCGTATGAGTGGGACTTCGGTGATAGTGGGTCGTCGTTCAGTGCCAACCCGAACCACATCTACACGACCACGGGCACCTTCGATGTGCAACTGATCGTGAGTACGGGTGCCGGATGCCAGGATACCACTTACGGCAGCGTGGAGGTCTGGGATGTGCCCCAAGCCGAACTCGCCTTAAGCGTGGATACCGGCTGCGGCCCGCTGTTGGTGGACTTCACGAACAGCTCGGTGGGTGAAGGTCTTTCATATGCGTGGGAATTCGGTGGCCTTGATGGATCCAGCGATCAATTCCCCCCGCCGTTCAGCTTTCCGGCCGATCCTGTGGAAGGCATCACCTATCCCGTCACACTGACGGCAACGAACGTTTGCGGTGTTGACGTTGGCGAAGCTGCCGTCACGGTCATACCTGTTCCAACTGCGGTATTCGGGCCGAATTTGGACGAGTATTGTTCGTATGCGGAAGTGCCCTTCGGCAACGCGAGCTATGGTGTGCCCGATTCTTACGAATGGGATTTCGGGGATGGGAACACGAGCACCGATCCCGGACCGGTCGTGACCAATTCCTACGTAGCAGAGGGTGATCCGCTGGCGATCACCGTTACGCTTACCGCCACCAACATATGTGGCACTAGCACAGCAACACAGGAGATCACCATCCTGCCGAACCAGGTCAACGCCTTTTTCAACACGGACCCGACGGACGGTTGTTCGCCGCTCACGGTCAATCTTACCCAGTTCTCCAGCGGTGATACCACGTTCTACTGGGACCTGGGCGACGGCAACGTGAGCAATGAGCATGACCTCTCGCATACCTACATCGATCCAGGAACCTACACCATCGAACTGTTCGCGTACGGCTGCGGCTTTGATAGCTACACCACGGAGGTGACCGTGTATCCATCACCCATTGTGGCCTTCACCATGGAACCCGCTTCGGTTTGTGTCGGTGAGGCGATCACCTTCACCAGCCAGACCCCGGATGTGGCAGGTTTGCAATGGGATTTTGGAGATGGAACAGGATCTACGCTAACTGCTCCGCAACATCTCTTCGAGGAAAGCGGCACGTACGATGTAACGCTTACTGCGACACTGATCGGTAGTGCTTGTTCCGCTTCGCTGACCCAGCAGGTCGTAGTGAATACAACGCCCGTTGCGTCCTTCACCACCGATCCCGGGGACGGCTGCATCGATCTGGAGGTCGCGTTCCAGAACACGAGCACGGATGCGGATTTCGAGCAATGGGACTTCGGCGATGGGAATACATCATCGTTGCCGAACCCCTTCCACACGTATTCCGTGGCGGGCACATACACGATCGAGCTTGTGACCGAGAACGGCAACGGCTGTACCGATACCACCACGGCGACCGTTATTGCGCACCCGCTACCCACCAGCGTCTTCACACTATCCGCAACGGAGAGCTGCGATACTGCGGCGACCGTCCAGACATTGAATGCATCGCAAGGAGCAACGGGCTATTCATGGGATTTCGGCAACGGGCAGTCCTCCGAATTGAACCAGCCGGAGATCAACTACACCGAGGCGGGCACGTACACCATCACCCTCACGGCCACGAACCAGTTCGGCTGTCAAGCGGTCTCTTCGAACACGTTCATACAGCATCCGACCCCTGTGGCATTGTTCACGGCATCGCCGCAACCCGGTTGCGAGGGGTATCCGATCGCCTTCCTCAATGCATCGCTGAATAGCACCACATTTGCTTGGACGATGGGGGATGGCACCACCGCTACGGAGGTATTCCCATTGCACAGCTATGAAAGTGCTGGTAGCTACGATGTACAATTGATAGCGTACGGAGAAGGCGGCTGTTCGGACACTACGTTCGTACCGGCCGCGGTCGTGATCGATCCACGTCCGCTGGCAGGGTTCACAAGTGACACGTTGGAGAGCCTGTCCTATGCATTGCAGTTCCACAATACCAGCGAAGGTGCTATCTCATTCACCTGGAACTTCGATGATGGCGCTACCACCACCGACATTCATCCCTTGCACGTCTTCCCTGCGGATGGCGGCGGGTTCTCCGTTTGTCTGGTCGCGGTGAACGAATTCGGTTGCCCGGACACGCTCTGCAAGTTCATCAACCTGCCCGGTGATCCCCACATCTTCGTCCCCAATGCGTTCACACCGAACGGGGATACCAGCAACGATACCTTCCGCCCGGTCCTGGATGGGTTCGTGGGCTGGAACTACCGCTTCATGGTGTTCGATCGCTGGGGCCAACCCGCTTACGATACCCGTGATCCTTCCGCCGCTTGGGACGGCAACCGCAACGGTGTCGAATCACCGATCGACGTTTACGTCTGGAAGGTGATCGTGGAGCGCAACGGTGATGCCCGCGATTTCATCGGGCACGTTTCATTGGTGCGATAATGCACTAAGCATGGACGATCAACGCGTCCAGGAAATGGACCATGAACGTCCATTCCGGATCATTTCCTCCGCTGCTTCTTTGCAGACATGTCCTTGACAGGGGCCGTTTGAACGGGAGTTTCCTCGAACCCTTTTCGTGCCGCCGCGTCATCCATGTCAATGCGCGCGCTGGACGTGGTTTGTTGCGGGCCGGGGGCGATCGGAAAACGTGCGTCGGAGTAGCGTGCCAGCGTTCCATCCGGGTTCACCTCGTCGGCCCGGTTGGCCACGATGGTGTACGAGAATGGTGTATTCGAGGTGCCTGCTTGCAGTTCAACCACGTCGAAACCGCTCGCTGATTTGTTCGTGACGAATACGCCGGCGCAATCACCCTCCAGTTGAACGAAGACCCGCAAGGGGTGCCGCTCGTTCACCGCAATGTTCTTCGCGAAAATGGGATCAATGGGGACGTGCGCGCGACCTCCCACCAATTGTGCGCTCCCATAATCCTGGAACAAATTTTCCGGTGCTTCGGGGCAGGATAGTGCAACGAGTTCTCCATCCAGGTCATGCACGATGGTGTTCACGGTACCGGTGCCGATGATCTTCTGGATGGTATTCGTGTTGTCACGTACACCCACATAGGCCCATGAGATCGGGGTTCCGGCATTCTGCACTTCGAAGTAGCCCCCTGCGGAAGCGTTCGCTCCAGCGGCAGCGCTGTTCGTTCCAGGTGTAGTGTTGACCGTGGTGGTAGCGAACCCCATGACACCATATTGTGTGCCCACACCCACCACACCGCCGCCGCGCACAGGAGTAAGGACGGTGCCGATGTTGTTCCCGTTCCCCTCTAACCCAACACCATTTAGAGCCGTCTTCGCGAACCCCAAAGCACCGAACGGATTACCAGTGAATGCGCCTCCGGATCCACCTCCTGAATACGCTCCAACAACACCGTTCCCGATGGCGAGCAAGCCCGTGCCTCCTGCATTGCTGTTAAATGCATCCATGCCGAAGCCGGTGGCCGAAGCGCTTTGCCCGTATACACCATACGTTGTGCCCGAGGCACCCGTAACATCTCCGCGTACCCCTATGGTGAAACCGGTCAAGGTGGGTGCAACTGCCGTGGATCCATGTACACCGTAGCTGGCCTGCCCCGTCGCTATGGCAGTAGCGGTATTGTAGCCACGTACACCGGCTGCACCGCCAACACCAACAGCCTGCCCTTGTACACCAGGACCAGCTCCAGTGGTGCTGACATTGGCACCTAGAGCACCTGAGGCATTTGGTGATCCGGTTACACCATACGTTCCGTAGGCGAAGCCGGCAGTGCCGGCATTAACGCCGATAACGCCGATCGTGAGCGCGGTACCGGCAGCACCATACACTTCGCCGCGCACCCCTGTGGAGTAGCCCACAGTCACACCAGCACCAAGAGGGGCTGTGTAGTTGACCCCGTAGACCGCATCGCTGAAGCCCAAAGCTGGCGTTGACGTACCGAAGAGCTGGCCCCAAACCGCAGTGCCTTGGGTTGAACTGCCTCCATCCACCTCTCCATAGAGGCCAGTGCCATTGCCAGAGGCGTAGCCGTTGACGGCAAAGGTCCCCAACGTGTTCGTGATCGAGTTCGTGGCAGTGGCGATCGTGTTGTTCGCGTAGACCGAGAATACATCCCCGGCCACGATGCCCGTGTTGTTCTGTACGATGTTCCCTGCGGATAGCGCGCGTAAACGTTCATTGGTGGCAGCGCTTCCTCCGGTCTTGGTCACAAAGTCCTTTGCATCCGTGGTACCGATGAAATTCGTCCCGGCCGTGGTGCCCGTGTTACCGGTCGTCGACCATGCGTCCGTTCCATTGAACAATCGCTTCCAAACGGAAGGTTCCCAGTAGTAGTAACCAGGGGTCACATTGTTGGGTGCCGTGCCTGCCGTGGCGGTATTGTACACGAGGAGCGACGCGGCGGGCAACGTGATCGGACCGGCAGCGTTCGTGGCGGTGAGAGAGACACGTGGGATGAGCAAGCCGCTGGTCGTGCTGACGATATCAAGCATTGCGCTAGCGGCGGGGGCGGCTCCTGTGGCATTGATCCCCACGTTCTGTGCGCTGATCAAGTTGGAATGAATGACCAAAACGATCAGCAGGAGGTGTGAAATTGTTTTCATCGATAGTAGGTGCTGGTCCGGTGCCTTCTTTTCCGTGTTGGTAAGGTAAGGAATGTCAAGACCGAGGTGTGAGGAAGACGGCCCTTTTGGCGTTGGAGGCGCGCTGCGGACGTATGTCATCTCGTCATCCCCGCCCATACATTCGCCCCATGACCTTCAACAAGGTGAATACGGATGTGATCGCGGCACTGCGAGCCTGTCTGGATACTGGTGAACTGCTCACGGATCCGGAGGATGCCGCACGCTATGGCCACGACGAGACCGAGGACTTGAGCTTTCCACCGGAGATCGTCCTGAGGCCGCGCTCCACTGCTGAAGTTGCGCGCATCGTATCGGTTTGTGCCGAGAACCACATTCCCATTACCCCGATAGGAGGGCGCACAGGGCTCAGTGGCGGTGCCTTGTCCATCCATGGTGGCATCGGCTTGGCCTTGGACCGTATGGATGTGATCGAGGACATCGATGAGCGCAATCTGCAAGTAACCGTGCAGCCTGGTGTGATCACCCAGGTACTTATGGATGCCGTTGCCGCAAAGGGCTTGTATTATGCGCCGGACCCAAGTAGCAAAGGCAGTTGCACCATCGGTGGCAATATCGCGGAGAATGCTGGTGGACCTCGTGCTGTGAAGTATGGCGTGACACGGGACTTCGTTCTGAACCTGGAAGTCGTCCTGCCGAACGGCGAAGTGATCTGGACCGGAGCGAACACCTTGAAGAACGCCACCGGCTACGACCTTACGCGCCTCATTGTAGGTAGTGAAGGCACATTGTGTGTGATCACCAAGGCGGTACTGAGGTTGATCCCGTTGCCCACCGTGTCACGCCTGATGTTGGTGGCGTTCAATAGCGCCACGCAAGCGTGCGAGGCCGTTAGTGCGGTCTTCCGGGCAGGCATCACGCCGAGTGCGTTGGAGTTCATGGAGCGCGATGCGATCGACTTCACCTTGCAGCATGTGGAGGGCATCACACTGGAAGTGCCGGAAAGTGTTCAAGCGCATTTACTCGTTGAGGTCGATGGACAGCACGCGGATGTGTTGATGCGTGAGTGTGAGACCATCCTTGGCGTTATGGAAGCGCACGGTTGTGGAGAAGTTCTTTTCGCCGAAACGAGCGCGGAGAAGGACATGCTGTGGAAACTGCGGCGCAATGTGGCCGTTGCGGTGAAAGCCCACACGGTCTACAAAGAGGAGGACACCGTGGTGCCGCGATACGAGCTACCTCGTCTTCTGGCCGGCATCAAAGCGATCGGCAAGGCCCACGGCTTCCGTTCCATATGCTACGGCCATGCAGGGGATGGGAACTTGCACGTCAACATCATCAAGGAAGGCTTGTCGGATACCTTTTGGCAGGTACAGCTTCCCGTCGCGATCCGTGAGATCTTTGAATTGACCGTGTCGCTTGGCGGCACATTGAGCGGGGAACATGGTATCGGCCTGGTCCAACGCTCGTTCATGGACATCGCGTTCTCACCCGCTCAGTTGACCGTTATGAAGGGCATCAAGGATCTCTTTGATCCTACTGGCATAATGAACCCAGGTAAGGTGTTGCCCGGATGACGATGTTCCCTAGAGGGCATCCACCGCCTTCACCAATTCGCGCATGGATGGGAACGTGCGTATGCCGGGTGGCACTTCCATGTCCTTCACCTTGGCCAGTTGTGCGCCTGTAACAAGGAAGGTGATGCGGTTGTCCGGTAGCTGTGCCCTCAGTTCCTTGAGATACGTCGGGATCTCCGCCGCCGGTGGATCAACGATCAGGATCGTGACCATGACCAATTGCCCGTTGCGCACCGCAGCGAGGTGCTTCAGGTCTTCACCCGGTACGCTTTGCCCTAGGAAGATGGTTCGTTCTCCGCTCGCGCGCAGCAAGTAGTTCACATACAGCAGGCCCAGTTCGTGTATCTCGTTCTCCGGTAGGTACAACACGAAGGTCCTGTCCTTCGACCCCTCGGATGCTGCCAAACCATCCGTTGCCGTGATCAATTTCTGACGGATGAAGTTGCTGACGAAGTGCTCCTGCGCAGGGCAGATCACGTTCGTTTGCCACAGCACACCGATGTGTTCCAACAACGGCACGAACACCAGTTCCACCAAGTTCCGGAAACCATGGCGCTTACGGTATTCCGCCGTGATCCGCTCTAGCATCACCTCATCGAAGGCCAGCATTGCCACCTTCAAGGTGTTCAGCGTTTCTTCTGCGGAATCCGAGGTGCCTGCCGTCTCGCGCACCAGACGGTCGCGCTCGGTAAGGGTCATGGCGGCGATGCGCGAGATCTTGTGCCCGTGCTTGTTCAGGTAGGCCACATTGAGGATCACCTTCAACTCATCCAAACTGTAGTGGCGGATGTTCGTACCGGTGCGGTCCGGGGCCAGCAGCCCGTACCGTTTTTCCCAGATCCGGATGGTGTGCGCCTTCACCCCGGAGAATTCCTCCAAAGCGCGAATGCTGAACGAGTTCTGGAAAAGACCCATGGCTGGCGAATCTATTGTGTTCTATCGGAACGCTACGGGATCGAACACGATGACTCAGAACATCCATTCAGGGAAATGGTTCGGTCCAAATGCGAAAAGCCCCCGCATTGCTGCGAGGGCTCTTCACGGGAACGGTTGGTCGCTACTTAGCGGACCACTTGGATAGGCGCGGTGCGGATTCCGTTATTGCTCGAAACGGACATTGTGTAGAGTCCTTCAGCGAGTGCACCCAGATCGATCGTCATGCGGTTCTCATCGCCATTGACCACTGCATTCGACACTTGGAGCGCAATGCGGCCGGTCATATCGGTCAAGGTCACAATTGCATTGAACGCTTCTGCAGCATCGATATTCAAGTTCAACAGATCACTGGCTGGATTCGGCCAAGCGTTGAAGGAAAGAACGTCGTTTGCTTCATCTACACCAACGTTCGTGATCAGTGGCAATGGGATAAGGGCACCACCCGCAGGCAGTGCCACGTAAAGACCGAAAGCTGGACCATTGGAATTAACACCTGGATCGAGGAAACCCGAAGCCAAAACGGTCAGGGCAGCGCCGTCGAGGTTCAAGGTTGCCAATGGTGCGGCGTAAGTCGCCACTGGTGCTCCGGTGGAGGTTTGCACTTGGATAGCGTAATCGGCAGTACCCAGTTCTAAGTAGCCTGCGAATGAACCGTAGGCCAAGTCGTTCACGATCGTACCTGCGGGAACGGAGATCTCAGCTACGTCCACCACTGGCGCGTCGGTGGAGCCGTGCATCACGAGCACATCAGTATTCGTAGCAACTGCTGCTGCTTCCTGAGCAGCTGCGAAAACATCCAGCGTAAAAGGCTGCGCTGGCGTATAACCCGTTGCGCTTACAATGCCGTTCGCTACGACAATGTAGCTACCGTTTGCATCGAGGTTGAGATCGAAGCTGGCGATGATGTCAGCAGGACCGGTGCTATTACCTGGTGCGATACCCACGGCCAGGTCGGTCTCGGCAGGAAGGTCCAGGAACGCAGTTGCAGTGCGGAACGCAACGTCCGGGAGGGTGAGCACTTCGTTGACGTAGATGTCTACCACGGCAGCTGCTGCATCGGCGCAATTGTGGATGATCTGTACACGTGCGGTCTGGTCACCTGCGGCGAGGGGCAGAGGTATTAGTTCACCACCGGTGGCAAGGGCCACCCAAAGACCGAAGGCCGGACCATTGCTATTGTTCGCAGGCGCGAGGAAGCCAGAGGCAAGCACCGTGATGGCAGCGCCGTCGAGGCCGAGAGTAGCCAGCGGGGCATCATAGGCCACCACTGGTGTCCCGTCCGCCAATTGCACTTCCAACACGTAATCGGCTGTACCGAGTTCAAGGTAACCGGCAAATTCGCTGTAAGCAATGTCATCCACCACAGTACCGGCAGGCACGGAGGTCTCGGCCACATCCACCACTGGGGCGTCGGTGGAACCATGGACCACCAATACATCCGTGTTCATGCTCATAGCAGCACTTTCCCGTGCGGCGGGAAACACGTCCAAGTTGAAGGGCTGAACTGGAGCGTAACCAGTTGGGCTCACAATACCATTTGCGACAATGATGAAGCTGCCGCCGTCTGGAAGGTTGTAGTCGAAAGTGGCGATGATGTCATCAGGACCGGTGCTGTTGCCCGGTGCGATACCCACGGCCAAGTCAACCTCTGCTGGGAGGTCCAAAAATGCTGTGGCTGTGCGGAAAGCAACGTCTTCGAGCGTGATCTCATCGTTGACGTAAATATCCACCGTTGCAGCAGCGGCGTCCGCGCAGTTGTGGATGATCTGAACACGGGCGGTTTGGGCGGAAGCCGTTGTAGCTCCGAGCAGTACAGCCCCAAAAAGAAGGGTCGAAAGGGTCTTGTTATGTTCCATAGGTCTGGTGTTTAAGTTGAGGACCGGCGTAAGAACACAGAGGGTTGTTTCTTGTTCATTTCTGGGGACGAAATGTTGAACACTCCTGACAGTGTCATGACGAATCCGCCAGTTCCAGCGGCAGTGTGGAAAAGCCTTGCGACTATCGGAACAAGGTCACGTGCCCGAAGATCTCGTACACGTCCTTCTTGATCGCATCGATCGCATAGGCGCGGTACACGTACACGCCTTCGGGAACGGTCCTTCCACCGATGCTGCCATCCCAACCTTCAGTTGGGTCCTTGCTGGCGTAGATGGATTCGCCCCAGCGATCGAAGATCTGCAGGTCGTAGCTCTCCAGATCTATCACGCGACCCATCGGTTGGAACATATCGTTGATACCATCCGCGTTGGGCGTGAAGGAATTCGGCACGTAGAACGCATATTCCTGCGGGACCAGGTGGGCCACGATGGTATCAGGCATCACGAAAAAGGCCTGGAGCGCGATCATTGTGCTGTCGTCGGGGAGGTACGCGTTGCTCGCCACGGTCCAGTGTTGGAAATCGTAGTACAAAGCAGGTATGGCATAGAAGATAGCCTCTGCATTCTCAGGTAACGAAACGGTAGTGGGGAGGTCGGAATAGGTGGTGCCATGGAAATTAATGCTTGCCGCGCCGGGCGGGAAGACATCGAGCACGATGTCATGTCGGATAGGAGGCTGGAAATGTGCCACGATGCTATCCGCCGCGAGAATGTCGATGGTGACCAGTGAATCCGTGGTCGTGGGCAGGATGCTGTTGCTGCTGAAGACCTCCCAGTAGCTGAAGCTCTGGCCGGGTTCCGGGATCGGGGCGAGCGTGGTGGCTATTCCGCCGTAATACACACCGCTGAACGGATAGGTGGCCGGTGTTAGGGAGTTGATCTGGATACGCCCGGTCAAAGGAGGATCCACGTTGAACACCACGTCATACGGACCCGTCACATCATAGCAATCTTGGAGCCCGGTAGTGATCTCGATGCAGCGGTCGCTGATGAAATCGCGGAGGTCCAGCACGTTCGCTTGCCATTCGGCCATGTTCCCGCCCCAGCGTGCGATCTGGCCTGGCATTTCCGGTTCGATGTTGGCGATCAAACTGTCCAGCAACCCCAGCATGGACCCGCACTGGAAGGTCGAGTTGTTCAGGTCGATGTAGCGGTTCACGTAATAGTCGTGCGCGGCCTGGTTCTCTGCGAGGATCTTGGTGATCACCGGAATGTGTCCCTGGCCACCCGGGTTCGGGAGATCTTCCACATTGCATGGGTCGGCGGCAGGTGATTCGTCCGGGATACCTGTGAAGTTTACATAGTGGCCGAAGGTTGCATCGTTGTCCCACAGGGCATAGCGCCAGCGTCGGCCATCACCCGCGGGGTTCAGTCCACGCCACCACGCGGTATTCCAATTGAGCCAATCCATACAGACCACCTGGCTGTTCACGACGATGTAGTCCACCAAGCTCTTCCAGTTCAGCTGTCCATCAACGTAGGTGAACGCGGCATCGTTCCCCATGTCGTTCGCGGCCACGTAGGCCACCAAAGCATCCCAATCCGCTTGGGCCGGTGCACCGCCATATTCGGACCACGTACCGCCCCAGGTCTTCAGGAAGTACAGTTGGTCTTCGGGCTGGTCGTAGTACTCGTCGGTGAAATCGGGGTCGTCCACCTTCTCGCGGATCTCATAAACGCCCCAGTACTGCCCGTTCATGTAGAGCACGCAGGGTTCGTAGCTGCGTTCGTCCACATGCAGTTCGCCGGTCTGCGAAAGGGCGTGGACGAAGGCGTCCCGGATGTGTGCACCGCCGGTCTCGAAGGGGTAGTTGTCGTTCGCCGCTGCCTTGATGATCAAGCGCTGGTACTTGTCGCGTGTCTTGGTGCGGAAGATGGGGTAGTGGATGCCGTCGTTGTCCCCGAATTCATCCCGCGTCACGTAATCGAAGCCGCGCTGGTCGTAGGCCCATGAATCGTTGCCGTGTTCGTTGAAATCGCCGGATGCCTCATCGCGCAACTGTCCGTTCGGACCGAAGTACTCGAAACTGCCGACCGGTTCGATCTGCGTTCCGCCAAGCAATGTCGGCAGCTGATCACCGGCGATCGAGAGGATCGCGATCGTATGGTTCGTGCCGATGAAATAGGTGTTGGTCTCCACCGCGCTCGGTGGTACGGCAGCGTCGCTGCTGAACGCACAGGCCCTGACCACAGTGGTCGTGGCAACGTTGATCGGTGCCGCGTACACGGTCGATGCGGCCGTTGGCACCGTTCCGTCCAAGGTGTAACGTATGGTAAGGCCGGGGCCTGCGGCTGTAAGCGCAACGCTAACCGGACCGCCCTGTACTCCCGAGGGAACGCTGAAGACCGGTGTTGGTGCATACTCGGCAGACGCGGAGGTGTTCGTTGCTCCTGGGGTTGGATCCAGGAAAAGCCCCCACGTTCCGGCCCCATCGGTTACGCGGCCGCGGCTGTGGTTGGTCTGGGTGCGGTCGAACAGCTGGAATTCGCTGATAATGGTTGTGGCGGGATCACTGAGGACCGCCCGCTCTTGGTCCGTTTGGTTCAGCTTGAAATTGGTGTGGTAGACGCCGCCAGCGGTGGTGTTCCGGCCGCTGCAATAGACCAATAAATGACCGTTGGCCGGGATCGATGCCCCAGTAGGGAAAGGCCATTTCGTGTTGTTGGCCTGGCTGTCGCTCAAGTACCAACCGCTCAGGTCAACCGTTGCGCCTGTGGTATTGAACAACTCGATCCAATCCTCGTACTCTCCAAAACTGTCCGCTTGGTCCGAGTAATTGGAAGCGCTGACCTCGTTCACCACCACTTGGCCTTGGGCCAAGGGCACGAACAAGCAGTAAGTCAGGCAGGACACGACCGCAGTGCGGATCATCATGATCGGTGAAAGCGAGTGGAAAGTTATCGGTTGGTGCCCCACCGGACACGTTCCAGTGAACAACGGTTCTTGGAGTCGTGTCGAAGTGTGCTGAGGAGACGTTCAAGATGGGTCGATCGGTGCCCGAACATCAACCCTTGGTTGAGAGGTCCTGCCCTGCGTAGTATCCAGTGTCGATGTCCAACAGCAGTTTGGTGTGCAGGGTGACCTGGCCGGTGTGGTAACTGAAGTGCTCCACGACATGCATCAGTATGCCAGTACCGGTCTCAGTGAAGCCCTGTACGGCCCACGAGGCGGTGATGTCTTTCGCTGTGAGGCTGCCGATCGTGAGGACGGCTTGGTCCACGGTCCCTTGCAGCCGGCGTTCCAACTCGCGGATCGGCAGCGCTCCTTGTTCCGTGAACTCACTGTCGCGATCCCGATCGTCGGTCGTTTTTCCAAGGGTTGAGTTTATCCATTGCCCAACGTTCCCGCACAGGTGAAGTACCAGGTTCCCCACGCTGACCACGTTCGCATTCGGTCTGTGCCAGACGAGGTCTTCGCCCAAGAGGTGCATGCACTTCACCAGCCGATCTTGACCTTCCCGCAGGTGCCTGATGCTTTCCGTCTTGACCTGTTCGTGCACTTCCATGGCTGAAAGGTACCGCGGCACCTATAGACGCCTCAGCGCCGGAACCGATAGACCCAGACCTTTATGTCCGATTCCACGGAATCCACAGTGGGGTGTGTTCGCTTCAACGCGGAATACCACCTGCGTGAGGGGTCTTCGATCAATGAGCCTGCGTCCACAACAATCTCCGTTCCAGAGCTTTCCGGCAATGCACTTGATACGCTGCGTGGATCTTCTCCGATGGGTCTTTTGGTTCCATGCCCGTCGTAGGATCGGAGTTTGCTGATGTCCTCTGCAGCCAGAAAGTTCAGCCAATACCAACTGGGTTCTACCTGCAAGGTGCACTGATCGCTGCACCAAGTCCTCACCTGCGCAACAATGCGTGACGGATGGTGTCCATCATCCTTCCATGGCGTGAATGTCACCGCCATGCTCCCTACAATGGCTGCCGATGGCGCCCAAGCCCAACGGCCACTGACTAGCAAGGACATGGAGGTGGCCGCCAACAAACAAAAGCCAGGTGCGGCGTACACCAAGTAACGGTCCAGGAACATCGGGACGCGGTAGGAGACCAGGAACATGCCGAACAAGGGGAGAAGGGTCCAGATGGAACCGAGGAGGAGCGCCTGATCCTTGAACCGGGTTCGGAACAGAGCAACGGCCATGGCGCAGATCAGGAGGGTAGCTATCACCGGTGCATTGCTCCACCGCCATATCATGTTGTACAACTCTTCGGGTGCTGGTGCGTCGAGCCAGGTGCCTTTTCCCACGCTCGATCCGAAGCGTTCCATGAAGATGGTGGCATACGGCAGGTAGGAAACAAGCGCGGCACCCAGGGCTATGAAGGCACCTTTTCTGGCCGGGCGAAGATCAGGTATGATCAGGACACAGGCCATGCCCACACCGATCATCAGCCAGCCGAAGAAGTGGGTGTAGACCAAGGCGATATTCACCATCACAAGCCAAAGCAGCGCCCGTTCGCCCTTCATTGCCAACCGCCGGAGCTGCCATATACTGGTGACCGCCAGCAAGGTGAACAACGAGTAAGCCCGCACTTCGTGGGCGAACCCATAGTGGTAGTTGTTGAGCAGGAAGAGGAGCGAGGCCACGACAGCGACACGGATACCCGCCATGGAGCGGGCCAGCAGGAAGATCGGCCAAACCGCCAAAGCACTGAATACAGCCGAAGGGACGCGCAACCACGCCGTGGTGAGCGGAGTGATGGCGGTCCACAATTTCATGAGCACGAAATAGAGAGGTGGATTGTTCTCCTCATGCAGGGCCTTGAACAGATCGGCCCAAGTGCGCAAGGCCATGTACACGGTGAACGGCTCGTCGTGCGCCAGTTCTGTACGGTCCAGCCAGAGTAGCTTCACAACCAGGCCGAGCAGGACCAGTGCCACGAGCACCCAGTGCTCCTTGCGTTCCCCAAGCATGCTGCGAAGCTATCCGGAAGGCCTACAACCTTTTGTACATGACATAGTGCCCGCCGATCCCGGGGATATCGAACAGGTCGCCGTGGACCACCAATCCGGCGCGCTCATAAAAGGTCATGGCCTTCACGCGCGCATTACACCAGAGCACATCGGCGTGCTGCGCTTTCATATGCTCCAGTGCGAAACGCAGCAATTTTCCGCCAGCACCTTGGCCTTGGAAGTCCGGATGGGTCGCCATGCCACGCAAACGGAACTGCTTCCACCCGGTCAATTGTGGATGGGCTTCAGGATAGAACGAACCCACGGCGATACGGTGGTCACCGATCTGTACTCCGAGGTGGAAGGCGGTTGGCAAGCGATCGTTGGCGAAGTGGACATCTTCTTCCGATCCTCCGGGGCGCAGGACTTTGAGCCGCAACGGGTAGGTATCCTGTGCTTTGATGAAATGGATGCGCATGCCGACATGGCAAGTTAGGCGGACCTGCTCACTAAGAGGGAGCCGACCTCCTATTTCCAGAGATAGGAAGCTTCGATCAGGCCTGCCAATCGTGCAAGGCGCGGTGCGATGGTGCTATCCTGTGCGCTTGCCAACACGATCCGTTCATCGTCCACGAGAGCCTCCAGGAACTCAGTGGATCTTCCGTCCGGAAGGGATGGAACGGCGGAACGCAGGTCGATGCGATCGACGTTCGCCCAAGGATAGTTCGTTTCCGTTGCGGGCCAGGGAAGGCTCAACTCGCCAAGAACGGCCGGTCGGGTGCTCTGGACCAGGTACTCAGACCCAAGGACGATCTTTTTCGGTGGCAATAAGAGGGCGGCATACATGAACCACAACAGTGCCAATAGCAAGCCCAAGCGTGCGGCCACGACCCATGTCTTGGAGACGAGGTAGGCTAGGAGTCCAGCTGCGATCCCTGAAGCCGTGGAAAGGACCAAGGCCAAGGCCAATCGCTCTCCAACGCTCATGCCCCCTCTGATCAACGTATGTGGATCCGTGATCAGGTAGCCGTTCCGGAACTCGGCGATGCAGGCTTGTAGCTCCGCCGTATAGGGTGTCTGTGTCAGCAACAGCACACCGGAGTAGAGCAGCCGCAGGAGCAGCAGGCTTCCGGAACCGATCAGCAGGAAACGGATGCCGTCCGACGTGGTATCATCCAACTCCCACTTCATGGCGGTGGGTTCGGATCACTTGAAGTAACGCATGTCCTGCCCCGCCTTCAGCGCTTTGAGCGAAGCGTAGATCAAGCGTATTACGTTCTCTACATCATTGCGGTGAACGGTCTCCACCGTGGTATGCATGTAGCGCAAGGGCAGGCTGATCAAGGCGGAGGGCACACCGGAAGCGCCGTACGCGAAGGCATCCGTGTCCGTACCTGTCGCGCGGCTTACCGCTATGCGTTGGAAGGGGATCTTCTCAGCCTGCGCCGTGCTTAGGATGTGCTTCAGCAGGTTGTTGTGTACCGCTGGTCCGTAGCTCAATGCCGGCCCCGACCCACAGGCGATGTCGCCATTCTGGATCTTGTTCATCATAGGGGTTTGGGTATCGTGCGTAACATCCGTCACGATCGCGACGTCCGGACGTATGCGCTCAACGATCATTTCCGCACCGCGAAGGCCCACTTCCTCCTGCACGCTGTTGGTGATGTAAAGGCCGAACGGCAATTTCACCTTGTTCTCCTTCAGGAGTCGGGCTACCTCAGCGATCATGAACCCGCCCATGCGGTTGTCCAGGGCCCGACCAACGAAGTTGCGCTCGTTCAGGACCATGAACTCGTCCTCGTACGTGATCACGCAGCCTACGTGTACCCCCAACTTCTCCACTTCGTCCTTGCTGGTGCAGCCGCAGTCCAGGAAGATATTCTCCAATGATGGGGTTACCTCGGTCTTGCCGTTGCGCACATGGATGGCAGGCCAACCGAACACTGCTTTCACGATGCCTTTATCGGTGTGGATGTTCACCCGCATGCTCGGCGCTATGATGTGGTCGCTGCCGCCATTCCGCCGCACATAGATGAAGCCTTCCTTGGTGATGTAATGGACGAACCAGCTGATCTCGTCCGCATGGGCCTCGATCACCACCTTGTATTTCGCGGTGGGGTTGATCACACCGACAACGGTCCCATAGTTGTCCACGAAGTGATCGTCCACGTAGGGCTTCAGATAGTCGAGCCAGAGCTTTTGCCCAGCGCTTTCGAAACCTGTCGGCGAGGCGTTGTTCAGGTAGCGCTCAAGGAAATCGAGTGAGTTCTTCGTGAGCAGCGTCTTCGGTTCGGCCTTCTTTGCCGGGGTCTTTTTCGCGATGGTCTTCTTCGCCATGATGTGGATGGCAGGCTTGGTCCTGCCGTGGTGGGCAGCAAAGCTAGCCGCCCCTTGGCCCCGGAACCTTGGGGTGGACATCACGTATCAACAGCGTTTTCACGAAACGCAACCGCATCCACCCCACCATGCGAAACGCCTACGTATGCCTGGCCCTGTCCATTGTGCCGGGTCTCCTCTTCGCCCAGGAAGCCCAGCTTCCAAAGGACGCCAAGGAACTTTTGGATCATGCGGAAAGGGTGCTGGCCGCCGGGAATACCCAATTCGCCCAAGCCGAGGCTTTGTTGCTGGAAGCTCTGGAGCTGGCACCGGACAACGCTCAATTGAATGCGCGAATGGGGACATGCCAACTGAACGGCCCGCGCCGCCAGCAAGCCCTTCCATATCTCTTGAAGGCACAGGCCGCAGCACCGGAACTCCCCCGCGTCCATTTCCTGACCGCCTATGCGTTGCAGTTGAACGGCCGCTGGGATGAGGCCATCCTCAGCTACGAAAAGCACAATCAGGCCGCTCCGTTCCAGGACGAGGAGCCTTTGTTCAATTCAGCTGCCAAGCATATCACCGAATGCAAGAATGGAAAGCTGCTGATGGCGGAGCCGACGAATGCCGAGGTGCGCAACCTGGGCAAGGGCATCAACTCACCGGAATCCGATTACGGTGCGCTCACCACTGCCGATGGTTCAACATTGATCTTCACATCCCGCCGCCCTACCTCGCCGAATGCCAAGGTGAACAAGGACAACCTGGAGCACTTCGAGGAGATCCTCACATGCCATTGGCGCAGCGGCAAATGGTCCGAAGTGGAGCCTCTCCCTGCCCCAGTGAATACGGCTTCGAACGATGCCAGCGTGGGCTTGTTCAATGACGGTCGAACGTTGTTGATCTACCGGGATGATGAAGGAACGGGCGACCTCTTCGAAAGCAAACGCACTGGTGATGTGTGGTCCGAACCGGTTTCCATGGGACCGAACATCAACTCGGCCGATCACGAATCCAGTGCCTGGTTCAGCTTTGACCGCAAGTGGTTGTACTTCGTGAGCGACCGGCAAGTGGACAATGTCGGCGGTCAGGACATTTTCAGGAGCAAGTGGGATGATACTGCCAATGCTTGGGGCGAGGCCGAGAACCTTGGTCCCACGATCAACTCCGTGCATGATGAAGAGGGTGTTTTCGTACATCCGGATGGCAGGACGATCTACTTCAGCAGCAAAGGCCACAACACCATGGGCGGGTACGACGTGTTCCGTTCCCGCCTGGGAGACGGAGGCTGGACCAAGCCGGAGAACCTCGGTTGGCCGGTGAATTCGCCCGATGACGATCTCTTTTTCGTGCTTACTGCCAACGGCACCACCGCCTACCTGAGCAGTTTGCGTCCCGATGGCCTTGGCGAGGATGATCTCTATGAGGTCACCTTCAAGCCTACAACAGCACCATTGCACGGATCCCTGCTCGCCAATGGCAGTGGCGCCGCGCCATTTGAAGAGGCGGATAGCCCAAGTACCGTCCTGGTCAAGGGTCGTATCAAGGACCTGAAGATGCTGAACGGGATGGAAGCCTTCATCGAGATGATGGACCTGGACGATGCCTCGCTGGTAGCGCGCTTCAGCAGCGATGCAGCCACCGGTGAGTACATGGTCGCCTTGCCCGCAGGACGGCGATACGCGATGTACGTAAAGGCCAACGGTTTCCTGGTCCATTCCCAGACAGTGGAGGTCCCGGTAGGACGGAGCAATGTGGAGATGGACCTCGATGTGACGATGGAACCGCTGGCCAATGGCAGTCGCAGCACCATGCGCAACCTGTTCTTCGCTTCTGAAAGTGCCGTGCTTGAAGAGGCATCGCTGGCGGACATCGATCAGTTGCACGAATTGCTCACGCGCAATGCGGAACTACGCTTGGAGATCTCCGGACACACGGATAGCGACGGCGCTGCGGAATTCAATGCCAAACTCTCCAAGGCACGTGCAGAAGCCGTTCGGGACCGGTTGGTACAACGCGGTATCGACGGCGCACGCTTGATCGGTATCGGTTGCGGCGATAGCCGGCCTGTAGCTCCCAATGATTCCGAGTCCAACAAAGCCTTGAATCGACGGACGGAGGTCAAGGTCTTGTGATCCACATCGAGAAGGATCGAACGACGGGCCCGTATTTTCGCGGTCAACGAAACGATCGTGCCCGCCACGGCCCCGGACTTCCTGCCCCGTCGAACGGCCGACGGCTCCCTGACGCTCTACAGCGAGCGGATCGATGAGCACTATCACAGCGTTGTGGGTGCCGTGAACGAGAGCACGCACGTCTATCTCAAGAACGGGTTGGAGGCGTGGCTCGCTACTTCGGGAAAGGACCACGTCGACGTGCTGGAGATCGGCTTGGGTACCGGCCTCAATTTGCTGCTCTCCTGGATCCGCTGCCTGGAAGGGAAGTGTACCGTTTCATATACCGCGTTGGAGCCTTATCCGGTTAAGCGTGGCCAATTGGAAACGCTCGATCATTGTGCGGATCTGGCCTGGCCAGGCCTTCAGGATCCCTTCTTGGAGCGCATGACCAGTGATCATGATGATCGGTGGGATATTTCGGGAGGACTTGCCTTCCGGAAACTGGCGGACCCAGTGCAGGAATTCGATCAAGCCGGTGCGTTCGATGTGGTGTACTTCGATGCGTTCGGTCCCAATACCCAGCCGGAGATGTGGACCCTGGAAGTCTTCCAGCGGATGCACCGTGCATTGCGTCCCAGCGGGATCCTGGTGACCTACTGTGCCAAGGGGGATGTGCGCCGAAGAATGCAAGCCGCAGGCTTCGCAGTCGAGCGCCTGGCAGGTCCACCAGGCAAACGGGAAATGTTGCGGGCGACCCGCTTTTTGGGATAGACGAACTTCACGCGCATGTTCACGATCCGTGTCTATGGTCTGCTCTTACACAACGGTCACATTCTTGTCTCCGATGAGCTTATCAAGGGTCAACACATCACGAAATTCCCGGGTGGTGGTTTGGAGTTCGGTGAAGGATTGAAGGACTGTTTGATCCGGGAGATCCGCGAAGAGATCGGTGTGGAAGCATTGGATCCCGTGCATTTCTATACCACGGACTTCTTCCAGCAGAGTGCCTTCCATAGCACCCCGATGCAGGTGGTCAGCGTGTACTACACGTTCAGGGTTGCCGATCCGGACGCGATCCCGGTGGTGGATGTTCCATTCACCGGTATCAAAGGGCCGGGCGACCAGGAAGTGTTCCGCTGGTTGCGGATCCAGGATGGAAGGGACGACGAACTGAGCCTTGCGATCGACCGTGTGGTGTGGGGAATGGTGCGCTCATGGTGCTGAAGAAGATCGCGTCGTCCCTTATTTTCATGGTATGAAAGCAGCAGTGCGCTCCTTGGTGTTCATCGGTGTAATGCTTTTGCCCCTGTTCTCGTGCGCACAAGGTGATCGGCCACGGGCCGTGTTCGACAGTCTCGACATCTCCGGTGGGTTCTTCGGTTTCCACATGCGCTACACGGAAGTGATGGGAACGAACGCCGTATTGTTGGGCATGAGCGCGGGTATTGTGGTGAACGACAACCTCAACGTGGGCCTTGTCGGCGTCTTCAGCACCAGCGTGGTGAAGAACAATGGATACGAGCGCTTCCTGAACGACAGCCTTGGCGTGAACACGCAGGCCGGACTGGAGATGAGCTATGGCTACGGAGGTTTGCTTGTCGAGCCGGTGCTCTTCCACCGTTCACCGTACCACCTGACATTCCCGGTCGTCATCGGTGTAGGCGGCGTCAATTATGGCTATCCGCTCCCCGGTTCGGACAGCGGTGATCGCCGTAGCAAGGTGGCGGGGCAAGCCTTTTTCGCGCTGGAGCCAGGGTTGGAACTCGAGGTTACCGTGGTCCGGCAATTGCGCATCGGCATTGGAGCTTCCTACCTGTATACATCCGACCTGGACCTCCCTCAGACCAGCCCGGATGCACTTCGGACGATCATGTACCGGCTTACGCTGAAGTGGGCTGCGCCCTAAGTCCCAGCCGCCGCGTCACCAGACCTTCCACGTTCGTGAACACGGCTTCCGGCTCGTAGGTGCGCCATTTCAACGCGTTCAATTGTCCGCCGAGCAGGAAATACTGATCGATGTTCGCGCTCTGCATATCCTCCAACACATGCGGGCGGAAGTTGAGCAGCGCGATCCAGCCGTCAGCGTCGTTCACTTCCTCGAACCACTCGCTGTAGTACTCGTCGTCGCTGGTGTGGAAGTTCAACACGTTCTCGCCGATCAGGATGAATTTGGCGATGCCTTCGCTCATCAACGGTTCTATCACGTCACGCTTCAATACCATGATGTCGTTGTGGAGCAGATCGTTCCATTCGCCGATGAGTTCCATGATCGCGTAGCCGTCTTCGTAGTCGGCGTAGATCAACTTGATATATAGCGTGGTGCTGCCGAAGTTGTCCCACTGCGGGTGGATCACATGGTCGTACACCGCGTGCGTGAATTCGAATTCGCTATGCTCCTCGCCGAAGAAGGGTGAACGGTCATCTTCTTCCGCGATGTAGCGGTGGCGCCAGTTCCAGTAGGGTTCGATGTCGTGCATGTGTAGCGCGGCCATAGGCTACTAGCCTCAAGCCTCAGGCTCAGCTGAGCGATATTGAGAGGTCATCACTTTTCCAGAACGTCCATGAAGGACATGAGCATCTTTTGTTCGGTACGGCAAAGTTCGAGTGCGCGGTCGATCTTTTGCACGGTGCTCCACTCGCGCCTTGCACTGAAGATCAATTGTGTTTCCAGTTCGAATGCCGACCCCAAGGCGTATTCGATGAAGCGGTGTTTGTCCTTTTCACTGCGGCGCGAATTCCCTTCCGCAATGTTCGATGGTATGGAAAGGGAGGCCGAACTCATCTGATCGATCACCTTCTGTCCTTTCTGCCAAGGGATATCATCGATCACATCATACACCAGATCGGCCAATTCCATTCCACGGCTCCAGATCTCCAGCTTCTTGAAGTCTTTCATGATCAAAAGGATTTTGAACAAGGTAAAAGCACCCTTGCAGATGAACAAACCGAGCGGATCGCGCGATAGGGCTTGCAGCTTGAAGCCTATGGCTTGAGGCCCGCAGCGTCAACCGCCTTGCGCACGCTCCCGTACTTCACCAACAACGCGTTCGCTTCATCGTAGCCGACACCAAGGGCATCCATCACCATGCGCGTGCCACGGTCGATCAGCTTATTGTTGCTCAGTTGCATATCCACCATGCGATTGCCTTTCACACGGCCCAGCTTGATCATGACGCTGGTGCTGATCATGTTCAACACCAGTTTCTGCGCTGTGCCGCTCTTCATGCGTGTGCTGCCGGTAACGAATTCCGGACCAACCACGACCTCTATCGGGTGTTGTGCCGTAGCGCCCAATGCGCTGCCCGTGTTGCAGGTGATGCCGCCCGTGAGAATGCCAGCGGCATTGCACCGTTCCAGTGCACCGATCACATATGGCGTTCCACCACTGGCGGCGATGCCGATCACGGAATCGTCCTTCCCGATGGCGTGCTCTTGCAGGTCTTTCCAACCCTGTTCGCGATCATCCTCGGCGAACTCCACCGCTTTGCGAATGGCACTGTCGCCACCGGCGATGATCCCGATCACCATGCCTTGCGGTACGCCGAAGGTGGGTGGGCATTCGCTGGCGTCCACGATGCCCAAGCGGCCACTGGTGCCAGCACCTAGGTAGAACAGGCGGCCGCCGCGCTGCATACGCTCCACGATGGCATCCACCAACGTTTCAATGTTCGGGATCACCGCGCCGATGGCCACAGGAACTCCGCGGTCTTCGGTGTTCATGTTGCGCAACAGGTCCGCGGTGGACATCTGTTCCAGGTGGTCGTAGCGGGATGTGCTTTCGGTGATGCGTGCCATGGGAAGGGCCAAAGTTGGCACAAAGAAAAAGGCCACCCGAAGGTGGCCCCTTTCAATTGAGGAACGGAGGGTTAGTCCAAGATCAGTTTACGGGTGAGACTGCCTTCGTCGAAGAACAGTTCCATGTAGTAGGAACCTGCGCTCAGTGCAGCGCGGTCGAAGGTGAAGCGGCCTATGTTCACAGTGCCATTGCGCACCATACGGCCCTGGTTGTCGTACACCACATAGTTGCGGATGATGCCTTCCGTGCTGGTGATCTCCGTAGTGCGGCTCATCGGGTTGGGGAACACCTTGACGCCAGCGGCGAGCGCTGAATTCTCGTCGATGCCCACGTTCAGGTCCAACGCACGGTAGATGCGTGGGGCGATGAAATTCTGGAGCGTGTCGATATAAGCGAGGGCGCGTGCGCGACCGGCACCGGGCGAATTGGTTTCCAAGGCCAGATAAACGGGGTTGGATGCGTAACCATTGGCAATGCGTTGGTAGGCACCGGCCAGATCGATACCCATCGCGGCGCAACCATTGATCACAGCCGTTGAATCCCACCACTCCCAGGGTCCGGAAGAATTCTGCAGGGCGGTGATGGGGTACAACCCTTCGTCACCATCGTTCACCGTGCCTGCCAATGCACCTTGCGCATAGTTGGTAACGGGGTCTGTGAAGGGTGGGGCCAGCCAAACATCGTTGTTCCCATAGTTGTTGGCGAGTTCTGAAACGCGACCGCTCCCATCCACATTCACCACCGCGAAGCTGGTGCCGGGCACGAATACCGTTCCATTGGCGTACGGTGCGAATGGATCGCCGAGACCATGGACACTGCAAATAGGCACTTCACCGGCCTCGAGCCACGAGCTATCGCCCAAGGCACCGCCGATGTTGAAGATCATGCTGATGTCGGTTGTGTACCCTGCATGGTTGTCGTTGTTCAGCGCTGGGTTGCCACCAAGGCCTTCGAAATCCCCAAGGATCGTGGGGTCCACCATGAACAGGTTCGTTTCCGTGTTGAAGAACTTCAAGAGCTGGATCTCGCTGGGATCCTGCAGCGTGGCATACGCCAGTGCCGAATAACCACCCGATCCCTGGCCACCGATCACGATCTTGTCATTGCTGATGCCGTAAGGATTGCTTTGCTCGGCAATGCTCTTGCGCATGAAGCGCACTGCCGTCTTCGCATCCTGCATGGAGCGGTAAACGGCTTGGATGATGGTCTGCTTGCGGGTCTGCTCCGAAGGCGAAGCGGGGTTCCATCCCGCACGGTAACCGATGGCTGCGACCACATAGCCCTTCTTGGCGAAGCGGCGGCACATTTCCACTGTGGCGCTATCGCTCTTGGAGCCGGTAGGGAGGTTGTTCAGGTAGCGTGGCAGGAAGGATCCCGTGTGCACGTACACGATCAACGGTCGGTTGGTTTCCGTATCTCCGGCAGGGGTATAAATGTCCATCACCAGGGATTGTGAGACGGGCGTTCCTGTGAGCACGGAGAAGTTGGTCCCGTATTCAACGTTCGATTGAACGTCCACCGCAGGGAAGACCTCCGTGAGGTATCGTTGCGCTGAAGCAGGTCCAGCGCTGATGAGGCCGAGGACGGCCAAGTTGCGTAGTGTTTGTTTCATGTTGTGTGCAGCAGGTTGATTTCAACTGCCAAGGTACACCACTGTGGTGTCATTCCGTATTCCCGGCCGGTGCTTTGTCCTTCTTATGCCATTGTGGCTCGTAGGTAACGGAGAGGAAGGCCATACGGCCCACCAACGGACCACCATATACCATGTATACTTTGTTGTTCAGCAGGTTGGAGGCGCCGACCTTGAAGACGCAATCGATACCGGGCACCTTTTTGCTGACTTGGCCATCCAGCAAGGCATAGGTGGGGATGGTGCCAGTGAATTGTGGAGATCCCTCGAACAGGAAGCTTTGCACCCATCGATAGTTGAAGTTGAAGCCCCAGTTCTGGATGGGGATCCCCAGGACCACCTTGCTGATATCACGTCCTGATAAGCTGATGTTGAACTTATGCTCCGGGGTGTTGAAAGCTGGTATGATCGGGTCGTCCGCTTGCGTGTTCAGCTTGTTCCAAGAGTAGTTCCCGCCGAGTGAGTAGTACTTACTGAAGAAATAGCTGGTCCCGATCGAAAAGCCCTGAGTGGTGACCTGCTGGCTGGAATTGGCGGCCACCCGATACACTTGGATGGTGCCAAGGTCCACTTGGTTGCTTATGGCATTCACCTCCACATCGGCACCCACTTGGAAACCGAGGAAATCATCGTAGAAACTGTAGTAATAGGACCCGTCCACGAAAAGGTTCTTCAGGATGGTATTGCGGAAACCGATCTCCACGGTCTTCACCTTTTCCGGTACCACCGGCGCGATGTCGAAGTACTCCAGCACACTGGCACTGCTGCTGAGCGACTCGATCAACGAGGGCACGGTCACGAGGTCGTTCACCCCGTTCAAATTGCCCAGCAGGATGGCGCGGCCCACGTTATAATAAAGGTATTGGTCTTGCAACGTGGGGTTGCGAATGGCCGAGGAGAAGGAGAGGCGCAGGATGTTCTCCGGGTTGAAGCTGTAAACCGCACTGGCCGCCGGGGAGAACACGAAGGGGAAGTTCACGTTCTTGTCCACGCGCATCGTGGCGGTCAACTTCAACTTCTCGCTCTTCAGCACGCGGCGCTCCACACCAGCATATAAACCGAATTCGCTGTTGGTGATCTTCGTGTCGGCCGTGTCGGAGAAGATGTTGCCGCGCGAGTTGGGCAGGTAGTACCGGTAGTTCCCACCAACAGTGAAGGTGTATGGTGCTACTTTGAAGCGACGTTCCCCTTGCGTGTGCCACAGCGCTGACCGATCGTAGAACCGCGTACCACCTTCGCTGAACAGCCGACCTGTGATGTCCTTGAAGGCGGCTTCGTATTCGGGTGTGCCGGGCACCAACCGATCGCGATACACGTTCACCGTTCCAGCGCTGGTCTGGTCCGAGTTCGCGTAGGCGCGCACGCCATCGTGCAGCCCTTGCAGGAAAGCTTGGTTCTCGTCCTCCCACTGTTCTATGGCCGGCCGGTCTATGATGAACGTGGGTGGTGGGCCGGGGTCGAACACGGGTTGTGGGAAACCGGGTGCGGCCAGAACTTGAGCTTGTGCAGTGCTTTCCCACCGTGCGCGATAATCCTGGAACCACCGGTTATCGTCTTTGGCCATGTCCTGCAAGCGGTACGCAGTGAACACCGCATCATAACTGCTGCCAGCATCCTCGTTGGTGAAGTAGGTGCGCAGGAATCCTCGATCGCCCGCATTCAATTCCAAGCGGTTCTGGAAGAAGAGGATCTCCTTCAACCGGTAGCGATTGTCACCTTGATACACCGTGGTGCCCGTGCCGAAACTGGACGCGGCGATGAACTGCAGGCTGTCGCTGAACTTGTGGTGGTAGGCGAGGGAGGTCTTCAGGTTCTTCGTGTCGTAGTCCACCAGATCCGTTTCCAAGTATCCATCGCGATGGATGTTGCCAAGACCATACGGGCTGATCCCGTTCGCCGAAGTGGCTTCGTCGCCATACCGGTTCACCGCATCGTATCCACCGGGGTTCAGCGCATCGGCATTGCTATCCTCCGTGGGGTTCAGGTTGTCCGCCGTCCAGTCCAAGGCGCTGAAGTAGCAGATGTTGAATTTCACGGCGTTGCGCTCCACCCCGTTCTTCCCTTTGAACACATGGGAATAGCGGATCGCCGTTTCGAACAGGTTGCGCTCGCCCGTTTTCACACTGGCCGACAATCCGCGGAAGGCGAATGGATCCTTGGTGGTCATGCTGATGACACCGTTGAAAGCGTTCGGCCCATAGTACGCAGAGCTCGCACCCACGATCAGGTCCACCTTCATCACATCCAGTTCGCTGCACCCAAGGAAATTCCCCAACGAGAAGTTGAGGCCGGGGCTCTGGTTGTCCACACCATCGATCAGCTGCAGGCTGCGCACCGGACTGGTGCTGTTGAACCCGCGTGTGTTGATCACCTTGAAGCCCAAACTCGCTGCCGTCATGTCCACACCTTTCAGTGCGCCAAGGCCTTCGTAGAAATCGCCGCTCGGTGCTTCCTTGATCGCCAGCAGGTCCATGCTCTCCACCGTCAAGGGCGCCTGCTTCTGCTTCTCGCTGATCCGGCTGCCGTATACTTCGGCCTCCTTGAGCAACACCTGGTCGGTGCTCAGCTTGAACTTCAGTTCCTGGTCCAAGCTCTTCACCTCGATCTCTTGCGCAGTGTAGCCGATGTAGTTGATCACCAACGTGTAGGGTGGCAGCTCGTTGGTGGCGATCTCGAACTTCCCATCAAGGTCCGTGATAGCCCCCGTGGTGGTGCCCTTGATCTTCACGCTGGCACCGATCAACGTCTCGCCGCTGGTGCCATCGGTGACCACGCCGCGCAAACGGTATTGCTGGGCCGAACAATCCATGGCGGCCAAACAACACGCCGGCACGATCAACTTCACTAACGCGCGCAACACGGTCCGCAATGGATGCATGGTGTGGTTCTGGGATAGGAAGGTACTGCTCGTGGGAGTGACCGTGCCGCGAAATATAGGTGGACGGAGCGATCGGCCGTTCATCCTCCGCATCTTTGACCACCGTCGGGGCATTGTGGCCGCGACATTTGGAACATGCCCATTTCATTCACAAGCCACGGTGCCGCAGGCACTGTTACCGGTAGTAAACACTTGATCGAGGTTGAACGTTCGGACGGGAGTACCCTTCGCGTGTTGCTAGATTGCGGCATGTTCCAGGGCGAAGCCGTTCGCGATGCCCGCCACGATCCCAACCGCGAATTCGGATTCGATGTGACAGCCGTGGACGTGTTGGTGATGAGCCATGCGCACATCGATCACAGTGGGTTGGTGCCGCGCCTCGTTGCAGAGGGGTTCCGCGGTCCCATCTTCGCGACGCCCGCTACGCGCGATCTCTGTACCATCATGCTGGCGGATAGCGCACATATCCAAGAGACGGACTACGAGTACGATGTGCGTCGTGCCCGCAAGAAAGGTCGGCCCCTGCCCGAGGATGGACCGCTGTATTCCAAAGAGGATGTCGCCCCGGCGATGGAGCTGTTCCAAGTGGTCGGCTATGCCCAACCCACCGAGATCCTGCCGGGAATCGTGCTGACCTATACCGATGCCGGCCATATCCTGGGCAGCGCCGCGGTGCATCTGGATATTGACGATGGGTCACGTGTGCTTCGCTTCACTTTCAGTGGTGATGTGGGCCGGTACGTGGATCGTTTGTTGCCGGAGCCGATGCCGTTCCGCCAGGCCGATGTGCTGGTGTGCGAAAGCACCTATGGCGATCGGGATCATGCGCCGGTGGCCGAAGCGGAGGCCGAACTGCTGAAACACGTTACGGATGTGTGCGTGAACGGACGCGGCAAGTTGCTGATCCCCGCGTTCAGCATCGGCAAGACCCAGGAGATCCTCTACACCCTGAACACACTGAGCAACGAAGGGCGCATGCCGCGCATCCCCGTGTTCGTGGACAGTCCGCTCGCGATCAGTGCTACGGAAGTGGTGCGCGGCCACGGCGATCTGTTCCGCGCCGAGGTGCGGGAGGAGCTGCTGAAGGACCCCGACCTGTTCACCTTCCCCGGTGTGGAGTTCGTGCGCACCGCCGATCGCAGCAAGCAGTTGAACGGGGTGAAGGAGCCCTGCATCATCATCGCGGCAAGCGGTATGATGGAGGCTGGCCGCATCCGCCACCACCTGCGCAATTCACTCGGCGATCCCGCGAACGCCGTGCTAGCCGTCGGTTTCTGCGCACCGGGCACCTTGGGTGCCAAGTTGCTCGATGGCGCCACCGAGGTCAACATCTTCGGCGATCCCGTCCAAGTGCGCGCCAAGATCCTGCGCATGGAATTCTACAGCGCCCACGCCGATCGCTCCGAACTGTTGCGGTGGCTGAGCTGCCAGAAACCTGCCGCGCTGAAGAAGATCTTCCTGGTCCATGGCGTGGACCACAGCCTCAACGGCTTCAAAGAACTGTTGACCAGCAAAGGCTACGGGAACATCACCATCCCGAAACGGGGACAGCGGTTCGAGCTTTAGAAGTACTGCTCTTATCCCCCGAACCCCAAAGCCGATCGCAAGCTTGTCGGCAGTGTCGGCAGCTTCCTCCGCTCAAAAAGGAAGCTGCTGAGGTCGGCGATCTCGCTGAAGATATAATGGCTGTCCATTGCGCCCTTCAAGTATGCTTTGCCGGTGCTGCCACCCGTTCCTACGCGTAGGCCGATCATGCGATGCACCATGTTGATGTGGCGACTGCGCCATGCACCCATGCCTTCGTCCAGGTCCAGTAAGGCTTCCAGGAAGCGATAGGCTTGTTGGAAGATCGGCTCGTCACGGTAGAGCATGATGAACAACGCACTGCGGCATGCAGCAGGGGACAGTCGCCGTTCCGGACTGCCTTCCACGAAGATGGTGCGCCACAGGGCGGCGTTGCCTTCTTCACCCTTGACCAAACTGGCTCCGTACAGTTGCTCCAGCCGATCGAAGAAGGCCGGTTCACCGGAAGGCCAATAGCGGGCTTCCAGAAAGGGCATGCGTTCCAACCAGGCATTCACCAGCTCCAATAAGGTGGGTAGTTTCTCCAACGCTTCGATCTCGGCCTTGTGGTCCGGCCGCAATTGGCTGGTGTAGTATTGCTTGCCGAAACGAGCTTCCATACGCAGCCCCAGTCGCGCTTCCAGGATCTTGAACTGCATGCTTTGGAATCCGCTCGCTGGTCGCAGAAGATCGCGGAAGTCCAGAAAGTCCAGCGGCGTCATCGTCTCCATCACGTCCATTTGGTGGACGAGCAGGCCAAGGATGGTCTTTACGCGTTGCAACCGATGCACGGCGATGTTCAACTCGCCACCGTTGTCGTCCACATGCCGGTCTGCGAAGAGGTCGATCACGCTACCCGTCTCGTGCAGGATCTGCTTGAACCAAAGTTCATACGCTTGATGGATGATGATGAACAGCATCTCGTCATGCGCCTTCACCCCGTGCTTGTCGCTTTCGGGTGCTTGTGCGCCGAGGATCTTGTCCAGTTGCAGGTAGTCGGGATAGTAGACGTTGCTCATTGCGTGTGCGGTGGGGCACGGCCAAAAGTAGGTTCCAGCCGTTGGACACCGTTGATGAATGTCAGTGGCTTGGTCTTTGGTAGCTTCGTGGACCGACCCATGATCCCATGAATACCCATAACGCACGCACCTCTTTCATTGCGCTTTTTGCCTTGGTGATGAGTATTCCTGTGCTTGCCCAGAGCGATCCGCCGCCGGTCCCGCCCAGTAGCGAAACGAAGGAGACCGTGCCGATGATCTCCTTCGAAAGTGCCAAACCGCTGCCGCAGGATCCGAACATTCCGGTGACCTTGGCCGAGGAAAAGCCCGTTTTCCATGGCGGTGAAACGGCGTTCAACAAGGAATTGGCCAAGCACCTGAAATATCCCCAGGACGCATTGGCCGCCGGGATCCAGGGCAACGTCTACTTGGAGTATGTGGTGGGTGTTGATGGGGTGATCAGGGACATCAAGGTGAAACGCGGGGTGTTCGCCGCACTGGACAAAGCCGCTGTTGAAGCGCTGAAGGCCATGCCGCCATACGAGCAACCCGCGCGGATCGCCGGTAAACCGGTCGCTTTCCAAATGGTGCTGCCGGTGATGTTCAAGGCCGATAAGTGATGCTCTCCTTTTCCCTGGGACTGCGACCAACCACGCTCTTGCTAGCGCTGGCTTGTATCATTGGGAGGACCTCTGCCCAAAGCAGCACGGACGAGTTGTTCAAGGCGTCCGATGCGGGCCAGCGGAAGTTCGATCAAAGCGTTGGGCCTAGCGGTTCTTTGGGTTCCGACGGTCCCGTTTATGATGCGTCCGCTGTGGATACGCTTCCCCGGTATCCAGGTGGCGATGCCGAATTGTTCAAGCAATTGCGCCCGATCGATCGGTGTAAGGTGCTTGCTGGCTTTGATGAGTGCCTCTCCACCAGAGTGGTAGTGACGTTCATTGTCGAGAAGGATGGGGTAGTGACCTCTCCGCGCTTGTTGCGAGAAGCATGCCCCGCTCTCCAAGCCGCAGCATTATGCGCCGTTATGAACCTTGGAAAATGGGTGCCAGGTAGATTGGGAGGAAAAACGGTGCGTGTGCAGATGACGGTGCCGATCATTTACGACCCGCGGTAAGTACGACCACGTCAGCGTACCACCACAACGTGCCCCGTGAGTCGGCGCGTACCGCGTTCGTACACCGTTTGCGCCCTGAATTCCAAGGTCCACGCAAACACACCGTTCGGTACGTCCGTGTCCGCCTTCCAAGCTTGTAGCGCATCCTCGCTCTCCCAAACGATGCTGCCCCAACGGTCGTAGATCCGGAAGTGGTAGAGGTCCTGTTCGCAATCGAACTGTGGTTTGAAACCATCATTGAAACCATCGCCGTTCGGTGTGAATGCGTTGGGTACGAAGACCGGACAGTCGCAGAGGTCGGTGGTCACGATGATGCTGTCGCTGGCCATTCCGCAGACATTCTCTACGACTACGCCGTACTCACCCTCTTCCGTTATTGTCGATCGGGGTTCGTCGGTGCCATCGCTCCACGCGTAGTTGTATTCCGGTCCGCTGGCATCCAACGTCTCGGCGGTACCGGCGCACAGGAGAAAGTCCGGGCCAAGGTCCACATTAGGGAGGGCAATGGCATCGAGCTTTAGGCTATCGCGGGTCGTGCAACCGTGCTCCGTGACATCCACCCAGTAGGTGGCACCTCCAACGACCGTGCGCTCCGGTGCGTTCGTGCCATTTTCCCAGAGGTAGCTGCCACCCGGACGTGCAGCATCCAGCACAAGGGAGGTGTCCGCACAGATGGCCGTGTCGTTGCCGAGATGCACGATCGGATACGGGTAGTATGTGAACTGGACTTGGTCCGTGGCTGTGCAACCATCCAAATCTACGGTGACGCTGTACGTGCCGCTTTGGTTCACAGAATAGCTGGATCCCGTTGAACCATCTTGCCAGACGTAGCTCGCACCTTCGTTGAACGCATTCAGCAGTGCTACATCACCTGCGCAGCGCTGCTGGGCCGTACCAAGATCCACCACCGGCAGTGGACCGATGAAGACCCCGACGCTATCGCGTGCTGTGCACCCGTTCTCGGTCACATCCACCCAATAGGTGCCACTTGCCTCGGCCACCAAAGTGGGTGTACCGGATCCATCTTGCCAAGCATAGCTATCGGCGTTGGGCCATGTTGCGTTCAGTGACACCACCTCATCGGCACAGGCATTGCGATCGAGGCCAAGGTCCGGCTCGGGAAGATCCTGGTAGGTCACAACGATCTCATCGGTGTACGTGCAGAACGGCGCGAAGGAGATATCATCCAAGGCGAAATCATTACCACTCTCCGACGTATTGAGGTTGGTGATGCAAATGGTCGCCGAAGTGGCTGCGCCCGAAGGCCATATCCCATAGAAATTGTCCCAGTTGCAGGTTTGAGCAGTCGCATTCAGCCCAGTGCCGACGGGTGTTCCGTTCACGGTGAATTGTAGTTCGGCAGGTGACTCGAAGAATACGGACGTCAGCCATGCGGAGAACGCGTAGTCCGTGTTTGCCTGCACGGCGACGGTCTGGCACCAAACGCTTTGCCCCAAGGTCTCCGCACCATTCACGCCGAGCAGGTTGCCGCTGCCGGTGGTGTGGTCCGTGCAGTCCGCGTAGTTGGAGTGCAGGTCCTGTGAACTGGTGCCCGTTGCGTAGGTGGCGGCATTGGAAAGTAGGCCGTACGTACCCCCGAGGCCTGGTGCGTAGTCGCTCGTAAACCCCGTTGCACCTGCCGAGAAGTCGCCGTTGAGGACCAACTCCCCGGAAGTACCGAAGTCCGTAACCGTACAACTGTACGTTCCTGCCGTTGACACCAGCCGGGACTGGGCAGTGCTGCCATTGTCCCAGAGATAGCTCTGGTACCCCACTGGAGCGGTGAGGAGGATCGTCTGCCCCGTACACAGCGTGGTATCCTCGCCCAGCGAAAAGGTATCCGGACATTGGGCGTGCAGACCGACAGCGGCGAGGAAGGGTATCAGGAAGGCGAGGTTCCTTGTTGAACGGGTCATGCAAGAGGTGGTGCCGCTGCGCAAGTTAGAACGACCGGTGTCAGGCTCCTTGACCGGACCTTCCTGCACAATGAATGGTTGCTTGCAGGAATGAAAATGCCCGCCACGGCGAGCCGGGCGGGCATTTCAGGCTTGTGGTCGTAGTTACTCGTTGTGTGGCGCCTTCGCGTCCTTCTTCTCTTGGTGCTCGTCCTTCTTCTCCTTGCGCAGTACAAGCATCTTCTCATACTGTTCGGGTGTAAGCACGGCCTTCAATTCCTTGTCGCGGCTATCGCGCAGCACCTTCATGCGGGTCCTGCGGGCCTCGTCATCCAGACCGGCCTGTTTCAACTCTGCAATGGCCTTGGCGGAGCGGTCGTTGATCACTTCCACTTTGGCGGCTTGATCGGTGGTGAGGCCCAGCTCTTCCACCATCATACCCGTGCGTTTTTCGGCCCGTTCGGCAGCTCTTTGCTCCACTACGGCCGGGTCCTTGGTGGACTTTGCCGGCGGGGCGGCTTCTTGTGCATTCGCGGTCAACGTTGCCAGCAGCAAGGTTCCGATGATGATCGTTTTCATGGTTCGAATTTCGGGATTGTATGGTTATGACGCACGAAAGTTGTCGGAGGTTTAACAGAGGCCGAAAATTCCATGGCGTGGTTACCTTGGTCCAATGCATCGCTCTCCCATGCGTACGCCCATTCTTACGAACATTTCCTTCATGGTGGCACTGTGTGCGCTCATGCCGCTTGGTTCCTGTCGTTCGGGGGCTGCGACAGTTATGGATGCACCCGCTGATTGTTGCAAAGGCAAGACCGTGTACGATGTCCCCGAACTTTCAACGGCACCGCATTTCCCCGGAGGTGATGCCGCCATGGTCGCTTGGTTGGGAAATCGGCTTACGCGTCCGGCTGTAGCACACGATGTGAAAGAGTCTCCCTTGATCCAGTTCCACGTGACGTGCGAAGGAACGCTGACCGAGATCGCGGTGAAAGTACCAGCCCATCCGGCGTTGGACTCGCTGGCCTTGAAGGCCGTGCGTGAAATGCCCCGTTGGACACCCGGCAAGATCAAGGACAAGGTGGTCTGTACGTTCTATGTGCTCCCGGTCAATTTCGAGTAGTTCGGGACGGTTGGTCGATGATCGGCGATCCAGTGTCGAAAGCTGTCAAGGACCGGTCTTGGGATACGGCCTGCTGGGCTAATTGCATGAACCACGGTCGACGGCTGCTCGTATTGCACCCCATGATGAAGCCCTTCGCTACGCTTGTGTTGTGCTTTCCTTTATGGAGCGCAACAGCCAGTACATTCCATGTGTCCACCACCGGCAACGACGGGAATAGTGGACTGAGTCTCGCTTCCGCCTGGCGTTCGGTCCAGCACGCTGGCGATGTTGCCGTAGCTGGTGATTCGGTCCTGGTCCACCCCGGATCATATACGGGGTTCGCGGCGATGGACCATAGTGGAACGTCCACCGCGCCAATCGTATTCATGGCGGTCGGGAGCGGGGTCCAGATCGATTCACCCTGCGCCTACAACGATCTGGACGGGATCAATGTGGAGAATGTGGAGTGGGTGGTGATCGAAGGATTTTTGGTGAACGGTATGCTTCGCGCCGGCATACGCACCGCATTGAGCGATCACATCACCATCCGCAACAACAGTTGCACCGACAATGGCAAGTGGGGCATCCTCACCGGCTTTGCAGAGCATGTCATCATTGAACACAATACCTGCAGTGGTAGTGTGGATGAGCACGGCATCTACTTCAGCAACAGTGCCGATGATCCCATCATCCGCTACAACCATTGCTTCGATAACAACGCCAATGGTATCCACATGAACGGGGATGTGAGCCTGGGCGGCGATGGCATCATCAGCAATGCGCAGGTCTACGGGAACATGATCCACGGGAACGGAACGGCAGGGGGCAGCGGCATCAACTGCGATGGTGTTGTGAACTCCGTTTTCTTCAACAACCTGCTCTACGACAATCACGCGAGCGGGATCAGTTTGTACCAGATCGATGGCGGGGCTCCCAGCACGGGCAACAGGGTTTACAACAACACGGTCGTCAATGCTACCAATGCCCGTTGGTGCGTGAACATCACGGCAGGCTGCACGGGGAACCAGGTGCTCAATAACATCCTCGTGAACCAGCACCCGTTCCGGGGAAGTATCGCGGTGGCTGATGATGCCCTACCGGGTTTCGTAAGTGACCATAACATCGTGACCGGACGGTTGTCGCCCGATGGTGATGCCACGATACTTGACCTCACCGATTGGCAGGCGCTTGGCTACGATGCGAATTCGTTCACTGCCGTAGGCATCAATTCACTTTTTGTAAACGCCGCATCCGGCGACTTCCACGCGATCGGGGCCGGAGGTCAACAGGTGGATGCCGGGACCGCCCTTGTTTCCTCCGTGGTCCCGGACGACATCGAACTCAACGCTCGCCCGGCGGGTGCTGGGTTTGACATTGGCTGCTATGAGCTGGACCTGGGGACACTGGTAGGAATGAAGGTCATGACCGATGACGGTTTCGAGGTGCGCAACGGCACCTTGTGGTTGGTTGGTGCTCCCAAGGGTTCCCAAGTGGAAGGCCTGGATGCACTTGGTCGTTGCTGCGTAGGACCGCGTTCGATCTCCGGGGATGCACCAATGGAAAGACCCACAGGATCATGGATCATGTGGGTCCTTCGCGCAGCGGACGGCCGCGTCATCAATACCCGTCGTGTAGCGGGCTTTTGAACCGTCCCGATCAACGGGCGACCACGAAGCGCTGGGCTTGTTGGCCAGGCGCGGTCACCGTGTAAGCGCCTTCTGCGAGCGCATGGATATCCAAGCCGTGCAACAATGTGCTCACGGTAGTGCGTTGGCAGATACGACCTGCAGCATCACGCACTTCCACCGGAGTGTTCAGTGCAAGACCGGCAGGTGCTGTCAAGTAGATGAACTCCTTGGCTGGGTTCGGTGCCAGGTGGAATTGCGTTGTTCCTTGCTCCTGTACACCTACGATCTCAGATGGGTCCACACGCACCAAGGTGTTGGATGTTGCATTCACATACCAGATACGGCCGTCAGGTCCCACCTTGATGCCCATGATCCCCGGAGTGGCTGCGATCCGTCCCATTTCGGCGAAATCATCGGCCATATTGTAGATGATGATCTCACCCGTGCCATGGTCGCTCACAAGCAAGCGGTCGCCGACCACGTCGATACCAGAGGGCTGTTGCAGGCCAGCGTCCACGACCACTTCCCATGTAGCACCGGTCATGTTCTTGTATTCCACATAGCTCTCATACGGTCCGAAATCCGGGGCACCGGCCGCGATAGTACCGCTGCGGGTATCCAGACGCAGGACACGTTGTCCCCCGTGATCCACCACGTACAACCAGCTCGTGTGCTTGTCCACAACACAATGGCTCACGATGTGGTCGCCTGGATCGCGGGTTATGCTCACCTCCGGATAACGATGGATGATCGCGTTGCCGTGGTAATCGTTGCCTGGTCCATGATCGGAGCGGTAGTCGTGCATCACCACATCCTGGTTGGCGCCATCCACGACCCAGTACTTGTTCCAACGCTCGTGCGCGATGCCCTGGCTCTTCGGCGTAACATGCAACATGTCCAAGTGGCTGCCCAATGGGCCGAAAAGGTTCTGGGCGTAGATCTCCGGATCGGCACTCCAAAGAGTGGGGCCGGTGAAGGGAGTAGTGGTGGCTTGGTTCTGGTTGGCGTCCCAGATACCTGGGCAGGTGGAGAAGTTACCATTGTCACCCATGGCGATACCCGTGGGCAGGCTCATGAAATGGCGCGCGTTCACATCGCGCTGGAGCAAATAGGTCTGACCAGCCTCGCCGGGATTGTGGAAAAGCACGGTGCTACCGCCGGTGGCAGGAACATCCTTGTTGATCACCCACAATTCGTTGCGCGAACGGTCGGGGTGGAAATCAAGGTCACGCGGAACGAGGATATCATCATCACCCGTACCCACCACCGTCAGCGTTGGCGCTGCGAAGAGGTATTGGGCGGAAAGATCGGGGATCACCGGGTTCACGATCATCTCCACGGAAGTAGCGTTGTTGGCTGTTGCCTGATCGATATCATTGTTCACACTGGAAATGCTTACCTCGAATGCATTGGTGCCTGCTTCGGTCGGCGTCCAGGGTGCAGCGAGCTTGAAGTCATATTGCTCACCTGGGTCCAGGGTCGTCGTGATGGTCTCTGTCTGCGCTCCACCGCCATCAATGGTGTAGGTGATGTCGAACGAGGTGACCGGTTGTCCGCCGACGTTCTGTACGGTACCTGCAACGATCACAGGCAAGCCTACTTCGCAGTAGAAACCCGTGGTGCTGGCAACGAACATCATGTCGCGCTCCAAGGGCGCCGTGACCACGAACGTGTGTGTCGTGCTGCCCCCTTCTCCGGAGAAAACGCCCGCGTACCCGCCATTGACCAATACGGTGAACGAGGCTTGCGCATCACCGTAGGAGTCCATGGAAATGATGTCGTAGGACGCCCCTTCCACCAAGCAGAACGGACCCTCCTCGATTACCGTGTTCGCGTCGTAGCCACCATTGGGTGATTGCCCGTTACCAGCGTTGGCACAGGTGATCGCCGGATTACCGCCCGTGAAGATCGGCGACTCACCACAATCATTTCCCGACTCCACCAGTTGCCAGAGCGTCTCGTTCCCGTAGTCATCGGTAGATACTTGGATGATGACCTCCAGCTCACCGACCGGGCATTGGGCCACAGCGGTAGAACAGGGAGCAAGGGCTAGCAAGGCTGTCGAAAGGAAGAGCGTACAGTTGTTCATGATTTGGTAGTAGAGTGGAAAGGTATTGGCCGAGGGCGACCGGCCGTCAGTTCGGGTGCCCAAACTAGAATGTACCGATGAATATGCCGCATTCTTTTCGACCAACAGGGTTGGAAGGCATTTGTTCAAGCGCACAGAACGGTTCTCCAAAGGTCAGCTCGTGCGTGATCATACGGGAGCCAGGCGCGAGTACACAGCACTGTCCAGGAATTCCCCGTTCCAGAAGAAGTCCTCTTTGAAGAGCCCTTCCCGGTTGAATCCGCACCGCAACAACAACGCGTTGGACGCCTCGTTGCGCGGATCGGTGATGGCTTCGATGCTGTGGAACCCGAGTCGCTCAAATCCACATGTGACGACGGCCTCAAGGGCTTCACGCATGATGCCTTTGCGCCAGTGATCGCTGTGCAGTGCATAGCCCACTTCGCCACGGTAATGCTCTTTCTTCAACCTGTAGTAGCCTATGGTGCCGAGCATGATGTCGTCACCATGGAGGGTGATGGCCCAGGAGATGCCGTTGTTCTCTCGTAGGTCGGTGAGAGTGCGCTCGATGAGTTGTTCGACCTCCGCCATTTGCGTAGCGATGGGTCGGCCGATATGCTTCATGATCCGCGTGTCGGAACGGATGCGGAACAGCGCAGGGGCATCTTCCGCAGTGATCGCGCGCAGGATCAAGCGTTCGGTGTGCAGGGTAGGGAATGGGGTAAGATCCAATTCAAGCATGTGGCAACGAAGAAAGGAAACCAGATACCGTGGCGTTGAATGCGTCCGGGGCTTCCAAGTTGCTCAAGTGGCCTGCATTGGGCAACACCACCAGCCGGGCACCCGGAATGGCAGCGACCATGGTCTCACTGGTGGGCAACGGCATCAGTTCATCTGCATCACCAGTGATGACGAGCGTCGGCACTGATATCGAAGCCAGCATCGCGGTTCGATCAGGGCGCTGCGCCATGCCACGTGAAGCTGCAGCCACTGCGGCTGGCGGCTGTTCCGCCATCATGCTCTCGACGAGGGATGTGAGATCCGGCTGTTCCCGACGGGTCTTCTCGCAGAGCATCTTCGGCACCATGCCACGGGCGACCACGGCCATGCCCTTTTCCAAGGCGTTCCGTGCTGCTTCCATACGCACGGCCTTGCCTTCCTCCGTATCGGCCGTGGCTCTTGTGTTGCAAAGGATCAGGGCCGATACCCGTTCCGGCCAAAGATCAAGGAAGGCCAGTGCTACATACCCACCCATGGAAAGGCCGCACAGCACGACCTTTTCAGTACCCTGGGCATCGATCAGCGCTAGCATATCGGCTGCGTAGTGTTCCATTGGTATCACCTCCGGAACGGGGCCACCTGCCCCGAAACCACGCAGGTCTGGTGCAAGCACGTTGTAGGTTGGGCCGAACGCCGTTAGCTGGGGTGCCCACAAACGGTGATCGTGCGGAAAGCCGTGGATGAGGAGGATGGATGTGGACATGATGTCCTGAAGGTAGGTTCTTGACGCGCTATGTGTCCTTGAATATCCAATACCATGGCATTCTACTCATCAGGGTACTGAAGGAACACAGGCATTCTCGCCGAACTTCGCGAACCATGGCAGCGCGTTTTGTCACACTGGTATTGTCCGTTCTAGTTGCCCGTATGGGATGGGCTACTGAATATGTGGTACCTGCCGTGGATGTGGCCGGGTTCTTCGCTTCCCTTCCCAAGGATGCTACGTATCTCTCGTTCTCGGCCGCTGCGGAATACACGAGTGCAACGGATATCGTGCTTCCCGAACGACAGTTGTTGGTGATCGACGGCAAAGGTTGCCGCCTGAAGTTGGGTCCGGGGTCGAACGGGTTCACCTGTGCCATCGCCGATCAAAAGGAGGCCATGCGCCGCGCGGCAAGCCGCTATGTGATCCGTGATTTCGCGTCCATCACCGGTGGGCGCAAGGCGATCGACCTGAAGGCCACGCTTGGTAGTGTGGTCTCGAACTGTCGCTTGGTAGGTCAAACCGAGACGGCCATCGACCTGCGCTTTTGTCTGATGGCCCAAGTGGAGAACGTGCTGGTGACCAACCCGGCGCAACGTGGTATCGTACTGCGTTGTGGCGATTGGCCCGGAGCCAATACCTCCAATAGCCAGAGCAACCATACTGTATTGCACCAATGCCGGGTGTATTGCGCGGCCACCACAACCGCGGCTTTCACAGTGCTCAATAGTGGTGGTGTGCATCTAACCGACTGTATCAGTGAAGGAGCACAGTCGGACTACGATCTCTTTCTTTCCGCCACCACCAATGGTCAGGAGGACCATCAAGCCAACAATCCCGTGGTGAAGGCCTTCGCACTATCCAATTTCCATGTGGAGCACTTTACCCGCAAGGGCTCGCTCTACATCAACATGCCACCCAAAAGCAGTGTGGATATCACCAATGTGTATTGGAACCGCAAGGCGGGCTCGCCGCTCATCGTCTATGTCTGTGGACAGCTCAACTTGAGCAATATCGGTTGGTGGGCTTCGGAGTTCCGCATCCACACGCGGGCCGGTACGCCCAAGATCAACGTGGATGCCTGTCACAGCCTGCTCGTGATCCCGGAGAAGACCGAAGGAACCGTGGCTGGTTCGTTGGAGCTGGTCGATCCCTTGCCGGGCCACTCCGTACTGAAGTTGGACTTCGTGCGCACCACGCGCCGATCGTTCTAGCGATCGTTCAGGCTGCGGACACTACCTGCACCGTCAAGGCTTCGAAGTGTACCACTTGCCCTGCACGGATCTTGCAGGTCTTGCGCAATTCCACCTGTCCATCCACAGTTACCCGGCCCTGGGCAACAAGCATTTTGCCCTCACCACCGCTGGCACACGCGCCAACCAGCTTCAAGAGTTGGTTCAATTCCACGAAGTCACCTTGCAGTTCGAAAAGGATGGGTGCCATGGCGGCAAGGTACTTCGGCGGGATACCACCGGACCACTTGTGTTCCAGATGTTGGTACACAAGTGGTCCGGCGAAACCCAGTGATCTAGCGTGCCACTACGATGGGCACCGGGCGAAGCCCTGCGGCGCGCAACCAGTAGCGGCCATTTCCAATGGAGGAAACATCGATCACAACAAAGTTGCCGGCCCGCTGATCACCTTCCTTGACCGTACGACCGGTGGCATCGATCATGCGCCATGCGCCAACGGGTGTTGTAGCTGGCCATTGTATTGTAACTCGGTCTTTGGACGGCACTGGGAACACTGTTGGGCCATTCTCGGCCGTGGGGTCCTCGATACCCGTCACCAGAAGTGGTTCAGAAGGAGCAGAGCAATCAGGATCGTAGGTGACCAGAACGACATAGTTGCCTTCGACGGTGGCATCGATGCAAGCGGCATCGCCAGCCACGGGTGCGCCGTTCAAATACCATTGGTAGGCCTCTCCGGTCGGGGTTGCGCAGAGCTGGTCGCCCACAACGCTGATAACGGGTACTATCGGGGCATCAAAGACCAGTTCAACTTCCAAGCCCAAGGGCATGATGTAGTTCGGACAAACCGATGGCGCTCCTGAAGCGCTGTATAGACCGCTGGTCAACACCAGCAGGCTGTCGTTGGTCGCTCCAGAAATATCCGTGCCCTGGTCGGTCCACTGTACGTTGGTTTCGAAGCTGAAGACGAGCCAAACGGAATCGCCCGCGCAATGATGGGGTACGCCGTTACCATCGGTGTATAAGGCTTCTGCGCCGCCGTGTATGACAAAGGGCGGGATGAAAACCCATCCGTCCACGAGAACGCTGGGTGACATCTCCGTGCAACCATCCAATGTGGCTTCCACTGTGAAGGAATATCCGCCATCGGCGAAGGCTTCAACGGTCAAGGTTGGATCGGTAGCTCCATCAATGGCCACACCATCGCGATACCACTGATACGTATCATATACCTGGGTGCTCA
>Ga0075163_10000533_pt1 | contig 48691 bp, 37 predicted proteins | sample JI1023141ADNA_FD_71478 | JGI IMG/M metagenome (GOLD analysis project Ga0075163, IMG submission 71478) | Wastewater effluent complex algal communities from Wisconsin, to seasonally profile nutrient transformation and Carbon sequestration -... | ecosystem: Engineered > WWTP > Effluent > Algae...
TATAAAAGATTTTATTTTAAAAAATAAATGAAATATTTGGCTTTTTGGAACAGTTAGATTTTTGGAATTGAGTATATTCATATCATATTATTTTATAATATAACTAGTTTTGAATATTTAGAAATTTAATCCTAAGTTTTCCTTTGAATGAATATTTATCAAGTATTTAATTGACCTTGAAATTGGTCCATAAATTTCTTATAAAAAATATTTTCACTAATAAGTTGTTTTCATAAACTATAGTTTGCTTAAAAGTAGGCTATAATACATGTGGATTAAATTTAATATGTCTATATTAATTATTTTACACATAAGTACATTTCATTACACCTTTTTTGGAACACAACTTGCTCTTTATTGCGAAGATTGGGTCAAGTGATTTTAGATCACCAGTGTTCTGATATTATTTGCTCCGGTTATATCCCCCACAAGTATATCCCCCATGGATCTGTGTTGCCGACACAGAGTCATTCTGATTTTGGCAAAAACGAATTTACAAAACTTCATTTTTTATGAAAAGACCGTTATTAACAAATTTTCACTTTTCGTGGACTTTGAGAGGATTGATACCTGTGCTTTTATTGCTGGGTTCCTTCTCCATGGTAAAGTTGGAGGCACAGACTTGTGCGACACTAAATTTAGCTCCTAATGCTTATTTGTGTCAGAGCAACTCTCCGGCATCTTACTTTATTAACAATTTTGACATTGGGAATAGTTATTCGTTCCAGATACTTTCCGGATCAGCAACTATTAATCAAGTGTTACAAACTGTACAAATTACCTGGCATACGCCGGGCGATGTTGTATTTGTAATGGTGGAAACACCTCCTTTGCTGACATGTTCTCCTGATACATTTCGTGTCAGAGTCGGCGCGTTGTCAGCACCTCAAGTGAATTGTAATGACACAGTTAATCTTTCATTAGATGAATTTTGTCAAGGTGTTGTCACTCCTGAGATGGTAATTGAAGGCAACGGGTTTAACTATGCAGATTATAATATCGTAGTTAGAGACCCGATTACCAAAATCACCATTCCGGGAAGTCCAAATGTAAATTCAAGTTATATTGGAAAATTTCTTGAAGTTTCAGCTATACACCGATGCTCAGGTAATTCTTGCTGGGGCGTTTTGAGAGTTGAAGATAAACTTAAACCTATCCTTGTATGCAGAAGCGTAATTGTTAACTGTGGGGATGGAATATTGCCAACTTCGCCGGGTGTAGGTTTTCCAAAGCCTGTAGGGGCTCCTAATCCAATTGCAGTATTTGGCAAACCAAATACCTTTACAAGCACCTCTTCATTTTATGATAATTGTGGACCTACCACGTTTACTTATTCAGATCGTGAAGTACAAGTAGTCTGTCCTCCGGCAGTTACTTTTATTGATACCATATTCAGAGATTGGACTGCAACAGATTCTTATGGTAATCAAACAAAATGTACAGATACCATTTTAGTTAGAGCAGGTTCAATTGCAAATATCGTTTGTCCCCCAAGTTATGATGGCATTGATCCAGATCTTGGTGGGCCTCTTCCAAAAAATCCAGACCCATTGCAATGTAATGCGAGTTTTGCGAAGGATGGAAATGGGCATCCTCATCCAAGTGTTACTGGATTTCCAACAGGAGTAAATTGCAGAAACATAAATTATACCTACACGGACATCAGACTTGGAGTTTGTGTTGGTTCTTATAAAATTTTAAGAGAATGGTTTATTGCTGATTGGTGTACTGGACAAGATACCACTTGTATTCAGTTAATAAAAGTGGTAGATGACAGAGGACCGATATTAGTATGTCCTTCCAGAGATACTGTTGTTACAGCAGCTCATTCATGTTCAGGTTCTTTTGATATTCCTTTGCCTAGAATTATTGGGACGGAATGTTCCAATCCTTTGACCTATGATCTATTGGTTAAAAGAGGAGTGCCTAATATTATACCATCATCATTAGAAGCAACACGAGATGGCGTGACTAAAAGATATGCTGGAACAAATTTAATTGGTTTTCATATTGAAGATCTTCCAGTGGGATTATCCTGGTTATTTTATGTTGTAACTGACGCATGTGGAAATTCAACTGAATGTGCCACTGAAATATTTGTAGAAGAGAAAACAAAACCAACTCCCGTATGTCATCAGGAAACTGTTGTGGCTTTGACGGATGCTGGTACTGCCAACATATTTGCTGCTTCATTTGATGATGGTTCACATGATAATTGTGCACTTGACTCATTTAAAGTTAGGAGAATGAATCCATCACCTTGTGGTGGTTCAGGGAATACTGCCTTTGCGGAATATGTTGATTTTTGCTGTCAGGATATAGCCAACAATCCAATTATTGTGATCCTGCAGGTAAAAGATAAAGCAGGGAATACAAACGAATGTATGGTGTTGGTAACTGTTCAGGATAAAAAACCTCCTATAGTAACTTGTTTGCCAAATATTACGGTTAGTTGTGGATACGATGTTTCTGATCTGAATAAATTCGGATACTATAGAAGAAATGAATCAGACAGAAAACAAATTATTCTTAATGATCCTTCAAATACTTCATTTATTCAACCTCATCTATGGGGTTATGATGGATTGGTTATTGAAGATTGTAATCTTAAGGTTGATTCATCTATAAATTATTTAATCAATAACTGTGGAACTGGAGCCATTACCAGGAGATATACTTTTAGTGATGATTTTAATTCTCCTTATACATGTGTCCAAACCATAACATTAAATAACTTTAGACCATACAATGGAGCATCCATTAAATTTCCAGCAGATACAACTCTGGAAGGATGTTTGAGCAGTGTGGATTCCAGCGTTACAGGGAGACCTACCTGGCCAAGCAATATTTCTTGTGCCACTATTCTTACAACTTATGAAGATGAGGTATTTAGCCTTGTTGAGAATGTATGTTACAAAATATTACGAAAGTGGACAGTTATTGACTGGTGTAGTTATAATCCTTCGACCGGTGCAGGCAGGTGGACAGATGTACAGGTAATCAAAGTTAAAAACACACAAAAGCCTACCATTACAAGTTCATGTAACAATAGAAATTACGATGCAATTTCTGGGGAATGCAATGGATTTGCAGAATTGATTGCAACCGCAGACGATGAGTGTACAGATGACCAGGATTTAGTTTGGTCTTATAAAATTGACCTTGGTAACAATGGAAGTATTGATATTAATGGAGCATCAAATGACGCAAGTGGAGTTTACCCAGTTGGTTCTCATAAAATCACCTGGACAGTTGAAGACAGGTGTGGCAACGTAACAACCTGCACATATATATTCACATTAGTTGATCGTAAACAACCTACTCCTGTGTGTCGGTCAGGAATAATTACAGTGATCATGCCAACTAATGGTCAGATTACTATATGGGCCAGTGATTTGAATGCAAATAGTTTTGATAATTGTACACCTGCTTCAAGATTAAGGTATTCATTTTCATCTAATCCTTTGGATGCTTCCAGAACATATTTCTGTGCGGATCTAGAACGTGGCATTTCTAAATCATTTGATGTTGATATATATGTAACAGATGAAGCGGGTAATAGGGATTTTTGTAAAACTAAAGTAATTATACAAGATGGCCTTGGAAATGCTTGCCCGGATAATTTAGGTGGTGGAAATACTACTGCAGGTTTGGTTTCGGGTACCATATCTACCGAACAAAAAAGTTCATTACAAGAAGCTATGGTTACCATAAACGGAAACATGCCTTCTATGCCTAAATATCATATGACTCAGCAGGATGGACAATATGCATTTGCATCTGTTCCACTTTCTGAAAACTATACTATTAAAGCAGTAAAGAATGATGATGCCTTGAACGGGGTTACTACAAATGATATTGTGATTATCCAAAAACACATTTTAGGAATCGCACCTTTGGATAATCCATATAAATTAATAGCCGCAGACGTAAACGAATCAAAGAGTATTACAGCACGAGATATTGCAGATTTAAGAAAATTAATTCTTGGTATTACAAGTGAACTATCCATTAAAAAATCATGGGTGTTTGTAGAATCAAATTATAAATTTTCTGACCCAACTCAACCTTGGTCATATAGTGATGTAATCAAAGTGGATAATTTAAAGTCTGATATTTCTGAAAATAATTTTATTGCGGTTAAACTTGGTGACATTAATGGTAATGCTAAAGCCAATCAGCTGGCAACCGTGGCGTCAAGAAGTTATTCAGAGGCAACATTACAAGTAGGTGAAACAAAATTTCAGAATGGAGAAGAAATTATTTTACCTGTGAATTTGCATGGGTTGAATATGCTAACCGGATTACAGGTAGAATTTGAGTTTGATCCAGCTAAGCTTGAACTGGTTGATATTAAATCTGGAACATTAACTGTAGAATCTTACAATTATAATCATGATATGATTGCTAATGGTAAAATTCGCTTAAGTTTTGATCAGGCATCAGGAGTGTCATTGGAAAAGGAATTGTTTAGTTTTGTTTTTAAAGCAGTTGAAGGCGGAGAATTAAGTAATTCATTTGCCTTAAGTAATGGAAATTTTGCTTCGCAAGCCTATGGTGCTCAAAATGAAGAACTAAATCTAAAGTTATCTTTTTTAGATTCCAAATCTGAAGTTAAAGGGTTTTATCTATATCAGAATAAACCAAATCCATTCAGTACATATACAGATATTTCATTCCTCTTGCCCGAATCTGGTCAAGCAGTATTGAAAATCTGTGATGTCAATGGTAAGGTTCTAAAGCAAATAAGTAGAGAGTTTAAATCTGGATTAAACAATATCCAGATCAATAACAAAGACTTAAATCAACCTGGTATTTTTTATTACATCCTTGAAACGGAGAATAATAGGGCAGTTAAGAAAATGATCCTTATTCAATAATTATTTATCAATCCCCCCAATTATTACCCTTTTTACCAATATGGTATTCTCGAAAGACCGTTTGAGGATCTCAGAAATTGTCAGATTAAAACTCAATAAATGAAAAATATTAATACAAATAAAAAATTATTCAAGATGAGCGAAATTATTACTTCGACACAACTTTCAAACTTGAAGAGGAGCTTTGACAGGCTTCAGATCAAGCAATGGGTTGTCATGTTGTTGTGTGCTTTTGGATTAAGCATTCAACTAGAAGCTCAGTGTTTTACCGTTACCAAAACCTTATTGGGCGTTGCACCTGCGACCAGTGGAATACAGGGAAATATTGATGTTACTTATCAAATTGAAGTAACCAATGCCAACTGTTTGATCGCTGCGAATATAGATGTCCGCGATAATGCAGGTTTAGGCTCTAACTTTGGTACAGCATTGGTTGGTGTTGTTGGGGCTCCTGTGCTGGTTTCAATTGATAATCCAGCACCAAATAAGGGTGGAGTTCTCAACCTTGCATTTACTGGTATAGCCCCAAATGACAATCTTACAGATGGGTCTGGGTTTTTATTGCTGGGGGAGAAAGTTATATACCGCGTAACCTTCCAGGTGAATCCAAGGGCAGCAGGTGCTCCTGCTTCGCTCAACAATTTTGTTACAGTTAATAATTCACTTCCTATACCAGGAGTGGCAACCAATTCAAATATTGCAACTATTCCAAATTGCTGGACCAATTGCCAGCTGGCTTGTAACAATACTGTTCAGGTTTCTGTAAATAGCATGTGTGAGGCTCAAATTGTATCTCAAATGATATTGGAAGGAGAGTCCACAGAATGTGCGGATTTAGGTTTTTATCAAGTGACTATTTACTATAATAATCAGTTGGTTAATTTGCCTTTAGGTCAATCATGGATAGGTAAAAAATTGCGAGTAAATGTAAAGAATATTGTATGTGGAAACAGTTGCTGGGGAAATTTGCTGCTTGAAGATAAGACGCCTCCTGTTCTTGTTTGTGATCCGAGAGATACTTTTAGCTGTGGTATCAGTATTGATCCAATAAATCTTGGATTTCCAGTGAATCCTGCATTTGTAAATACTAATGTATATCCATATATCGTAAATGGAATTGATGCCTGTGGTACAGTAAGCTTGAAATATCGTGACAGTATTGTGAGATATGATTGCTTAAACAGAGCGCTAAGTGCTACTATTTATAGAACATGGTGTGCAACGGATCCAGGAGGATATACAAATTGTTGTACGGATACAATCGATTTACAAAGAGGTACCATTGCTGATATTACTTTGCCTCCTCATTTTGATGGTCAACCGGGTAATCGACCTGCACTTTCTTGTTCAGGTAAATGGAAAAAACTGCCTAATGGTTTGCCAGATACATCTGAAATTAAAAATGATTTGATCACCGGCGAATTAATTGGTGGAACAGGAAGACCTTTAGGTATTTTTTGTGGCAATATTCAATTTGATTTTAGTGACGATACTATTGCAGTATGCCCAGGTACTTATAAATTATTAAGAAGATGGTTGATTATAGACTGGTGTGATCCGAATAATCGGGTGAATTTTATTCAACTCATAAAAGTAGTGGATGAAAGCGCGCCAAAAGTTACATGTCCTACAACCATTACGATAAGTACTAATCCTACGACTTGTACCGGATCATATATTTTACCGGTTCCACAAGATTTATTGCCAGGAACTATTCCTGATGGAAGGGTTCCGTATGTTTTGGAAAATTGTTCTAATTGGACATATTCGGTTTCTCATTTGGCTGCAATCGATCCTAATGATTGTACTCCGGATCCTAACACGACCGGATCAACTAAAAATATTACAAGAATGCCTGATGGTAGATATCGGGTGGATAACATGCCTTTGGGCTGTAATTGGATTTATTATACGATTTGTGATGCCTGTGGTAATTGTACGCCATGCACCTTTGATATTTTTGTAGAGGACAAAACACCACCTGTTGCTGTTTGTCAACAAAAGACTGTGGTTTCATTAACCTCCAATGGTTGGGCTACAATTCCTGCCAGTGTATTTAATGGAGGCAGTCATGATAATTGTGAAATGGGCTCTTTCAAAGTAAGACGAATGAACCCTGGGTCATGCGGAATATCTGGAACTACATTTGCAGATTCATTGGCATTTTGTTGCGCTGATATTAGAAATAATCCTATCAGAGTTGTACTGAGAGTTTTAGATAAAGCCGGCAATAGTTCCGAATGTATGGTGGACGTAATTGTACAAGATAAATTACCTCCGGTCATTAAATGTCCTGCGGATGTTGTCGTGAGTTGTGAAACAGATTTAAGTGATCTGAACGTATTTGGAACTGCTACTGCAACAGACAATTGTGGGTTTACAATAAGTACAAGAATTGAAAATGGTTTATCCAATTGTGGAGTGGGTGTAATTACCAGATGGTTTATTGCAACAGATGATGGAGGAAGGAAAGATAGTTGTGCACAGACCATAACAGTAAGAGATACTATGCCTTTTAGGTTTGCTGACATTATATGGCCAGCTGATATAGTTATTGAAGGTTGTAAGAATAGTGTGTCGACTGATGTAACTGGTAAACCAATATATAAAAATCAGGATCATTGTAATCAGGTCGTAGCATCATATAAGGACCTCAGCTTTAATTTTGTTGAAGGTGTTTGTTATAAAATTTTGCGACAATGGACTGTTATAGATTGGTGTACTTATGATGCACACAATCCAACAACTGGAGTTTGGTATCATACTCAAGTTATAAAAATAAACAATTCTAAAGCACCTGATTTTACAAGTTCATGTGCGGATAGAGAGCTTTGCATAACAGAAAATTGTTCAGTTAATGCATCTTTTAGTGCGACAGCTACAGATGATTGTACGCCACAAGATGAGTTGTTGTGGTCATATACTTTGGATAAATTAAATAATGGAAGTGTTGACGCAAGTGGCTCTAATCCTAGATTTAATGCCACACTTGAAGTTGGGACTCACAAAGTTACCTGGACTGTCAGTGATCAGTGTGGAAATAAATCGACTTGCAGCTATTTAGTTAAAGTAAGAGATTGTAAAGCACCTACGCCTTATTGTAATCCGGGGATAATTACTGTTATCATGCCTAGCAATAGGGAAGTAACCATTTGGGCAAAAGATTTTGATCTTGGAAGTTTTGACAATTGTACGCAAGCAAATAACTTAAAATTTTCAATGAGCCCTAATGTAAATGATATTTCAAGAACTATTAGTTGTGCGGATATTGAAAATGGAAAATCTGACACATTTAGTATTGAAGTATATGTAACAGATGAAGCAGGAAATCAGGATTTATGTCGTACTACCTTGATTGTACAGGATAACCAAAATGTATGTCCGGACAGAAATGTCAACTCAACAACAGTGGCTGGCTTAATCACAGTGATTAATAATACCAAGGCTGAAAGTGTTCCTGTAAAAGTCATTCAGGAAAGCACAGGAGAAACTTTGGAGCAAATAACCAATCAGGATGGAAAATTCAGCTTTGTGGATTTAAAAATGAATGAAAGTTATTTGGTGTCACCAGCTTTAGATGTTGATCCACTTGAAGGAGTAAGTACTAAGGATATAGTAATGATCCAAAAACATATTTTGGGAATACAAGAGTTGTCCAGTCCGTACCAATTAATTGCGGCGGATGTGAACAAATCAGAATCTGTTACCGCAAGAGATCTTGCTGATCTTAGAAAATTGATCTTGGGAATAAATGATGGATTTCCAAATAATAGCTCATGGAATTTTGTGGATGAGAAATTCGTTTTCGATCCTTCAAATCCATTCAAATACCCATCTAATATCACACTGAATAATGTGAACCACGAAATGATGGAAAATAATTTTGTGGCTGTTAAGACAGGTGATGTTACAGGGGAGGCAAGTACAGGATTAAATAATTCAGCAACCAAGAGAAATTTGAAAATTTCAGGTCTTGAAATTGAAATGACCTCAATGCAGATGGGACAATCTTATAATATTCCAGTATATGCTTCAAATGATATGAGCAATTTGGAAGGATTCCAGTTTGAACTTAATGCAATCGAGGGAATGATGTCTTTTGATGGTATTGAAAGCGGAATGATAAAAGTAGATCCGAATCACTATGCCATCAGAAATCAACATGCGAACCAAATTCGAATATCTTGGACAAGTGATCAAGTGTTATCTGTAGAGCGTGGACAATTGCTTTTTAATATAAAAGTGAAAGCACATCAGAATATGGAATTGAATGCTGGTGCATTGACAATGAATTCTGATGGTTTGCATGCTGAATTATATACCACTAATAATGAATCAGATCTAAAGCTATTGTTTAGATCTTCAGAACAAAAACCTTTGGAAGGTTCTTATGAATTGTATCAAAATATTCCGAATCCATTTACCGGCAATACTACAGTCTATTTTAGATTGCCAGCAGATGAAAATGTAAAGCTCAGCATATTTGATATGTCGGGTAAATTGATACAGACTTATAATCTTACAGGAAAAAAAGGTATCAATACCTCTGAAATTAATATAGAAACGGAATACAACGGCATTCTATATTATCAATTGGATACAAAGAATTTCATTGCTACACGTAAAATGGTAGTTATAAGATAAACGGTTCTTGGGTAATTTGGCTAAGCCGGGAACCGAAAGGTTCCCGGACCCTAGCTAACCCTAAGCAAAATATCTACTAAACCGATTAAACAAATGAACATGAGAAATTCAATACAAAATAAAAATGGTCTTATGAATCCAATAAATACAAAGCCTTGGGTGGGACTCAACTTATTGCTATCAGCAATATTGTGGATGGCTTTAAGCTTAAACACTCAAGCTCAATCATTGGTGGCACAGTTTGGAACGGACACCAGCGTATGTCCTAACAGTGTCTCCAGAATTTACAACATTAGTCCTGCTGCAGGTGCATGGACATTCAGTTTGCCAAACGGTGGTGGTACTGTTGCCTCCTCTACTGCAACCTCAGTAACAGTTAATTGGGGTTCTGTACCAGGTACATATTTTGTCCGCGCAACGGACGGAATTATAGTTCTTCTTCGCAGTGTTGTGGTGGAAGGTGACTTGGCATTGGCTTGCGACGATTTGGTAAATGTCTCACTGAATGACCGTTGTGAAGCATTAATTACGCCATCTGTAGTTATTGAGGGAAGTAATTATCCTGATGACAGTTATGCAGTGACTGTATATAATACAGATGGAAGTGTTGTTCCAGGTAATTTGGTAAACTATTCCCATTTAGGAAAGAAACTAAGGGTGCATGTAAGACATATTTGTTCTGGCATCACATGTTGGGGTTATATATTTATTGAAGATAAATTCATACCCAATCTAATCTGCAGAACTGCCGATATTACTGTGAATTGCTCGGATGATGTAAGTCCAGCTTCTTTAGGATTTCCTGTACCTCCATCAGCTTCAATCATCCCTGTTGTTGGAGATAATAAATGTTTTACAGTAAGGGGATTTGACCTTTGTTGTGATGTGGAGCTTTGCTATTTTGATATTTACACAAAGTATGGGTGCAATCAAGCAAATTATGCCCAGTATGACAGAACTTGGGTGGCTAAGGATTGCAAAGGAAATACCACTACATGTAAAGAGCGAATTTTGGTTAGACAAAGCACCCTTATTGGTGTGGTGTGTCCACCGAATTTTGATGGTTTTACTAATCCTGCTTTAAACTGTGATGATAAAGAACCGGCCTCCGGTCCATATCCATCCGGTTGGAATGCTTTAGACAATGGGAATCCATCTCCTTATGATTATGTCAATGCCGCAGGACAATTAATTTGGAGAGGAACAGGATATCCTTTGAATGTAAATTGCGATCATCTTGCTGTATCCTATAGAGATCTTAAAATTCCTATTTGTGGTAATTCTTTTAAAATATTTAGAAATTGGAAAATTTTTGACTGGTGTACAGGAGAATATATTGAATGCAATCAATTGATAAAAGTGGCTGACCACAAAGCGCCGATTATTGCATGCTCCAACAATTATCAAGTATTTCCTATGGACTATTATTCCTGTACAGGAACTGCAACGGTAAGTGGACCAGACTTGATACTTGATTGCAGTCCTACCACGTTGGCTGTTTCTTTTAAGAAAGCAGGCCCTGATGGAACTCCAGAAGATGGAGATTTTAGAACCGATGGTGTAACATATTTAGGTGGCGGGAAAGTTAGAATTTCAGGATTACCTGCAGACACCTCTTGGGTTAGATACACGGTGACAGATGCATGTGGTAATGAAACCAGATGTGTAGTGGAAGTTATTATTGAAGACAACCTTGATCCAGTTGCAGTTTGTGATGAACATACTGTTGTGTCTCTGGGAGACAGTGGCGTTGCAAAGATTTTTGCTGCCAGTTTAGATCAGGGCAGTTTTGATAATTGTGCTGTTGACTCAGTATTGGTAAGAAGGATGAGTGATAATTGTAACATATTAGGCAACACAACATTTGGCCCATTCGTAAAATTCTGTTGTGAAGATGTTCAGCAAAGCCCGATTATGGTAGCCTTGCGAGTCATCGATAAAAATGGCAATTTTAATGATTGTATGGTTTCAGTTACAGTTCAAGATAAAATCGCACCAGATATTACTTGTCCAAGAGATGTAACTGTAAGTTGCACAACGGATATATATAATTTCACAAATGTCGGACAAGCCACTGCCGTGGATAATTGTCCTGGTGTTAAGATAACATACAAAGATGATTCAACAGGATTCAAATGTGCCACAGGTGTTATTACAAGAAGATGGAGAGCGGAAGATCCGGGTGGAAGATTTGATTTGTGTGATCAAAAAATAACTATTGTTGATCCTAATCCATTGACATTTTCTCAAATTACTTGGCCAGGAGCAGATATCACAGTTGCAGGTTGCAAAATTACTGATGCAGATCCTAATCTAATAAATTCTTTCCCTAGATGGGCAGCAAGACCTTGTGCCAATATTATCAGAGGATATGATGATGAAAAGTTTTATAATGTTGAAAATTTCTGTATTAAGATCATCCGTCATTGGAGGGTTATTGATTGGTGCCAATATGATGTGAATTCTCAAACGCCAACTGGAGTATGGACGTTTGATCAAATTATTAAGGTTCAAAACACACGTCCTCCTACAATAGATCCGGTTAGTTGCGGAGTAAAAGCTCCTGTTTGTGCACAAGGATCTGCTTGTTCGGCTTTTGTGGATCTGTATGGTTATGCGACAGATGATTGCACTGATTCCACTTCATTAAAATGGAGTTATACTATTGATTTTGACAACAATGGTTCAGTAGAAGTGACAGGAACTACAAAAAATGCTTCTGGAACTTATCAGAGAGGAACGCATCGTGTTAGATGGTTTGTGACTGATTTGTGTGGAAATACAGGTACATGCGATCAAATCTTTACGGTTAAAGATTGCAAGGCGCCAACACCGTTCTGTAAAGCAGGACTGATCACTGTAGTAATGTCCTCCAATGGTTCTGTTACTGTTAAGGCAATAGATTTTAATGAAAAAAGTGAGGATAATTGCACAGCAAAACCTAAATTGAAATATTCATTTACTGCTAATGTAAATGATACTACCAGGACTTTCAGATGCAGTGATATTCCAAATGGAATTTCAAAAGATACATCTGTCAGAATTTATGTTACGGATGAGGATGGTAATCAAGAGTTTTGTATCACAACACTTACTCTCCAGGATAATACAGGAAATGCTTGTCCAAACAGATTGACCAATGGAGGAACAGTTTCGGGTTTGATAAGTGCAAATACAAGTGCTCCTTTGAAGAATGCAACAATTGAATTGATTAAGTTAAATTCTAAAATGGGTGAGATAAATACACCTGATGAAGGGTTATTTACTTTCCTGGATTTACCTTATGGCGAATCTTATGATCTAGCACCATACAAAAATGATGATCCAACCAATGGTGTATCCACGGCTGATATTGTCATGATACAAAAACATATCTTAGGTCAACAGACTTTTGACTCTCCTTATAAGTATATTGCAGCAGATGCAAATAATTCAGGCACAATCACAGCTGCTGATATCTCTGAGTTGAGAAAACTTGTTCTGGGTGTATCAGATAAATTTAAAAACAATCAAAAATCATGGAGATTTATTCAAGGTGGATTTAAGTTTGAAGATGATGCTAATCCATGGTTGAACAACGGCTGGCCTGAATTAATTCATGTTGAAAATCTGCAAGGTGAAGTTAAAGACAATAATTTTATGGCAATTAAAATTGGCGACATTAACTACACTGCGAAAACAAATCTGGCAATAGCCACACAGACCAGAACTGCCGGTAGTTTATATTTTGAATTGGAAAATAAGTCATTCATGCCTGGTGATCAAATTAAAATACCAATATATGGCTCCGGTAATGATAAAATTTCAGGATTCCAGTTGTCTTGGAAATATGATCCAAATGTAATGGAGATCCTTTCAGTACAATCTGGTCAGGTTGGCATCGCAGATGGTAACTATAGTCTTGTTCAATCAGAAGATGGTTTATTGAATATGAGTTGGAATGGTGATGAGGCTATCAAAATTCAGAATGACATACCTTTGTTTTATCTCATAACAAAGTCTTCACGCCAAATAAATCCTGTGAAAGATATTGCAATAGCAAATTCAGGTATTGATGTTGAGGCTTATAATGATGAATTGGAAGTATTGGAAATACAATTGAGAGACAGAAGTTCACACAAAGGACTTGTGAAATATGAGCTTTTCCAAAATACGCCAAATCCATTTAATGACAAAACAAATATTGCATTTTATACCCCAGTTCAATCTAGCGCCTTGATTAAAATTCATGACTTGTCCGGAAAATTACTGCTTGTAAAGCAAGTTAAAACTTCGGTTGGGTTGAATAATGTTCAAATCGATCAGAATGAATTCAGCAATCATTCAGGTGTATATTATTACACCCTGGAGACCTCAGAATTTGTTGCAACTAAGAAGATGATACTATCTAAATAATCATTGTTAATCAATCGGTTTAGTGAAAGTGTCCTTTGATCCCAGAGGGCACTTTCTTTTTTATTTATTTGAAAATGGGAGAGTATTAAATAATTGAATATCATTTGAAATTTCAGTATGATTTATTTTTTCACAATTTTCTTTTTTCAATCATTTTCTCGATTTCATCCTTGTAATTATTGCCAATTGGAATGTGCTTGTTTTGTCCTTTTTCCAATATTTCAATAGCATTACCAACAATTGCATTTATTCTATTGAGATTAACAATAAATGATCTGTGAACTCTTATGAATTTGGAGGCTGGGAGTTTTTCTTCCAGGCTTTTCATGGTTTGTAATGTGATAATTTTGTTTTGGTCGGTTCTTATGATGACATAATCTTTTAATCCTTCAATATACAGGATTTCACTAAAGTTAACTTTAATAAGTCTTTTATCTGCCTTAACAAAAATGTATTCTGTATTTTTTTCAATTTCAGGTCTTAAATCAAATTCATTTTTTTCAAACAGCTTATTGATGGATTTTACAAATCGTTCCATGGATATTGGCTTTAATAAATAGTCAAGCGCATTTAACTCAAATCCTTGGACCGCAAATTCAGGGTATGCGGTTGTAAATATTACCTTGGGTGGGTTTTGCAATGATTTTAAGAATTCAGTTCCCAATAACAAAGGCATTTCTATATCCAGAAACATAAGATCTATTTTTTCCAATTGTAGAATCCTGTTCGCTTCCAAAGCATTTGAACATTTTGCTACTAAATGCAATTGAGGGATTTGGGAAACATAGGCCTCTAGTATTTCAATTGCCAAAGGCTCATCATCAACGATCATTGTTTTTATCATATAGACTAATTTTTATTTGAAATAAAAAGAAAAAGATGTATTTCGTAAGAATCCGGAAATTCTGATATTTTTAATGAGTGTTGGTTTGGATATATAAGTTCTAATCTCTTTTTTACATTTGCCAGTCCTATTCCACCTATTTTTTTGCCTGTGAACCCTGGCATCAATTGAGATTTTGAATTTTTTACAATAAATTCAATGGTGTCGTTTCTTACAATGAAACTAACTTTAATGTATGCTTTTTCCAAACTTGTTTTAAGTCCATGTTTAAAGCTGTTTTCAATGAATGGGATGAAGAGTAAGGGGGCTACTTTGGTGTTGTCAATATTTCCTATTACTTCTATCTCGATATCCGCATTTTTGCTTAGTCTTATTTTTTCTAATTCTATATAATTTTTTATGTAAAGAATTTCTTTTTCTAATTGAACTAGCTTTTCATTGCACTCATAGAGCATATATCTCATCATGTCTGATAATTTTAAAACCACCTCTGGAGCGTAATCGGATTTTTTTAGCGTAAGTGCATATAAATTATTGAGAGTATTAAAAAGAAAATGTGGGTTAATTTGATTTTTTAAAAACTGCAATTCAGTTTGGATGTTTTTTGTAATCAGGTCCTTTTTTTCCTTTTGGACTTTCAACCAATCCAGAGGTATTCTAACCAATGAGGATATAGCCGTAAAAACCAATAAACTGATAAAACTTAGCTTGGAGTCAAGTGCCCAGTCAAGGCATTGTATATCATTTTGTAAACATAGTTGTCTGTTAAAATAAATTTTTACAGGCGTAAGAACAAGTGCCATAGCGATGATAAACCCGGTATAGGTAATAATAGATTGAGTTTGTATAAGTCTTGGTAAAAGAATCCATAGGTTTACATTTACGGTAATTATGAAGAATAGGGTGTTGCCTAAGCTCCACAATGCTGCGACGGTTTGAGGCCATTCACTCGGGGCTATATAAAGCCAAATGGTATAAAAAATTAACCAAAACAGTATCTGGGTCCAGGTCCAATTGGTTTGACCAGAAATTTGATTGACTTTAATTTGTTCTGATTGGCCCATATCGCTGCAAATTAAAGCAGGTCTGTGAGAATAGAATTATTTTTTCGATTTAATGGCTCATTTAATAGACTAGTTCCAAAATATGGCAAATAGTTAAACTAATTCTTTATCAATTGGTTTCGTAGTCTATAATTACTTAAAATGAAGGAAAATCAGGTTCTCAAAAATAAGGAACTCGTTGGCTTTTTTGAAAATATTATTCATGGTCTTGGGGAAGATTCAGACCGGGAGGGATTATCTAAAACCCCTACAAGGGCAGCTAAGGCCATGGAATTTCTTACCCAAGGATACCATGAAAATCCTGTCCATATCTTAGAGTCTGCACTATTTAAAGAAGATTATAGCGAAATGGTGTTGGTAAAAGATATAGAACTCTATTCCCTTTGTGAGCATCATTTATTACCTTTTTTTGGCAAAGCCCATATTGCCTATATTCCTAATGGATATATAGTAGGGCTCAGTAAACTGCCTCGATTGGTGGATGTGTTTTCCAGAAGATTACAGGTTCAAGAAAGACTTACTTTAGAAATCATGAATGCTATTCAGGATACGCTTAAACCCCATGGTGTAGCGGTAGTTATAGAGGCCAGGCACATGTGTATGATGATGCGAGGTGTACAAAAACAAAATAGTATGACCACAACCTCTGCATTTACCGGAGTTTTTAAGACCTTTGAGACACGAAATGAATTTATGAATCTTATCAATAAAAACAGCTGATGCTAAACAAAGCATACATTTTTCCAGGGCAGGCAAGTCAGTTCAGAGGAATGGGAAAGGATCTTTATGAATCTTCTGATTTTGCAAAGTTATTATTTGAACAAGCTAACGATTTCTTAGGTTTTAGGATTTCGGACATCATGTTTGAAGGCAGTGATGAAGAATTACGACAAACACATATTACCCAACCTTCTGTATTTATTCATTCAATAATTAAACTTAAAGTAAATGGTAACTTGGATGGCGTTAAAGCGATGGCCGGACATTCTCTTGGGGAGTTTTCCGCTTTAGTTGCCGCAGGTGTTATTGACTTTGAGAGTGGTTTGTCGTTGGTTAGGACGAGAGCGCTCGCCATGCAAGAGGCATGTGATATGAATCCAGGGTCCATGGCAGCAATTGTTGGTTTGTCTGACGAGCAAATAGAAGAGGTTTGTGCATCCATAACCGAAGAAATAGTTATTCCAGCTAATTATAATTGTCCTGGCCAACTCGTAATTTCCGGCAGTTTGGCTGGTTTACAACTGGCTGAAAAGAAGCTTCTTGAAGCCGGGGCTAAAAGATTTATCTTATTGGCCGTCGGAGGCGCTTTTCACTCACCGCTTATGGAACCAGCCCGTGAAAAACTTGCAGATGCAATCGATAAAACGGAATTTTCAAGCCCTTTGTGTGCAATTTACCAAAACGTCGACGCACGACCTTATACGGACCCGGCTCAAATTAAAAATAATCTCAATCTTCAATTAACGTCTCCTGTTAGGTGGACACAAACCATGCAAAACATGATTGTTGATCAGATTAATCACTTTTCGGAAGTAGGGGGGAATGGAACTGTTTTATCTGGGTTTTTAAAAAGAATTGACAGAAATATGCCAGTAGACACATTATGAGCAATTTAAAAATTACACCCATTAGGTCGGGTCAAGTTCTTTTATCTGAACCATTTATGCTGGATCCTAATTTTAAGCGTTCGGTTGTTCTCGTTGTCGACCATACTGAAGATGAGGGTACCGTTGGTTTTGTATTAAACAAAGAGACTGATTTTGAGCTATCAGAACTTGTGGAGGATATCGAAGACTTTCCGGCAAAAGTATTTGCAGGAGGTCCTGTGGCCACTACGACATTGCATTATTTGCACAATGTTGGTGACCTATTGGAAGAATCTGTTAAGGTATGCAATGGAATTTATTGGGGTGGCGATTTTACGTCTTTGAAATTTTTAATTGATCAGAAGCTCATTTTGCCGGAAAATATAAGATTCTTTTTAGGTTACAGCGGATGGACATCTGGGCAGTTAAAAACCGAATTAGAGGAACGGTCTTGGATCATTTCAGAGATGGATCCTAATTACTTGTTTAAGAACAAGATAGATCAACTATGGAAGGATATGCTAAAGGAAAAAGGAGAGCATTTTGGAGCCATCAGCCAAATAGATGGAGATTATATTTTTAACTAACAATTATTGTTTTGATCAGAATTCAGAATTTAACACTCAGATTTGGGGAGAGGGCGCTCTTTGATAAGATTTCATTTACGATTACAGAAGGAGAAAAATTGGCTGTTACAGGTCGTAATGGAAGTGGAAAATCTACCCTCATTAAGGTTTTGTCTGGGGTTATTGCACCAGATGAGGGGTTTATCGAAAAACCCAAAAAATTGACTGTAGGGTATCTACGCCAAGAATTACCTGAAGATGAAGGGAGAAGTGTCAAGGATGAAGTTTTGTCATCCATGAAAGAAATTGAAAGTCTAAAAACTTCTTTGCAGGAATGTGAAGACTTACTCCACAAACCTGACTTAGATCATGATGAAATGATCAGGGCTGTAGAGGAAATGTCAGAGGTGCAACACCGCCTAGAATATCTTAATGCAGATAAACTTGAAGGGGAAATTGAAAAAATTCTAACTGGATTGGGATTTAAGCCTTCAGATTTAGTTAGGCAGACAAGAGAGTTTAGTGGTGGTTGGAGGATGAGGGTTGAACTTGCAAAATTGTTATTGGCAAAACCAGATTTAATGTTGTTGGATGAGCCAAATAATCACTTGGATATACTTTCTATTCAATGGTTAGAAAAATATTTAATTGCATATGAAGGTAGTGTATTGTTGATTTCACATGATTTGATGTTTGTGAATAATATTGCCAAACGAATCATAGAGGTGGATAGAGGACGAATTTATGATTTCGTAGGCACTTATACTGATTTTATAAATTATAAGAAGGAACGCCGGGAGGTCGAACTAAATGAATATAAATCACAGCAAAAATTAATTCAACATAAAGAGCAACTGATAGATAAATTTAGAGCTAAAGCAAATAAAGCAAGTTTTGCAAAATCATTGCAATCAGAGTTAGCCCGAATGGATGTAATGGATGAACCGGATGATGAGCAAGGGTCGATCAGATTAAGATTTCAGCCATCTCATCCGGGGGGTAGAATTGTAGTAGAGGCTCACCACCTTTCCAAGTCCTATGGCGCCTTGGAAGTATTAAAGGATCTGGATTTTATGCTTGAACGTGGTCAGAAGTTGTCCTTTATTGGCCAGAATGGTCAGGGAAAGAGCACAATGGTAAAATTACTTAGCAAGGCAATCGATCCCACGCATGGACATTTGAAATATGGTCACGAAATTAAAATTGGTTACTTTGCCCAGGAACACGGAGAAATCTTGAATCCCGATTTAACCATCATGGAAACCATTGAATATGCTGCTCTTCCACAGATTCGTCCCATGATAAGGAAAATACTTGGTGGGCTGGGCTTTAGTGGGGAAGATGTGGATAAGCGAATTAAAGTGCTTAGCGGTGGCGAAAAATCAAGAGTTAGGTTGGCTGTATTGTTGGTACAAGAACATAATTTTCTGATACTCGATGAGCCAACTCATCATTTGGACATACCGTCTAAGGAATCCCTGAAAGAAGCAATCAAACAATATAAAGGTACTGTCGTTATCGTGTCTCATGATCGGGAATTTTTAAGAGATTTAGCTGAAAGGACATGTTTTTTCTCGAATCAAACCATTCGTTTTTTTGAAGGGGATATTGACTACTTTTTAGAAAAAATTGACGCGACAGATTTAGAAAATACTTTTTCAAAGCAGCAAATGATTTCTCCGCAAGATCAGCTTGTATCTCAAAAAAGTAATCCCCAAAATTTAGAAGAAAAGAAAAAGATGCTAAAACGAATTCAAATTCTTGAAAAAGATATTGAATCTGGAGAAAAAAAGAAAAAAGATTTTGAATTAAAAATGGCAGATCCTGAATTTTACCAATCACTGGATAGCCAAAAAATATTATCTGAATATCAAAAAATTAAGTCAGAAATTGATTTAAAAACAGTAGAGTGGGAAAGACTAATTGAGCAAGCCGAGTAAAAAAACAAAAGGCCATTTCTATCAAGAAATGGCCTTTTTAGCATGGCTTTGGGGATAAACCTAAATCAAATATATTCTTTCATTTTTTTTCATTAAAAAACCAAGAAGGACTACCAGCATTTTATTTCTATAGCTGCAGAAGCAGTAGATAGAACGATCTCATTGATATTTACCAAAGAATTAATCCCTTATTAGCTAACCAAAACTAATTAATGCCATACTGGTAGTCCTTTTCCTGGATCCCATTTTCAATATTCAAATCAAGCATCGTAACTACTAACTTTTTAATCGTTATCGACAGTACAAAGATTGGATATATAAATTATATGTAAATCAATGAAAACCCCGATTTTTAAAAAATCAGGGAAAACCCTGAGTTTTTAGCCTTTCACCGGGACCTGAATAAGTGTGGAAGTACCTTCGTTGGGCCTAGATTTTATTGATATTTCTCCCTTTAGGTATTTTATCCTGGATTTTATATTTTCTAAGCCCATACCCTTGTTGACATGATCAGTTTGGTATCCGATACCATCATCTTCTACTATGATTTCCAGATCCGGCTCTTTAAGACTCAATTGTACAAGAATTTCATTTCCTTTTGAATGTTTGATGGAATTGTTCAGCAGTTCTTGGACTATCCTATAAACCTGCAAAGCTCTAGAGGATTCCATGATTTTTTCCTTTCCATCAAATCCATAGTTCTGAAATATTATTTCAGGTCCTTTTTCACGATTGTATCGATTAAGCATATCTTTTATGGCCTCAATAAGTCCAAGATCTTCCAATGCGCCAGGTTTCAAATCATGTGAGATGTTTCTCACTTCAACACACGCAACATCAATCAAGTCATGCACTTTAATAAAGTCAGTATTACTTAATGCTACTCTGTTATCAGTTTGCAATTTGTCGAACCTCAATTTGATTGTAGATAAAAGACCACCCAAACTGTCGTGCAGGTCTTTAGCTATCCTTTCCCTTTCTTCTTCTTGCCCTGCAATCATAGATTTCATTGTTTGCAGGGTTAAATTGTTTTCAAGTTCGGTGATCTTTTGTTGGTTGATTTGCTCATTCTGACTATGGATTATTTCATTTGCGGATAACTTTTGCTGATAAAACAAAATGATAATGAATCCTGCTAAGAGTATGGAAGCAATGCTGAATAACAAGCCGTATAAGGTAAAATTTGACCTTCTGTTTTTGAGTTCAAATAAACGTTGATTTTGCGCCAGGTCAATTCTATCTTCCCTAATTTCTTTTTGTTCATAACGATCAATGGATCTGTTTAGAATTTCATTCCGCTCAATGTGGTGGAGACTGTCGTTGGTCTCAATATATTTTAACAATGCAAGGTTGGCTTCCTGATGTTTATCCTGATTTCGTAAACAATCAAAGATCTTACTGCTTAATGCTTTGTGATCGGCAAGAAAACCAATGGCTTCAGCTATTTCAGCAGCCTTCTGGTAAGCTATGCAGCCTTGTACAGGATTTCCACCTAGTGTATAGAAATCACCCAGGAATGAATAACAATAGGAGAGCATTTCATTCATTCCATTCGTCTTTGCAAATTTTAGTACTTCAAATAATTTTGATTTTGCCAATGGATTGTTGAGTCCAATTCTTACCAATGCATCCAGAAGCATAATTTCATTGTAGCACAAAGGATTGTTTTTTGATGGTTTTTCTGCTTCTGCCTGCCCCAAAAAATATCCGGCCATTTCAATGTTGCCCATTTTATAATAGACAAGTGTCATGAAATTGTAAGTTCTTACCAGGTCAAGAATTCTGTTGTTCTGACGAAAAAAAACATGACAATACTCCAGATTAACTATGGATTTGGGATACCAGCCAAGAATATAATAAACCTTTGAAAGTAAAAAGCGATACTGATGGACTTTATTCAGATCATTTAAATCCAGGTATTTTTCAATAAGGCGGATCGTAGGGATAATGATCTCATCAAATTTATGCTCTTTGATTAATGAATCAACTTTGGAAGAAAGGCTGTCAAGATAAGGACTGGACTGTTGATTTGCCTCTGAGTTGCTGAATAAAAAATCCAGGTCTTGTGCGGTCAGGTTTGAAAGACTGCACAGAAATAACCATATGAACAGATACTTTTTCACGGGTACCCGCAAAGTTAACTGGTTGTTTAATAAATAAAATCAGGGTTTTCCTTGATTTTTTGGTGTTAAATGAGTTTTAATTCATAAGCTGCACGGACCAGGCCGGCGGTGTTCTTGACATTCAATTTTGAAATCAGGTTGCTTCTGTGCGATTCCACCGTCTTAAGGCTGATGAAAAGCGAATTTGCGATATCTTGTGTAGTGTATTCTTTCACTATGAGTGCCAAAACTTCCTTTTCTCTTCTTGAAATTTTAGGAATGAGTAGCCTGCTGGATTTTTTAATCGGATTGTTTTTTAATAACCCGGACATTATAGTTTCTGTTACTTCAGAACTGAAATAGGTTTCTCCCAACGCAACAGTTTCTATAGCCTTTAGTAACTCAGCTCTTCCGGTATTTTTAAGAATATATCCAAGTGCTCCGTTTTTAAGAATTTCAGTCACAAAACTCTTTTCATTATACATGGACAAGGCAAGGACTTTAACTTTTGGAAATTCTTTCTGAATTTTAGAGGTAACTTCAATCCCACTCATTACCGGTAAGTTAATATCCAGCAACAATACATCAATCCGGTCACCGGTGAGCATTTGAAAGACGGCATTTCCGTCAAAACACTTATCAACTAATTGGATGTTTGTTTCACTTTGGAGAATGGACTCAATTCCATCCACAAACATGGCGTGATCATCAGCAATTGCAACTCTTATCATGATTAGGTCTCTTTAAATGGGAGTGTAGAGAATGGATCAGAACCGGGATAAGGATGCAAGATTACATAAATTATAGTAATTTATATACGAATTTAGGTAAGATTATTTTAAACTTCTCCATTTATCTAACTGATGCATAACCGCCCTGAAATCTTTTGGAGGTTCTGCCTGAAAACTTAAATTCTTTTGATCTAGATTAAAGCTCAATGAGTAAGCATGTAATGCAGTTCGATTAATGAGTGGTCGAAATTCTTCATCCTCTTTAGACAATTTGCTTTTTACTTTTATATCTTTAATGGTTAACTGGTCTCTTTTTCCATATAATTTGTCGGCAACAATTGGACAGCCCATATACGCCAAATGTATTCTGATCTGATGAGTTCTCCCTGTTTCCGGTTTTAACTCAATCAAACAAAATTGATTCCAGGCCTTCATTACCCGGTATTTGGTAATGGATGGTTTGCCTTTGGGGTGAATTACCATTCTTCCGTCTCCACTTGAAGAGTGGGCAATAGGGGCATTAATTAAGCCTTCATTTTCTGGAGGGGTAGATTCTACAATTGCCAGGTAAGTTTTAACCACCTCCCTGCTTTCGAAACTTATACTTAATTCCCGATGAGATTCCGCAGTTCGACAGAAACAGATGAGTCCGCTTGTCTCACGATCTAGTCGATGAACAACATATAAAGGCTCAAACTGCTGCTTTAGCAAATTAAACAGATTTTCTTTGGAAAGATCAAAACGGTCAGGAATACTCAAAAGTCCGGAGGGTTTGTTAACGATCAATATCTGGTCGTCCTGATAAATAATTTCAAATGAGTTTTTCAAATTAATCCAGATATTGAGAACCTATATCAGAAGTTTTCTTGTTGCCAAAAAGGTAATAATGTAGAAAAAGAGAACCGCGAAGTATTCCTGAAATTTGAGTAGGACCGATTTTAGCTTTTTCCACTAAAGAGTTATAATTGTCCTTTTTATGCATAAGGTACAAAGTCGACAAAATGGAAGTAACATAAGCCTCAATTACCTTAAAAAACAAAATGAACTTTCCGGAGAGCAAATATTTGATGCTGATTAAAAAATCTACAATTAGCCTAAGGGGGAGAAGTGCAATCAGATAGACATAAGGCACATTTTTGAAAAGGGTAGAAAGATTATTTCTAAAATTCAAAAATATTTTTCTCGGGTTTGTGTATTCAAGTGTACCACCTCCGAGATGATAAATCCTGGATTTGGGTTCGTACCAAATATGGCCTCCAGCTCGCTGAATTCGCCAGCATAAATCTATTTCCTCCTGGTGCGCAAAATAATCACCATCAAATCCACCCAATGCCTTAAACATATTTGCATTGACCATCATTGCTGCGCCACTGGACCAGAATATTTTTTTTGCAGATTCGTATTGCTGCGTATCCTTTTCAACTTCATTTAACATTCTCCCTTGAGAGAATGTATAACCCATTAAATCCATCAACCCTCCTGCGGCTCCGGCATATTCAAAACTTTCAGGATCTGATATAGAAAGAATTTTTGGTTGACATGCCATATTATTTGGGTCCGCCTTCATTCTTAAAAGTAGTGGGCTGATCCACTCCTCTGTAACTTTTACATCTGAATTTACAAGTATAAAATAATCAGATTCTATTTGTGCCAATCCTTTGTTGTAGCCTTCGGCATATCCATAATTCTTCTTCAGTATAATTCTTTTGACTTCAGGGTAATTGTGTTGTAAGAAAAGTACGCTGTCGTCTGAAGAGGCATTATCAATTACATATAATTTAGCATAATTGGGAAGGAATTTAAATAGATCTGGAAGATATTCCCTGAGATATTTTTCTCCATTATAATTCAAAACCACTACTGCAATTTTAGGACTCCTCTTTTGTCCTGCTTCTGTCAAATGATATCGAAACAGAATATCCGTAATTTTACGGTCATCATTCTTTATTTGATCAGTTAGTTGTTCTAAATTTTCAAATTTTCTATCCGGTCTGATGAATTCGATTACTTCTATTAGAATTTGTTGGCCATAAAGGTCTCCATGAAATTTTTTAAGATGTATCTCAATGGTTTGCTGAAGGTGTTCTCCTATGGTGGGTCTTGTCCCTATGTAGAGTAAAGCATCATAGGTTACATCATTGATTTGAGCAATGGCAGCATAAATCCCCGGATTCGGAATAAGTTTTACCTTTTCAGGAAGTTCAAGATTAGCCGTAGGATAGCCAATTTGAGTGCCCAGGTGTTGTCCCTTCACAACTTTTCCCATCATCAAATATGGACGACCTAAAAGTCGGGTAGCTTTTCCAAAATCATTTAAGTGAATAGCCTCGCGGATTTGTGTTGAGCTGATCTTTATTTTTTCATCTTCCTTTTTGGCTATTTCAATCAATCTAAATGAATGATTTTCTGCATAGGCATGCATGAGTTGTATGTCACCTAGACTATTCATTCCAAATCTATGATCGAATCCAATGATCAAAGTGTGAGGTGAAAATTGTTTGATGAGAAAATCTTCAATATACTCTTCAGCTACCATTTGTGAAAAGCCAAAAGTAAATGGCACGATTACCAAATAGTCCAAATTCGTCTCACTAAGCAGATAGATCTTCTCCTCTAAACTGTTTAGTAAATAAATATTTGATGGATCTTGGTCTAGAATTTGCCTGGGGTGGGGATCAAAAGTAATCAAAACGGATTCTCCTCCCACTATTTTAGCCTGCGCACAAACCTGATCGACAATATCCCTATGGCCATCATGAAAACCGTCAAAGGCGCCAATCGTAACAACGGCATTTGTAAATTTAGGTAGAGGGTCTCTTTGAAGATAAATGACTTTCATGGCTCAGCCACAAAATTAATAAAAATTGCCTGCTACAATGGATTTCACAACCATCAATGTACTTTTGTGAATTATTTAACAAATTATGAATTCATTAATTGAAAGCCTAATTGAGGCATTGAAAACAATTGCAGAGCCGGTCTCAGGAAAAGACATTATTACCTTGAAAATGATAAGGGAGCTGAGGGTGGAAGGGCAAAATATATATTTTAATATTGTATTGCCAGGTAATAATTATTCAGGTAAAGATGAACTATATCAAAATATTTATAAGGATTTAAGTGATAAATTCAGTGATTATCAGATACATGCTCATTTTGTAACCCAAACTCCTTTTAGCGACACGCCAAATTCATTGCTTCCACAAATCAGTAATTTTGTTGCAGTTTGTTCTGGGAAAGGCGGAGTCGGCAAGTCAACAGTTTCTGTAAATCTTGCCCTGGCTTTACACCGGTTAGGATTTAAGACCGGACTATTGGATGCTGATTTGTATGGCCCATCTTTACCTACTATGATGGGAATTAAAAATCAACGGCCCCAGGTTAGGGATGAAAATGGCAAAAAACTACTTGTGCCAATTTTAGTCAATGGAATTCCTGTTATTTCTTTAGGTAATATCATTGAGCCTGAACAAGCTGTGGTTTTGAGGGGGCCCAGACTAGCTGCCATTATTAAACAATTTTTTCAGGAGACGTATTGGCCTGACCTGGATTATTTGATAATTGATTTACCCCCGGGCACAGGGGATGTTCAATTAACACTTGTTCAAACCATTCCGCTTACAGGAGTGGTCATGGTAACAACACCCCAGGAAGTTGCAGTAATTGATGCCATTAAGGCGGCCAACATGTTTACTATGGATCAAATCAAAGTGCCGATTTTAGGGGTGATAGAAAATATGTCGTGGTTTGTGCCTGAAGATGATCAAAGTAAAAAGTATTTTATTTTTGGCAAGCATGGCGGCACAAGATTGGCCAACTTTACTCATTCCGTCTTATTAGGACAAATTCCAATTGTGGAGACTTTAAGAGAACGTTCGGATTCAGGCAATGTATTTGATGCGAATCAAGAAGATGATTATATGAATATTTACCTGGATATAGCTTCACAGCTGGATAAGAAAGTCCAATTGAGGAACCTTGTTTTGTCTCCGACTTTGCGTGTCGAACAAAATGGATAAATAGCTGAAGATCGAATTATGCTAAAAGATACAACTTTTCTTGCCACGCAAATACGCGCAAAGAAATCATTCCTTTGTATTGGACTGGACCCGGATCTGGAGAAAATACCTGCTAATTTTCACGATTTTGACCAACCATTTTTTGAGTTTTGTCATGAAGTAGTTAAGATTACTTCACATTTGACGGTTGCTTACAAAATTAATATTGCATTTTTTGAAGCTTTGGGTCCTGATGGATGGATCCAACTTGAAAAACTGGTCAAAGTTATTCCGGATGAATGCCTCATAATTGCAGACGCAAAACGTTCCGACATTGGCAATACTTCCAAAAAATATGCGGAGTATTTTTTTAATCGCCTAGGGGCGGATGCAGTTACTTTAAATCCTTATATGGGTATGGATTCATTGGAGCCATTCTTTCAATATAAAGACAAATGGTCTATCGTTCTGGCTTTAACATCCAATCCGGGAGCTGCCGATTTTGAATTAAAACATACTGATAAAGGAGATTATTTTTTTGAAGAGGTTTTGAAAACTTTCGAAGAGTCAAGTTACAAAGACAATATAATGTATGTGGTCGGTGCTACAAAGGCTGAATATTTACGTATAGTGAGACAGCATTGTCCCAATTCATTTCTTCTCATTCCTGGGGTGGGGGAGCAAGGAGGTGATTTAAAGCAAGTCATTTTGGATGGTAGAAATTTTACCGAGGGATTGCTGATCAATGTGGGTAGAAAAATTCTCTATCCTAAATCAGTGAATACCACAATGAGTGATGTGCTCACCTCAGCAGAAGACTATCGGTCACAAATGGCTGTCTTCTTTTAAAATTGCGTGGTTAAAATCTGGATGGGTTTAAAATAATGTTAAATAGATTAACTTTTAAAAACATCATTTAACCAAATCAAATTATTCTTATTCTGATGCGTTCTTCATTTAAAATTTTTTGATGTTTTTTTTAGGTGCAGCAATTTTGATGTGGTTAGAATTGGTAAATCCAAATTTAGATTTATTACTTCCTTACCAAAATGAAATTCTTGAATTAGTTAATGACCAGAGATCTAAAGGATGTCGCTGCGGACAAGATTCGATTCCACCCCGCCCACCACTAAAGTGGAATAATCGAATTGCCAAAGCCGCAATAGAACATGCGAAGTACATGCACCGTAGAGGATTGTTGACACATACTGATAGTAAGGGGCAAAGAGCAGATGTTCGATTAAAAAAAGCAGGGTATAATTGGAAAGCATTTGCTGAAAATGTTGGTGGAGGATACGATACTCCACTTGACATATTTTTAGCCTGGAAAAACAGCCCTCCACATTGTAAAAATATGATGGGTAATTATGACGAAACTGCAATTGTGAAATTTGAAGATTTTTGGGTACAAAATCTTGCGACCTCTAAAAAAGATCTAAACAATAATTAATAACTTCCCCAATATCGTCGGAAAAACCATTCTAATCCCAACATTAAAAAAATCAGAAAAAATATCCACTTCCTGTCAATTAGTGGTTTGGTGTCTAAGGTTTGGAAAATTATAGGTTTACTTTTTTCATCTTGCATTAAAAGCTCAGCAAGGTCAGGCATTTGATCCTTTTGATATGTTTTACCGCCAGATTTTTCAGCCATGCCTCGTAATAAATCAGGTCGGGCAACAAGGTTTGTAAATTCAAGTGGATTAGATTGCACTTGAAATCGACCTTCCGAATTTAACTTCTGGTTGTTCCAATCGCAGCTTCCTACAAACCGGTATTCTCCTTCGGGTAAAGATCCCGCATTCAATTCATAGAAATTTTCTTTTTTGCCAAAAGTGAAATCATAAACTTTATTATCGGAAGATATTAATTTTAATGAAACATCAGGCTTATTGATTCTTTCATAATTGTCATTGTATAGCTCTGCATTAAATGAAATTTGCTCAGATTCACTAAATACTTTTTTGCCTAAGCTAATTCTGAATTTTCTTCGGTCTTCTTTAGTTGAGGTGTATTGTAATGATTTAGAAAGAATTTCGTAAAAGGAATTAAAATTATTACTTTGAACATAATCATTCAACTTCCATTTCCATATTCCCTCTCCACAAATAACTAAAGTTTTGATTCCACCATTTTCGCCAAATACCCAAAGTGGGAATTTAGTGTCCACTTTACCTATACGCTGATACAGTAAAACATTTGCATTGGATTCAAGTTGATAGTTGCCAAAAGGCGCAGTTAAAGGAGGATACCGATTCAGGTTTATAAGCGTGCTTGGTAAAAGTGTAAAAGAATTAAATAAGTCTGAGTAAATAGCTTGAGATTCGTTACTGTTCCTGTTGTTGCCGGTAATTTTAACCAGATTCTGCTTTTGGTTAAAAATGGAAATTTCTGTTTGTTGACCAATTATGAAAATTCTTGAAATTTTCATGGCATCCAACCTCGACAAAATACCTGTTAAATCCGTCGAGGTATTGGGCAATTGATGAAATACTACCAAACTTAACTCCTCGAGCTTGTCTAGAGGATCTTTTGGGTATTTAATTTTTACCTCATAATTTTTATTGGATTCTAACGATTCTTTTATTGCGGAAATATCCGGGTGAGGGGAATGTGCTAAAATCAATACTTTTTTTCTGGCATCAAGGACTTCCACAAAGAATTCTTTGCTGTTATTGAACTGATTATTTTCACCTTTGATCGCACTACATTGTACTTTATACTTATAGATACCTGGCTTATCTGTGTAGCTCACCAGATTTTTTGTTAAAAAGTAGTTTGTTTTCTCAATTTTTTCCTCCTCCTCAATTAGACTTACCCAATTATTGTTTTCAAATCTACTGAGTTTAAAATTGTATTTTGAAGGATCGCATTGCCAGGCAAGAATATCAACCTGAATAGAAAATTTATCTCCAGAATAGATTATGTCATTATGGTATACCCTTTGAATGCTTAGATCTTTTTCTTGAGTAGAATCCCCATGGATAATTCCATACACCGGGACTAAATCTGTCATGGGATGATATAAAGGATTTTTTCCACTGTTGTAAATCCCATCTGAAAATAATACTATTCCTTTTAAGTATGCCGGATCTGCCTGATCTGAAATATAATCCAAGGAAGACCCCAGGTCGGTACCTAAGCTATTAAATTGGAATCCATTGAATGCCTGAGCGTTTAGGCCAAAGCCGAGTTTATGAACTTCATATTTTTCTGTAATTCTTGATTCAAAATCATTTAAGTTCTTAATGAATGCTTTGATCCAACTGCTGTCTTTTTGGATCATCGAACGAGATTGGTCAATGGCTAAAGCTATAACCGGCTTTTTGATTTCCTGGTTATACCTTTTGATCATTGGATTCATTAAGAGAAAAAAGAGTAAAAAAACAACAATGACTCGTAGAGAGGCAAGAATAAATTTATCACGATCCGATCGATCTACTAACTGACGGGTCTTATAGTAAAGCAGAAAGCCGGCTCCAATGGCAAGAAAAAAGCCAATGAAAAGGTATTGTATCGGGTACTGAAAACTAATTTGATCCATTTTACGTTGTAGGGAGTGCAAATATCATAATTTGGTTTTCTTTTTGTGATATTTTTTGGTTTATACTAATTCACAGACCATCATATAACTAATAGAAATTTAATTTGTTGTTCGAAGTATGGTTGCTATTACATTTAAAGATAAACGACTAAGGTGGGTAAGAATTGGAGTTACCCTTTTGTTTCTAGGTATTTTTGTTCCGTTGAAGGCTTCTTATATCCTCATTCCGATGGATTTAAAGCAAGTCAATCACCTCAAAGCATACGGGATTACTTATTGGGTGATCAATCAAAACATTGAGGCTTATTGGTTGCTTAATTATCGAGGTGGTAGTTTTGCTTTTGTCCATACCAAAACCTTTGAAAAAGAATGTATTACAAGAGGAGTAAGCTATGAGGTTATCCCAGATGCTGAATATATCCGAATTCGGGAAGAAATTAATAATCCGGAAGTTAATCAGGAAGTGATGAAATTAGAAAAAGCGCCCAGAATTGCGGTTTATACTCCTGAATTTAATGAAAAAGGCGAACGAATCCAGCCTTGGGATGATGCCGTTACTTTAGCACTAACTTATGCCGAAATTCCATTTGATAAGATTTATGACAAAGAAATAGTCAATGGCTTACTTGCTAAGTATGATTGGTTGCATCTGCATCATGAAGATTTTACTGGTCAGTATGGTAAGTTCTATGCCAATTTTAATGCCCAGCCATGGTATAAAGAAAATCAAAGGCGGCAAGAGAATTTAGCCAAAGAGCTTGGGTTTACAAAAGTCTCCCAATTAAAACTCAGTGTGGCAATCCAGATTCAAAAGTATATCTCCGGCGGGGGATTTATGTTTGCCATGTGTTCGGCTACAGATTCCTATGATATTGCCTTGTCTGCGAGTGGGTTAGATATTTGTGCTAAATATTTCGATGGAGATGGTGCTGATCCGGATCCAGATTCAAAACTGGATTTTGGAGTTACACTGGCTTTTAAAAATTTTACCCTTGTAAAAGATCCAATGCAATATGAGTTTTCTTCCATAGATAATAATTTTAATAGAAAGGTGATACCAGAGAACGATTATTTCCAACTTTTTGATTTTTCCGCTAAATGGGATCCTATTCCGACCATGTTGACTCAAAATCATACCAGAACGGTTAAAGGATTTATGGGTCAAACTACCTCATTTAAGAGAGAATTTGTAAAATCAGATGTGCTGATCTTAGGGGATAATAAAGCTGCAGATGAAGTCCGCTATATTCATGGAAAGCTGGGTTATGGGACCTGGACCTTTTATTCCGGACATGATCCGGAGGATTACCAACATCATGTTGGAGATCCACCTACAGACTTAAACTTGCACCCTAATTCACCTGGATATAGATTAATATTAAACAACATCCTTTTTCCAGCTGCGAAGAAGAAAGAAAGAAAGACCTAACTTTTTATATTAAATTTTTTCATGGATTTTCAGGCTGTATATTATTCTGGCATTAAACCAAAAGGGCAAGCCGTAACTTTTCAAATTGAAGGAGAAGAAATTAGAATCTTTGATGAAGAAAATGAAGAGCTTTCGCTTTGGAATAAAGAGTTGTTGAGCAGGCAACATTTTAATGAAAATCACTTATTGATTAAGTGGGGGATTCGTGATCCATTTGAATACCTAGAAATACAAGATTCAACTGCAATAGAAGCCTTAAATCAAGCTTTTCCACAAAAGAAATTTTTTGACAAGCCTGGATTTTCCTGGGGGTCCTTTTATTCTATTTTAGCAATAGTTGCCTTTTCAACAGTATTGTTATTTTTTACAGCATATTTTTATGGTTTACCAAGTCTGACGCAATGGGCGTCTGAAAAAGTTCCTTTGGATTGGGAATTAAAAATTGGACAGGCCGGTATTGATAAATACAGTGAATCAGCAGCTTTAGATTCTTTAAAAACCCAATATTTAAACGACTTTTATAAAGAACTAGGTCACCATTCTAAATACCAAATACAATTCTACTATTTGAAAGACTCGATTGTCAATGCTTTTGCCATGCCGGGAGGTTTTATCGTAATCAATGATGGAATCATGGATAAGATGACAAATTACCGTCAACTGGTGGGATTGATGGGGCATGAAATTGCACACATTGAAGAGCGCCACACACTTAAAACTATATTTAAATCTTTAGGGGCATACTTTGTCATTCAACTTGCATTAGGCCATTTTGGGGCAGTTAGCGGCGTGCTAATTGAGAACTTGTCTTCAATTCAAAATCTGAGTTATTCCAGGGAATTTGAATTGGCAGCCGATAGGGCATCTTTCTATTGGATGAAAAATTTGAAAATTTCTACTAATGGCATGGTGGACATGTTTAATGTTCTTAAAATGGAGGAGGCAAAAAATAAACAGAATTTACCTGAATTCTTAAGCACGCATCCAATGACAGAAGATCGTATCCAAAAAATTAAAGATTTAATCCAAAATGAACCTTTGTCCGTCCAGGAGTCAGAATTTCCTCGTTTGGACGTTATTTTTGAGAAGCTCACGAATTGATAGGAACATAGGGGTATATATTTGATTTACAATAAATTATTACTTTTGTGCGCTTAAATAGAAATGAACTTCATTTTTTATATAAAATGGCGTTTGGATGATTAATTAGATATTATGGAAGTTTTGAGTTTTATTGACATTATCAGGATAGTGTGGCAAAAGAAAAAATTGTTTTCATACATTCTTTTTTTTACCGCAATAGTTTCTGCGGGGGTTTCATTGCTCATTCCTGAATATTATAAATCTTCCACTACCATCTTTCCTGTAAAATTATCCCAGGCACCAGTTAATGAAACTGCTTTAAGACGGGGTAATATAACTGATTTTGGTGAAACAGGAGAAGCCGAACAAGCTCTTGAAATTCTTAATTCCAACAGATTGATTGAGAAAATTATAGATAAATTTGATCTGTATAAACACTATGAACTGAACAAGTCAGAACCATTTGCGCACACCTATGTAGTAAAAATGTTTAAATCGAATGTTAGTACCAAAAGAAATAAATTCAATTCAATAGAAATTACGGTTTCTGACAAAGATCCACAAATGGCTTCTGATATAGCTAATTCAATAACTGCCTATTTTGATACCATTAAGTATGAAGTTGTGCAAAAGCGAGCAAATGATTTAATACAAAACCTTGAAAAGAATCAGGCCAATCAAAAAGTAGTGCTGGATTCCATGAAAAAAGTAATGGATACATTTTCAATTAGAGGTGTAATGAGTCAATTTCAAAGGGGGTACTTAATTCAAGCATATGCAGAATCCTCTCCTTCAGAAAGAGCGTCTCTGAAAAAGTTGGTAGATGACAATATAAGGTATGGAGAAGATTTTGACCGGCTTGAGCGAGTTTATGAGAAGGAGATTGAGAATCAAGTACTCATCAGTAAATTTCTGACGCAGACTAAAGCAGATGCAGAAATTCAGTTTTCACAAAAATTTGTTGTAGATCCAGCTATACCTGCAGAAAAAAAGTATTTTCCTGTCCGATGGTTAATTGTGATGATTAGTGTAATTTCCTCATTTTTTATTGCATTAAGCCTGCTACTACTTAAAAACAAATGGCCGCAAATCAGGAAGCAGATAGAACTATAAATAAAGTTGCTGAGATCATTTTTGATCAAAGGTTGCTTTATATCTGTATCGGATTTTCTGCATTGGCAGTAGGTCTCTTTTATTGGGATTTTTACTATTTGTTTTTACTGCCTGTAATATTATTTGGAACGATTGTATTTTTATTAAGGCCGGATCTGATTTGGTATGCTATTGCATTGCTAACGCCTCTCTCAATTAATCCAAATGATGTGGAATTAGGGAGTCTAAGTTTATCATTACCCGCCGAGCCACTTTTGTTTCTTTTAGTGATCCTGTTAATCTATTATTTGGTATCCAAGAAGGAAATTGATACCTCTATTTTTACTCACCCTTTCAGTTTGTTGATTTACATTTACCTCGTCTGGATGATAATTACCTCAATGACCAGTGTAGATAAATTGGTTTCTGTTAAATTTTTTATAGCCAAATGCTGGTTTATTTTGCCAACCTATTTTTTTTCTTTTTTCTTTATCAAAGATGAAAATAGGATAAAAATATTTTTAAATCTTTTTATTATCGGAATGTCTATTGTTGCACTGTACAACATTGTTCATTTATCCACACATAATTTTGAAGATAAGCCGTCACAATGGACCATGCAGCCTTTTTTTAAAGACCATGCTATATTAGGTGCAGTTCTGGCTATTGCAATTCCTGTTTCTTTTGCCCTCATTAAATTGAATGGTAAAAATATATTGACAAGAAATTTCTTTGTTTTTTTAACATTGATTTTAATAGTCTGTTTGATTTTTACCTATTCCAGGGCAGCGTGGGTAAGTATCATACCTGCTTTGCTTCTTTATTTTATTTTCAAGCTCAGGGTAAAATTTAGATACCTTTTGGCTTTATTTCTTGTGGTGATTTTCTATTTAACCTATAATGTAGATACAATAATACGCGATCTGGAGCAGAACAAAGTTTCCAGTTCTGATGACCTGATAGAAAATTTTGAGTCTATAACCAACATATCTTCGGATCCTTCAAATCTTGAAAGAATAAACAGGTGGTCTTGTGCTTTGGCCATGTGGCAGGCAAAGCCTTTTTTGGGATGGGGACCGGGTACCTATATGTTTGAGTATGCTCCCTTCCAGCTGGCACATAATTACACCATCATCAGCACAAATTTTGGGGATGTCGGGAATGCCCATAGTGAATATTTAGGGCCATTAGCAGAAAGTGGAGTTCTAGGTTTTTTAATTTTCCTACTCATTTTTATAATGACATTTTATTATGCTTTCAGAGTCTACTATAAAGCCACTTTAAAAAACGATAAGATCTATATCTCTACTGCGGCCTGTGCTTTGATGACCTATTTTGTACATGGAATTATGAATAATTACCTGGATACAGATAAAGCCTCTGTAATCTTTTGGTTTCTTATCGCTGTTATTATTTATTTTGATATCAAATACCGACAGCTAAAGCCAAAAGTTATTTATGAGCAATAATGATCAGGTTTGGGGACAGAATTACATTTCTGGATGATCTGCCGGTACTGAATATAATGAGTTTGATAATGAATTTGAAAATCATCCAAATCAAACTTCTAAAGATTTCTTTAATTATTCCTTTGGTGGCCATTCTTGAAGGAAGAGTTTGAATTTGTTTAAATCCCAAACTTAGCATTAATTGTGTCGCAGATCTGGCATTGAGATGGTTTTCATGGGTGAAATCCCCGAATGCAAATAAGCTGTTAAAAGGAGTATCCATGTTCGGTGTTCTTATGATCAACCGTCCATGATCCTTTAATTTATTCTTTACAAGTTCCAGTAAAATGACCAATTCATCTTTTGTAAAATGTTCTATGATGTCCATACAGAAAATCACATCATACTGATCAGGATTACTATTCAAAAATTCAACAGTCTCTTCATGAATCACTTCTTTGATTCCTAATTTATGTGCTAGAGTTACTTGTTCGGCAGATATATCTATACCAAGAAGTTTAGTGTGCCCGGCTAATTTGCAGGCATGCAAGAGAGAGCCACTGCCGCAACCGATGTCTAAAATACGAATTTCTTTTTTGTCTTTTATTAAAGGAAGGATTTCCTTTGAAAACCATTCTGTTTCATCTTTGAATTTTTGCTCATAAGATTGTGGGGCAGATTGGTTGACTTGATTTGTATTGTAATTTTGATATAACTTTTCTCGATACGATAACATGCTAAGCAAATGATGAAGATCCAAAGGTATGCATTGGACGCAATTATTACATCATCCTCATTTATGATAATTATTCTTTATTATTTACAGGAGTAGTAATAATTGTAATTCCCATCCACAGCACAAACAGGACTGTTGCAGTAAGGTATAGCCAAAATCTGGATGTTCAATTGATTCACCTTTACCCGATCAGGTAAAATATTCTTGAAAAGTTTGGAAGGGATAAAAGCATAACGGTATAATCCATCCGCCTTCTCTTTCATGAGCAATTCCGGTAAATTATTAATGGTGGCTAGATTTCCATATCGATATTCTTTTCCATCACTTCCTATTGCCCGAATATAAACTGCAAACTGCTCTCTGAGTTTAAGGCTTTGCTTTTCTTCAATTCTATGAGAGTAATAAAAAATAAATGGATCATCTGGAGAACTCAGTAACTTACTGTCGGGGTAATTTGGGAATGAATATATTTTTATTGTTTCAAACTTAGATGTATCCTGAAAGAGGTTGTAATTTTTAAAACACAAACCAAAATTCAAAGACAAAGTAGTCTCCGGCTTATCCAATGTCGCGGTTGCATTCATTTTTACGGATTCAACCAAAAATACCAATAGAAGAATGTAAACTCTCATTTTTCTATTATTTTATTCGAGTGAAATAGTATAAATATATTAACTCACTGATATTATCAGAATCCGGCAAACATTCTGGTGCTGGCTTTTTAAAACTGTAGAGCAATTTATCCTCTAGCTCTGGCAATTCTGGGTCAATTAGTTCGATGGTATTTTGTAAATTGCCATAATTTAATTCCAATTTATAAACACCCTCTTTGAAAATCAGGGACCAAAAACCATTTTGGGGAATAAAGTGAATTGATGTTCCCGGTGCGAGGAGATAGGTGTCTTCATTGATACTTAGGGTAGATGGATTGTTGCCCAACATCAGATCAGTTACATCCTCTCTTAGATCATATAGACTTGCAGGAACGTTCATTTCTACTTTCTCCAATTGCCAGTCACCTTTAAGAGAAGTCGATATTTGTATAATTTTGTTTTCGTCTGTTGATGTTTTGGAACAAGAAAACATTAAAAAGACCAAACACAAACCCAATAATCTGGCACTGAACCCGATATTTTCATACCGCTCCAGGGTTTCTGTAACCGTTCTAACTATTCGACCAAATACAATGCGAACTAAATACATACTCCAAATTATCTAAAACTAGAAATGATAAAAAATCATTTCTTATTCCAAAACTACAATTTAATTTCGTAAATGTTTAAATATTTTAGAAAAAGATTTGGAATGTATTCGATATGAAGAATATCTAAGATAATTTTAGGTGTTGAGATTGATGTAATGTTTAACTTGAATTTTACCAAATTCATTTTTTTGCACTGTACAAGCCATATGCGAGGGGTCATGCTCCAAAATTATTACACTTTCTTGATTTACAGCTAATTCAAGCAATCTAAGTTTTTCATTTAGCGCCTCTAATGGTCTAATGTCATACGCCATGATGTATGGAAGTGGAATATGGTAACTGGAAGGTATCAAATCGGCAGGATATAGGTAATTAATACCATCGTATTGAAATTCAAGTGCCATCATGGCTTCCGTGTGTCCATTGCATAAATGGATTAAAATTTCGCCTGGCCACATATTTTTATGATCTTCTTGGTCAAAGAAGTACAATTGTCCCGCCTCTTTTAGTGGTACGAAATTTTCTTTTAGAAAAGATGCTTTTTCTCTTTCATTAGGTGTTAGTGCCCAAGTGTAGTGTGTGGAATGTGACCAATACTTAGCATTGGGGAAAGTAGGATACAGCGTACCATTATCGCTTCTAGAAACAGCCCCGCCACAATGATCAAAATGCAAATGGGTCAAAATCACATCTGTTATCTGGTCAGGATGTAAGCCTTCATTATGTAAAGAGGTGAGTAAATCACCATCACCATGTGGATAAAAATGTGCCCTAAATTTAGCATCCTGTTTATTGCCCATTCCCGTTTCAACAAGAATATTTCTACTTTCAGTTTGTATTAGAAGGCATCTTAAAGCCCAGGAACACATGTTGTTCTCATCGGGTGGATTGAGTTTTTGCCACATGGTTTTGGGAACCACTCCAAACATAGCTCCGCCATCCAGCTTGAACATGCCCGAATCTATTGGACGAATCCTTCTTATCATTTTAAATTATCTACTTCTTCTTTAAGGAGCAACATTTTTAATGCTGCCGAGGCACAATCACTTCCTTTATTACCATGTTTTCCACCTGCCCTGGATTTGGCTTGTTTCTTATTATTTGTGGTAATCACTCCATTTAGTAGCGGTTTTCCAAACTTAAGGTTTAAATCCTGAAACGCTTTTGCGATGGAGTGATTAATAATTTCGTCGTGCTGGGTTTCTCCTTTTATAACACAACCTAGACAAATAACAGCCTTCGTAGAGTCCTTTTGTAAATACCAGGATGAGGCAAGGGGAAGCTCAAAACTTCCTGGTACTCTTCGTACCACAACTGTTTTTAGATTTATTCCATTTTCCTTGAGGGTATTTAGGCAACCCACCAATAGAGATTGAATAATCTCCTCGTGCCATTCCGCAGCCAGAATTACAATTCCGGGAATATTCGCCTCCCTAAGGTTTTTTGAAGTAGGAGACTTACCTGCCATTTTGTTTTATTGGAGTTTGATGATATATCTTTCAATATTGCTGCCATCAGGCGATCCGGCATATTTTTCTTTGATTTCATTAAAAGCCTTTAATGCACCTTCTTTATCGCCTTGCTGCTCCTTTAATACCCCTAATTTTTTAAGATATACGGGTGTTAAAAATTCATTTTTACGTATAGTGGCTGCTTTTTCATAATTGGATATTGCAGCAGAGAAGTCGTTCAAATTTGCATTGGCATCACCTAATGAGCCCCACTTTAAAATTGACATGACCTCACCGTCGCCATCAAAATCTTCAAAATATGCCTTAGCCTCCTGAAAATTCCCCAAATTCAAATAACACATTCCAGCATAATATTTAGCAAGATTCCCTGCCGGAGTACCGCCAAAATTTTCAGCAATTTCTTTAAAACCTGAAAATCCACCGCCAGGATTATTCAGAGCAAGGTCAAACGAATCTTTTTCAAATAACATTTCAGCTTGATACATTTGCTCCAAAGCATCTTTATTCTGGGGTTCAATATAAAGATATTTATAAGCAAGATATCCACCAATTACCAAAGCCAGACCACCAATTCCGGCAATAAGTAAGTTCTTATATTTTTCAAGAAAGTGCTCTGCTTGATGCTTTACTTCAGAAATATCCAAAATTGTCTCATCCGCTTTTGAGCTGGTCGAAGAAACAATATGTTTAGGTTGTGTCTGTGATCTGTATCCTTTTGCCATGGCTATTTTTTACAAAAACTTTGCAAAAATAATACGGCTTGACAATATAACTCAGTAAATCGGCATAAATTTAAAAAACTATCCTCATTCAATCTCTAAGAAAAGGGTAGTCCGTTTGTACATAATTGTCGTCATAGAGGGCTTCTGGGGCAGGAAAAGGAGATTCATCTGCGAACTTTATAGCTTCATCAATTTCTAACTGAATGCTTTCCTGTATTTTGTCAAGCTCAACTTGTGAAGCTATCTTCTCCTCAAGTATCCTGCGTTCAGTAAGGATTATAGGATCAAGTGTTTTGTAATGCTCAACCTCTTCTTTGGATCGATAATTTCCCGGGTCTGAAACTGAATGCCCCCTGTATCTGTAGGTTTTAATTTCAAGAAAATATGGGCCATTTCCATTTCTGCAATGGTTTGCAGCTTTAATTAATGCTTCGTGAACTGAAACCGGATCCATACCATTAACCTGTTCAGAAGGCATGTCAAAAGCAGAACCAATTTTATACAATTCGTTTACGTTACTGGTCCTTTCGACACTCGTTCCCATTGCGTAGCCATTATTTTCTACTATGTATATTACGGGTAATTTCCAGGTCATGGCCATGTTAAAAGCTTCATAAAGAGCGCCTTGTCTGGCTGCACCATCACCAAACATGGTAACACATAACAAGCCAGAATCCCTATATTTTTCTGCAAAAGCAATACCAGTTCCAATTGGAATTTGTGCGCCAACAATGCCATTTCCTCCAAAAAATCGATGTTCCCGTGAAAAAAAATGCATTGACCCGCCCTTGCCTTTCACACATCCTCCAGCTTTACCAAACAATTCTGCCATACAAGAACTACTGGATAACCCCCGGCTTAAAGCCAGACCATGCTGACGATAGCCCGTTACTAAAGCATCCTCCTTTTTTATACCAGTTACCAGTCCGGCTGCAATCGCTTCCTGGCCTATGTAAACATGACAAAAACCTCTGATCTTTTGTTGGGAGTACATCATTAATGTTCGTTCTTCAAACTTTCTAACCCGCACCATTGTCTCATACCACAGGAGCCAGGTTTTCTTATCGTAAGTAGTTTTCTTAGCTCCTACTGGTTTTAGAGTTTTGGTGTTTTTCGTCAATGTATCGGCCATGGATCCAATTTTGGTGTAAAAATACTGCTTTCAGTTTAACTTCGCAATCCTTTTTAGCAGCTGCATGATATTAACTCAACTCAATTTAACTCATTTCAAAAACTTTGAAAAACTAAATTACCCATGGCAAAGTGGGATTAATTTTATCATTGGGCCAAATGGAGTAGGAAAAACTAATATTTTGGATGCCATATACACTTCTTGCATTACCAAGAGTTTCTTCCAAACCAATGATCATCAGTTAATTCTTCATGGTAAAGATTTCTTTCGTTTGGAAGCTAATTGGCAGGATAACGATGAAATCCATGAGGTGGTAGTTAAAATGGCCACTGATAAAATTAAGGAAATAGAATGGGATCAAAAAAAATATCTTAAAGCTTCCGATCATGTTGGAAAGATACCCGTAGTAATGGTTGTCCCGGATGACATATTTACTTTTATTCATGAATCCGAAGATCGTAGAAAATTTATTAATCAGACTTTGATACAAGTGGACCACCAATACTTGGTGCATTTACTTCAGTACAATCGTCTTTTGAAACAAAGAAATGCTGTTTTAAAGCAAGCCAAAAAAACGCAACATATTGATTATAATCTTTTGGATAGCTATCATTTCGGAATGAATTTGTCGGCAAAATATATATATTCAAAACGGCATGATTTCATTGAACAACTGAACCCTCTATTGAATGAATTCTCTTTAAAAATAAGTAAGGGATTACAAAACTCTTCCATTAAGTATACTTCCGATGCAGCAGAAGATTTGCTTGAAAAATGGCAAAATGAATACCAGAAAGATATGTTGATGGGACGCACCAATTCAGGAATTCATCGCGATCAGCTAATTCCTTATTTTAATGAAAAAAGATTAAAGGAATTTGGGTCTCAGGGACAGATAAAAACATTGTTACTCGCACTCAGACTGGCTCAATATCGCTTTCTTTATAAATATTCTGGTGTTAAACCTGTGATGTTGCTGGATGATCTTTTTGCGAAATTAGATGCCACTAGAATTGCATCACTTCTTGATGTATTAATTGAAGAAAAAATAGATCAGTGCTTTATTACAGATAACCATTCTGATCGGGCAAAAAAATTAGCTGCGAAAATTAATTCAAAATCAAACATTGTATATCTAATCGATGGTAATTTAGCGCCTTATGAAACGGACGAATGATCAAAAATTGGCAGATGTATTGGGTGATTTTGCCAATCAGGAAAAGTTTAGAAACAAATTAATTCAAAAACGTATTGAAAATGTATGGTTTGAAGTTTTTGGGAGTTTGTCCAATGGATATACAGAAAAACTTATTTATAGAAATAAAATCTTAAGTATATATGTGAATTCATCTAGTTTGAGAGCAGATTTATCCATGAATAAGAAACAAATTCTAGACAAGTTAAATGAACAGTTGAAAGAAAACCTGATTGAAGAGCTGAATTTTCGTTAGGAGCTCAATTCTTTGGATTACACAGTTTTAATAATTTCTAAGATTTTATCATTTAATAGATCAATAGATTCTGGGATTTTCCATTTTGATTTATCTCTGGGTTCTACATAATTCGATATACTTCTTATTGAGATAAATGGGATGTCTCTCATTTTGCATCCATAAAATACTGCGGCACCTTCCATGCTTTCCACATCAGCATTGACCCTCATTTTTAATTTGGCAATATTTTCCTCCATACCGCTGACCGTATTTACAGTTAATCCCTTCACTTTTGGAATGTTCAAACGGATAGGGGAGTCTTTAATTTTGATGCATCCGTCCTCAAAAGGAAATTGTTTGGATTCCAATAAGCCTAATTGAAATAAATCTAAAAAGCTCCCATCCTTTTCTTCAGCGCCCAGATCAGCCCAATATTCAGAAACTACTTCCACAAGAGAACATAATTCAATTTCTTTATTCAAGGAACCGGATAGTCCTGCATGTATTACAAATTGAATATTTTTTAGTTCAGCCCGACCCAAAGCGAAAGACATCATTGGACTTCCTACACCACCCACAAGCGGAAAAATAAAATTTGAGCGGTATGAAAATTGAGACAAAGATTCAATTTCATTATTCTTCTCCAAAAATTGAATTGTTGGTAGAATCTCAAAAACTGTTGCGGATAATAAGAGAATATTCAAAGTGATTATTAAATTAGGGAACAAATAATCCACCAGTTTGACTCCCGACCATTTCAAAGATTGCACCCATGTCTTCCTTCCGGTTAATGAAGTCGAGTTTATCGGCATCTACAACCAATAAAGGACTTTGGGTGTATTGTTCAATCCACTGGTCATATCTGTAATTAAGTTTCTTCAAATAATCCAGACTCATGTTGCCTTCATACTCTCGGCCACGAGACTGAATGTGGTTAACTAACGTCGGAATCGAAGCCTTAATATAGATCATTAGATCCGGTGGCTTAATCGTGCTCATCATGATTTTGAAAAGAGTGAAATAATTTTCATAATCACGTGCATTCATCAGTCCCATTTCATGTAGATTAGGGGCAAATATGTAAGCATCCTCATAAATAGTCCGATCCTGTATTACCGATCTGTTTCCTGAATGAATTTGTATAAGTTGTTGAAAACGAGAATTTAAAAAATAAATCTGAAGATTAAAAGACCAACGCTCCATGTCATAATAGAAATCATTCAAATAGGGATTGGTGTTTGCATCTTCATAATGAACTTCCCAGTCAAATTGCTTACCAAGAGCTTCACTGAGACTGGTTTTACCTGCTCCTATGTTACCGGCAATACCAATATGCTTAATAATCGGAGTTTTGTTTTCTGTCATTGGATATTCAAGATTCTGACGATCAAATCAAGTCAAATATCCAAATAATCTACATATTATTAATGATTCCATTAATTTTACTTTCGAATATTAGAGCAAAGGAAATGGAACAGATCATTGAGTTGAAGAATATTGCCAAAAGGTATATTATGGGGTCTGAGATTATAGATGCACTCAAGGACATTAACCTTAGGGTAAATAAAAATGAGTATCTGGCTCTTATGGGCCCTTCAGGCAGTGGAAAATCTACGCTTATGAACCTCATTGGGTGTCTGGATAGTCCTACTTCCGGGGAATATATTCTGCATGGGGTCGATGTAAGTAAAATGAGTGATGGAGAATTGGCAGAAGTGCGTAATAAGGAAATTGGATTTGTATTTCAAACCTTCAATCTATTACCCAGAATGAGTGCATTGGACAATGTTGCGCTACCTCTCATTTATGCAGGTTTGGGAAAGGATGAAAGACACGCCAGGGCTAAACAAGTCCTTAAAGATGTTGGTCTTACAGACAGGATGTCACATAAACCTAATGAACTTTCAGGTGGACAACGACAGCGGGTGGCCATTGCAAGGGCTTTAGTTAATAATCCTGCTATAATTTTAGCCGATGAGCCTACAGGTAATTTGGATTCCAAGACCTCCGTGGAAATCATGAATATTCTTGAAGAAATTCATTTGAATGGGAATACCATAATTCTTGTTACCCATGAGCCGGATATAGCCCAATTTGCTAAAAGGGTAGTGCGACTAAGAGATGGAATGATTGAAAGCGATACATTGAGATAAATTAGAGTTTAAAAAAATACCTGATGAAGATATATACAAAAACAGGTGATAAGGGACAGACTTCATTATTTGGGGGTAGTCGAGTCTCCAAAGATGATTCACGTGTAGAAGCTTATGGTACAATTGATGAGCTTAACTCAAATATTGGTCGTTTAATTTGTTACGTTAAAGAGGTTAAAATTTTAGACTTTTTGCAAAAGGTTCAAAGTGACCTTTTCGTTTTAGGTGCTTTAGTTGCTGCAGACCCAGGTAAAGCCAATTTAAAACTTCCACAACTTAAAACGGATGTAATACAGGAAATCGAATTAGAAATTGATAGAATGGACTCTTATCTCGAACCGCTCAAATTTTTTGTTTTGCCTGGTGGGTCTCTGGCTATTGCTGAGGGGCACGTATGTCGTGCCGTCTGTAGAAGGGCAGAACGCAGATTGGTAACCCTGAGTCAATTAGGCGAAATTCAACCCGATTTGATTATTTACTTGAATCGGTTGTCGGATTATTTTTTTACTTTATCAAGGTATGTAGCGCATTTAGAAGGAATCCTTGAAAAACCTTGGATTCCTGAAAAATAAATAATTTTGGTTTATTGTGTATGGTATGGGCAATGTCGGCATCCTGAGCGACAACAATAACCTCGCTTAAGATGGTAACTTGCAGTAAAAACTATAAAACCATTTTCCAAATAAAAGTCCTTGTCAGATTCTCCGGACTCAGGATCTGAATCAGACAATAAGCCTGGAGGATTTGGGTTGTCCGTATTCATATATCCAGTAAAAACCAAAAAATAAACAAGAATAAAACAAAGTGCCAGCCATCTCATTCATCAGAAATGGAATAGCAGCAATAAAACAAGCAATGAGACCTGCAGTGTCAGGAGAATACAAAATAAACCCAAGCCAAACTGCATAGTTTGAAAATACGAAGAAAATCAATGAGCTGACAACACTTAATCCAATAATTTTTATTGGGGTATAGCCATTAGAAGTAAATAATTTATTAACAAAAAAAATAATCAGGAAAGTGGTAAATATCCATTCAAATCCTGAACTCAACCATCTAATCGATGTGGACGGATAAATGACATTATTGATGATAATATCAGCCAAAATGTAACCAAGTAATAATAAAAAGGCTGCGGCATTTTTTCGAATAATTACCGCACCAAACAATAAACCAGCCAGAGAAGAGGTGAAATTAGGAGCATGAGGGACTATTCTCGACACAATTAAGCAAATCGTAACTCCAAATAACAGAATCCATTCCTTTTTCGACATGATTAAGATTTATGAGCAAAATTAATGCGATTATGTATTATTAAGACATTCATGCCAAATTAATACTTTTACACCTTCAAAGATAAAGACAAAGAATAATATGTTTTTAGAAAATGCACGCAAAGGAAATAATGCTGGTTGGATTTATTTCCTGACCATTATGCTGTGTTTTCTGGCAGCTACATTAAGTGCTTTTTTGATCGCTGAGTATACTTATATTGATCCTTTAGAAAAAAACAAAACACTGGCCAGTCTTCTGCTGCCATTTTGTTTTATTCTGGCTGAATTGCTCTTTTGTGTTAGTTATTTGCATCGGCGGCCCCCATTAAGTTTATTCACTTCTTTTCAAAAAATAAGATTTTACAGAATATTATTTGGTTTTTTTGTTTGGCTGGGGTTACTTGTTGCAGTTGAAATGGCAAGTGCACTAATTTTAAAGGTAGAATACCAGTTCAATTTCAGCATTTCTGCATTTCTTATATTGTTCGGGATAAGTTTTAGCTTGTTGTTGGTTCAGTCTCTAACTGAAGAGTTGTTTTTTAGAGGATATTTGATGCAAGGTCTATACCTTTTGTTTTCTAATCGCTATTTGCCCGTATTAATCAGTGCCGTTTTATTTGCACTTATGCATGGGCCAAATCCTGAAAATGAACAATTTGGTTATGCCTTAATGTTTGGGTATTATTTTGTAACTGCTCTTTTTCTAGGTTTTATTACAGTTTTAGATCAGGGATTGGAACAGGCGATAGGCATTCATGCAGCAACAAATGTCTTTGGAGCTCTTTTGGTAGGTTATGAAGGTTCTGTTTTGCAAACAGATAGTCTTTGGTTGACTAAAGATCCGGATGGAAAAGTCATGGCACTTCTATCCATATTGGTCATAGTGCTTTATTTATTCATTTCCAGGTACTTTCTAAAATATTTACCATTAAAGTATGTATTTTCCAAAATTGAAAAAAATGTCGAAGTTTAGATTGTTATCGATTTTTCCCTTCTTAATGTTGGTGAGCATGAATTATGGTCAAGCCGACCGATGGCAGTTGGGGGTGAACTATTTAATGAATGTAAGGCTTAATGATAAAATTCATTTGATTTCAGGAAATCAGGCGCTGACTATTTACAATTCAAGTCCCGATACATTAAACAAAATATTCTATCATCTTTATCTTAATGCATTTCAACCGGGCAGTGATATGGATGTTCGTTCACGCACGATTGTGGACCCTGACAAACGAATCGGAAGTAGAATTGCCTCGCTCAATCCTGAAGAGGTGGGGTTTCAAAAGATAAATAAGATCACACAGGACGGGAAAGCTCTTAATTACCATATCGAAGGAACCATCATGGAAGTAAAGTTGATGGAATCAATTTTACCTTTAGATTCCGCAAAAATCGAAATTGAATTTGAAGCTCAAGTGCCTGTCCAAATAAGGAGGACAGGGCGTAACAACAAAGAGGGCGTTGATTATTCGATGGCGCAATGGTATCCCAAATTATGTAATTATGACCAACATGGTTGGCACACCCCACCATACATTGCCAGAGAATTTTATGGGCCTTGGGGTGATTTTAGGGTGAATATAGAGTTGGATAAAAAATTTTGTGTCGCTTCAACAGGTTATCTTTTAAATTCAATGGATTGTAATTGGCCAAATGATTCTTTGGTTCAGAATGGAAAGACTCGAATTTGGCAATTTTTTGCACCTAAGGTGCACGATTTTGTTTGGGCTGCAGATCCGGACTATATCCACGATATTCATGTCCGCAAGGATGGTAAAAAATTACATTTTTATTATCTAAAAAACAATCCTTATGCACAATCCTGGAAAGAATTACCGCCAATCATGGATGTGGCACTTGATTATGCGCAAAAACATTTTGGAGAATATCCTTACCAGTCTTATTCGTTTATTCAAGGGGGGGATGGGGGTATGGAATACCCTCTGGCAACCCTGATTACTGGAAATCGACCATTACATAGTTTAGTAGGTGTATGCCTCCATGAATGGATGCATAGTTGGTATCAAATGCTTCTTGCTTCAAACGAAAGCCTTTATCCATGGATGGATGAGGGATTTACCTCTTATGCTGAGTATCTTACTTCAAATTATATTAAGTCTAAAGGATTGTTACCTGGTTTTAATCCTGAAGGGCATGCCTTTCAAGAAACGCTTAAATCATATATTGATTTTGTGAAATCTGGAAGAGAAGAGGCTTTGTCCACACATGCAGATCATTATTCTACAAATGTTGCCTATGGTATGGCCTCTTATGCAAAAGGTGCACTGTGTTTATTGCAGTTACGATACATAATGGGCGAACAAGCTTTCGATAATTCTTTGCTTTCCTACTATTATCAGTGGAGGTTTAAGCATCCAGATGCGGATGATTTTTTTCGTGTAATGGAGAAAGCATCGGGCCTGGAATTGGATTGGTTTAAAGAATATTGGATTTTCACTACAAAGACCATAGATTACGCTATTGAAAGGCTTGAAAGTGAGGGTAAAAATTCAAAAATTGTATTGGCCCGAAAAAGTCTTTTACCTATGCCAATCGATCTAGAAATTAAGCTCAAAAACGGGAAAAGTATATTTTATACCATTCCATTGGATTTGATGAGAGGACATAAAGAGATTTTTGACAGTAATTGGAAAGTTGGAAGGCCTTGGCATTGGGTAAATCCGTTTTATGAATTAATTTTAGATGTACCAAAAGACAAAATTCAAACGGTTGTTTTGGATCCCTTTCATCAATTGGCAGACATTAACCCTGAAAATCAAATTTATTCAACTGAGTCTGAATAAATTCTCTTTTGCCTGAAAAATAAAGCGGGAAATATTCAAAAAAAATTTATTTAAAATTTTAGACAATAAAAGTAAGTAAAGCTATAAAAAGGTGCGATCTTGCAGCACCATTTTTATTAAATCAAGCAAACAAAACGGCTAATCATGTTGATTTTCAGTATTGTATCAACCGTATTGCTTACCTGTACGGTTTTGTCATTGTGGCAAGGCAAAAGTTCCTTTAGAAAGGGATAAGCCACTAGTAACCAAAACTCAACTCACTTTTTTTAAACCCAAATGGCTTTGTTTGGGTTTAAATATCAGTTTTTGCCGAAATGACAGATGTAAAAGATGCTTTTTTACCTACCGAAAGTGGAGCTTTTAGGGTTTATAGCTATGCTTTTGATGACCCTAATAACCCTCATATAGCACTAGTC
>Ga0075163_10000534_pt1 | contig 48647 bp, 31 predicted proteins | sample JI1023141ADNA_FD_71478 | JGI IMG/M metagenome (GOLD analysis project Ga0075163, IMG submission 71478) | Wastewater effluent complex algal communities from Wisconsin, to seasonally profile nutrient transformation and Carbon sequestration -... | ecosystem: Engineered > WWTP > Effluent > Algae...
CTACATTTTATCCACTTTATTTGGTCGATTTACCCTGCTGGATGAGGCAGATGATTGTCGAGACAACTATTGTTTAGACGATACATGTGGTATTTTACCGCATTCACCAAATGACCAACTTCCGACATCGAGTCATTTACCGCTATTGCTAAGCCAACTCCCATGTCCCAACTCGAACTATCCATTCTCTTTTTTCTGCAGCTGGCTGTCATTTTGATGACCTGCCGAATCGTGGGAGCTCTGGCCAAATACATCGGTCAACCTCAAGTCGTAGGGGAGATGATTGCCGGTGTGCTTCTTGGCCCATCGCTTCTTGGGCTCTTGGCCCCATCAATTTCTGCAAGTTTGTTTCCCCCTGAATCGAAACCACTACTCTTTGCAGTCAGTCAAGTTGGGCTTTCTTTGTATATGTTTTTGGTGGGGACTGAATTCAGAACGGAGCATTTTGCGACACGAGCCAAAACGGCTGTCTCTGTTTCCGTCGCTGGTATGTTGGCTCCCTTCTTGCTAGGTGGTGCCCTAGGTTTTTGGTTCTACTATGAAGGAAGTCTCTTTCCTGAGAAAGTGAAATGGTTCGAAGCGGTGCTCTTCCTGGGAGCTTCGTTATGCATCACCGCCTTCCCCATGTTGGCGCGAATTATTGTCGAAAACAAACTAGCCGGAACCTCCTTAGGTACTTTGGCGATTGCCGCCGGCGCGATCGACGATGTTGCGGCATGGTGCATGTTGGCCATTGTACTATCTAGCTTCGCTGCTGAATGGAGCACTGCGGCCTTAGCTATCGGTGGTGGAACGGCGTTTGCCTTTGTGGTGTTGGTCGCACTTCGCCCAATTCTTCGCTGGCTGACTCCAATCGCAGAGCGTGAAAAACAGTTGACGCCAGGGCAAATGGTGTTGGTGTTGAGCTTGCTGATGTTTGCGTCGTTCATTACCGATCGCATTGGCGTGTATGCTGTGTTTGGCGCCTTCTTGTTTGGCTGCGCGATGCCTCGCGGAGTTGTCACTGAGGATCTGAAAAATAAACTTGAGCCACTCACCGTCAGTTTATTGCTTCCCCTGTTCTTCACGTTTTCCGGGCTCAATACTCGTCTCGATCTGGTGACGACTCCCTATTTAATCTTCATCTCGCTCATTGTGTTGATGGCTGCAACTTTGGGGAAAGGTGGGGCATGTTGGGCAGCAGCGCGAATGGCAGGAGAAGATCAAAGAACCGCACTTGCTGTTGGCGCATTGATGAATGCTCGCGGTTTAATGGAGTTGATTCTGTTGAACATCGGTCGCGAACGAGGTGTCGTGGGGCCAGAGCTTTTTTCCATTATGGTAATCATGGCCATTGTCACGACATTGTTGGCAACCCCCGTTTTTCGCTGGGTCTATCCAGAGTGGAAGCAGGGTAACGTATCCAAGTAATAATATCTGTGGTTTCAATCGGCTGAAGAAACGTAGCTTCCGTCCCTTACTTCGTCCGACGGATAGACAATGACTTCATCCCCTACATCCAGGCCCGCTAAGATCTCAGCGCGTTCTCGATTCCGTTCGCCCAACTTGATTTCCACAAATTCAGCTTGTTGGTTTCGTACTCGAAAGACACCCCAAGTGTTACTTTGTCGAATCAATGCGCCGACTGGGATCTGCAGGCATTGATCTGTATGCCAGTAGATGATCTTTGTGTTGACTTGAAATCCGTCGCCCAACGCGCGGCGTTCTGAAGCAGGTTCAACAATGTCTATCAAAACATTGACGCGTTGTTCCTCGACGCCAAGTGAAGAAACCTTGGTATACGCCGCAGGTTCGACGCGTCGCACAATACCATGTAGGGCTTCCTCTTTTCCCCATTGGTCGATAATGACCTCGTTGCCGGCAGAAATTTTTACCGCATCGGTCGATAAAACATCCACTTCAATTTCTATCAATGAAGGATCACCGATTTCCAGCAGTGGCGTGCCGGGGTGAACCACTCCCCTGCTCTCTTGGAAGACTCTTAATACTTCTCCGTCGATGGGAGAATTGATTGTAAAAGTCAGAGCGGCAGCAGAAGTCGGCTCTGATGTATGATGTAACAGGGCAGCGTTGGATTGCTCAAATTCGAATTCTGCGATCCGTCCCGCTAATTCAGCAACAGCGAGTGCCGCTCGTTGAACTCGGAATTCCGTTTCGGCAATATCAATTTCTTGCTGAGAAACGCTTGACTTCGCTTTGAGTGCCAGAACTCGTTCGCGATTCTTTTCAGCCAAAGAAAGAGCTTCTTCTATTTTGCGTCGATCGGCTTGCGAGCGTTGAATGGCCAGTTCGGCAGCTTTGCGGCTCGCTTCAGCTTGGGCTTTTTGCCGTTCGTCCAATAAATCAGGAGAAGTTGGTTGCAGGAGGGCGACCTGCGTTGTTCCGCCGTAGACTCGGTCTCCAGGGTCCAAGTCGATCCTCAAAAGTGTACCCAGCAATGGTGATGAGATCGTATAGCGGTCCTTGATTCGCGTTTTTCCATCTTCTTCGATGGCGACACGTAAAGGACCGCTCTGTACCTTCGCCGTTTGCACCTGAATGGTTTGCCGCGATACGTTCCAGATCAATATACCCAGCGCTATCAACGCGCAGCAGACTATTCCATTCCGCAGAGTGAAGAGTTTCATCACTTAATCCCTCGCCTTCAACACGTCGACAAAATTCATCTTTCCGATGAATCGATAGATCAAAAAGGACGCAGCCGTCATGGCAGACATTACAACCGATGCCGCAAAAATATAGGTAGAAGCAGAGACCACGAATGGCATGCGAAACAATTCGCGATCAAAAGCGTTTACGGTCATGTACGAAAGTCCATATCCAATGGTCCATCCGATAGGTATAGCGCACAGAGTCAGTATGGCCAACTCTAAAACGACAATGCTGGTGACTTCTTGGTGTGTGAATCCCAAAATACGAAGAGTTGCTAGTTCACGACTTCTTTCCGCTATCGAAATTCGAGCAGTGCTGTAGATAACTCCAACCGCGATGATAATAGAAAAGAAAAGATTGATCGATCGCATGCGACGAACATTCTCTGCGATGGTCTTGAGAAAACTCTGTTTGAGATCAGAGGTTTCTACGACGTGACTTACGTGCGGGCGTCGCTCCAACTCGCGAATCACGTTTTTACGTAATCTTCTGTCGATACGGAGAAAGGCGGCTGTAGCTAATGGAGATTCTTGCATCAACGTCGCTAAAGAATTCCTGTTGATGTAAATCGTCTCGCCTGCAGCATCATCGATGAGCTTGGAAACCTGGACGTCAAGCGTCATGCGTTTTCCTTCCAGGACTTCCACCGTGAGCTTATTTCCCAGCTGCAATTCGAGAACCTCCGCCAATTTTCTTGAAATAAGTAAACCTTCGGCTGGAAGTGTTACTTGTTGCTGTTGAAGATCAACAAGCGGACTGAGGTCATGATTGGAGTCGACCGCGATGATCGAAAGTAAGCGATCGCGGTGGAGTGAACGTGCTCGAATCGGGACGGCTCGAATCAAGTTTACTTCCATGATCCCTTCGATGGAATAAAGCTCATGCAAGGTGTCTGAGTCTTGGGGTTCCAAGAAAGTGACTTGCAGATCGTACTTTCGCGATTGAGAAAACATGGTTTCAAAGAGACTGTATATGGCGTCTTGCATAAAGCTGCCCAGAATGAGTACCGAGACAGCCAAAGATATTCCCATCAGAGACATCAGAGATCGCTTGGGATTTCGCCAGGTGTGCCGCATAACCATCTTGGGAATGGTGGCCAATTTAAGCGATTGCCACAAGTTATCTAGTGTCGTGATTCCGTAACGCGGTGGTGGCTCAGGACGCATGGCTTCCGCAGGCTGTAATAGCAAAATCCCCCGAATTCCATTAGCCACTGCCAAAGACGCCGCACCAACACTCAAGACAATTGCCAACAGTAGGATGGACCAGGGAACGTGAAAAGAGAAGCTGGGGAAATGAAAGAACCGCGAGTACAATTCGGTGAGCCCTAGTCCGAGGTAGAACCCAAGGCCTAATCCAACAACAGCTCCCGCAAATGCCACACTCCAAGCAAACTTGAGAAAGTAGCGGCTGATTTCCCAAGTGGTAAAGCCAAATGCCGTGAGAGCCGCAATTTGTTCTCTTTGAGAGGCGATCATGCGAGCCAAAACCATGTTGAGCAAAAAGGATGAGACACAGAGAAAAATCGTAGGGGCGACTCGACCCATGTTTCGCAGTTCATCCATTTCGCTCGATACAAATCGGTGTGAACGCTGGTCGTCTCTGGCAATGGCGCCTAAGCTCCCGTATGGCTTCAGGATGGAGTCAATTTTCTCGATGGCCGATGGAAGACTGGCATTCTTTGCCAACAGAAATGAAACATGATTAAAGGCTCCATCAAGTTTCGTTGAGCCTTCCATCGCCGATCGTCTCAACCATATCACTCCAAAAGAACGACTGTCAGGTAGCAGGCCTCCCGGGGCGATTTCATAGATGAACTCTGGGCTTAGAGCGATACCAACAACATGTAAAGAGTATTGTTGACCATAAATAGTGACTTGAATTTTATCGCCAAGATGGAGCCCTGAGGCCGAAGCAAAGGCCTCGCTCACAATGGTCTCAGACGAAGAGGATGTGTCTGGTAAGCGGCCTCTGCGTATGTGAACTTCATTCAATTGAGAGTTGCCTTCGTTGGGCAAGGAAAGTGCTAACCCTTGAACAGACTTCTCAGCGAATGGGGCTTCAATACGAATGGGGATGTCGATTCGAGTTTCATACTGTCCTAACTCTGGAATCGTTGCGAACTGTTGGGCAACTGACTCGGGGGCACGTTTCAAATCACAAAACACATCGGCAAAGCGGTAGCGGGCATAGTATTGGCTTCGGGTTGTTTCGAGCGAGGCAACGGTACTTGTTGACAAAACAAAGGTGCCAATACCGCAGGCGATGACAGCGACAATGGCCAGCAATTGCCACTTCATAGACACAAAATCGCGAATGAGTTTTCGATCTAGCATTCGCATGAGGTTACCACTTCAATTCAACCGGTGATTTTTTCGAAACGTTGCGTTCCTCCTTGATCAATGCACCATCGCGCATGGTAAGAACCCGGTCCGCCATCTCGGCTATCGTCGCGTTGTGCGTGATTACCACCGTCAAAGTCTTTTGCTCTTCATTGACTTTCTTCAAGGTTTCCAGGACGGTGATTCCAGTTTGAACATCCAGGGCACCGGTGGGCTCGTCACATAATAGAACGTCGGGGCGTTTGGCGATTGCGCGGGCGATTGCAACCCGCTGTTGTTCACCGCCAGAAAGTTGTGAAGGAAAATGGTGTTGGCGGTGGGATAGACCTACCAGTGCAAGCGCTTCTTCGGCGGCAAACGGCTTGTCTGCGATTTCGGTAATGAGCGAAACATTTTCTAAGGCGGTAAGGCTGGGTATCAAATTGTAGAACTGAAAAACGAAGCCAACGTGTTTGCGTCGGAAGGAGTTCAATTCCGAAGGGCTGGCCAAACTGAGGTCGTGGTCGAAGTATTTCACCGTACCAGTGCTCGGCGTGTCCAAGCCGCCCAAAATATTGAGCAATGTTGACTTGCCGCTTCCCGAGGGACCAAGAATAACTACGAATTCGCCTGCGAACAGTTCTAATTCAATTCCACGCAATGCATAGACGATCACCTCTCCCACTCGATAGACCTTGGTGAGTTGCTGTGCACGAAAGACGGATGGTGAAATCTTTTCGGACAAGGTAAAGCGACGCTTCGCAAAGGGTGGGATAGCAGGCAAAGAGGAATAAGAATCAGCTTCCATTTTATTCTAAGAAAGGTGGTCTCGCAGGTATTTTCGCTTCAAAGCGGGCTGTGATTTCGAAGTACTGGTTCATTTCCACACTCTCGCAAGTTGGGAAAAAAGGCCGTCTATCTGTACACTCATCTAGGAAGTGGCGGTCTACTTTGACATAATCTGCTTCTTGTTTCTCTCCTTCCTCCCACCATTCCAGTTGCCCTAGGGTTTTTCAGTGGTTGATTTAAGTGGTCATTCTGCCGAGGATCGGCAATTCTCTTCCAAGCAGGAATCGCAACGCAACGCCAGATATGGCGGGATCTTGTTTCTGATCTATTTGGCGGTCTATGCGATCTTTGTCATTCTGAATACGTTTATGCCAGAGGTGATGGATCGAGTTCCGTTTGCGGGACTGAATTTCGCCATTCTGTACGGCGTCGGCTTGATCGTTTTTGCGTTGGTACTGGCCCTGATTTACTCCTGGCTCTGTTGGGTATCAATGCCGCAAGCGATCGATGACGATTGTAGCTCGAGTAAGGGAAAGGAGTCCTAGGTCATGGGAGGAACATCGATTCTGGCGATCTCCGTATTCGCTTTTTTTGTGGCCGTTACACTTGGTCTCAGTTTCTATCTTGGATCACGCACTCGAAGTGCGCATAGCTACTTTGCTGCAGGTGGACAAATCCATTGGTTTGTGAATGGTGTCGCGTTTGCTGGGGATTATCTTTCCGCAGCTTCCTTCCTAGGCATTTGCGGGATGATTGCCTTCTTCGGCTACGATGGTTTTCTCTACTCCATCGGTTATTTGGCAGGTTGGGTCGTGGCCTTGTTTGTGGTGGCTGAACCGATGCGTCGCTTGGGCAAATACACATTTGCCGATGCACTAGATGCCAAGTTTCATTCACGCGGGATTAAACTAGCTGCCGCGATCAGTACGTTGGTTGTCAGCATCTTCTATCTGATTCCACAGATGGTTGGAGCAGGCGCCTTGATTCAGCCGCTACTCAACTTACCCCACTGGGTCGGTGTCGTTGCAGTGGGTGCGGTTGTGGTAGTGATCGTGATGACGGCAGGTATGGCGAGCACCACCTATGTACAATTCCTGAAAGGTGGGTTGCTTGTCTTTTTTAGTTTTATCCTCTCGATTTTGATCTTGAATCGCGGCTTCAAAACCGTGGATCCTGAAACTGTATCTCAACCTCAGACCGTCGCCAAAATGTCGGACGGTAAAACGTTGATCAATGGGGTTGTCAAAGATGGTACACCGCAGGGTGGCAAGCTTAGACCCGCTGGCGAAGTCTTAAAGCTTCCCAACGGCGAAAAAGAAACCGGTCCCTTAGGACCCATCGAGTTCTTCCAAGTTTTTCGTGAAAGCGAAATTGTTCTCTGGAAAACCACGAATTCAACTGAAAAAGATGGTACGAAGGTGACCACCTATACGCCGACACCAACGGTTGGTGCGGATATTTTGCGGCCTGGACAAGCCCCGATCTTCCAGGGTATTCGCGGACCGAATCTAGCACCCAAGATCGATTTTCTATCTTTGATGTTGGCATTATTCTGCGGTACCGCATCCTTGCCACACATTTTGATCCGCTATTACACCGTGAAAGATGAAGCAGCGGCCCGCAAGAGTACCGTGGTCGGAATCGCCACGATAGGTTTCTTCTATGTTTTGACTCTCTACATTGGAATCGGCGCGATGACTAGTGGCGCATTGGATCTCACCGATACCAATATGGCTGCGCCGTTGCTCGCGAAATCATTCGGTGAGTTATTGTTCGCCATTATTTCGGCGATCGCCTTCACAACGGTGTTGGGCACGGTCAGCGGTTTGATTGTCGCCGCTAGTGGCGCGGTTGTGCATGATGTTTGCTCCAGCTACTTGCAATGGAATATCAACGATCATGAAAAGGTGCGCTTAGGCAAGATCAGCGCGGTCGGTGTCGGCATCATCGCGATCGTTCTCGGAATCTTGTTCCAGAAAATGAATGTCAGTTTCTTGGTCGGGTGGGCCTTTAGTGTGGCCGCATCTGCGAATCTTCCCTCGCTGGTAATGCGGCTCTTTTGGAAAGGTACAACGCGGCAAGGTATCACCGCGTCGATCATTGTGGGGATGGTAAGCGCTTTGACCTGGATTTTGCTCAGCGGCGAATCCTATTCAAAAATCTACGGCCTCAAAGCAGAAGATGCCATTGTGCCGTTTAGCCAACCTGGAATTGTCACCATTCCATTGGGCTTCTTGGTTTTGATTTTGGTCTCTCTAGCGACTCCTCATGGTCGAGCGTCCGATTCAAACGAATAGAGGTTGTATATGTTCGTGAGCGGTTTGCGGTGGTGCTGTTGGTGTTATGCCGTCTGTTTCTTAGTAAGCTCATCGCATGCCAGTGAATCTATCCGAGGTGGATTTGGGAAGGTCGATATTACTCATTATGAGGCAGGACCTGTTTCCGATCCTCTACATGCTCGCGTCCTGGTACTCGAGGTGCTGCAGAAGCAATATGTCATTATCTCGCTCGATGTAGTGGCACTGGAACGCATCGGTCCATTACCGGCGAATTTCCTAGGAAATCTACGTGCTGAACTGCAAAAGCGTTTTCGGATTGAACCCGAAAATGTTCTCGTCAACACTACGCATTGTCATGGGATTTCAGCTCCGGATGTCCTGGAGAAAACGGTAACTGCGGTTGCGCTGGCCATCGAAGATATCGAGCCGGTACGCATTGGTGTTGGGGTGGGCAAAGAAGATAGGATCAGCCAAAACCGCCGCCTACTTTTGAAGAACGGGCGCGAAGCAGATTATCGCCACGCCTATAGTCTGCCTCCCGATGAAGAGGTTGAAGGAATCGGTCCAATCGACCCCGATGTTACGGTGTTAAAAGTCGTGGCTCGCAACGAGTCGATCAAAGGAGTTGTTTATCAGTTTGCTTGCCATCCCATACAGGGGACACCGTCCGGTGGAAATACAGCTGACATCACTGGGTATGCATCTAAAGTAATCGAAGATCAATTAGGGAATGGCACGGTCGCACTGTTTTTGCAAGGGTGCGGCGGTGATATCAATCCCATCGGTTACAAGGAATACGCTCAACCGAGAGAGGCAGAGAAACTGGGAAATCTTCTGGCGCTCACCGCGCTCAAGACGATCAAAGAAATCGAAATGGTCGAGAGCCCCAGCTTTTCTTGGAAACACAGAATGGTCGCTGTCCCGTTGGCGGACTTAGGGCCAACAATTGCCACTATCGAAGAAGCGCGAGAACAATTGGTAAATTCAATCCAAGGCACTACGCTAAACTTCAAAGAGTTTCAAAAACTATTGCAGGCTCAGAGTCTTTTTCCAGAGTACTCTTCTTCTGACAAAGGTACCTACCTCCATCAAACGGAACAACAGCGCGAATGGCTTAAGAAGCTTGACGAAGATAATCGCAACCACGTCCGGGCTTATCTCAATAACATCTACATGATGGAGTCGATCAGTCGCTTACAAACCAATCTCAAGCTTCTGCGCATGCATCAGCAAGAAATCGCTGAGATAGCAGCCAGAACACTCGACGTGGAGATGGTAGGATTGCGCTTGGGGCCCCTTCAGCTCGTTTCATTTCCAGGAGAACTAACCGTTCGTATTGGCTTGGAATTGAAACAAAGAGTTGCGGGTACGCTCATGGTGTGCGGTTATTCGAATGGCTATATCTATTATGCCCCTACGGCGACGCAACTCTCGAATCGCGGTTACGCGCAAGAAGATAGCGACTGCTTACTCGCGCCCCACTGGCAAGATGTCTTTGAACAGGCGGCTCTCGAACTTCTGAAGTAGCATTCTAATCGCGTTCAATCAAATACCATGCCATTCCCTCGGCGGGAACTTCGACATCGATCGATGCGGAAAAGTCGCGCTGTAATTCCACGTTCTGCTGCTTGCCATATTTGTCGGTGATGACGGCCTTGTCGGAGAGGCCGGTGTAGTAAAGAGAAACCTGGAGCGATCGTGTCTGGGGTGTCGTCAAAGGATTGAACACAACCAGCATGCCACATTGCGGCGAATGCGGATCAACATGCAACATCCAGTCGAGATCTCGCGCATCTGCACGTCGTCCATGAATCAAATCACCTTCCAAAATTCCCCGGTATTTTTTGTACCATGCCACTTTCGCTTTGACGAGTTCTCGTGTCTCCTCGCTGTCATACAGACGTGGCCCGCGATAGCAAGCTTGAACCCCAAGTGCCAAGTTGGAATCGAGCATCCTTTCATAATGGTCGATATGTTGCGATAGCGGTTCAATGGTCGCAGTAGCTCCGCCACCGTGGTATTGCGTGAGTGGCACAAACATCCAACCCATGGAAGGCAATTTTTCCCACGTTCCGTCGTAAATGTTTTGGCGGGTATGGATCACTTGCTGAGCTCTCGGCAGAGACCAATTGACTTCACGATAACCCATGCCGGTCTTATTAGATCCAGCTAGAAAATAGTGGTCAGGCACATTGAGATAGATTCCCTCGCCGCGACACCATTGGTAGAACGTTGAAATCTTATCCCATTGGCGCCAGCGGGAATCTTCCAGGTGCTTATGACCTGGATGTTTTTCGCTGGCGCAGACATCTCCTGGGTAAGAGCCATCATGTTCCAGTAGCGTAAAACCACTGGCTCGATAAAAGCGATCGAGTTGTTGGAAGTAAGATTCCCCCCAGACGCTTCCCAGACAGGGTGAGTTTCCAAATATTGGTTTCATATTGGGTGGCATCACCACATCATGTTCGTCGCTTATGCGGCGACTTGCAAGCAGAGAATAACTCCCGATTTCGATCCCTTTACTGCGTGCATAGTCGGAAAACTGCTTGGCTTTTGCAAGGTTCTCAGGGCGTCCATCTTCCACATTGAAGCCACTGCCAAAGCTCATGATGAGCATTTCAAAGCCAACATCTGCGCATTGATCAATAGCACGTTTGACCGCTTCTTCATCCGAAGCAATGAGATGCATCATCAACGGATTTTCTGTAACCCATGGGGCGATAGTGCGATATAGCCTTCTCACCGCCAGACCTTTCCGTTCGCGATCTGTGCTGTCGTGCGGAAGAACCCAAACGCGATAGCTGCTGAAAACTTGACCGGGTTCAATCGGAATTGCAGGGCCGAGATCTGGCCCTACTTCGAGCAAACATGGTGTTTGTTTCTCATAGTTGACTTGGGTGTGAAATTCAGGATCGGCCATCCAGCGGTAAGAATGTCGATTAGCACCTGTGGCCATCATACCACCAAAAGCCATGTCAGTTTCGACATGAATGTTCGGAGGTGTATTACCAGCCGATGAAAGAGTGTCTACTTCGGAGGCGTATTCGACCGCTGCCAAGATATCACTGGCGAATCGATCGAGCTGGATTTCTTTCGTGGTGCGATTATGGATTTGTAACCACTTGGAATAACAAGGTATCCCATCGTAAAGTTCATAGAAGATAGAGACATCGATCTTGTCCCATTGGTTCTGGGAAACTTCTTCAAGCTTTTCGTAATCGATAGGGCCATAGCAACTCACGGCCATAACTTTAGATCGATACCATTCAATGGAATTGTTTGTTGCTGCATCGGTACCTTTCCCCTCGCGATCTGTCTTGCCAACGCGGACCTGCTGGGGCAGTAGATTGCCGATTTGCATCGAAAATAGAGGGAAATACTCCAATGTTGTCGGGCTGGCCTGTGCCGCTTCCCAGATGAGTTTGGTTTGTTCGATTCGGGCGCGGAGATAATAGGTATGGCTTGTGTCTAAACCACCGTCTGCCGCTTTGAATGCGTCGACACTAGCTAGTTGAGTTTCACCGTTGTCACGCAACTCAAAATGTCCGTGGTCTCCCCGATCTCCAGGACGCAGGTTAACTTCAATGATCCGTTTATCAAACAAGATTGCCAGACCGGGGCCCCAACTACTGTCTCGATCTGTGCCGGGATCAAGTTGTACCTCTACCAAGCGAGTATCTGGATGAAGTGCTCGCGTTGCGAAGCAATAGGTGTTTGAGAGTGCGTACAGCTCACCCGGCTTGCCTTCGTTTTGAAAGCTGATTCGCTCATTGCGAGGTGACGTAGAGAGCGTCCATTCCGTTTGCATTTCGCTAAACGTATCCGTCCAAAGAAGTTCACGGCCAGCGGATGAAGATAACGCTTGAGACGATATAAGATTCGGCATTTTGAATTTCAGCTCAAGACGAATTCCTTTCGGGGGCCAATGCGCCGAAGAACTATAGCGAACTTTTTTCCAAGAAAAACGTTCTTTGACCTCATCGATTTTGTAACCCACAAATTGAAGGCTCGCGGGATCGCTCTGTAGATCTGCCAGCCAAGCATCGGTAAGAAATGCATGATTCGGCTGACCGATTAAGCCACCCACGTTGAAGGATTGACCATTCAACACAATGCGGGCTTCCGGACGCACGGCTCGCATGAGTGATTGCTGCGTCGTGACATTTTGCAGTTCGATAGTTGCAAGGTTGGGCTGAAGCAGAAAGACACGTTTAATTAAGCCATTGGTGAGTTCCAAATGTTGTTTGTCTGCATATTCTTTCCATTCAGCCCGATAGGTCGTGGGATTGACTAGCCAGTCAGGAGATTCAGCAGGAAAATGGGGCGTTTGCGGGAAAGCTGTTGCCGCGAACATACCATAGAGAATCGACCAAATTGCGGGAAAACCAATATAGCGCGGGTTCATAAGCGAGCTCAATTATCGATAGACGGCTGGTGTGGCTTAAAGATTATTCGAGAAAAAATGCATATCGATCGGACCAAAGCCATCGCCGCTGCGAGCTTTGTTTCCGATGAGGGCCGCATTTTCAATGGCGTGATGCGTGTCATTCACGGACGATTCAATAGCATCTGCGAGCGATTCGTCGAGTGCCAATCGGGCTGTGATATTCGCGGAAAGTACGCAGCCTGTACCATGTAGTGAGCGAGTTGAAAGATGTTGCTTGGTGAACCATACAGCTGAATCACCGATCATCGCGAGTAATCGCTGAACGCCGTGGATACAGCCGAGTTTAAGCAAACAATTTTTGGCTCCCATTTCACGCAAGCAATGGGCAGCTTCCACGGCGTCTTCAAGAGACTCAACAGTGCGACCCGTCAGATGTTGCAATTCGAAGCGATTGGGCGTGATCAAGTCGGCTAGGGGCAAGATCAGATTGCGAAATGTGGCTATCGCATCCTGATCCATCAGAGGATGGCCATGTTTGCTCACCATCACAGGATCGACTACTAGAAAGCAACACTTCGAGCAGAGTTGTTGCGAGACAACTTCCATAATCTCGATGGAACCAAGTGCTCCCGTCTTACAAGCGCGTGGTGGAACGTCACTTAGGACTGCGTGCAGTTGCTGGCTTACGATTTCGGGCGAAAGCACCTGAACCGCTGATACGCCTCCGGTGTTTTGCGCAGTAATGAGTGTGACGACGGATGTGCCAAAAACACGAAGTTGGTGGAAGACTTTTAAGTCAGCTTGTAAACCGGCTCCGCCAGATGAATCGGAGCCGGCGATGGTGAGGGCTAGTGGAGGTGGGATAGATTGCATGGGGATACTATAAAGGCTGCAGGAGAAACATGAGGCTTGAGCATTGCTTGAGTCAGGGAGTTTGAAGCAGAACTTTACGTTCTTTCAAATCAAATCGGCCACCAGCAGGCACACTAACAAAATCGCGCTGGTTCGATGTCCGATCTGAGTTAGTCGTGGATGTCGAATCGCTAGATTCTTCAGAGGCGTTATGTACCGATTTCCAAGCGTCGGACTGGGAATCAAAGAACGCCACGTTTCCTTCTCCCACCACTTCACCAATGTGTCCTTGCACGATCAATGCCGTGCTTTCGTCGATACCAATTCCCAATAACTGGGGATAGGTCTTGATGAGAGACGTCATGTCTTTAAAGCGGTTGCGTTGAGCAAAATGTTGATCGATACCGACTCCACATAAAAAGCCGAGGCCGCTTTCGTAGCCAGGGGCGATGATATTGAGATTGCCAAGCGGATCACCACGAGGCATATAGTCGCCTTGAATCGAGGCACCAGCCGAAGAACCACCGATTGCTCCGCCCCGTTCCAGGACAGCCAGCATCAATCGATGTGCTTCCGTGTTTTGATAGGAATCGACAAAATTCCATTGGCGTCCACCCCCGAACCAAATACCCTTCGCTTCCCGCAATGGTGCTAAGAAAGCGGCGTCGCTATTCGCTTTGTTTCGATCTTTCGTATGTAGTTTGGTGACGTTTTTCGCACCAGCTCGTCGCAGGACCATATCAAAGCGATCTCGACTAGCGTCTTCTTCTTCGAGGCAGGGAATGTAAACGATAGGAGCTTCGGGTCCACCTGATTTTTCAATGAATTGTTCTATCAATCCGGAGGGCACACCTCCTCCACCTACAATGAAGAGGGTTCCATTGGGGACGAGAGGTTTCGGTGCTGGCGATGGAGGAAAGGGAGTCGCATGCCGAGCCAAGACGGTTCGATGCACAGCCACCCAGTCGACGAAATCGCCTTGTCTTAAGGTTTTTTTCTGTAGCGGACTGCGTGGTGTGGCAGCCAAAAAGATGTCAACGCTAGACGAGCCCAATACAAAAGCTCGCCGACCTCGCACGACTAGTGCGGTATCTTCATCAATTCCAACGCCAATCTTGGTGGGGTTCTTCTCAAGTATTTTGAGAAGTCTTGATTCGCGCTGACGGGCCACGAAGTGTTGATCGACAATGGCTTCCGGCAAAAGGTCGAAGCCTTGCTTTTGTTCACCTCGGGAAATCATGACTTGGGAGGCGATGGCGGCTCCCGCAGATGAACCACCCACAATGCCGCCGCGCTCAACGACCTTGAGCAGTTCTTGCTCAAAGCGGTTGCCAACATACAGAGCTTCAAGACGTTCCTGATCTCCACCGTTGATCCAAACTCCGGTCGCTGCTTGGAGTGTTTGAAGAATGGCATCTGACTCTGCCATGTCGCGTGAGTCAGCGTGTAATACGTTGATACTGGCGACCGTATAAGACTTCCAGTTCTTAAGAAGTTCTTCAACGCTATCGATTTGGCCCGCTGCACTGGGAATAATGACCAGCTTGGCTTTATCTCCACCTGCGAGTTCAACAAATGTATCGCGAACGCGCTGATCGAGTTTTCCGCCACCATGCAGGATCAGCGAACCACCTAGTTTGGCAACGGGTTCTGGCGCGTTTTCCACGAATTGGGCCCGCGCCGAATGACACAGCGCGATCGTCAAGCATGCCACCGAGATAGAATGACACCAGCGCGAATATTGCATGAGCATAGATACAGACCGATCGCAAAAGTTGCGGGCTGCGTGAACCGCAATTCACTCAGTTCGCCACGTCAGTGTAGCGATCGTGCTATTGTACCAAACTACTTGGCCTTTCGGCACATAACATAGATCGCTGGAGCCGAAAACCAAGAAACGGTTGGATGCGTGGCCAGCGGAATGATGGTAGCCGCACGTCCACTCGAATACTTGAAGCGGAGATAGGATTCAGTGAGCCATTCGCGTTTTTCAAAATGAACGGCCAGCATCGCGTCTAGTTCGCGACGACTGAAACCAGCGTGGGCCCCTAGTTCATTTCGGAAACGACCGGTCATCCGATCTTTCCAATCGCGAATGTTATCCTTGAGCTTATTGACTAACGTTGCTTCCCATTCTGATTGCTGATGCGCGCCTATCGAACTGAGCAAGCGATGTCGGTTGGGAGTCCCCGTGAAAAGCCAACCACCCGGCTTGAGCACACGGTGCAATTCGCGCAAACTTGCCGTAGGATTATCAACATGTTCGATCACATGATGATAGAAAATCGCATCGAATGTGTTGTTGGCAAACTTCAGGTCGCACACACTGCCAACTGCGAACCGCACGGGAGAGTTGGCTTTAAGTTCGGCGGAAACAAAGTCCTCGATATCAACAGCATCGACCGTCGCATTTAGTTCGGCTTGTATAGCGGCGGCCTCGTGCCCTGCACCACAACCTGCAATGAGCACGCTCCGTGGAGCGATATCATCCCAGCCTTGTTGCTTCAACTGTTGGCAAAAGAACGCAGCTCCGGCGTGACTGCTGATTGAATTTGCTGGTGATTCGGAGAGAGGCGAGTTTGACAAAGTGGAGGCTGTATTGGACGTGTCGGTGGTCATAAGAAGCAAGCTTAGCCTGATGATGGATTAATGTGGAGCTGCGAAATACTCAGTTGAAAACTACTGCGCTGGCGTTCGTGTGCGGTTCAAACTTTTCATCCGACACACGACGTCCCGTAAACTTACAACCCTTAAGTTGGTTTGTAGGGACTGTAGGGATTAGTGGTTTATCCCGTGATCGATAAAGCGTTGAATCAGGGCTTCTTTATCTGTCGACGCCTCCGTGGATTCGCTGTGGAATTGGGGCGAGAGAGTTAGAACTCTAGAATCATTCATTACTTTCTCGGCGTCGACACAGTCGACAAGAGCCATCGGTAAACGTTTCGGGCCGTCGTTCCAAGAGTGCCAGAAAAGAACATATTTGGCATCGGGGCAATAATCAAAGATTGCGTCAAGTGCTTGATGCGCATTGAAGCTTCCATCTAGTCGATGACTCCCCATTTCGCAAATCGCTAATGGCTTATTGAATTTGCGAAGGTTCGTAAAGCCGTTTTGGGCATTAAAGGATTCACGGGTGAAGGAATCTGTGTAGAGATCGATTCCGATCATGTCCACATATTCGTCACCAGGGTAATACATATCGGTCGGGCGTATCGCGGAATAAGCCATCGATGCTGGAGAATAAACCCAGACCAAATTGTTTAAGCCGTACCCGACTGTCAGTTCACGATGGATATATTCCCAAAAGAGACGATAGTGTTCTGGACTAGTCCATTGATCCGTCGATTCATCGTGTGAACACCACCAAAACCAGCCGCCGTTAGGTTCATGAATGGGGCGCCAAAGCACTACGACACCGTGGCGTTGAAGTTCGCGAAGGCCGTGGGCCACAATCTTTAATTGTCGCGAAAAATGGCGGTTTTCTTGCGTCCCGGGCAAGGTTACGCGGCGAAGATCAACACGTGTTGTATCGTTGGGGTCAGGCTTGCCGGTTACCGGATTGCCCGGATCGAAATTAATTGTGATCAGTCCCCCTCGATTCCAATGGTCAATTAGGATTTTGTTGGCTTTGCGAATTTCGTCTCCATTCATTTCGCCCCAGCCGTAGTCGATACCCAACATAAGAGGTCGTTTACGGTCGGGCGAAAGTTCTTCGAGTTTTTGGATTTCGCGTTCGAGATCAGCAGACGAATTACAGGTACAACCTATGTTCTGGCCCAAAATGATCTCAGGTTGATGTCGTCCCACGTTCATGAGACGTTCGAGCACTTTGGCTTTATCTGTGCCTGCGTATTTAATGGGCACAGCCAGTTGAGTTATGGATACATGATCGAATTCTGTGGGGGACTCCGAGGATTGGCAACCGACAGACGATAGGGTGATCCAAAAGAGAAAGGTCAGTAATTTCGGACGGTAGAGAAAAGACAACATGGGCGCTCACCGGATATTGAAACGGAATCAACCATCTCAAACGTAGGTCGCCAAACCCGCATAGCAAACGAAAAATGCGAAGTTGTTTGCATTTCGTTTAGCCCGTTGCCGCAGCGGAGCGGAGGCTAGGGGTTCAAAAGCCGGATGTGTCACTGCATAATGCGAGGTTAAGGAGTTTGGCATCGTTCTAGCCTCACCATAACTTGCGAAGAAACGGCTAAAGCCATTTCTTCGCCGAGACCTTGCAAGTCTCCGTTGTGCTTAACGTTCCGGCGTTCGGACGTGTAACTGGTACACGCATCCGCGAACGTTCAAGACGCAAGGTCAAAGGTTCTGGCACCGAGCGGATTGAAATGCGGTCGCCTCGGCGAGGCGGGGAAGGGATCGGTACTGCAGATTGAGTCCAGCGTATGAAGCCCTAGCCTTCGCTCCGCTGCGGCAACGGGCTAAACGAACTGCTGCGGCAACGAGCCAAACGAAAAGCTCGCGCAAAAGACTAAACGTTGCGGTTACGAAAACGCTTCCAGAGTTTGCCTGGAACATGTCGCATTTCCCAAGCCATGGGAAGAACCGAGATAAGGATGATCGCTATGATGATGAACTTGAAGTTCTCTTTGACCCATGGCAAGCTGCCGAATAGGTAACCTGCAAATAGAAATAACAAGACCCACACGAACCCACCAACGATATTGTAAGTAATGAACTGTCGATAGTTCATCGCGCCCATCCCCGCCACAAACGGTGCCAGTGTGCGAACGATGGGAATGAATCGTGCTAAGATAACCGTCTTGCCACCATATTTGCGAAAGTAAGCTTCCGTCATTTCGATATGATGGGCACGTACCAAAGGCATACGCCGCCCAAACCATTTTCCGAGATGATAATTGAGCGTATCGCCACTGATGGCAGCTACAAGTAACAGCCCTGCTAGAATCCAAATGTTTAGCAGATCCGCCCCCGCCATGGCACCGGCGGCGAATAAGAGCGAATCTCCAGGAAGGAAAGGCAGAAACACCACACCTGTTTCGCAGAACACGATCGCAAACAGAAAAGCGTACGTGGCGGAACCATACTGCGTAATGATTTCCGCCAAGTGCTTGTCAAAATGCAAAATGAAATCGATCAAAGAGCTCATTAAGCGCTCGCTGGTGGTGTTTCAATTTGGATGTGCAATTCTTTGAGTTGCTTCTTTTCCACTGTGCCAGGCGCTTCGGTCATCATGTCCGTTGCTTTCTGGGTCTTCGGAAAAGCGATGCAGTCGCGAATGTTGTCCATGCCACCAAACAGCATCACGATTCGGTCGATTCCTAGAGCAATACCTCCGTGCGGAGGAGCTCCAAATCGCAATGCATCCAACAAGAAGCCAAAGCGATCGCGGGCTGTCTCAGGTGTGATACCGAGCAAACCAAAAACTTGGCTTTGGATATCACTGTTGTGGATGCGGATGGTACCACCGCCTGCTTCGTATCCGTTGATGACCAAGTCATACGCTTGAGCGCGGCATCGACCAGGATCGGTGTTGAGCATCTCAAAGTCTTGGACGCGCGGGGCCGTAAACGGATGGTGCATGGCGACCCATCGATTCTCCTCTGGGTCGTGGTCGAACATGGGAAACTCAACAACCCACGAGAAGTTCATCGTTTTGGGGTCGTAGAGTTTTAGTTCTGCCGCTAAACGACGTCGCAGGCCGTTCAGGGCTTTGCAGGTTACATCCCAGCTATCAGCCACCAAGAAGATAATGTCACTAGGTTTCGCCGAAAATGCTTGGCCAATTTCAACCAGCAACTCTGGGGCAAGGTTCTTCGATATCGGTGACCACAATGTTCCGTCAGGCTCGACGCGGAACCACGCTAGGCCTTTGGCACCAAAGTCTTTCTTGATGATTTCGGTGAGTTCATCAATTCGCTTGCGCGAAAACTCTTCTGCTCGACCGTTGACGTTAAAGCCGCGTACAAAGCCGCCTGCATCAACCGTTTCACGGAAGACGCGAAACTCTGTCTTCTTGGCTTGTGCCGAGATGTCTACGATCTCTAGTCCATATCGCAAATCGGGACAATCCGATCCGAAGCGACGCATTGCTTCGTCGTAGGTCATGCGAGGCAATGGTGTCTTCAACTCGATGCCCAGATGTTCTTTGGCTAAACGGACCATCAAGCCATCAATCATGCCAATAATGTCTTCCGCATTCACGAAAGACATTTCCAGGTCCAACTGCGTGAACTCAGGTTGACGATCTGCTCGCAAGTCTTCGTCGCGGAAGCAACGAGCGATTTGCACATAGCGATCGTAACCTGCAATCATCATGATTTGTTTGTAGAGCTGTGGGGATTGGGGAAGTGCATAGAAGTGACCCCAATGAACTCGGCTTGGTACCAGGTAATCGCGGGCACCTTCAGGTGTGCTACGACCCAAGATAGGAGTTTCCACATCGATGAAGTCATGTTCTTCGAAGTAGTCTCGCATCGTTTTTTCGATGCGACTGCGCAAGATCAATGTCTTTTGCATTTGCTCTCGACGGAGATCGAGATAACGATACTTCAATCGCAAATCTTCGCCAGGCAATTCTTCTTGTCCGGGAAAGAAAGGAGGGGTTACAGAGCGATTCAAAACCTCGACATACGAACCGCGGATTTCGATTTCGCCAGTCGCGATTTTCGCGTTAATCTTACCTTCGAGTCGATGCGAGACGGTGCCTCGAACCAAAACGACGTCTTCGCCGCGAAGGCTCTTCGCTAGTTCTAAAACCTCAGGGCCGCTCTGAGGAGCCACAACAACTTGAGTTTTTCCGTAACGGTCTCGTAAGTCAAGAAACACTGCTCCGCCGTGATCGCGTGTGGTGTCTACCCAGCCGCACAGCGTTACTTCTTGACCAACGTTTTCAACTCGTAACTGACCGCATGTATGCGTTCGCAACAAGGCAATTCTTCCTTTGTGAACTATCGATGAAGCGTTAAATATGGGGGGTATTTTATTCGACTTTTGACATCTGAACAGCGAGCCAAGCTCGTCATCCCTATGCCCTCACGCCATTTTCATACGGTTTTCAGCCGAAAAATGGGGGGAATCATCAGGTAAGGTGTCTCAATTAGCCTACCTTATTCTGGCTTACGATATTGGTTGTTGAAGGCATTGGGATCAAAAGGATCGCCAGAAGTGGGTGGATTGCCGCCGACAACTTCACCTTTTTCGGCGGCTTCCGCACGTCGAACCTCTTCTTCAAGCCGGTCGAGCTCGGAAGGTGTCACTTCCTTACTGATGTCGGGCATAAATGGCTTTTGAATCAGACTGTCATAGTTTTGAACCGAAACCACCGGCGCATCATTAAGGCTGGGGCGATCACCTGTAGCTAGCCCGGCAGCTGCTCCGCCCGGAATGCGATCAAGGTGTTGTTGCCAGAGATGAGGCGAACCCGATTGGCCCGATGTCAGTGGTAGCCCATTAGGTCCTATCGGCATGCCTGGTTGCATACCGACCATTTGGTTTTGTTGCGTTTGGTAAATGACCAATCGGAGCCAACCTAGTAATTCATCGCTCCCGTCGTTGTCGATCTGTCCAATGGAACCGGTCTTTTGCGGACCATGAGGACGTGTGGCTAGTTGATATAGTTTTGACTTGTTCGCGTCAGCCGCATCGATGAAAGGCACCAGCGATGCGATGTTTGTTTCGGCTGTTTTCTTGGTCGAGTTTGCATTGGGTCGTAAGAGCTTGAGTTGGTTCGTCGCCTGGGCTCCATGGCAACCTGACTGACCGCACTTTTGAATCAGAATGGGTTGTAGGTGAGAACGAAACAGTTTGGCTGCTTCATCGGACACGTAGGGTTCAAAGGTCATTGGCTTGGCGGACGAGTTTGAATTCGGCAATGGTGATGGTTCGCCGCTCGACTTAGGAATCGACTGGGGGCGTTGAGTCGATGAGGCCGCAGGGATGGGTTTGTTGTTGAGCGTACTACTGCCACCAGCGGTTTGCACACCGCCACCTTGGCTGCTATTTCCACTCGCGGTAACCACACCGTTCGCATTCGGCGAAGTCGCTTTTTGTTGTGTCTGTTGGCGAATGACTTCTTTGGCCCAAGGCTCTTGAAGAATGGTTTCCTTGATCTGAATGGCTAAACGTTTGACGATTGGATCATTGGGAATCATTCGTTTCAGTTCTTCATAATGCAGAATAGCTTGATCATTGAGTTTGTTTTTCAAGCACCACAGAGCCATTTGGTAATGTTCGCCGGTACCGATACGGCCATACTTTTTCATTTTGTATTGGTAGATTTCTAACACTGAGCCAGCGCTGTATTCGATTTGCCGAACAGGGATAAACACGGAGTTGTTTTCATCGATACGAACCGAGATTTGATCGCCCATCGGAGCTAGTTCACCCGAAATGACGTCGCCATGTTTCATCAATAATGCCCCCTGTCCTCCAACGACCGTGGTGCCTTGTGCAATTAGCGACGCTGGGAGTAGCGCGATCCAAGCGAAAGCGACCAGCCATATTTGCCATAGACTTTGAGAAAGTTGTCCTACCGTAGGCTGGACGCACTTTTCAAAACGAAATTGAGATTCGGGGCAATAATGTAATGAGCCAGCCATGGCACTTTCCTGGTAGAACGTTTGCTTATCCTCAACATTTCAGCAAATGGAGGGAAGCAGAAAAACGGATTCGAGTGGGTGAATAGCAAATGTGGGCGATTGTGCCCAGAGCAATAGTCAGTCTGGCTCCAACGTAGGCGGAAATTCTTGTCATTCCCAAATTCTCCCAAAAAATCGAACGGCGACGCCAGCAAAGCTGTCGAGGGCTTAGTCCCTATTTGTCCTACACATCTTTGGTTTGGGCTTCGTTTAGCCCGTAGCTGGAGCGCAGCGGAGGCTAGGTGCGGGAGAGAGATGTCAATCCTACGCAGATTCGAGTGACTGAGGAGGGAGACGAGGCGTGGTTCGTTTAACCCGTAGCTGGAGCGCAGCGGAGGCTAGGTGCGGGAGACAGATGTTGAGGAGGGAGACGAGGCAGGAGCCTCTACAGCAGCGCGTTCCCAGGCAGAGCCTGTGAACGAGGAGAATTTCGACGAAAATTCTGAACGTCAATGTCTGCAAAGCGGTCTAAGGCTCGGTCCTGCCTTGACATAACTGGGGGACAGTGAGTACAAAAACGAACCTGGATGGGTGGCAGAGTGGTTTATCGCACCGGTCTTGAAAACCGGAGTAGTCGAAAGGCTACCGTGGGTTCGAATCCCTCCCCATCCGCTTTTATCAGGCTGTAGGCTTGAGGCTAGAGACTGTAGGAAGACCAGCGCAGGTATGCCCGCCTGAGTTCATCTTTACTAGCGGTGGGTTATTCTTTGGTCGCCTTCTTTCGGTTGCCAGTTTGTCGACTGCATGTGATCGGTTACACTTTCCACCTAGTAACCAAAATCGCATCCCAGTTTCTTAGTAGTTGGCAACGTTTATGGTAGCCTTTGTGCCAGCTCAGGCACTCAAAGAATCGTATGAGATCTTGGGCAATTTTTATACGGTTGATGTCAGCAAGCACTGCACGGTCGAGTGTCGCAATGTTCTGGAAATCATTGCTAAGTCCGTCCGGCCAGCCGATGTGAACGACATTCCACTCCGAAAACCCGACGCCGTGTTTGTGATGATGAATCCAGGTTCATCGCAACCACTGGTGGAAGTTAACTATCGCATTGCGGCAGATCAAATTGCCAATCTCAACATTTCGCTTGTACCGACCAAGCCCGATACGACGCAGTATCAAGTCATGCGAGTGATGAAGTGTTTTGACCTAAAGCATGTCCGCGTGCTTAATCTATCCGACTTGAGGTGCACCAAAAGCCCGTTATTCATTCAGCAGTACAAACAGTTAGAGGCTGAACAGCAGTTCGATGCGCATAGTGTGTTTTCCAAGCTGCGGCGAAAGGAACTCAAAGAGCAGCTGTTGAAATACGCTGACTTGCCCGTCGTACGAGCTTGGGGAGTGAGTCCGCATTTAGACCCACTGATCGAACGCTGCGAAGCAACACTCATGCCTTTGAAAAACGTAAGTGGTTTGTTGAAGGAAGGGACTACCAACAAATATCTACATCCGCTACCTAGTTTGCAAAAGCAGCAAGAGGAGTGGGTGAATCGCATGGTTGAGCAGGCAGGAACATTATTTTCAACCTAATGGCATCGCCGTATGTTCTCTCCAGCAAGCGATGTTGGTACAGTTCTGCGACCTCTCAATCTTGAGTTTTAGGAATTGGCCCGCCCGACGTCCACAAGAGCCAATCACCCGGGAATTGTTTTGCAACAGCGGTTTTTTCGGCAAGCAATTGAGCAATGGTAATCGACGTCGGAACGGGCATTAGCGCACCGGGGTCTTCTTTTCCGTTTGAGAAAACTGAATAGAGTGTTACCTTCTCAGGGGAATAGCTGTAGAGAAAGGGCTTACCATCAAATCGATCCAGTGGAAGTTTGGTGATGATGGCTGGCTGCAATTCGGCAAGATCCTGCGGCCATTTTCCATGGCTCGCGTGAAAGATTAAGAGGCCGGCTGTAACCAAAGCGGCATTGCGTTCCTGCTGTGCGACTTCCGTGAAGTAATAGGTCGGTTCAAGGGCTGGAAACAGAAGAGTTGAAAAGTACTTTTTCTTGGATTCGGTAAGCTCCTGTAAATCGATATTGGCTGACCAATCCGTTCGCTCCCAAATCGCTTTGGAATATTCCGCGTTGCATTTGGTTCTCAAACTTTCCAGGAAATCAATTTCCTCGCTGGGGGAGGCAATGACATCCTTTGCTTCGGCTACTGTTGTACCGAGTTTCAGCAGGGCGCCTTCGAAGCCTGGCTTGTCGTTCCTGGTAACGCTAATGGTGTCTATGATGGAGCGAAAGCCATCGAACTCGATGACATTTTCCATGCCAGTAACTTTGTGATTCTCGATTGCAGATTTGAGTTCGTTAAGCTGTTGAGTGTTCCACAACTGAGGATGGTTTTGCATAACATTTCGGATCGACGTAAACGCTTCAATGGTGCGTTCGGTTGCGATCCTTTGAGCGGCACCGCCAGGTTGTTGTCCCAAGTGGTTGCATAGATTCAGGGCTGCTTGATGGTACTTAAGAGCTGCCGCTCCATCGTTCCTTAATGCAGCCTCCCGAGCTGCGGCGTTCATCAAGTAAACGGCAGGCGCTAATTTCGCTGTCGCGAGCAAAACCGTCTCCATGAGTCGAGGTGTGGGGGATTTACCCTGCATCAGCAGACCAAATGCCATCGAATCGTCGATATTGAGATCCGCATCCAGCGGGAAGCCGAGTTGAGGCATTTGCGAGACTACGACCAATTGATCGATAGTGTCGCGGTTGGCGTTCAAGAAGTTGACGGTTGTGTTCCAAGAGGCAGAGTCCGGCTGGGCAGCATCGCGTTTCCAGCTGTCAATCGCTTTTAGTTTTGGGAGAACTTCGCGATACTTCAGCCAAGCTCGCTCGGCTTCGGGGATTGCCAATATCGGCGCATTGAGATCAGCGAAATGGTCGTAATATTCGCCCGCCTTGATCCAGTCGCTTGGCTGAGCGGAACTTTTGGAGGTGATCGTCGGTCCTTGTCCGTTCCCGATTGTGGCGTTGGACGAGCTAGTGCCACAGCCTAGAAATAGCCAGGGTAATAGGATCAATATTGCAGCGAACAATCGAGTCGGAAGGATGCAATTTGCGCAACGGTTCATGTCGCAGTAAATCCCTGGCTGTGAGGTTGAAAATACTTGAGGTTATGGTACTTCTTTACGATGCCGCACACAATTCGATAGAAATCCAATCTCTGAAGACGACAAGCTTTGCGGCCAACGGTAAGTCAAGCGTTCAACGAACATAGAAATCAGAGCGGCCCGCCAACTACCACAAATAGGCGGCCAATAGAGGTCGAACGCATCCATCTTCCCTCCCACTATTTTTGTGGGGCTTCGTATTCGAGAACTTGTCCAGCCTTCAGCAACTTCGGTTTTACTTCGGCATACGTCACATCTTGCACGCTACTGTTATTCTTGATCGCGACAGATGCTACAGTCACTGCCGATTCGCCCAGGATCATAAAGACTGGTTCCATGCGAATCGATCCAAACGCGATATGCGAACTCGATACGCATACGGGTACCACCAAATTCTGGACTTCATCTTTCTTGGGTAACAACGATTTCATCGAGATCGGATAAGGTCCTTTGGCTGAAACTCCAATATCACCTTCGTTTTGCACAAAGCCTTCGGGCGTGATGTAACGCTGGACGTTGTGGGAGTCGATGGTGTACGAGCCCATACCTACCGAGTCGATGACGGGTTTGGTTTTCAGCAGTTCATGTTCGGTCATCACAAATTCACCTATCATCCGCCGAGCTTCGCGAACATAGATTTGATGCGGCCAATTCCCATTGTCTAGGAACTCATCTTTAGCGAGTCCCCATTTGGACATTACATCGCGCACATCTTGCGGCACGTCTGGATCATTGGCCATGAAATAGAGTAAGCCTTGTTGGTAACGACGATGAGCTTCAATAATCTCTTTTCGGCGTTCGTACGTGGCGTTGGGGTAATCGTAGTTCATCCCAATGTAATCAGTGCTGAAAGGGCCATGATTGTTCGTGTCCGTTTTCAAATTGGGGATTGGATCGTACTTGTCGAAAAGCTCACGCCAGCCTGCTACTAACACGCGGCGCAAAATTTCATATTGTTTCGGATCATAGCCTTCGGGTTTCGGAAAGGGGATGCGGTTGGCAGGGTGGTTGGTTAAACACATGCGGAAGCAGTATGCTTGCACGCGATGGTCGGCTTGGCCATATTCACCGGGAGGGGCAACGCTGACATTTGGAAGAACTCCGCTAGCGGGATCACCAGGAGTGACATACGGACTGATGCCTTCCTTCAGTACGCCAAAATGATGGCGATGATGCAGGATACCTACTTGTACGCCATTCCATTTTTCGCCGTATTGCGCGTTGGCTTCTCGGCCAACGTGAAAGCTCACACCAGCTGCAGCGAGTAAGTCCCCTTCATAGGTCGCATCGACAAACATTTTTCCCACGAACGTTTGACCGTCGAGGGTTTGGATCGATTGGATTCGTTTGTTTTCGACGATTACGCCTTTCTCGCGATCGAGCAGCGCTGGTCGGATAACCGTAATCCCTTTTTCTTTGACCCAAGCTTCAAATACATTTTCAGCCGCGCTGGGTTCGAAGATCCACATGGTTCGTTGAGCACCATCGATGGCAGGATTCCCCTGCCCTTTATTGCCATACGATTCACGCGTTTGCTGCGTCCAAGCTGCGGTCGAATTGTAGTGTTCCCAAACGCGATGATAAAACTCGCGCGATAGGCCGCCGATCACCGCTTTGTTACCCGTATCGGTCCAACCGAGGCCTCCCGCCGTGAGTCCACCGAGGTGTTTATCGGGCGAAACGATGATGACCGTATGTCCAAGTTCTTTGGCTTTGATGGCCGAGGTGATAGCTGCGGAGGTTCCGCCATATACGATGACATCGGCTGTATGGTGGGGTTGACCTCGAAGTTGGCTGGTGAACGCCGAACATAGTGCGACGCACACCAGGAAATTAACTGCGAAAGAATTCATGAGACGAGCTCGAGTGCGAGTGTGGAAGAAAGGGGGGCGGGATATTTCCGGATTGACCCAACTGCTTGGCGGACTATTTCTTGACGCAAGAGAAAACATAAAGAAGTTCGCGCGCGATTTGAGCACAACGTTCGTCATACACTTGGGTTTCATCTTCTCGTCCATCGGAAACCTTAGGGTCTTCAAATGGAAGTGCGATTCTCTTTTTGGCGCCTGCAACTGTCGGGCAACTAGTATCTGCTTGCGAGCAAACCATGACCGCTCCGAAATCTTGGGTTGGGTTGGGAGGGGCATCGTATCGCTTCGAGAAGCATCGCTGCGGTTCGGCGTCGACTGCAATCTTCACCAAGTAAACCGGATTTTCGGTTTGATCTTCCTTTTCGATAGTAAAACCTGCTCGCTTCAGTGCCGCAACGGCGCGGGGATTGAAAGCAGTTGCATCTGTCCCGCCACTGAATGTTTGGATGTTGGGTATGCCATAATTCGCTGCGGCGGCATGCGCCCACAAGTGACTCAGGTGACTGCGACGTGAATTATGTGTGCAAATGAAGGAGAGTTTTACCTCGTGACCTGCCGCCAGTTCCTGCGAAACAAAGGTGCTCAATTGCTCCAAGAGAGCCTTGCGGTCAGCTGGGATTTGGGAGAATTCTTTACATCTTGCATCGATGTATTGTTGAAGCTGCGGGTTCAACCTTTGGTCTCCATAAGCTAGTTGCGGGATAAGAGTGATCGACATGATGGCAAGTTGTATGAGTTTACGAATCACAAGCAGATTCCTTTTGCGTTAGGCATCTTCGCTGATACACCGAGCAAGATGATTCTAACTAATAAGCGGTAGCTTACCACGCACGAATCGGGCAGACATTCGTGCAAATTTAAGATGCCATGAAGAGCACCGGAAAATGAAATAGAGATTAGTGGAGCCTAGTAAGAGAAAACTAATCGGTGGATGCTTATTGGTGAATGAATAGGTGAACATCGACCATGGAAAGGCTGGGGAAAGATTCGCTTTAGGGGAAATCTTTGGGGGGAAAGCTTGACGGCTTCAACGAATGTTAGGATAGTAAGGGGTACAAATGTCTTTGGTCGGACCATTTGTTCATTAACTTTATCCGATTTAGTGGTATGCGCACGCGCGTCCGACCTATCTTCGTGTTTTTCCTGTGCGGAGTGCTCCTCTTAGGGCACATTCCCGCATGGATGCACGCTGCTGCTTGCCACGATCTTGGTCATTGGGCACCTGCTGATATCGCGCAGCATCAGGTGTCCGACGCGGATTCTCATTGTGACCATTGTCATTCCGGCTGTCATACGAGAACTTCGCAGCGGGCGGAAAACCGCAGCGATCGTCATGCGTTTGAAAATGGTGATTGGTTCGAGCAGGATACACACCATAATTCCCACGACTCTAGGCATTGTGTGGTTTGTCAATCGCTGGTTGGCTCCGTACTCGGGGCGAGCTTTGATGACTCCGTTCGCTTGCCACCTGATGTTTGTTCCTTTCGAATTTGCGCTTTCCCAATTGGGTATTGGACCGCAGATCAACTTCTAATACAGCAACCTCGTGGTCCGCCATCTGCTTAGCGATTCTCTCGCTAACTCTCTCTGCATGAATTGAGCGGTGGTGATAGAAGCGGTCGATGTTTCGATTGTGTTCTTGAACCAGACGCGGCAGCACTTTGGGGACTCGAATCTCGCGTTCCCAACTGAGTCGGAAGATTTCGATATGCCCTGCCGTGTATGTACCAGTTGGTTTATGGTCCGACCAACCCGATTGACTGTTGCTGCGCGGCGGGGCGCCTTTAGCGAGAAATGTAGTTGGATTTTACGAAATCGCACCTGTTTGATATCTGTTTTTGAATGGACTCAGGTGTGCTTATGGATAGGTCGAAACCAATGAATTATCTGCATGTGAACCATAGAAGTCCGCGTTGTACCAACCATTCGAGAAAGCCCATTTCATCAGCTTTTACGCTGGTTGAGTTGCTGGTGGTGCTCGCGATTATTGGCATCTTGATTGGATTGCTTTTGCCGGCTGTGCAGAAAGCTCGAGAAGCGGCACGCAGAATCCAATGTGCGAATAACCTCAAGCAAATCGGGTTAGCGATGCATATGCACTGCAATTCGCATCGAGGTCGTTTTCCTCGCTCGACGCACGCCACGATGAATTTCGAAGAGACGTGGATTTACACTTTGGCCCCTTACATGGAAAACGTCGATTCTGTTCGCATTTGTCCTGAAGATCCACGCGGACGGGAACGCATAGAAAATCAAGGAACCAGTTATTTGCTCAACGAGTACATTTGCGAACCAGGGCCCGATGAGGCGTTGAGTATCAACTTCTTGGAATCCACCTCGCGAACGATCATGGTTTTTACTGCGTCCGACTCGCGGGGAACGGCGATTACCGATGATCACACTCACTCGCGCAATTGGTTTCGTACGCCATTGAGCAGTGCCTGGGCTCGTATCGTGGCAGATATTCAGCCCGATCGCTTTAGTGGAGCGCCACCAGGCTCGCCCATTGCTATGCGAGCGACTGGGTATGCCAATTATTTATTTGCTGATGGCCATGTGGAGTTGATTCCCGGCCAACAGATCAAAACTTGGGCCGATGCGGGAATCAATTTTGCACTTCCCAGTCGTTGTCCCGATGTTCCTTGATGGAACTTGACATTCACTAAACCTACCGAACACGCGCAAGCATCTTTGATAACTGACTGAGGTGATCTATGTCTTTGCAAAACATTTCTAAGTGGTTCCGAGACGTCGGTGCGGCAACTGCCAAACGCAAGAACCGAAGACGGCTACAAGAGCAAGGACGCAGAATACTGGCCTCCGAACAACTTGAAAATCGTCGATTGATGGTCGCCGATTTGGTGAACTTTCTCACTCAGGAACATGTTGATATCAACATTCAGAATACATCGGGCGTATGGAATGTTGGGCCTCGCAATTCAGATGCTGCTCCCGAAATTCAATATGCCAACGACGAAGCGGTCATGTATGTTGGTTCGCCCGCAATCACCTCTCGACCAGCGGGGACAAATTACGACTTCATTGGTGTTCCTTCAGGTAGCAATTTCTACTTGCTTCCGCAATCTCAGGACACTGACTTGCTCTATCTCGGCTTCGCCGCCTACGGTGTGAATGCTTCATCTGTCGATCGTTACGCCCCAACATCTGAATCAAAAGGACGCATTACCAGCAACGCGCGATGGGTCAAAGCAAGCCTTTCAGACGTACGGCATACTTTGCCAAACGGTTCAGCGGGAGATGGGGAGTTTTCACTCTGGCAAGCAGGGACGTTCGGTGCGGTGAGCGTCTACATGTCGTCCTATAACGACGGAACAAACAATCCCGATGGCAATGGTTTAGACACAACCGACGGGGTTTCGTCCGACGATGCCATGTGGATTGTGGCAGGCGGTCATGCCCATTTCAATTACGGTTTTACCAAGCCGGGACGATATGAAGTGGATCTAAAATTGTCTGCTTACTTTGGTGACGATGGTCTAACCACGCCCAATACAGGCGGCTTTAGTCAAAGCGAAAATTTCACCCTCTATTTTTCGGTGGTCAGTGTCGGACAATTGGAAATCGATGAATCCAGCTACTCGGTAAATGAAGGGGCTGGCACCGTTTCGGTCAATGTGACACGAGTAGGTGGGAGTGACGGGCGAGTTACCGTTGATTATGCGACTGCCAATGGCGGAGCTGTTTCGGGGAGTGACTATACCGCAACCTCGGGAACGTTGGAGTTCCTCGATGGAGAATTATCCAAGACGATTGTTATTCCGATTTTGAACGATACCGAAGAGGAGAGTAGTGAAACATTTTCGCTGGTGCTTTCCAATCCCAAGCCTGACAATATCGATGACTATGTTACCTCAGTGGAAGGTGATGCCAATGGTCTTTTGGGTGCCATCACCACTTCGACCATTACCATCGTAGACAACGACCAAAACGTGGCACCAACGATCTCTGATGTGAGCGATCAGAGCACAAATGAAGATACTCCGACTGCAGCAGTCCCTTTTGTTGTAGGGGATTCACAAACTCCAGTGGGCGCATTGGTCGTCTCGGGTACATCGGACAATACCTCGCTGGTTCCGAACGGGCAAATTGTATTTGGTGGGAGTGGCGCGAATCGAACAGTCACTATCACTCCCGCGGCAAATCAATTTGGCACAGCTACCATTACATTGAAAGTCACCGATGCCGGCGGCTTATTCGCAACGGATACCTTTGTGTTGACTGTGAACCCGATTAATGATCTTCCGGGCATTTCCGATGTCAATAATCAATGGACTCCGCAAGATACTCCGTCTGCGGCGATCGGGTTTTCCATTGGGGATATTGAAACACTCCCTGGCGGGCTTAACGTCAGCGCAACTTCCTCCAATCCTACATTGGTTCCCAATGCGAATATCGTGCTGGGAGGAAGCGGTAGCAATCGAACGGTGACGCTTACGCCCGCGCTAGGTCAAACTGGGGCAGCTACAATTACGTTAAGTGTGATTGACGCAGATGGAGGCACGGCATCGGATACTTTTCTCTTGATCGTTGGGGGCTCGAATGAACTTCCTTCGATATCCGATATCCCTAATCAATCCATTGACGAAGATCAAGCCACCAATGACGTTCCATTCACCATTGGTGACATTAACACCAACCCAGAAGCATTAGTTGTCACTGCGACCTCTTCCAATACGTCCTTGGTTCCCCATAGCAATGTCGTTTTGTCGGGCACAGGTACCAATCGATTTGTTAAGGTAACTCCACTTCCCAATCAATTTGGCGTGACGACTATTATTGTTACCGTAACCGACGAAGATGGATTCCAAAACCAAGACACGTTTGTGGTAAGCGTTAGTGCTGTTAACGACGCTCCAACCCAAAGCGAAATAGCAGATTTGTCGATCATCGAAAATTCCTCAACGCAACCTATTCCCTTTGTGATTGGCGATTTGGAGTCACCAAGCAATGCCTTGACGGTGACCGCTACGTCGTCGAACAGTAGTTTGGTCCCAAATGCCAACATCATTTTGGGGGGAAGTGATTCCAATCGTACGATCCAGCTAACTCCTGTTTCGGGTGAGTCTGGAGCAACCACCATCACTGTAACCGTAACGGACGAAGGTGGATTGCAAAGTTCGAAAACTTTTTTATTGACCGTCGGAGCTGTCGTTCGAGGAACCTTTGATAAGCCATTGGGAATTGCAAACACGCTGGATCCAGAAAATATTCAGTTATTCGACATCGATTCCGATGGCGACTTGGATGTTCTATTTACTCAATATCTGAGCTCGGTCTCTATCTTGTTCAACAATGGTGATGGAACGTTCGATGATGAGACCACTCTGTCCGCGCTCACTGTATCCGAATTCACAATCGCAGATATCAACGGCGACACTCTGCCTGATATCGTTTCGAGTGTTTATGTCGATACGTCCTATGCGGAAACCGCCGTTGCCATTTGGCGCAATTCGGGAGCCGGGACCTTTGAAGATATGGAATTGGTTCCCTCGACCCGTTCTACGCAGTTCGTGGCTGTAGTTGGTGTCGGAGATATCGATGGAGACGGAAGGAAAGATATCGCTCTTAGCAACAATGGACTCTCCTGGGTTCGTAATCTCGGTGGCAATGCGTTCGGGGCAGGCATTGACATTACTTCCGGACGCATAACTTATTCGTCTGCACTTCAAGATATCGATCAAGATGGTGATTTGGATATCGTTCGGGTATCGAGAGAGAACGGCGATTATCAATTGCAAATTGCGCGGAACTCTGGCGGGACTAGTCCCAGTTTTGTCATCACCGATATTGCGGCTTTGGGTTCTGCATATTCGACTGGCTTAGCAATTGGTGATACGGATCAGGACGGTCTCACGGATATTCATTTACTGAGCGGTGATACGACTCGGCAATTCATGGTATTCCGTGGTACGCTTGCCGGTGGATTCGCTGGGCCAACGACCTTGGCTGCAGGTTTGGATCTGGGGACTCCTGTTATCGGAGATATTGACGACGACGGGCGCCCCGACGTCGCTCTAACCGCCATGCAGCAAAATAAGGTCCTGTATCTCCAAAATCTCGGAGGGGGCCAGTTTAGCGCATTGCAAGAGATTGCCAACGATGTTGCGCTTAATCCTTTCCCTGGCTCAGTAGCGATCGGAGATATCGATGCAGACGGTCGTGTGGATCTTGCTTTCACGGAGAGATTCGGATACCGAGTTGCTTGGTCGCGAAATCGCCAAGAGGACAATATTACCGCGTTGACGCCACCGCCGAACCGTACCTACTTGAATGGTTACCCAATGGTGTTCGATGTATTCTTGGGCTTTAACACCAATGTGAATACCACAATTGGTTCGCCCACTTTACCAGTTACTATTGGAGCGCAGGTTGTTCAAGTTCCTTATGTTGGGCAGCCCAATCCAAATATTCTTCGATTTCAATACCAAGTGCAGCCCACCGATGTCGATTTGAACGGCATCGACATTGCCAATACTCTGCAATTGAACGGAGCGGTGATTACAGATATCTACAATCGAACGATCGATTCTACGTTCCAGCAATGGGCGGCCGTCAATACAGCGGGAGTTTTGGTCAATGGTGGGGCGCCGTATGTATCTGCCGTTATGCGGCTTGATCCTAATCCAGTTGCAACTTCTTCCGTTCGATTTGAAGTGACTTTCAGCGAAGCAGTCACTGGGGTTTCGATAGATGATTTTGAGTTGGTAGAGGTGGGCTTGCCAGGTGCCTCAATTGCGAGTGTCAGTGGTAGTGGTGCTGTCTATACTGTAACTGCAAACGTTGGTAGTGGCGAAGGAACGCTTCGCTTGAAGGTCCTCGATGACGATTCGATTGTTGATACTTCTGGATTTGAACTGGGGGGAGTCGGATTCGGCAACGGTGAGTTTTCTTACGGTCAGGGCTACACGGTTCGAACATCGACCGCAACTCCAACATTTACCAGTGTAGTGGCGGACGGGCATCTCGACCTCGTGCTGCAGTTTTTGCCAGGCGATTGGTATGGATTCTGGTATGGTGATGGGTGGTGGGAAACCAACGACACATTGCTAAAGGCGGGTGAAGATGCGCGGAAATTGCGTCCTGCGGAAGCAACTTGGGAGTTCCTAGGCGCTGATTCGGGAGAACCCGTTTGGATTTTCCCTGAAACTTATTCGACAACAACACCGTGGCCTGGTGTTGGAGCTTATTTCAACAACGTAGGCGATTTTGCCCGCTACTTTGAAGCTGATTCTCGCGTCAACAGCACTGCCCCATGGATTCAATTGCAATTGCTCGATGTTCGTGGGCCTGAGGGGGGAAATTTTTCTCTTTATCAGAACGGGCTCAGTGAAGCAAAGGTATTCATGTCGTCCGCCGACGGTATCGATGCGACCGATCGAGCGTGGATCCCCAACCTCGACCACATTCATTACAACTGGGCCTTTAGCAAGCCAGGTTTGTACCAAATCGATGTCGCAGCTTCTGGCTATGTTGATGTGAACAAGTCGGGGACATATGAAGAGGGAATCGACCCCTTGGCTGAGAGCCAAATCATTACGCTGCACTTTGGAATTGAACTACCCAATGCTGAGAACGATAGCTTCAACGTAGTCGATGACTCGGTGCTGCGAGGTTCTGTAACCGTCAATGATGATTGGCATAGCGGTTACCAGACGCACGTTCCCGGCGAAATCTTTACAACCTTAGTTACATCTACCACCAAGGGAACCTTGAGTCTTCAAGCCGATGGTTCGTTTACCTATACGCCTTCCACAATGTTTGATGGATCGGACAGTTTCGATTACAGATTGAATACCCCTTGGGGCAACGCTACTGCGACGGTAACGATTAACGAAAGCCTGCGTCCCGTGGTCGATACTGTTTTGTATGAGGGACATACTGACATCGGCTTGAACTATGCAGATGGCGCGTGGGATTTGCATATTCATGATGAAGAAAATGATATCGAGTATGCACCTCATGAAGCCCAATTGATGGTGGGTGAGGCAGGCCGCACCGTGCGCTCCGGTGACTCTGCGTTGCCAGTCTATGATTTTCTAGGTGTAGGAGTAGGTGAAGAGTTCTTTGTACTGGCGGAGGTTGAAAACCCGGAATTGCTTTTCTTGGGATTAGGCACCGAAGAAATGGTCGACGACATTTTTGTCGGTAACTCGGTTACTTTACATCTTCATTCCGTGGTAGGGCCAGGCCACTTCTCTGTGTGGAAATCAGGTCTAACGCCTACGACACCGAGCAAGTTTATGTCAACTAGCGACGGTGTCTCGACAGTTGATTCAATCGATCTCGCCGCGGGAAGTCACCGTCACCTTAACTTCGCCTTCTCAAAGCCCGGTCTTTATGAAGTGACCTTTGTGACATCGGGGCTTCTGAAGACGGGTGATACTGGGGAAGTTTCTATTAGTGAACCCGTGACGTATTTCTTCCGGGTTGGAAACAACGCACCAACAGTTATTGGCGAGACCTTAGAATTATCGCCAGGCAATGCTCTTTACGGCAATGTACTGGTAAACGATTCGGATTCGGATGGTGACACCTATCAAGCACAGGTTATTAACGCTCCTACAAAGGGAACTTTGAGTTTGAGCCCAAGCGGATCGTTCGTGTACACACCTTCCACGTTATTCAATGGTTCCGATAATTTCACCTATTCCGTCACGGATGAGTTTGGTGCGAGTTCGAGTGCAACGGTGCAAATTCTCGGTTCTGGGACGCGGGCATTCGAAACAATCTTGTTACGGGATCATGCAGATATCGGATTGGCATTTGAAGATGGTACTCTAGACCTGCACGTACATGACCATGAAAACGAAGTCGAATTCCATCCTGACGAGGCATTACTGTTTGTCGGTATGGAAGCGATTATTAGCCGAGAAGGAGCTGCAGCCGATCCTACTTACAACTTCCTTGGCGTAAACGTCGGCGAGTCATTGTTCGTATTGCCGGAAGTTGAAAATACGGATCTGTTGTTCCTGGGAATAGCAGGCGAGGAAATTGCTCCAGGAAGTTTCCAAGGTGGTGCAGCCCAACTTCAACTCGTCGCGGTGAATGGTCCGGGGTACTTATCCATCTGGAAATCCGGGGCGACCGCACCTCAATTAGCGATGGCTACTTCGGATGGTATCTCTGGCAACGATATGCTATCCATACTTGAAGGAAGTCATTCGCATTACAACTATGCCTTTACCAAGAAGGGAAACTATGACGTTACCTTCGAGGCCAAGGCGACTTTAGCTGATGGCTCCGTTGTCTCAACCGGCTTTGTAACCTACTTTTTCCGAGTAGGTAATTTTGCTCCTGTTGCCGAAAACGACAACTACTCCGTTTCCATTGGTTCCCAACTTTCGGGCAATGTCTCTTTCAATGATATGGATCCCGAACAAGATAATGTAGAGGTGGCTGTTGTTAACTCGACAACGAAGGGAACTCTTAGTTTGAATGCCGATGGTTCGTTCCAATATGTGCCATCGCAGATGTTTGACGGCAGTGACAGTTTCATCTACTCCATTACCGATCCATTCGGCATGTTTGCTACGGCCTCTGTGACAATTTCTCAAGCGATTGATCGCGAGTTCACCGTAGAGTTGGTTGAGGGGCATGCCGACATTGGGCTCGCCATCGTCGAGGGAGTGGATAACTCATGGGACTTGCATGTTCATAACCATGAAACCGAAGAAGAGTTTCATCCCGATGAAGCCTTGCTGATGGTAAACGCAAACGCATGGACAATGCGTTCTGGCACAGCCGTTAGTCCCAGCTACGACTTTTTAGGCGTAGGCGCTGGTCAACATTTCTTTTTGCTGCCCGAAATTGAAAATGTGAACCAACTCTTCTTGGGCATTGCCGCAGAAGAAATTGCGATGGGGACACTGCAAAATGGGTCTGCTCGATTGCAGTTGATATCCGTCAATGGACCAGGTGTCTTTTCCGTGTGGAGTGAGGAACTTGCTGGTCCAGGCTTGCGAATGGGAACTTTTGATGGAGTTGGGCTCGATGATTTCGTTATGGTTCCCGAAGGAGGGCATTCTCATCTCAATTACGGATTTAGTGCAGCGGGATTATACGCGGTTACCTTCCAAGCATTTGGATTTCTTGCTGATGGAAGTCCTGTTGTTGGCGAGCCAACAACTTACTTCTTTAGTGTTGGCAATATTGCGCCATCGCTAAATGAACCTGACGATTTGAGCATCAACGAGGACGCCGGATTGCAACAGGTCAGTTTGCAAGGAATTACGGCGGGCGCTTCAGAAAGCCAATCCTTGCGGCTCACGGCCACCAGCAGCAATACTGCCCTTATTGCAAACCCATCGCTCTCGTACACGTCACCCAATGAAACGGCCACATTGCAGTTTACGCCAACAGCCAACTTGTCAGGGGTGACAACGATCACCATTCGACTTGAGGATGGCGGCCTAGACGGCAATCTCAGCACCACGAATGACAACCTTGTCACAAGTTACGATGTGATTGTTACCGTTAATGCGATCAATGATCAACCAACACTGGATCCGTTGGGAAATCGAACGGTACAAGAAGATGCATCATTGCAGACCGTGAGTTTAGGTGGCATTACGGCAGGTGGTGGCGAAAATCAACCAATACGGGTTACGGCTATTAGCAGCAATCCGGCGGTGGTTCCGAATCCGGCAGTCACTTACAGTTCTCCTGCCACTTCGGGTGTTCTTACATTTGCCCCTGTGGCGAATCAATCCGGTACTGCCATCATCACGGTTACTGTTGAAGATGGTGGCTTGGATAATGATCTGTCGACCATTTCAGATAATGGCACATTCAACCATGAATTTGTAGTTACCGTTATCGCCGTAAATGACGCACCGACATTGGATGCAGTAGGTGGTCTTGGCATCAACGAAGATGCGGTCGAACAGGTTGTCGAACTGACTGGGATTTCAGCCGGTGGGGGTGAATCGCAGCCGTTGCGATTGGTCGTAAGCAGCAGTAATACAAGTTTGTTTCCAAGTCCCGTCTTGGATTATTCGTCACCAAATACTGCAGGCACGCTCCGTTTCACGCCAGTGGCCAATTTGTTCGGGACATCTACGATTACTGTTACGGTAATTGATGGTGGCTTGGATGGTAATCTCAATACGACTACCGATAATCTCTCGCTGCCCCGAACGTTCGTGGTGACAGTTCTTTCGGTGAACGATCAGCCTATTGCTCGCAGTGATAGCTATCGAATTTCTATTAACGGCGTAACGGACTTAGATGTTCGTCAAAATGATTCTGATGTGGAAGACAGTCCGACCAGTTTACAATTGGTTGTTGAGACCCAGCCTCTTGGAGGTTCCGTGGTCGTGCATAACGGTCAGTTGCGGTTTGTACCAAACCTTACACGCTTGGGAGCTGATAGTTTTACGTATCGCGTTGTAGATACAGAAGGCTTGACCTCAGAACCAACTACAGTAAGTTTGATTTTGGAGGAGACGCCTCAGGCAAATGCCGACACGTATTGGACAGCAAAGAATCAGGGTTTCAACGCAAATGTATTGGCCAATGATGTTGCGCTAGTTTCTCCTTTGGTGTCTAGCAGTTTGGCGATCAGCAACGTCGTTCCTGCCGGCAGCGCGTCGGTTCAAAATGGTCAGGTTCGAATTATTCCTCCTACCGGTTACGTCGGTGCGATTACTTTTACATACACCGTTAGCAACCAACTAGGAATTGGTTCGCCCCCCACCAGCGTAACGGTGAATGTTTTGGAAAGAAGTTTCCAAAACCCGTTACAGCGCTTCGATGTGAATGCCGATTTTTACGTTACGGCAATTGACGCGCTCATCCTTATCAACGATCTGAATCGCCGAGGCCCGCGAGCTCTGAATGTGCTGACAGATTTCGCACCTCCCTATTACGATGTTAATGGGGACTTCAATCTCAACGTGCTCGATCCACTTGCGGTGATCAATTATTTGAACTCGCTGCAGTTTGGGGGAGCACCTGGAGACGCTGCGGGCGAAGGCGAATCGCTGACAGACGAAGATCAGCTGATTTCAAGACCGCTGTCTGATAACATCATGCAAGAGGAACAAAAGTGGGATCGATTGCAGGATCACGTTGACGCTGCTTTGATTGAAATGCTGGCCGAGGACCGCGAACGACGACAGCGTACTTGGGTGAAACGCTAGAGCACTGACGGAGCTATCACGATGCCCAAAAGCAACGAAAAAAGCTGTCACATTCACGCTGGAATGTGACAGCTTGAGAGGTTGCCGTTTTAGCGATGCGAGGAGTGAATTAGTGGTTTACCCCCATTTCCTTCATCAGATGATCGGCGCCGTAGACAATACCAGTGATCCAAAGCACATAGCGGATATCGACACCGATTGAGCGACTATAGTCGGCATTCCAAGCGAAGTCGTTAATGGTGGCTTCAAAGCAACGATCGAAGTTGACTCCGACGAGTTCACCTTTGGCATTGAGGACTGGGCTTCCCGAGTTACCGCCAGTCGTGTCTGTGTCGTAAAGAATTGCTACAGGGACTTGTTTGAGTTCAGGATGCAAATAGGGACCGAATTCTTTAGCGGCGTATTTCTTGAGGAGCGGTTCGGGGGTAATGAAGGGATCGACACCAGTCGTCTTTTCAATCACACCTTGCAATGTCGAGATCGGACGTTTGATGACCGCATCCGCAGGGGTGTACTGTTTGACATGGCCCGAGGTAAAGCGGAGGGTTGCGTTGGCATCAGGCACAAATTGATTGGCGAGAAAAATTCGCTTGATGTCGATAAGGTCCCCAGAGAGTTGGCTTAAACGCCCTTCGCGTTCCTTGTTCTTCTCGCGAATTCGGAGATACGTTGGATAGAGATCCAATACCAAATTGAGCAGAGGATCATCTTGTTTCTTGAGCTGATCTGGTGTGCTTTTCAGGCAGGCTTCAACGAACGCCCAATCGCCCAATTTGGTAGCAGTCATCATATCCTCTGAAATCGCAAAGAGATCGTTGCCAGCGAGGATCGATTGCAATGGGGCGACTTCATTCGCCTTCGGGGTTCGTTTCAAGCGATCGAGCATGCCAGCCAACATGATTGCATCGGTAGGACGATGCCAATCGCTGTGCGATACTTTCAGACTTGCCAGCGATTGTTCCCAGTTGCGGTCCATATAGGGTTGTTCACGTTCGATGTCCGACTTCTGTCGTTCATACGCGGAATCGACGATAAACCAGGCGTACGATGCAGCTCGACAAGCAGAACGCAGTTCGTTGAGATTTAATTCCAAGGGTGCAGCAGCTGAAATCTCTTGGTAAATCTTGCCAATGTTCGCAAGCGTTTCACCATATTTGGCTTTTCGAGCGGGATCGGCCTCAATAAACTTTTGCATCGCAGCTTCTTCAGCGAGCTTTTGTTCGACGATTTTCGCTCGACCGATTCCTTGTAGTTGGCCGCGCGAACGTTTTTCCACGTTGGCTAAAGACTTAGTACGCGTGGCATGTTTAATTGCTACGCCGCGGTCGGTTTCACCCGCAGTGTTCATGACACTGATTTGCCAACGATACAATTCAACAATCGTTGGTAAACGTAGGTCGCGTTCATATTGCAAGAAACTTGCCGTTTGGTGTCGTACGGTTCGGCCTGGATAGCCGAGCAAAAAGACAGCGTCATTTTCCAAAACACCCGCAGGGTTGACCTTGATAACACGTTTAGGTTGATAGGGGATATTGTCAGGCGAATAGGTTGCCGACTTTCCATCGGGTGACGTGTAAGCGCGCATAAAGGAAAAGTCGCCCGTATGACGTGGCCACTCCCAGTTGTCGACTTCACCACCGAAGTTCCCAACGGATGCGGGAGGTGCAAATACTAAACGGACATCTTTGAGATAAGTGTAAAGAAACAAATAGTACGACTTACCTGCGAACATTTCGGCGACTTCGGCTCGCAGGCCGACGTGTTCCTTTTCGGCTTGTATTTCAAGTTCTTTACGGCGTTGCTCGATCGCTTTGGCGCGTTCTGCTCCCGTCATCTTATCATTGACTGCCGAAAGAACCTTATCGGATACATCGATCGAGTCTTCGGTGACGCGTACCGTATAGCCAGGGGCAGGAATTTCTTCTTTCAAGTTTGCAGCCATGAAGCCATGCGTCAGCAAGTCGCGTTCTGTCGTGCTCGCTTTTTGAATGGCATCAAATGCGCAGTGATGGTTGGTGATGATGAGCCCATTGCCTGAGACAAACGATCCCGTGCAACCGTTTACGCGACAAATTCCATCGACCAAACTGACGGCTTGTGGATTAAATAGCTCTTCAGCGGAGAGTTCTATACCACGGGCTTTAAGATCGATTTGTGGAAGTGAGCTTACAGGAATCATGCCTTCATCGGCTTTAGCTGGCGACAGGAATGGGGAAAAAAGGAGTGTGGCGACTAGGGTTGCGGAAAGCCAAATATTGGTAGGCCGACTGAAACGAATCGTCATATCGAAGCAGCTCCGATTCTGAAAAAATGCACAACAAGATGCGCAGGGAGTAGGTTAACCTGTCCCCATAGGATAATTCGAGAGGGCTAACTATGAAATGCCCCTGCAAATAGCCATTAGGGGGTGGCGACGCGGCGGTATGTGCCTTGGATGGGACGCATTATGGTATCCTGACGGAAGCCAGGGGGAGGATTGGCAGCGAGGTCGCTGTCGTACGTAACCCGCAGGGATGTTTGAGTTTCCTCCGTTCGCAACGTTATCGTGTAGAAGACGCCCTGCACATCCACTTGGGCATTGTATTTGAATTCCGTTTCTCCGCGACAGTAATAAATTCCCTCGATCCGTGCTGGGTATATGTCGGTTTGCGTCGAATTAGTTTGTCCTTGATACGGTGCACCAGTCGGATTCAGATTGATACCGATATCGGCTTCCGTAAAGTTGCCCCATCGCGATTCAAATTCCATATCTCCATCCACATACAGAGATGGATAGTTGGTAACGGCAGGTTGTGCTAGAACGTTAGTCCAAATGCGACAGTCATCGCCTAGATCGCGAAGTATTAGCGTTCCCAAAATCCGACAGTTCGATATATCTAAATTGGCGCCGTTCAGATCAATAACATAAATCCCCTTGGGATTTTTCTCTGTACCAAACGGGTTATGGTTTGGCGATAACAGGCAATTAGTAAATTTTCGTCGGCCAGACGAGGTTGGGAGGCTGCTTACGGAAATGCTCGTCGCTTCCGCAATGTAGCGATCGATCAGAGCTTGGTTGCCAACAGAAATTGTCGGCTGATTCGTGGCACTGGAACCGCGTATATGAGATCCAAAACTCAGGGTTATTTGGTCTTTGGCATGTGCTGTGCCAGAGATAGAGGATTCATAGTCTAGTGTGATATCATCCATGGAAAAGACTGCTCCAGTTGTGGTCCAGGTGGTGCGATAGGGCATATTGATATCACCGTAAACCGAGGCCGCATAGTTAAGAAAAGTCAAAGCAGGCCCTGCGGGCGTTGCCGTAACCTCCGCCGCACAACTTGCCGAACCTCTTTTAGCAATTCCAATAACAGTAACATCGCGCAAGCGACCATTTGCGATATCGTTAGATGAATCAAGTAGGCGATAATAGAGCGAAACATCACCCAAAGCGAAGGGGCCATATTCTGTGTTGTGCACATGATTATTGCGCCATGACGCATCAGCGGCGATTCGCGCTAAAGCGAGTTCAATTGCCGAATCAGCCGCACTCGCTAACTCGTAGGCTTCATCGGCAGCCGTTTGTTCCAATGCATGTTTGCGTGCAATCCAAACCGACGACATCGCCAATGCCGATACAATAATGGCCGTCATGATCACGACGATATAGACATATCCACTTCGACGACGCTGTGGTTGGCAACGTCCTCGATGATATCGAATGTTTGGATTTTCAATGGTAATCATAAAGATTTCGGAGGTGGGGCAGGAATTCCTGTGTCGATAGTTGGTTCTGGCATATTCCTAAGCGGTACGCCCCAATAGTAATTGCGATTACCCAGCTGCCATTGCGTTTCATAATTCGGCTGAATCGTCGGGGCTAGGCTTTGTGGAGTTCGAAAACCATCACGCGAAACGAAAAAAAGATAGGTGTAGGTTCTTCCACCGGACTTCTCCAGGATGATGGTCACTTGTCGCAAAGGGCCTGTGATGTCGGTCGAACTCGCTAATGTTAATGGCACAACACCGGTCACCGTTACTTGTCGCACCCAACCCGCTAGGCTTGGTATTACCGTTCCATCGCGATAACGCAAAGTACTTTCTTTGAGACCGTTGTAGTCATCGACATCATCCCAGTCGGTACGCACGGTTGTCGATGTTTCGGTGGGCTCACGTCCGAAGGTCGTGGTCGTTTCCACAGGATCGACATAATTCAAGGCGGATATTTCTGAAAACAATTGTTCCGCCAAGCCAAGTGCGCGCAACCCATCTAAGTCTCGGGCGGTGGTTATCGTCGAAAAAGCCAAAGTATTCAGACTACCAACCAAAAGCAGTGATACCAGTGTGATGGAGACGACTGTTTCCATCATGTTGAATGCGGAGCGCTGAAAGTGCCGAGGACGTACAAGTGTACGTGGCCGGTGTTGCATAGGATAGCAATAGCGCGATAGTGAGTTCATACTCAAATTCCTGCTGTTCCCACTGCAAAGCTACCGCTGATGAACGATTCGCTGCCTGTTAGGATGAAGTTAGTGGTGGTGCTGGCCGTGGCTGTCGGGATTTTTCTATAGCCAATTCCGATGGTCACCGCGCTACTCGATGTGTCGCCAGATTTCATGATGACAGATTGATTGTTCATTAACCCAGTAAAGTCTGGGATGTAGCTGTTATCTCTAGCCGCGAGCACGCGGAATTGAAGCATGTTGTTGCTGGTAGTTGCGCAACCCTGAGATGTTGGAGTGCTGCTAGTTCCCGTCGAGGTTGAGGTATGCGCAATAATGTTTCCGTTATGACCTGAAATGCGGAGTAGAGTGGCCGACATTCGAATGCTAGTCGTTGAAGTTATGGTAATGTCACTGGTTTCGCCTGCTATTGCGTTCCGATACCAAACTCTAAGCTGCAATGGACTAGATGTTCGGCTGATCAAACTCGTCCAAATTCCAGAAGAAATGGATTGGGTACCAAACGTCGAGTCGGCTGCAAGCACCAAGACCAATAAGTCACCAGCTAATGTGTTCGGTGGAGCAGGGACGGCAAGACTTGTCACGGCACTCGATGAGAGCGCTGACGAATAGCCTGCCAGTTGCAGTACCGTCGGCGGTGTAGGTGTATTGGAAGGAACAAAGAAATTAGGGCGATTCGTGCGAGTCAACGTTCCCATGGAAAAGGGTGTGGTGACGCTATTGGCAACTCTTGAAACCGTTGCACTTCCGTCTGACGGAAAGTTGTAAACCACCGAATCAGGTACCGAATCATTGTTGCGATCCGGGACCGTAACGGTAAGAGAGGATGCATCCGCTGATTCCAATTTCAACGCTTCACGCAAATCTGTTCGCAATTGTTCGATCGACTGCCGCTGTTGAATAGTTCCCTGTTGTTGCGATGTGGTTAACTGCAGAGACTTTTGAGAGATCAAAATGCTTGCCGTCAGTCCCGAGACCAGCATCGCACTGATAACCATAGTGGTCATGAGCTCGACTAAGGTTGTGCCATATCGCAATGAAACGGGAAGGTAGAGCTTGGAAAGCGTAATTCTCATTCGCCCCCGGTTCCTTTCCTGAAGATACATATTCATTGTGTGTAACTCAAAGACTGGCTAAGGTAATGCGATGAAGGAGGGAGAGATTTGCAAAGTCTTCGTTTGGCCATTCGTTCTGAGAACGACTCTTGCCACACTCCCCGCCGCTAGAGCACTGACGTCGCCCGATGGCGCGTTGATCTCGCCGCGATGATTGATTTCTATGTATGTGTTCGGTGGTGCGAAGAAGGATTCGATGATGGCCACGTTTTGAGCGGTGGTGCTCATATTGATGGTTGTGGTCGAGGCTAAGCTTCCTGACGCTGTGTATCTTTGGAGTTGGTAAGAAAAGGTGTTGGCAACCGGATTGAATCGGACACGTCGATTTTCACGAATAGCCACACTGCGGCAATGCTGTAGCTCGGCAATGAATTGGCGACTCGCGGCCTCTAGGCGTTGGCCACGAATACTCGCGTGCAAAATCGGAATTGCAGCGGCACTGACAATTCCGATGATCGCTAAGGAGATCATCAATTCGAGGATGGTAAAGGCGGCTCGATTTCGATACATCACATACAACCCGTGAAATCTGGCTCCCAAGGTCGAGAACTAAAGTCGTTTTGAGTCCTCGGGGCCATGGGAAGAGTAGCTTTCGGAAACGAAAAAAGCCGAGGTTGCAAAAACCTCGGCTTCGAGTTGGTTGGATGTGGCTTCGATTGTACCGAATGTATCGATTAGGGCAGCTTACGTTCCCTGTTCTGGCTTTTCCGATTCATGAATGCACCACAAATGTCCTTCGGTCCGAATGTAAACGCGGCCATTGGCAATCGCCGGTGTCGCATTGGTCGATTCACCAAGTTCGTTACTGGAAAGCTCTAAAAACTCTGGTTCTAGTGCGTAGACGTGAGTCGTGCCAGCTTGGTCGATGGCATAGAGTTTTGACCCTGCTCGAACTATCGATGACCAGGTTCCACCCCCTGCCCCAGCGCGACTCATACGGCGATGCCACAGTCTTTCGCCCGTTTGGAGGTTAAGGCATTCAAGAATACCCTGCATCGTCGAAACATAGATTTTGTTGTCGTAAATAATGCCAGTTCCAATTCTCTGCCTATCGGTTTCTTCATACCAGAGTCGATTGGCTATTTGATCCCCTTGTCCAGATGGCTTCACGACGAAAGCCGAGCCTCCCAAACAAGCGATATGTGTGCCATCATGAACGGGCGATGGAAGTACTTGAGCACCATTTCCAGCGCATTCCCACAAAGTCTTTCCATCGCGAGGCGCTACGGCGATGAGCTTGTCGGGCAAACTTAAGAGTACTTCGGTCGGTTGGTCTTGGGGCTGACGGACAATGGGTGTGGCCCATGTGCCAAAGGGGTCGCGCAGTGTAGAGCCCGGAGGGAGTTTGGGACCATCGGGTTGATCGAATGGATTAGGAGCTGTTGATTGTGGAATATCGATTCTCCATAGCTCTGTCCCATCCTTCATGGATATACCCATAAAGAATTGTTCTTTGCCTGGGCCGTAGTTAAGAATACAGACATCTTCCCAAATGATGGGCGAAGGACCTTGGCCAAATAGATGTTCGGGGGTGCCGAGCTCCTTCTTCCACAATAGATTTCCATCCAGATCACAACAGACGACGCCGGCAGCACCTAGTATGGCAACGACATGTTTGCCATCCGAAGCTGGCGAACCGGCGCAATGAGGATTGGTTGGATGAGTTGGTTCTGGTTCGCTTACATCAGCGCTATATTTCCAAAGCTGTTTGCCATCTTCGGTACTGTATGAAATAAGCGATCGTTGCTTTCCATCACTTTCGCTCTGAGTGATGATCACTTGATTTTGGGTAACGATCGGAGATGAGTTACCGGGACCTGGTAAAGCGACTTTCCAAGCTACGTTTTTTTCCTTGTCCCAACTGACGGGAATTTTCGCTTCCAGAGAAGTACCATCGAGCTTTGGTCCGCGCCAGTTTGGCCATTCATCTCCATGAACTTGTTGGGTTGCAACAAACATTCCACCCGCCCATAACACTGACATACCCAAATGGATAAGGCCACGCGGTTGAGACCGAACGATGGCTGGGAGGGGGTGGTTTTCGGGAGCAGAATCGATGGACATAGATGGGTAGCCAATTCGTATGAGTTAGGATATTCAATGATGACAAAATAAAAGGATCGTCAGCAAATTCGCGGTATTGGGTAAGCTGGGGTGATCATGGACCCTCGCGAGGAGCATATTTCGACGCTAATACGACCGTTTGCTCCCATTAGTTCACATAATTGCAGAATTTATCTCGTTGAGAATGAATGGCATACCCTGTAAGCTAGTCTGAGCAAGTATGACAACTGGGCTATTTTCAACTTGGAGTCAGCATTCATGTCAGAGGAGAATTCGCCGGTCATCTGCGCGGTGGAGAATGGGGTCGTCATTGCGACGCTTTTGGTTTCGCAGATTCGTGACTCGCAAGTTGTTGATTCCCTCAGGTCGACGATGCTGGCTACAATCGATGCGAGCGGAGCGCGCAGTGTGATCATCCGCTTTATGGACGTGAAGTTCATGATGAGCATGTCGTTTCTGGCGTTTTTAGCTGTACGGCGTCAGATCGGCGGTGGGAGAGTGGTCTTCTGTGAGTTATCACCGGAAATCAGCGAGATCTTGGCCATTTGCCGTTTGATTCCAGCAGGTAATGTTACTACGGCACCATTTGAAGTCGCCGGCAGTTTCAAGGAAGCTCGCGAGCGCTGTGGTCTATCTTAAGCTTGCAGCGACCAATCTAAATTCATCACGGGACCGAATGATTCGGTGAGCGGTATTCATGGAAGATAAATCGAATAATACTTCTGTTTACGTTGTGCCTCCTGCCGATGTGGTTCGCTGGGTCGATATGCCTCGTGAACCTTCGGTCCTCGCAAGCCCGGACTATTCTTGGTTGCTGGTTTTGCAAAGAGGTAGCCACCCTTCGATCGCCGATCTCGCCAAGCCATGTGCGAAGCTAGCAGGCTTCAGGTTTGAACCGCAAAACCGCTCTGCATTTCAAATCGAGTATTGGAACGCAATGGAATTGCGACGATTCGAGGGATCGGAAACAACCTCCATTCCAATTCCGAGCCAAACGAAAATTGGACGAGTATCGTGGTCGCACAACAGTAAAAGCGTTGCGTTTACGCTTTGTTTCGAAGATCGCACGGAGCTATGGTGGCTGGATGTTGAGAATCCATATCAACCCACTCGTCTCTACGCAGGTATTGTAGAAGCGCTGTGCGAATTTGATTGGACCAGTGATGGTGAACGCATTGTGTGCTTCATACCCCATCGGTCGGAAGCTGAGCGGCCGCAGAACAGTGCCGTTCCCGCAGGACCGATCATTGAACAATCTATCGCCGTAGAAGCACCTGCGCGCACCTATCAAGACTTGCTCACCAACGAGTTTGATGGTGAGCTATTCGAGTTTTTGACCACCGTGCAAATCGTGGTCATCAACCCCAGAACGCTTGAGCTACAACGGATTGGCGAGCCTGGTATGTATCTTTCGTGTGATTCGTCACCAGACGATAAGTTCTTCTTGGTTTCCGAACTCAAACGACCATTTTCCTATACGCTTCCTTATCAGTTTTTCCCGCGCAAGAGCACCGTTTGGGATAGTAGCGGTAAGCCTGTTTATCCAATATGCGATTTACCTCTTGCCGACCGTATTCCGATCGAAGGGGTGCGAACGGGCCCGCGACAAATTGGATGGTTGGCAGGAGAAGAGGCAGCGTTGGTTTGGTGCGAGGCGCTCGATGGTGGCGACCCGCGCACTCAAGTTGAGCACCGAGATCGTATAGTACGACTCAACTCTCCCTTTCAAACGCAACCCCAAGAGTTGTTGAAGCTCGAGCATCGTTACACCGGTCGTCTATCATTGGAACAGTCCAATCTGCTTTTGGTGACACAATACGATCGCGATCGCCGTTGGACTCGCACCTCATTGCATGATTTGGATGCTGGAGGTTCGTGTCTCCGAATCTTGAGCGATCGCAACGTGAACGATCACTATGGCGATCCCGGTAATGTGATGGTGGTTCGAGACAAACGAGGTAGCCGCGTTGCGCTTCAGTCAGAATCGTCACTCGCATT
>Ga0075163_10000535_pt1 | contig 48633 bp, 40 predicted proteins | sample JI1023141ADNA_FD_71478 | JGI IMG/M metagenome (GOLD analysis project Ga0075163, IMG submission 71478) | Wastewater effluent complex algal communities from Wisconsin, to seasonally profile nutrient transformation and Carbon sequestration -... | ecosystem: Engineered > WWTP > Effluent > Algae...
CGACCGACTCTCAGGAATGACCCAAGCGCAACGCGATCGGCTCGCGTTCGTTGAGCTACGCCTGCGCTTCGTGGGCGAAATCCGCCGACAAGACTTGATCACGCGCTTCGATATCCAGGCAGCAGCCGCAACGCGGGACATCGCGCAGTACAAGGAATTGGCCCCGCGCAACATGGAGTACGACCCCAAGGGCAAGGTCTACGTCCGTGCTCCGTGGTTCCGACCTCTGTTCGACTTTTCGGCCGGGCGCGTGCTCGTCTGGCTGTCTCAAGGGTATGGCGATGCCGAGCCAGCCCCGTGGAAAGGCGCGGTGCCGACCGAAGGCACCAGCCTGACGAGCCACATTGATCTCGAATTGGTGTCGACTCTGACGCGAGCCATCCACCGTGGCGCAGCCGTCAAGATGTCCTATCGGGCCTTGTCCAGTGGCCTGACCACGCGCGAGATCGTGCCCTTCGCGCTGGCGGACAGCGGTCTGCGTTGGCACGTGCGCGCCTTCGATCGGCGCAGCGGCGAGTTCCGCGACTTTGTCCTGGGCCGCTTCGACGACGCCAGCATCCTGCCAGGGCCGGTCGCCGATCAAGAAAAGCCCGATCAGGACATCCAGTGGACCCGCATCACCGAGCTTGAACTCGTGCCGCACCCGGCCAACGTGCAGCATCCGGACACCATCGAGTCCGAGTACGGCATGCAAGGCGGCGTACTCAAGGTTCGCACGCGCGCGGCGACGGCAGGCTATCTGCTGCGCCGCTGGAACGTGGACTGCACCGAAGACCACAGCCTCAAGGGTGGCGAGTACCACCTGTGGCTGCGCAACCGTCAGGCGCTGTACGGCATCGCCAACCTGGTGCTCGCGCCCGGCTACGACGAGGCAAAACAACAGGAGTGAGCATGCTCAAGCTCGAGCAAATTCAGAAAAACGCCGCCCTCTCCGGCCTGGAGCCCGGGCAGGTGGTGCGCATCGTCACCACCGAGCCGGTCGGTGACAACGCCCTGACCGTCTACTACAAGACCGCCGACGGCAAATTGCTGGAACGCATGCTGTTCCGCGCCGACGAGGCTCAACTGTCGTTGGCCGAGGCTGGGCGCCCCTGGGCCTTCGACGCATCGGGCGACGCCTTCAAGCTCGCCGCCGAGGCCTACCGCATCAGCCTGGCCCATTTGTTCGATCCGATGATGGCCGTCCACACCTCGAACGTGGAACCGCTGCCGCACCAGATCACCGCCGTCTACGAATCCATGCTGCCGCGCCAGCCCCTGCGCTACGTGCTGGCTGACGACCCCGGCGCCGGCAAGACCATCATGGCCGGCCTGTTCATCCGCGAGCTGCTCATGCGCGCCGACGCCAAGCGCGTGCTCATCGTCGCGCCCGGCAGCCTGGTCGAGCAGTGGCAAGACGAAATGTTCGAGAAGTTCGGCCTGACGTTCTCGCTGTTCTCGCGCGAGCGCGTCGAGCAGTCGCGCAGCGGCAACCCCTTCGACGACATCGACCTGATGGTCGCCCGCGTCGACCAACTCGCCCGCGCCGAAGACCTGCAAGAAAAACTGCGGCTGTCGCACTGGGACCTGGTGGTCGTCGACGAAGCACACAAGCTTTCGGCCAACTACTTCGGCAACAAGGTCAACAAGACCAAGCGCTTTCAGCTCGGTGAACTGCTGGGCTCGATCACCCGGCACCTCCTGCTGATGACCGCCACCCCGCACAACGGCAAGGAGGAAGATTTCCAGCTCTTCATGTCGCTGCTCGACGCCGACCGCTTCTACGGCAAGTTCCGCGACGGCGCGCACAAGGTCGACGTCAACGATCTGATGCGGCGCATGGTCAAGGAAGACATGCTGCGATTCGACGGCACGCGCCTGTTCCCCGAGCGCCGCGCCTACACCGTCAACTACAAGCTCTCCGACCCGGAAGCCGCCCTGTACGCCGCCGTCACCGACTACGTCAAAACCGAGTTCGCCCGCGCCGACCAATTGGCCGATGGCGGTCGCAAGGGCACGGTGGGCTTCGCGCTGACCGCGCTGCAGCGCCGCCTCGCCTCCAGCCCCGAAGCCATCTACCGGTCGCTCCAGCGCCGCCGCAACAAGCTCAAGCGGCGGGTCGAAGACGAGAAACTGCGCCAGCGCGGCCAACTCATCCACAGCACTCTGGCCGACACGCTCGATGGCCCCAAACGCCTGCCCGACGACCTCTGGAGCGCCGACGACGATCTGCCGTCCGAAGACTACGAAGACCTGGAAGAAGAACTGGTCGACCAGGCCACGGCGGCGCAGACCATTCAAGAGCTTGAGGCCGAAATCATCATCCTTGAAGACCTGGAGGAGCAGGCGCGCCAGGTCGTGCATTCCGGCCAGGACCGCAAGTGGGACGAACTTTCGCGCCTGCTGCAAGACACGCCCGAGATGCACGACGCCGCCGGGCGCCAGCGCAAGCTCATCCTCTTCACCGAGCATCGCGACACGCTGAACTATCTGGCCACCAAGATCCGCGGCCTGATCGGCAGCGAGGAAGCCGTGGTCATGATCCACGGCGGCGTCAAGCGCGAAGAGCGACGCAAGGTGCAGGAACTGTTCCGCAACGACCCCACCGCGCGCGTGCTCATCGCCACCGACGCCGCCGGCGAAGGCGTGAACCTGCAGAACGCCAACCTGATGGTCAACTACGACCTGCCCTGGAACCCCAACCGGCTGGAGCAACGCTTCGGGCGCATCCACCGCATCGGCCAGACCGAGGTCTGCCACCTGTGGAACATGGTGGCCGCCGAAACCCGCGAAGGCGACGTCTTCCAGCGCCTGTTCGAAAAGCTCGAAGTCGAGCGCGAGGCCCTGGGCGGGCGCGTCTTCGACATCCTGGGCGAAGTGTTCGAAGACCGCAGCCTCAAAGACCTGCTCATCGAAGCCATCCGCTACGGCGCCGACCCCGAGGTGCGCGCCCGCCTGCTGCACAAGGTCGAAGGCGCGCTCGATACCCGCCATCTCGAAGACATCATCAAGCGCAACGCCCTGTGCGAAGAGGTGATGGACGAAAAGCGCCTGTTCGCGGTGAAGGAGGAAATGGAAAAGGCCGAAGCCCGCAAGCTGCAGCCCTTCTTCATCCGCGCCTTCTTCACTCAGGCCTTCCAGCAACTTGGCGGCGAGCTGCGCCCACGCGAGCCCGGCCGCTACGAAATCACCAACGTCCCCGCGAGCATCCGCGAGCGCGACCGCCAGATCAGCGGCCGCGACCGCCGCAACGCCAACCCCGTGCTGCGCCGCTACGAGCGCGTCTGCTTCGAAAAACAGTTCGTGCGCCTCGCCGACCGCGTCGGCGCGCCCATGGCCAGCCTGCTGCACCCCGGCCACCCGCTGATGCAGTCGGTGACCGATCTGGTGCTCGAAACCCATCGCAACGCGCTCAAGCAAAGCGCCGTACTGGTCGACCCCAGCGACATGGGCCTGACGCCCAAGGTGATGTTCATCATCGACCACTCGGTGAGGGAGGGCAGCGACCCCGTGCATGTGGCTTCGCGCCGCATGCAGTTCGTCGAGATCGACCCCCAGGGCCACGCCATCAACGCCGGCTGGGCGCCGCACCTCGACCTCGCGCCCGTGGCCTCTGCCGACCTGGCCCTGATCGAGGATGTGCTGGCCGCCCCCTGGATCGCCAAAGACCTGGAGCAAGTGGCGCTTGCCCACGCTTCCCAGCACCTCGTGCCCGAACACTTCGACGAAGTCCGCGACCGCCGCGAGAAAACCGTGGACAAGACCCTGGCCGCCGTGCACGAACGCCTGGTCAAGGAAATCAATTTCTGGTCCGACCGCTACATCAAGCTGCAAGACGACATCGCCGCCGGCAAAGACGTGCGCCTGACGCTGGAAAACGTGCGGCGCACCATCGACGACCTCACCGCCCGCCGCGAATCGCGCGAGAAAGAACTCATGGCCATGCGTCACGTCATCTCCGCCACCCCGGTCATTCTGGGCGGCGCGCTCGTCATTCCCGCCGGCCTGCTGCTGCAGCGCAAAGGCCAGCCGGGCTGGACGGCCGATGCCGCCGCACGCGCCCGCGTCGAGCAGATCGCCATGCGCGCCGTGATGGATGCCGAGCGCGCGCTGGGCCACGAGGTCATCGACGTCTCGGCCGAGAAGTGCGGCTGGGACCTCACCAGCCTCCCCAAGGCGCAGGGAGGCAAGCTGCCGCCCTCGCGCCACATCGAAATCAAGGGTCGCGCCAAAGGCCAGAGCACCATCACCGTCACCCGCAACGAAATCCTCTACGGCCTGAACCAGGCCGACAAATTCATCCTTGCCATCGTGCTGGTGGACGGCGACCGCCACGAAGGCCCGTTCTACGTGCGCCAACCCTTCACCCAAGAACCCGACTGGGCCGAAACCAGCAAGAACCTCGATCTGGGCCAGTTGCTGGCCCGGGCCGTCGGGCCGGAGGCGTCGCTGTGATGGGCTTCCTGCCCCACCAGAAGAAACGCCTCCGCGAGGGAGGCGTTGGGCCGCAAATGCGATCTGCGGTGGGGTTAGAACCAGCCCCACAAAAAGAGACGCCCCTTTCGGGGCGTCGGGTCGGAGATGCGATCTCCGAGGGGGTTAGGGGCCCGATTATGGCCATCTGCGCCTTTGCCGTCAAGCGCTTGGCTTTCTGTGCAGGACTTGAGAAATGACGCGCGTCATGGCCTATGTGGATGGCTTCAACCTGTATTTTGGTTTGAAGCAGGCCCGCCTCAAGCGCTACTTCTGGCTGGATGTCGCTGCACTCGCGCGCAGCCTGCTCAAGCCCGGGCAGCAGCTGACGACGGCGCACTACTTCACGGCCCGAATCCGAGACAACGGACATAACACGGCTGACCAGCGACGCCAGAACGACTACTTGGAAGCCCTGGCGCTGCAAGGCGTGCAGTGCCAATTCGGCCACTACCTTGAAAAGCTCCGCGAATGCCGGGCATGCCACGTCACCTGGCCCGACTACGAAGAAAAGATGACCGATGTGAACATCGCCATCCAACTGATGACCGACGCTTTCGACGATGCCTTCGACCTAGCCCTGGTCATTTCGGGCGACAGCGACCTCACAACCCCCATCCGCCGCGTGCGTGAGCGCTTTGCAGGCAAGCGTGTCATCGTTGCCTTCCCACCCAACCGGCATTCCAAGGCACTCAAGCAGCACGCCAGCGGCCATCTCGCCATCGGCGAAGACAAGCTGCGCACCAGCCAACTTCCCGACCAAATCCTCAGACCCGACGGCTTCGTGCTCCAACGCCCCGCAAGCTGGCGGTAGCGCACCCAAGAAAACAACAACATGCCCGCCATCAAAACCCCCAAAAAACTCATCGAAGTCGCCCTGCCTCTCGACGCCATCAACGTCGCCGCCGCGCGCGAAAAATCCATTCGCCACGGCCACCCCAGCACGCTGCATTTGTGGTGGGCGCGCCGGCCGCTGGCGGCGGCGCGGGCGGTGATCTTTGCGCAGATGGTCAACGACCCCGGCTACCAGCAGGGCGGCGGCTTCAGGTACGGCGTCAACAAGGAAAAGGCGCAGGCCGAGCGCGAGCGGCTGTTCAAGATCATCGAAGACCTGGTGCTGTGGGAGAACACCAACAACGAAGAGGTGCTCGAACGGGCCCGAGTCGAAATCCGCCGCTCGTGGCGCGAGGTGTGCGAGCTGAACAAGGGGCACCCGCAGGCGGCCGAGTTGTTCAACCCCGAGGTGCTGCCCGCCTTTCACGACCCCTTTGCCGGCGGCGGCGCGCTGCCGCTGGAGGCGCAGCGCCTGGGCCTGGAAAGCCACGCCAGCGACCTCAACCCCGTGGCCGTCACCATCAACAAGGCCATGATCGAAATCCCGCCGCGCTTTGCCGGGCACGCGCCCGTGGGGCCGCGCATCGCGGGCGACAAGCAGGCCCGGCTGCATGAGGACTGGAGCGGCGCCAAAGGCCTGGCCGAAGACGTGCGCCGCTACGGCGCCTGGATGCGGGCCGAGGCCCACCAGCGCATCGGTGCGCTGTATCCCCGCATCACCATCACTCCTGAAATGATAGCTGGTAGCCCTTATGCAACAAGGACTACGGGCCGATTTGATTCAAATTCTGCAGAGGCCCGGCCCGACCTGGCGCCGCTGGCCGGCCAGCCGCTCACCGTCATCGCCTGGCTGTGGGCGCGCACCGTCAAAAGCCCGAACCCGGCCTTCAGCCATGTCGACGTGCCGCTGGCCTCCACCTTCATCCTCAGCAGCAAGGCGGGCAAGGAAAGCTATGTGCAGCCGGTGGTGGAAGGCGATGGCTACCGCTTCACGGTGAAGGTAGGGGCGCCGCCGGAGGACGCGGCAAATGGCACAGCTGCAGGAAAGCGTGGTGGCTTCTACTGTCTGATGTCCAACTCGCCTATTGACTACAAATACATCCGCGCAGAAGGTGCCGCTGGACGCATGGGCGCAAAGTTGATGGCTATCGTCGCCGAAGGCGCACGCGGCCGCATCTATCTCGCCCCGACGGCCGAACACGAGGCCATTGCGCAGCAGGCGCAGCCCGAATGGAAGCCGGACGTGAAGCTGCACGGCAAGTGCCGCGTCAATGTCAGCAACTACGGGCTTGATGTTTACGGCGACCTCTTCACCGCGCGCCAACTGGTGGCGCTGACCACCTTCTCCGATCTGGTGGGCGAGGCCATCACCAAGGTCCAGGCCGACGCCCTGGCCGCCGGCCTGCCCGATGACGGCATCGGCACCGGCGCGACGGCGTATGCGCAGTCTGTCGGGCTTTACTTGGCGCTTGCCATCAGTCGCTTTTCCGATCGAAATAATGCGCTGTGCACTTGGGATAGTGGGCCCACAGGAACGAAGGCTTCGACAGGTGGTTCCGCACGAACAGCCTCGTTGAGGAATCTATTCGCTCGCCAAGCCATTCCGATGGCCTGGGACTTCGGCGAAGCCAATCCGTTCAGTGACTCGGGAGGTGGTTTCAATAGTGCGTTCGAATGGATTGAACCTGCCGTCAAGGCACTCAGTGGCGTTGTTTCTGGCTATTCCGAAATGGCCGACGCACAGAGTCAATCCATAAGCGCAGCGAAAGTCGTTTCAAGCGACCCGCCGTATTACGACAACATTGGCTACGCCGATCTGTCCGACTTCTTCTACGTCTGGCTGCGCCGTTCGCTCAAGCCCATCTACCCCGGTCTGTTCGCCACGGTCGCCGTGCCCAAGGCCGAAGAACTGGTCGCCACACCGTATCGCCATGGCGGCAAAGAGCAGGCTGAGAAGTTCTTTCTCGACGGCATGACCGAGGCGCTGCGCAACCTGGCGCGGCAGGCACACCCGGCCTTCCCGGTCACCATCTACTACGCCTTCAAGCAGTCCGAAACCAAGGGCGAAGCGGGCACGTCCAGCACGGGCTGGGAGACTTTTCTCGAAGCGGTGCTGAAGGCCGGCTTTGCGCTGACGGGCACCTGGCCGATGCGCACCGAACTGGGCAACCGCATGATCGGATCGGGCACCAACGCCCTGGCCTCCAGCATCGTCCTGGTCTGCCGTCCGCGCGCCGCCGATGCGCCCACGGTGTCGCGCCGCGAGTTCATCCGCGAACTCAATGCCGCGCTGCCCGAGGCGCTGGATGAAATGACGCGCGGCGGCGTCAATTCGCCGGTGGCGCCGGTGGACTTGTCGCAAGCCATCATCGGCCCCGGCATGGCCATCTTCAGCCAGCACGCCGCCGTGCTCGAAGCCGATGGCACGCCGATGAATGTGCGCACGGCGCTGCAACTGATCAACCGTTTTTTTGCCGAAGACGACTTCGACCACGACACCCAGTTCTGCCTGGCCTGGTTCGAGCAGCAGGGCTGGGCCACCGGCAAATACGGCGATGCCGAGGTGCTGGCCCGCGCCAAGGGCACCAGCGTGGGCGGCCTGCAAACGAGTGGCGTGGTGGCATCGAGCAAGGGCGAGCTGCGCCTGGTCAAGTGGGCCGAGATGCCGCGCGACTGGCAGCCCGAGAAGGATGCCCGCCTGCCGGTGTGGGAGGCGCTGCACCAATTGATTCGCGCGCTGAACCAGCAGGGCGAATCGGCCGCCGGCGCCCTGCTGGCGCGCATGCCCGGCCAAGCCGACGCCACCCGCGCCTTGGCCTACCGCCTGTACACCCTGTGCGAGCGCAAGGGCTGGGCCGAGGAAGCGCGGGCGTACAACGAACTGGTCACGGCCTGGAGCGCCGTTGAGCAGGCGGCGGGCGAGGCGGGGGTGGTGGGGTCGCAGGCGCAATGGGAGATGTGAGGTGCCCATGACTGCCTCTGCACAGCAAGCCGATGCCACACCGATGTGGGACATCCTGAGCCAGGAGATCACCGGCATTCAGTTGTTGTGGGAAGCCGTTGAATGTTTGTATTTCAAAGCGCAGGGGCAAGGGCTGGCTGTGCTGGCGCGGGACATGCCTCTGTTCCACCGCTTGACGCAAACCGCGCTCATGGAATCGTTGTTGATGCGCATGTCGCGGCTGATGGACCCTGCCGCAACTGGGCAGGGTCGTCGGGCGATGGATAACTTGAGTTTGAAGCGCTTGGCTGAGGTTCGAGTTGATACGGATTCGGACGTGCATGGCGTGCATGCCATTTGGGAGGCATCGGGGCTGAAGCGCATTCGGGACAAGTACCTGAGCCACAACGACTTGGCGCGGTCACTGAACGAGCCGCATACGCTGAACATTCCACTGGACGAAGCAGACGTTGCCGCCATGCGTGAACTGGCAAGCGGGCTGCGTGAATTCCGGCGCAGGGTTCATGGCAGATTGCACGCTGGCGTGGCGTATCTGGACGCGCCCTTGATCCTGCAAGTTCAACGCGAAATCGATGTGCTCGACCGTGCCCTGCAAGGCGATTTTTTAGGGAGCCAGCCATGACCGTTCCCGCCAAGACCGACACCGCGCTGCTGGGCGAACTGCGCCAACTGATCGAGCAGGCGCGCCAGCATGTGGCGCAGACGGCCAACAGCACGTTGACGATGCTGTATTGGCGCATGGGTCAGCGGATTGGCGTGGAACTGCTCAAGGAAGAGCGTGCGCCCTACGGCCAGGAAATTGTCTCCGCAGCGAGTAGAGAATTGACGCAGGCTTACGGCAAGGGCTTCACGGATCGAAATCTATGGCACATGAAGCGCTTCGCCGACGCGTTTCCCGACGAAAAGATTGTCTTCGCACTGAGTGCAGTGTTGTCGTGGACGCATTTCCGTCAGTTGATCTATCTGGATCGGCCTTTGCAGCGCGAGTTTTATGCCGAGATGTGCCGCATCGAACGCTGGAGCACACGCACGCTGGAGAAGAAGATCGGCGGCATGCTCTACGAGCGCACCGCCATTTCCAGAAAGCCCGAAGCGGTGGTGGAGATGGAGGTTGCCAAGCTGCGCGCAGGCGATACGGTCAGTGCAGAGTTGGTATTCCGAGACCCCTACCTGCTGGATTTTCTGGGCCTGCAAGGCGCCTACAGCGAACGCGACATGGAGTCCGCCATCCTGGCTGACATCGAGCGCTTTCTGCTGGAGATGGGCGACGGCTTTTGCTTCGTGGCCCGACAGAAAAGGCTGATCATCGGGCGCGATGACTTCTATCTCGATCTGCTGTTCTATCACCGCAAGCTGCGGCGGCTGGTGGCCGTCGAGCTGAAGCTGGAACACTTCCAGGCCGGGCACAAGGGCCAGATGGAGCTGTATCTGCGCTGGCTGGACCGCTACGAGCGTCAGCCGACGGAAGAAGCGCCCATTGGCCTGATTCTTTGCGCCAGCGTGAACCGGGAAGAGATCGAAGTGCTGCAACTGGACGGCTCCAGCATCCGCGTGGCCGAGTACCTGACGGAGCTGCCGGATCGCGAGGCGCTGCGCGTCAAGCTGCATCAGGCCATCGAATTGGCGCGCAACAAGGCCGTGGTTGCGCTGCCGCATGCAAAAGATCGTGGAGAAGAAATATGAGCCTGAAACCCTGGCGCGAGATCGCCGAACCCCATGCCGACGTGCGCGAAGGCAAGTTCCAGCAGGCCGAGTTCGCGGCCGATTTGTCGCGCGTGCATGCGGGCACGGCCAATGCCGAATACCAGAACCCGGCGCTGTTTTTTCAGCGCACTTTCATCACCGAAGGCATGCACTTGTTGCTCAATTCGGTGGTCAAGCGCCTGGCGGGCCAGGGGGGCGATCCGGTCATTCAGCTTCAAACGGCCTTTGGTGGCGGCAAGACGCACACCATGCTGGCCGTCTATCACCTGGCCAAGGGCGAAGCGCCCGCCAGTGATTTGCAGGGCGTGCCCGCCATCCTTGATGCGGCAGGCGTGACGGAACTGCCGAAGGCGCGCATTGCAGTGCTCGACGGCATCAAGTCTTCGCCCAACCAGCCGGTGGTGAGGGATGGGCAGAGCATTCGCACCTTGTGGGGCGATCTGGCATGGCAACTGGGCGGCGCCGAGGGTTATGCGCGGGTGGCGGATGCCGATGCTTCGGGCACATCGCCGGGCAAGGAGGTGCTGGCCGATCTGTTGGGCCGCTACGCGCCCTGCGTGATCCTGATCGACGAGTTGGTGGCCTATGTGCGCCAGTTCGAGGAAGGCAAGGCGCTGACGGGTGGCACCTTCGATTCGAACCTGAGCTTTGTGCAGGCGCTGACGGAGGCGCTGAAGGCCGTGCCGACCGCGGTGCTGCTGGCCTCTTTGCCGGAGTCCAAAAAGGAGGCGGGCAGCGAGCGCGGGGAGAAGGCGCTGGCGTCGCTGTCGCACTACTTTGGCCGCATTCAGGCGCTGTGGAAGCCGGTGGCGACCGAGGAAGCGTTCGAGATCGTGCGCCGCCGCCTGTTCAGCAACATCAACGACAAGTTGGCGATGGAGTCGGTCTGCCGGGCGTTCGCGGACTACTACATCGCCCATCGCGACGACTTTCCGCAAGAAACGCAGGACAGCAAGTACCTGGAACGGCTGGTGCGCGCCTACCCGATTCACCCCGAGGTGTTCGACCGCCTGTACGAGGACTGGTCGACGCTGGACAACTTTCAGCGCACGCGCGGCGTGCTGAAGTTGATGGCCACGGTAATCCACCGCCTGTGGGTCGATGGCAACAACGACCCGCTGATCATGCCCGGCAGCTTTCCGCTGATGGATGTCAGCACCTTGAACGAGGTGATTTACTACCTGCCGCAGGGCTGGACGCCGGTGATCGAGCGCGACGTGGACGGCGAGCGTTCGGAAACCTGGGAGATCGAGAACAAGGACACCCGCTTTGGCAGCGTGCAAGCCTGCCGCCGCACCGCGCGCACGATTTTCCTGGGCAGCGCGCCCAGCACATCGAGCCAGGGCGTGCGCGGGGTGGAACTGGAGCGCGTCATCCTGGGTGTGGCCCAACCGGGGCAGCAGCCCAGCCTGTTCAAGGATGCGCTGCGCCGCCTGGGCGACCGACTGCATTACCTGAACGCCGCCAACAACCGCTTCTGGCTGGACACGCGCCCGAACCTGCGGCGCGAGATGGAAGAGCGCAAGCGCCGCTTTCAAGACCGGGAAGACGTGTTCCCCGCCATCCGCGACCGTGTGAACAAGAGCTTTGCCGTCGGGGTGTTTGGCGGCATCCACGTCTTCACCGGCAGCGGCGACGTGCCCGACGACTGGGCGCTGCGGCTGGTGGTGCTGCCGCCGGACGCGGCCTTCAGCAAGAGCGGCCAGAGCCTGGCCACCGAGCGCGCGACCGAGATCCTGAAAAAGCGTGGCGACCAGCCGCGCTTCAAGCAGAACCGCCTGATCTTCGTGGCGGCGGACTACGACAGCGTGAGCCGCCTGAAAGACCACGTGCGCTCGCAGCTCGCGTGGCGCAGCATCGTCGTTGACTACAAGGACAACCGCATCGTTCTCGACAACCTGATGGCCCAGCAGGCGCAGGCCAGTCTGGATCAGGCCGAGGAAACGGTGCGGCGCATGATCCGCGAGACCTACAAGTGGCTGCTGGCGCCGGTGCAGGAGGCGCGGCCCGGCAAGGGCTTGTTGCCCATGCAGTGGGAGCATTTCGCGCTCAACCCAGGGGCGCCGAGCACCGCGCAGGAGATTGAGCGCGTGCTCAAGGACAACGAGCTGCTCATCAGCGAATGGGCACCCATCCATCTGGCCAAGATGCTCAAGGACTGGTTCTGGAAGGACGACGCCAAGGAGGCCAGCGCACTCACCGTGTGGCAGCAGAGCTGTCAGCAGCTGTACCTGCCGCGCTTGAAAGACGACACGGTCTTTCAGATGACGATGGCGGCGGGCGCCGAAAGCCGCGATTTCTTCGGCTTCGCGCAGGGCAAGGACGATGGGCGCTACGTCGGGTTCAGCTACGGCAAGCGCACGTCGCTGATCATGGATGCGTCGCTGATGCTGATCGAACCCCTTGCCGCGGCAGCCTACATGGAGAGCCTGCGCGCGGCGGAGGAAGCATCGCGCACCAAGCCTGTCGATACGGGTACGGGTGCAACGACCGTCTTGGTGACCGGAGACGGTCGCATCCCCCCACACGTCAAGGATTCCGGCAAGGGCGGCGGAGCGGCCGGCGCCAAGAAGCAGTTCTACGCCAGCATCGACCTCGACCCGATCCAGGCCAAGCGGCAGTTTGCCGATCTGGTGGACGAAGTCGTGCAGCAGTTCACCCTGCGCCCCGGCGTGAGGGTGCGGATCGCCGTCGAGATTCAGGCCGAATCCCCGACCGGCTTCGACGACGGTCTTCAGCGCGCCGTGAAAGAGAACTGCAACGTGCTGAGGTTCAAGAGCGCGGAATTCGAGGCGGGTGAATGAACGCCTCCAAAGTCTTCGATAGACACGCAGGTAACCCTTTCGCGACGACACACGCAGAACGGACCTGAAGCCGGGGTGGCGCGCGGAACCCACAAACGAAAACGCCCAACCGAGAACGGTTGGGCGCTGAATAGTGGTGGAGAGGAGGAGGATCGAACTCCCGACCTCCGCATTGCGAACGCGGCGCTCTCCCAGCTGAGCTACCCCCCCACGAAGATCGCTAGTTTAGCGCGATCCGGGCAGGCGCGCGCGGCGCACCGACGCCATCCGCTGCACGACGCCGCCGAGCCGATCGATCTCCTCGTGGGTCTTGTAGAACGCCAGCGAAGGACGCACCGTGGTCTCCACCCCGAAGCGCCACGGGATCGGCTGCTCGCAATGGTGACCGGTGCGCACGGCGATGCCCTCCTCGGCCAGGCCGCTCGTGGCCGCTTTCAGGCCGCGCCCGGCAGGGCCAGCCGGGGCAGGGTCGCCCGCGCGTTGGCGCTGGTCACGGCCGCCCATTCCTCCACCGTCACGCCGCGCAGCCCGGCCACCACGGCGGCGATGCGGGGCAGTTCGCCCGGCTCGTTGCGGCCCTGGCGCTGGCCGGCGGCGCGCTGGTCGGCGGTGGCGTAGAGCCAGTGCGGCGGAATGTCGGGCGCGTCGGTTTCCATGACGATGGCCCCGGCGGGCAACTCGGCGGCGAGCGTGCGCAGGCGCGTGGCGCGCTCGTAGGTCGCCGCGCCGCCGAAGCCGAGCCTGAAGCCCAAGCCCAGCAGGGCGTCGGCCTGCTGCCGGCTGCCGCTGAAGGCGTGGGCGATGCCGCCAGGCACCGCGATGTCGCGCAGCCCCTTGAGCACCTGATCGACCGAGCGCCGCACGTGCAGGATCACCGGCAGACCGTGCCGGCGCGCCAGCCTGAGCTGCTCGCGGTAGAAGCGCTCCTGCCGCTCGCGCAGCGGGCCCGTGGCCAGCTCGGGCACGAAGTAGTCGAGCCCGATCTCGCCCACGGCGACCAGGCGCGGATCGCCAGCGTGGACGTGCAGCGCTTCGTCCAGCCGCGCCAGCGCGTCGTCGGCCGCGCGCGCCATGTACAGCGGGTGGATGCCCAGCGCGTAGGCGTCGCCGAAGCGGTGCGCCAGCGCCCGCACCGGCTCGAACGCGGCCGCCTCGACCGCCGGGATGACGCAGATTGCTACGTTTTCAATAGCTGCCCGCGCACGAACGGCGCCGGTATCGGGCCCAAACTCCTCCGCATCAAGATGGCAGTGGGTGTCGATCCAGGTCGGCATGGGCGCATCATGCCCGAGAACGCCACGCCGCCGCCCAACCGTGATACCGTGTGGCTTGTCGTCGTCACGAAGTCCGGGTGACCCCATGCGTCGAACCGCGCTGTACAGCCGATCCTCCCCCGCCGCGCCGCCGCCGGAACCCGCCGCCTCCCCCGCGGCCGACGCCGCGCCCCGCCCCCCCTGGCGCCAGCGCCTGGCCGCCGCGCTGCGCCACCCCGGCCTGTTGTGGACGGCGGTCGGCGCGCTGGCCCTGGGGCCGGCGCTGACCCACAGCCCCTGGTTCAACCCCGCGCCGCGCCAGCTGACGCAGGACGACATCAACGCCGCCGTCCTGCACACGCTGCAGAACAAGGCGCTGCCCTCGCAAGCGGCGCGCGCGGCGGCGATGGTGGGGCCGTCGCTGGTGCGCGTGGAGGGCCTCGTGGAAGGCCGCAAGGACAAGAAGGGCCACGCCGAGATGGGGCGCGGCGTGGGCACCGGCGTGGTCATCATCGACAACGGCACCATCTTGACCAACCTGCACGTGGTGCAGGGCGCCCAGCGCATCACCGTGACCTTCGCCGACGGCCTGGAAAGCCCCGCCGGCATCCTCAACATCCAGCCCGAGAACGACCTGGCCGTGCTGCGCGCGCACCGGATTCCGGACGACCTGCAGGCCGCCACCATGCGCTCCACGGGCGACTTGGCGCCGGGCGACGAGGTGGTGGCCATCGGCTTTCCGTTCGGCATCGGCCCATCGGTGTCGGCCGGCGTGGTCTCGGGCCTGAAGCGCAGCCTGCGCTCGCCCGAGGGCGGCCAGCAGATGAGCAACCTGATCCAGTTCGACGCCGCCGCCAATCCCGGCAATTCGGGCGGGCCGCTGATCACCATGGACGGCCAGGTGGTCGGCATCGTCACCGCCATCCTCAACCCCACGACGGCGCGCACTTTCCTGGGCATCGGCTTTGCCGTGCCGATCGAGAACGCCGCCACGGCGGCCGGCCAGCCGCCGTTCTGACTTTTCCCCTGGAGCGCTCCCCCATGAATCCCGTCGACGATCCCCGCTTCGCCCAGAACCCCGGCACCGCCGACCTGATGGAGCGCATCCTCTACGAGGTCAAGCGCGTCGTGGTCGGGCAGGACCGCTTCCTGGAGCGCGTGATGGTGGCCCTGCTGGCCGGCGGCCACCTGCTGGTCGAGGGCGTGCCGGGGCTGGCCAAGACGCTCACCGTCAAGACCCTGGCCGGCGTGCTGCAAGGCCAGTTCAAGCGCGTGCAGTTCACGCCCGACCTGGTGCCGGCCGACCTGGTGGGCACGCGCCTGTACAACCAGAAGACGGGCGACTTCTCCACCGCGCTGGGCCCCGTCTTCACCCACCTGCTGCTGGCCGACGAGATCAACCGCGCGCCCGCCAAGGTACAGAGCGCGCTGCTGGAGGTGATGCAGGAGCGCCAGGTCACCATCGCCGGGCAGTCCCACCCCGTGCCCGAGCCCTTCCTGGTGATGGCCACCCAGAACCCGATCGAGACCGAGGGCACCTACCCCCTGCCCGAGGCGCAGGTGGACCGCTTCATGATGAAGGTGCTGGTGGACTACCCGAGCGAGGAGGAGGAGTTCGTCATCGCTCAGCGCGTGACCGGCCCGCGCATCGACGTGAGCCCGGTCGCCACCATGGACCAGTTGGCGCGGCTGCAGGGCGAGTGCCGGCAGGTGTACGTCGATCCCTCGCTGGTGCAGTACGCGGTGCGGCTGGTGTCGGCCACGCGCGCGCCGGCACAGGCCGGGCTGAAGGACCTGGCGCCGATGATCACCTTCGGCGCCAGCCCGCGCGCCACCATCGGCCTGATCGAGGGCGCGCGGGCGCTGGCCATGATGCGCGGGCGCACCTACGCCCTGCCCGAGGACATGAGCGACCTGGTGCCCGACGTGCTGCGCCACCGCCTGGTGCTGTCCTACGAGGCGCTGTCCGAGGGACTGGCGGCCGACCAGATCGTGCTGCGGGTCATGGCCAAGATTCCGCCGCCGCCCAGGCCGCTGCAGCACGAGAAGCTGGCCGCATGATCGATTGGCCGCGCCGGACAGCGCCGCCCCACGCGGTGCCCAACCGGCCGCGCCCGGCCGATCAGGCCGACGCTCCCGGCCGCGCCGAGCAGGTGCTGCGCCGGCTCGAGTGGACGGTGCTCAAGCGCCTCGACGGCGCGCTGCAGGGCGACTGGCGCACGCTGATGCGCGGCGCCGGGCTCGACCTGGCCGACCTGCGCGAATACCAGCTGCACGACGACGTGCGCCACATCGACTGGAACGTCACCGCCCGCCTGCGGCAGCCGCACGTGCGCGTCTTCAGCGAGGACCGGGAGATGGCGGCGTGGTTCCTGCTGGACCTCAGCCCGTCGGTGGACTTCGGCTCCGGCGCGCAGTCCAAGCGCCAGGTGTCGGCCGAGTTCGTCGCCGTCGTCGCGCGCCTGCTCACGCGCCACGGCAACCGCGTGGGCGCCCTGCTCTACGGTGCCGATGTCGAGGCCGTGATCCCCGCGCGCGCCAGCCGGCAGCACGTGCTGCACCTGCTGCACCGCATGCTGGCGCGACCCCAGCCCGTCCCGGCCGGCCCCGGCGGCGCCACGCGCCTGTCCGACCTGCTGCGCGCTGGCGCGCAGGCGATCCGGCGGCGCTCCACGGTGTTCGTGGTGTCGGACTTCATCAGCGAGCCCGGCTGGGACCGGCCGCTGGCGCAGTTGGCCCTGCGCCACGACGTGGTGGCCGTGCGCCTGCTCGACCCTCTGGAGCGCGAGCTGCCCGACCTGGGCCTGGTCACCCTGCGCGACGCCGAGACCGGCGAGCACCTGCTGGTGGACACGCACGACGGCGCCTTCCGCCGCCGCTTCGCCGCCGCCGCCGCCCGGCGCGAGGCCGCGTTGCACGCCGCGCTGGCGCGCGCCGGCGTGGACGCGCTGGAGCTGGCCACCGACGGCGACCTGGCCGGCGCCATCGTGCGCTTCACCGACCTGCGCCGCCAGCGCGCCCGCCTGGCCGCCGGCGCGGGCTTGCCCACGCACCTGCGCACACCGGCCTGAAGGGCGAAAATGAGCCCGCACCACGCCCCGCGACCATGAACCCGACCTGGCCCGCCTTCCTGAAGTGGCCTGCGGCCCTGCCGCAGCCCCACTTCCTGTGGCCGCAGTTCCTGTGGCTGCTGCTGCTGCTGCCCGTGCTGGTGCTGCTGTACCTGTGGCTGCAGCGGCGCAAGCGCAAGCTGGCCGTGCGCTACGCCAGCCTGTCCCTCGTGCGGGAAGCGCTGGGCCAGGGCCCCGGCTGGCGCCGCCACCTGCCGCCGCTGCTGCTGCTGGCGGCGCTGGCGGCCCTGCTGCTGGCCAGCGCGCGGCCGGTGGCCGTGGTGGCGCTGCCGTCCAACCAGCAGACCATCGTGCTGGCCATGGACGTGTCGGGCAGCATGCGCGCCTCCGACGTCGAGCCCAACCGGCTGGTGGCGGCGCAGAACGCGGCAAAGACCTTCCTGGCCGAGCTGCCGCGCGACGTCAAGGTCGGCATCGTCGCCTTCGCCGGCTCGGCGCAGGTGGCGCAGCAGCCCACGGTCAACCGCGAGGACCTCGTCACCGCGATCGACCGCTTCCAGTTACAGCGCGCCACGGCCACCGGCAACGCCTTGGTCATCTCGCTGGCCACGCTATTTCCCAACGCCGGCATCGAGCTGCAGCAGCTCAGCCTCGATCGCCTGCGCGGCGGCATGGGCCGCTCGCTGGACCAGGCGCCGCCCAGGCAGAACGAGTTCATCCCGGTGCCGCCGGGCTCGTACAGCTCGGCCGCCATCATCATGCTGACCGACGGCCAGCGCACCACGGGCGTGGACCCGCTCGACGCCGCGCGGATGGTCGCCGACCGCGGCGTGCGCGTGTACACGGTGGGCATCGGCACGGTGGACGGCGACACCATCGGCTTCGACGGCTGGTCGATGCGCGTGCGGCTGGACGAGGAAACCCTCAAGGCCATCGCCCACAAGACCGCCGGCGAGTACTACTACGCCGGCACCGCGCAGGACCTGAAGAAGGTCTACCAGAACCTCAGCAGCCGCCTGACGCTGGAGAAGAAGGAGACCGAGGTGTCCGCCCTGTTCGCCCTGGCCGGCGCCGCGCTGGCGCTGCTGGCGGGCGGGCTGTCGCTGCTGTGGTTCGGGCGGGTGCTGTAGCCGCCGCGCCCGCGCGGATATTTGAAAGAAATCGGCCTTCAGCGCCTGCCCAGCAAGCGCGAGAAGCTATCGATATGAGAGTAGATTGCGCGCCGCACCGAGATGGCACAACGGGTCGCCGCTCAGCCGGTGGCGTTGAACGCCGCGCTGTAGGCCACCGTGCCGGTGGGCACGGCTCCGTCCTGCATGGCCAGCGCCATGAAGTAGTCAGGCGGCACGCCTGGCAGCACCAGGCGCGGGTCGGCCCGGAAGCCGAAGCGCTGGTAATAAGCTGGCTCGCCCAGCAGCACGCAGCCCCTGGCCTGGCGTGCGCGCAGGCTGTCCAGTGCCGCGCGCATCAGATGCCCGCCGAGGCCCTGGCCCTGGCACCGCGGCAGCACCGAGATCGGCCCCAGCCCGTACCAGCCGACGTCGCGTCCATCGACCGTCACGAGCGACACCGCGACATGGCCGACGACCTCGCCGCCACATTCAGCCACCAACGACACCGCGAGCTGCCCCACCGCGCGCAGGGCGCCGACGATGAGATGCTCGGTGTGCGAGCTGTGCGGCGCCTGCGCGAACGCGGCGCGCGTCGCGGCCTCGATGGCCCGGGCGTCGGCGGCGGCCTCGGGTCGCAGCGTGCACGAAGCGGGCATTGGCATGCTCATTCGCTCAACCGGGCCGCAACACGCCGCGCTCCAACCGCACCATGCGCCCGCAGCGCGCGGCGAGCTGGTCGTCGTGCGTGACCAGCACGAAGGCGGTGCCGCGCGTGCGCGCCAGCTCCATCATCAGCGCGAACACGCCGTCGGCGGTGGCGCGGTCGAGGTTGCCGGTGGGCTCGTCGGCCAGCACGCAGGCCGGCTGGGTGACCAGGGCGCGGGCGATGGCCACGCGCTGGCGCTCGCCGCCCGACAGCTCGGACGGCCGGTGCTGCGCGCGCCCGCCCAGCCCGACCTGGGCCAGCATGTCCTGCGCCACGCGCGCCGCCTCGGCACGCGGCTGGCGCCGGATCCACAGCGGCATGGCGACGTTCTCCAGCGCGGTGAACTCGGGCAGCAGGTGGTGGAACTGGTAGACGAAGCCCAGATGCCGGTTGCGCAGCCCGCCCTGCGCCGTGGGCGACAGGCCCGAGAAGTCCTGCCCCAGCAGCCGCACGCGGCCGCTGGTGGGTGCGTCCAGCCCGCCCAGCAGGTGCAGCAGCGTGCTCTTGCCCGAGCCCGACTGGCCGACGACGGCCAGCGTCTCGCCGGCCTGCACCGTGAGATCGACGCCGCGCAGCACCGTCACGTCGAGCGGGCCTTCATGGAAGCGCTTGGTCAGGCCCTCGGCTTCCAGTACGGCCCGCACGCCCATCCGGCAGGCGCCGTCAGCTCCTGGATCGATGGCAGCCTCATTCATAGCGCAGCGCCTCGGCCGGATTGACGCGGCTGGCGCGCCAGCTCGGGTAAATGGTCGCCACGAAGGACAGCAGCAGCGAGATCACCCCGATCGGCACGATGTCGCCGGCCTGCGGGTCGCTGGGCATCTGACTGATGAGGTAGATGTCCTTGGGCAGGAAGCTGGCGCGAAACAGCTGCTCCAGCGCCGGCACGATGACGTCGATGTTGAAAGCGATGAGCAGGCCCAGCGCCAGCCCCCCCAGCGTGCCGATCACCCCCACCAGCGCGCCCTGCACGACGAAGATGCGCATGATGCTGCCGGGGCTGGCGCCCAGGGTGCGCAGGATGGCGATGTCGGCGCGCTTGTCCTGCACCGTCATCACCAGCGTGCTGACCAGGTTGAAGGCCGCCACGGCGACGATGAGGGTGAGGATGATGAACATCATGCGTTTTTCAAGCTGCACGGCGGCGAACCAAGTGCGGTTCTGGCGCGTCCAGTCCAGCAGCAGCAGGTGGCCCGACAGCGTGCCAGCCAGTTCGTCGGTGACCTGCCGCGCGCGGTGCAGGTCGCGCAGCTTCAGGCGGATGCCGGTGGGCCCCTCGAGGCGGAAGATGCGCGCCGCGTCGTCGATGTGCAGCATGGCCAGGGCCGAGTCGTACTCGTAGTGGCCCGAGCTGAAGGTGCCCACCACCGTCATCTGCTTCAGGCGCGGCACCACGCCGGCGGGCGTGACCTGGCCGCTGGGCGCGATCAGCGTGACCCGGTCGCCCTCGCCCACGCCCAGCTTGCGCGCCAGGTCGCTGCCCAGCAGGATGCCGAACTGGCCCGGCACCAGCCTGGGCAGCACGGTGTCCTTGAGCTGCGCGGCCACGTCGGTCACGCCGGGCTCCAGCGCCGGGTCGATGCCGCGCACGATGGCGCCCTGCATCGTCTCGCCGCGCGCCAGCAGGCCCTGCGCGCCGACGAAGGGCGCGGCGCCGACCACCTCGGGGTGCTGGCGCACCTCCGACAGCGTGCGCGCCGGGTCGGGCAGCGCCTGGCCGTCGGGCGAGAACACCTCGACGTGCGAGATCACGCTGAGCATGCGGCCGGCCACGTCCTTCTGGAAGCCGTTCATCACGCTCAGCACGATGATCAGCGCCGCCACGCCCAGGGCGATGCCCAGCATGGACGCGGCCGAGATGAAGGAGATGAAACCGTTGCGCCGCGTCGCCCGCCCGGCGCGCGTGTAGCGCCAGCCGAGCAGCATTTCGTAGGGCAGGCGGGAGGTCAGGGGCATCGGGATTCAGGTCGGGACACGGCCGGGATTGTGGCATCCCGGACAATACTCACCCTGAGCGGCGATTGACCGCTTGCCAACTTCAAGAGAGCCGCGTGAACACCGATTCCTGCAGCTTCGACGACGCTCACCTGAGACGTGACCGCGCTACGCACCCGCCAGCACCGCGCTCGCCGCGCCATGCCTGCCACGCCGATCACGGCACTGGCGGGCGCGTTCAACCACCGCTCAGGCTGACATGCCCTCCTCGACCGAACCGCTGCACCTGCTGATCCCCGACGCCGCCCGGTGGCTGCCGCCCGGCGCGCCGCGGCCCGCGCTGCCGCGGTTGCCGCAGTTGCAGGCGCTGCTGCGCCGGCTGCGGCCGGCCGGCACGATCGCGGTGGACGAGGACAGCCCGGCCATGCCGTTCGAGATCGCCCTCGCCCACGCCAACGGGCTGCCCGGCGAGCCGGGCCGCGTGCCGTGGGCGGCGTTCGAATCGGGCACCGTCGGCACGCCCTGCGCCTGGTTCAAGCCCTGCCACTGGCAACTGGGCCTGGACCACGTCAACCTGCTCGACCCCGCCGCGCTGGCCCTGACCGAGGACGAATCACGCGCCCTGCTCGCCGCCGTGCAACCGCTGCTGGCCGAGGACGGCCTGGCGCTGCGCTACGCCGCCCCCGACGCCTGGCTGGCGCAGGGCGAGCCGTTGCGCGGACTGGCCACCTGGTCGATGCAGCGCGCCTTGCAGCGCCCCATCACGCGCGACCTGCTCGCCCTGGCGCCCACCGAGGCGCAGAGCGCCCACCTGCGCCGGTTGCAGAGCGAGGTCCAGATGCTGCTGTACTCCCACCCCGTCAACGAGGCGCGCGAGCGCGAGCGCCGCTGGCCCGTCAACGCGCTGTGGATCACCGGCGCGGGCACGCTCGACGCGCCCCTGCCACCCGCGCGCCACGTGCTGGTCGAGCCGCGCCTGGCCCGCCTGTCCCCCGACGCCGGCCCCGACGACCACGCCCACGCTTGGCAGGCCATCGACGTCGACAGCCTGGCGCGCCTGCACGCCGTGCTGGAGGCCGGCGGCGACGCGCGCCTGACGCTGTGCGGCCCGCGCCGGGCGCAGACCTTGGCGCCGGCGCGCGGCGCGCAGCGGTTTTTGAGCCTTTTTGGCCGGATGTCCGCGTCCGCATTGCGCGATCAGCTATGAAAATAGAAGTAAGAGACGTGCCGCCCCGCGCCGCCTGGGCGCTGGAACAGGCCGGCGTGCACCCGCTGCTGGCGCGCCTGTTCGCCGCGCGCGGCGTGGCCAGCGCCGACGAGCTGGACGAGGGCCTGGCGCGCCTGCTGCCCCCCGCCGGCCTGAAGGGCGCGCAGGCCGCCGCCGCGCTGCTGGCCGACGCCATCGCCGCCGGCCAGCGCCTGTGCATCGTGGCCGACTACGACTGCGACGGCGCCACCGCTTGCGCCGTCGGCATCCGCGGCCTGCGGCTGCTGGGCGCGCCGCACGTGCAATACCTGGTGCCCGACCGCGTGATCGACGGCTACGGCCTCACCCCGCCCATCGCCGGGCGTGTGGCCGCGCGCGGCGCCGACGTGCTGATCACCGTGGACAACGGCATCGCCAGCATCGACGGCGTCGCCGCTGCCCGCGCCGCCGGCATGCAGGTGCTGGTGACCGACCACCACCTGCCGGGCAGCGAGCTGCCCACCGCCGACGTCATCGTCAACCCCAACCAGCCCGGCTGCGGGTTCGCCAGCAAATCGCTCGCCGGCGTGGGCGTCATGTTCTACGTGCTGCTGGCGCTGCGCGCCGAACTGCGCGCACGCGGCGCTTTCGACAACGCCGGTCAGCCGAAGCTCGATGCCCTGCTGCCCCTGGTCGCCCTGGGCACCGTGGCCGACGTGGTGCGGCTCGACGCCAACAACCGCCGCCTGGTCGCGCAGGGCCTGCGGCGCATCCGCGCCGGCCAGTTGCCCGCGGGCCTGGCCGCGCTGTTCTCGGTCGCCGCCCGCGACGCGCGCCGCGCCACCACCTTCGATTTCGGCTTCGCCCTGGGCCCGCGCATCAACGCCGCCGGGCGGCTGGCCGACATGACGCTGGGCATCGAGCTGCTGCTGACCGACGACGCCGCGCGCGCCGACGAGCTGGCGCGCACGCTGGACGGCATCAACCGCGAGCGGCGCGAGATCGAGGGCGGCATGCGCGAGCAGGCGATGCAAATCGCCGAAGGGCTGTTCGACCCGGATGACGAACCACCCGCTGCGATGTCGGTGTTCGACCCCAGCTTCCACGAAGGCGTGGTCGGCATCGTCGCGGCCCGGCTGAAGGACCGGCTGCACCGCCCCGCCTTCGTCTTCGCCGCCAGCAGCGCCCCCGGGCGCGGGCACGAACTGAAGGGCTCGGGCCGGTCGATCGCGGGCTTCCACCTGCGCGACGCGCTGGACCTGGTGGCCAAACGCCACCCCGGCGTGCTGCTGAAGTTCGGCGGCCACGCCATGGCGGCCGGCTGCACCATCGCCGAAGACCAGTTCGGCACCTTCGAGCAGGCGCTGCGCCAGGTCGCCACCGAGTGGCTGGACGAGGCCACGCTGACCCGCCGCCTGGCCACCGACGGCCCGCTGCCGCCCGAATACCGCCGCGCCGACGTGGCCGACACCCTGCTCCACGAGGTCTGGGGCCAGGGCTTCGCGCCGCCCGTGTTCAGCGAGGAAGTGGAGGTGCTGAGCCAGCGCCTGGTGGGCGAGAAGCACCTGGCGCTGAAGCTGCGCCACCAGGGCCAGCCCGTGGACGGCATCTGGTTCGGCCGCACCGAACCGCTGCCCGCGCGCGTCACCCTGGCCTTCCGGCTGGAGGCGGACGAATGGCAGGGCATACGGCGAGTCAGGCTGCTGGTGGAGGGAATGGCGCGCCCGGACGATGCGGCCATCCAGAGCGCCCGCTGACCGGGTGGGGCCGCATACGTCTATACAGAAAAGTAATAAAACCTTGGTCAAAATAGCGGGTTACGACACTAACCCTCGCGCATCGCCCGCGCCCTCTCACCATGGCTGCTTTCAACGAAGAGAAAGTCCTCTCCGTCCACCACTGGACCGACCGCCTGTTCACCTTCACCACCACGCGCTCGCCCAGCCTGCGCTTTTCCAACGGCCACTTCACCATGATCGGCCTGCGGGTGAATGACAAGCCGCTGCTGCGCGCGTACTCCATCGTCAGCCCCAACTACGAGGAGACGCTGGAGTTCCTCAGCATCAAGGTGCCCGACGGCCCGCTGACCAGCCGGCTGCAGCACATCCAGCCCGGCGACCGCGTGATCGTGGGCCACAAACCCACCGGCACGCTGCTGATCGACTACCTGCTGCCGGGCAAGCGCCTGTACATGTTCTCCACCGGCACCGGCTTGGCGCCTTTCATGAGCGTCATCCGCGACCCCGAGACCTACGAGAAGTTCGAGGAAGTGATCCTGGTGCACGGCTGCCGCCAAGTGGACGAACTGGCTTACCGCGAGTACATCACGCAGGAGCTGCCGCGTCACGAAATCCTGGGCGAGACGGTGAGCAAGCAGCTCAAGTACTACCCCACCGTCACGCGCGAGGCCTTCCGCACCCAGGGCCGCATCCCCGAGCTGATCGAATCCGGCCACATGGCCAAGGACCTGGAACTGCCCCAGCTCAACCCTCAGATGGACCGCGTGATGCTGTGCGGCAGCCCGCAGATGCTCAAGTCGATCAAGGAAGTGCTGGAAAAGCGCGGCTTCAACGAGGGCAACACCACCACGCCAGGCGACTTCGTGGTGGAGCGGGCATTCGTGGACCAGTGAGGATGTTGGCGGGCCGATGCCGCCTTTTCATGCGGTATCAGCCCATGGGCCGCTTCGGAAGCGCCGGCAACCATCGACTTCAAAGAATTCAGCGTGCCTCGACCAGAAAGGCCAGCATCCGAGCGGTGGCGTCCTTGGTGACTTGCGGATCGAACACATAGCCCCTGGCCGACAAGCCGGGCTTGTCCCAGCCGTGAGTGGCGTCCGGGTAGACGTGCCATTGCACCGGCTTGCCGGCAGCCTTCATCTCTTCCAACAGCGGGAAACAAGCACTGGCCGGCACGTCATGGTCGCGCCCGCCCATGAGCAGCAGCAAAGGGCGGTCCGTGTCCTGCAGCACCAGCGCACCCGCCTTGTAGGCGCAGCCACCGTAGTTGGCCACCGTTGCAGCAAAGCGCAGTTCGGAACCCGCCAGCCGCGCGCTTTGCGGCGAAGCCAGCAGGGTCGCGGCCAGCGCTCCCCAGCTATAGCCGACCGAATAGATGCGCGCCTTGTCCACGAACGGCTTGCTGGCCAGCCAAGCCAAAGCCGCGTAGGCATCGACGATGCCAGCCGAGTTGCTCAGCAGCCGGGCGGCGCAATTGTCGAAGCCGCGTGAGCCGAAGCTGTCCACCACCAGCACGACGTAGCCAACGGCCAGCAACTCCCGCGCGTGCTGCTTCATGTGGGCGTTGGGCGCGCCCCTCAGGCCGCCGCAGGTGTGCATCAGAACGACCGCCGGAAACGGCCCCTCGCCAGCCGGCTTGAAGACTGCATTGGCGATGTCGGTGAATACCCCGATGGACTCCTTCGCTTCGCCGGCAAAAACCACCGGCTTCAACTCGATCGGCTGCATCAACTGCGCCTGGAGCTCCTGCGCCTCCGCAGCCACCAGTACAGCGCCGAGCGCCAGGGTCGTCAGGATGGCCCTGACGGTGCGCCCCGGACATGCAAACATTCGTTGCAATGGCATCGTCGCGATCTCCTCCTGACGTGGCGATGGCCGGACCCGTTCAAGGCTTGGTGCCAGCCTGCTTCTTCTCCATCAGCCGCGCGTGCACGTGCGGCGAGACGAATTTTTCCACCTCGCCGCCCAGCAGGCCGATCTCGCGCACCAGCGTGCTGCTGACGAACTGGAACTCGCTGCTGGGGGTGAGGAACACGGTTTCCACGTCGGGCATGAGACTGCGGTTCATGCCGGCGAGCTGGAACTCGTAGTCGAAGTCGGTCACCGCGCGCAGGCCGCGCACCATGGCCTTGCCGCCGCGCGCCACCACGAAGTCGCGCACCAGGCCCGTGAAGGGCTCCACGCTCACCTGCGGCAGATCCTGCACCGATGCGCGCGCCATGGCCATGCGCTCGTCCAGCGTGAACAGCGTCTTCTTGTGGTACGCGGTGGCCACCGCGATGATCACGTTGTCGAACAGCTGCACCGCGCGGCGCACGATGTCCTCGTGGCCCAGGGTGATGGGGTCGAAGGTGCCGGGGTAGATGGCGGTCACGCTGCGGCTCATGGGGGGTGTCTCCTGGGATGGGCGGCTTGAGCCGGGCATTATGCGGGGCGCGCGGGAGCGGGCGGCGCGGTGGCGCGGGCCCGACGCAGGATTTCCAGGCGTTCTGGCCTCCAGCCCTTGTCCAGAAAGCGCCGACAGCTATCGATTTGATAGAAATCAAGACCTCTCGCCGGGCCGCAGCAGGTGGGCGTGCACGGCGCCCGCCTGAAGATGCCGGTGCAGTTGCAGCCCGCAGCCGGCCAGGGCGTCGCCGCTCCACGCGGCGGGCGCTTCGAGGTAGACGAAGCCGTCCGCGGCCACCGCCCGCGCGGCGGCCTGCAGGGCGGGCGCGAACAACGCGGCCTGGTCGAACGGCGGGTCGATCAGCGCCAGGTGCAAGCTGCGCGGCGCGGCGCGGCGCAGGGCCGCGACGCCGTCGCCGCGCTGCACGCGCACGGTATCGGCCTTCAGGCGCTGGCACAGCGTCTCCAGTTGCGCGGCCAACGCGGGATGGGACTCCACCAGCAGCACCTCGGCCGCGCCGCGCGAGGCGGCCTCCAGCCCCAGAGCGCCGGTGCCGGCGAAGGCGTCGAGGCAGTGCCAGCCGGTCAGGTCCTGGCCCAGCCAGTTGAACAGCGTTTCGCGCACGCGGTCGGGCGTGGGGCGCAGGCCGGGCAGATCCTTCACCGGCAGGCGGGTGCGGCGCCACTGGCCGCCGATGATGCGCACTTCGTGCGGCGGCGCGGCGGCGCGGCGGCGGGCGGGTGGAGCGGGGACCTTGGGCATGCGGGGATTGTCGCCGCGGCATCGCCGGCCGCGCGGCAATGCGATGGGGCTGGACGAGTCGTTCTCGTCCAGCCCCAATCTTCCGCGCGGGCGGCGCTCAGGCCCGACCCGGCTTGCCCAGCAGCAGCACCAGCGCCAGCGCGATGAGGGCGGGCAGCGCCTGGCTGAAGAAGATCTTCGGCGCGGCGGTCACCGCGCCGAAGACACCCGCGGTGATGACGCACAGCAGAAAGAAGATCACCACGCCGCGCTGGCGGGTGAACAGGCCCCACAGCAGCCCGGCGGCCAGGAAGCCGTTGTACAGCCCCTGATTGGCCGCCAGCGTGGTCGTGGCGTCCGCCAGTTCCTGCGTGAGGTTGAAGGTGCGCAGGCCGAGCGGCCGGTTCCAGAAGAACATCTCCAGCACCAGGATGTAGAGATGCTCGATGGCCACCAGCAACACCATCGCCTTGGGCAGCAGGCGCTTCATGCCGCCTCTAGGCGATGCTGAGCTCGACCGGGATGTTGCCGCGCGTGGCGTTGGAGTACGGGCAGACCTGGTGCGCGGCGGCCACCAGCTTCTGCTTGGCGTCGGCGTCCAGGCCGGGCAGCGTGACAGCCAGCTTGACGGCGATGCCGTAGGCCGCGCCGCCGTTGGTCGGGCCGAGCGAGACGCTGGAGTCGACGGCCACGTCGTCGGGCACCTTTACGCCCACCTTCGGGCCCACCGCCTTCATCGCGCCGATGAAGCAGGCGGCGTAGCCGACGGCGAACAACTGCTCGGGGTTGGTGCCGGGCTTGCCGGTGCCGGGCGAGCTGAGCTGCACGTCGAGCGTGCCGTCGCTGGTCTTGCCGCTGCCGTCGCGTCCGCCGGTGGCGTGGGCCTGGGCGGTGTAGAGAACCTTGTCGAGTGCGGTGGTCATAGGTCGTTCCTTGGGTGGGTGGTGAAAGTGCTTCGGTCCGAAGCGGTGGGGAGAAACGGGGTGCGGCCTCGCGGGTCAGGCGGCCTGCTTCAGCCGGTCGCGCAGCGTGCGCAGCTGGCGGGTCAGGCTGGCGATCTCATCGACGGCGCACTGGCTGGACGCCACCAGGCAGCCGGGCACGTGGGCGGCGCGCGCCTTGAGCCGGCGGCCCTGGGGCGTGAGCATGACCAGCACGCGGCGCTCGTCGGCGGCGTCGCGCAGGCGGCGCACCAGACCGGCGGCCTCCAGCCGCTTGAGCAGCGGGGTGAGCGTGCCCGAGTCGAGCGACAGCCGCTCGCCGAGGGCGGACACCATCAGGCCGTCGCCCTCCCACAGCGCCAGCATCACCAGGTACTGCGGGTAGGTCAGACCCAGGCCATCGAGCAGCGGCTTGTACAGCTTGGTCATGGCCAGCGACGCGGAATAAATGGCGAAGCAGAGCTGGTTGTCCAGCTTCAGCAGTTCGTCGGTGGAGAGCGCGCTTGGCATGGCCTGAATTGTAGCGATCAATTGAATTGAACACAATTAAATTACCCTGAAAAACCCCGCGCGAGGCGGGGTCGGCGCGGGCCGTTAGCGGCCGGTGAAGCACGCCGGGCGCTTCTCGATGAAGGCGCGCACGCCCTCGGCGGCGTCCTCGCTGGCGGCCAGCACCTTCTGCGCCGGGACGAAGTCGGCCACCGCCGCCGCCTGCCCCAGCTCGATGGCCTTGAGCACGTTCAGGCGCGTGGCCACCACGGCGGCCGGCGCCTGGGCCGCGATGCGCCGGGCGATGGCCAGCGCGGCGTCGATCAGACCGGCCACGGGCACCACCTTCTGCACGAAGTTGCAGCGGTAGGCTTCGGCGGCGTCGAACTCGTCGGCCGTCAGCAGGTGCAGCATGGCGTTGCCCACGCCGGCGCGCTCGGGCATGCGCAGGGTGGCGCCGCCGGTGGGCATGATGCAGCGCTGCACTTCCATCTGCGAGAAGCGGCAGTCGTCGGCCGCCACCACGATGTCGGCGCCCAGCATCAGCTCGATGCCGACGGTGAAGCAGATGCCCTTGACGGCCGCCACCATGGGCTTTTGCCGGCGCCGGTAACCGGGCATGCCGAAGTCGTGCGGCTCCACCAGGCCGGCGGGCGTGAGCTTCTCGCCGCGCTGCAGGTACGCCACCACCTGGGGCAGGTCGAGCCCGGCGGTGAAGTGCTCGCCGAAAGCGTGCAACACGCCCACGCGCAGGCTCGGGTCGTCGTCCAGCCGGGTGTAGGCCTCGGCCAACTGGCGGAACATGGCGGGCGTCCAGCCGTTGCGCTTGGCCGGGCGGTTGATGCCGATCAGCAGGATGTGGTCATCGATCACCTGGGTGTCGATGCAGCCCTCGGGTGGTGGGGTGGTGGGGGTCAGGGTGGTCATGGGTTCCTTCATTGATCTCCGGCCCGATCGGGAATGCCGCCGATCGGGCGCGTGTCGTTGCCGGGCGCGGCCCGGGCTTGATTCATCGCGCGGGGCGGATGCGGTAGATGCCGTTGTTGGTGTCGGACGAGAAGTACACGCTGCCGTCGCCGCCCACGGCCACGCCGGTGGGCGAGTTGGCGGGCGGCCCGCCGGCTTCGGCCGGCGCGCCGATGGGCAGCTTGTCGGCCACGGTGCGGCGGCTGCCGTCGGCCAGGTTGATCTCGGTCAGGCGCCTGGCGCCCACCTCGGCCACGATGAAGGTGCCCCAGGGCGTGGGCGTCAGCCCCTCGGGCTGGTTCAGCCCCTGGGCCACGGCCACGGGCGTGCCGCCGGCCGCCGGCACGCGCAGCAGCTTGCCGCCCAGCTCGGTCACGTAGACCTGGCCATCGGGGCCCAGCACCATCTGCACCGGGGCCTGGAGACCGCTCACGACTGTCTTGCGATTGGCGAACTTCTCGCCGCTGGCGCGCACGATGCTGCCGGTGATCAGCTCCAGCACCAGCACGCTGCCGTCGTCCAGGGGGATGGCGTCCAGCGGCACCTTGAAGCCGTGCGCCATGGCCAGCGTCTTGCGCGTGGCGCGGTCGATCACCTGCACCGAGTTGGTGGCGAACGAGGCCAGCGCGAAGCGCGTCTTCGACATGCCCACGGCCAGCGGGTATTCCAACTCGCCCGCGCCCCAGGCGCGGAAGATGTCGCTCACCGCGCCGGTCCTCAGGTTGACTTCGCGGAAAGCAAACACGTCGGCCACCCACAGCCGGTTGCCGTCGGCCTTCAGGCCGGTCGGCACGGCCACCGCGCCGCTGGTGAGCGTGCGCAGCTCGCCGGTGGCGGGGTTGAAGGCCTGCACCGAGTTGTCGGCCATGTTGGAGACGTAGATGGTGCCGTCCGGCGCGATGGCCAGGTTGTCCAGCGAGGGCTTGAGCTGCCTGGCCACCGTCTTCCTGCCGCTGGCCAGTTCGACGCGCACCAGCTCGCCGCCGCGCGTGTCCAGCACCCACAGGTTGCCCCTGCCGTCCAGGTTGGCGGCGGCGGGGATCTTGAAGCCGTCGGCGATCACCTGCATGTCGCCGTTGGCCGGGTTGATCTTGACCACCTGGTGCTTGAACCACAACGGGCCGTAGAGCCAGCCGTCGGGGCCGACCTCGAAGCCGTTGAAGCCGCCCATGTCCTTCTTGATCAGGCGCGGCGGCTTCTGGCCAGCGCGGTCGATCTCCCACAGCGCGTCGCCCAGGAAGACCTGCGAGGCGTAGAGCTTGCCATTGCGCTTGTTGAAGTCCAGCGAGTTCATGCCCGGCAGGCCCTTGGCCAGCACGCGGATCGGCGCCTTGTCGTTCTCGCGGTAGCGCAGCACGCCTTGGTTGAAGCCGGTCCAGGCCATCTCGCCCTTGGGGCCGATGGCGATGTCGTCCGACTGGCCCTCGGGCGCCGGGATGAACACGCGCGCCTCGCCGCTCTGGCGGTTGACCTCCCACATCTGGCTGCCAGCCACGGTGCCCGCCAGCAGCCTGCCTTGCCTATCGACGGCCAAGCCGTGCACGCCGGAGAAGGACGAGGGCTTGACCAGCACCTCGGGCGCCGACCAGGCGGCCGGGCGCGTGGGCGGGGTGGTGGAGCAGGCGGCCAGCAGGCCGGCCGCGGCCAGCGAGGCCGCCGCCGCGACGCGGCGCAGGGATGTGGACATGGAAGTCTCCTTGTGTGTGGTGCGGGATGCAGCGCGGCCAGTGGGCCCGGGACGCCGGCAAGGCGCTGCCGGACGAGTCTTCGGCAGCGCGGCGGCGGGCGCAATCACCCAGGGGACAAATTCAGGCAAAAAACCATCTCAATCCGCGCCAGCACTTCGTTGGCAGCTATCAATTCGATACTGTTCGAATCAACGCCCTGCCCCGCCCACCACCACCGTCACCATGCGATCCGGCTGCAGCTTGCGCTGGAAAGCGGCCTGGATGTCGGCGGCGGTGACCTGGGAGACGCGCTCGGTCCAGTGGTCGAGGTAGTCCAGCGGCAAGCCGTTCCAGGCGATGTTGGTCACGTTGTCGAGCAGCTTGCCGTTGGCGTCGATGCGCAGGGCGAAGCCGCCGATGAGGTTGTCCTTGGCGGCCTGCAGCTCGGCCTCGGTCGGCCCCTGGGCCACGAAGTCGCGCACCACCTGGCGCAGCACGCCGACCGTGTCCGCAGCCTGGTCGGACCGCGTCTGCAGCTCGACGGTGAAGGCGCCGGCGTGCAGGCCCGGCGCGAAGGAGCTGTACACGCCGTAGCTCAGCCCGCGCTTCTCGCGCACCTCCTCCATCAGGCGCGAGGTGAGATCGCCGCCGCCCAGGATGTGGTTGCCGACCAGCAGGGCGAAGAAGTCCGGGTCGCCGCGCTTGTAGCCGGGCTGGCCCATCAGCACGTGGGCCTGCGCCGACTTGAAGGGGATGCGCTCGTCCACCGCCCGGGCGAGCGGCGCCACCTCGGGCACGGCCGGCAGTGGCGCGCAGGCCCCGCCCTGCGGCAGGCGGGACAGCAATTGGGCGGCAATCTCGTCGGCCTGCGCGCGCGTCACCGCGCCGACCAGGCTGACCTTGGCGCGGCACGGCGCGATCAGGGCGGCGTAGCGCGACTTCATGTCGGCCACCTGGATGCGCGCCAGCGTCTCCGGCGTGGTCTCGTACCCGTAGGGGTGGCGGCCGTACACGGCGTGGGCGAAAGCCAGCGCGGCCAGGGTGGCGGGGCGGGTGCGCGATTCGCGGATGGCGGCGGACAGGCGCTCGCGCTCGCGGCGCCACACCGCGTCGGGCCAGGACGGCTCGCCCAGCTGGCGCGCGGCCAGCGCCACGACCCGGGGCAGCAGCGCCGGGTCGGTGAGCGTGCGCAGCGAGAAGCTCATGCGGTCGGCCCCGGCGCGGGCGCCGAAGGCCGCGCCCAGGTCGGCCCAGGCGTCGCCGAGCTGGTTTTCGTCCAGCGCGTCCTGGCCGCCGCGCGCGGCCACGCCCTTGCCGGCCATCAGGGCCGTGGCGGCGGCCAGCCCGGCCTGCGGCGCCGGGTCGCGCCGGCTGCCGGCGTCGAAGTCGATCTGCACGTCCAGCATCGGGATGGCCGGGCTTTCGACCAGATAGACCTGCGCGCCGCCGGGCTGCGTCCAGTGCTGGATGGGGATGGCGGCGTGCGCCGGTTTCAAGCCAAAAACGGCCGTGGCCAGTGCCAGTGAAGCGCCGGTTGCTATGGTTTTGATGATTTTCATGGGGCGGTCGGATTCAGCGGATCTCACCGGCCGGTGCCGGGCGGGCGGGCTGTCCGGGCGGCAGGGGCTGCGGCACCAGGATGGCGGCGGTGAGCTGGTCATCACCGAAGTACGTGCGCGCGACGGCCTGCACCTGCGCCGCGCTGATCTGGCGCAGCCGCGCGATCAGGCGCTCGCTGGTGTCCGGCGGCAGGCCCTGGATCCACAGGTGGCCCAGCTCCTGCGCCTGGCCCATGACCGAATCGCGCTTGTAGATCTCGCTGGCGACCCACTGGGTCTTGACGCGGTTCAGCTCGGCCTCGCTCACGCCCTCGCGTGCCACGTGCGCCACCTGGGCGCGCAGCGCGGCCTCGACCTCGGCGGCGGTCTTGCCGGCGGCGGGCACGCCACTCAGGGTGAAGATCTGCGGCCCGCGCCCGAACAGGCCGTTGTCGGCGCTGACCGAGTCGGCCACGCGGTGGGGCCCGCGCGTCAGCGCCCGGTCCAGGCGCGCGCCGCTGTAGCCGTCCAGCACGGCGGCCAGCACCGTCAGGGCCAGGGCGTCGTCGTTGCTGGGCGAGGGCTCCAGCCCGTCCATGCGCGGCACCTTGAAGGCCAGCGACACCAGCGCCTGCTCGGCGGGGGCCTTGACATCGATGCGGCGCGTGCCCGCCTGCGCCGGCTCGGGGCGCGGCTTGCGCGCGGGCACCGGGCGGGCGGCGATGGCGCCGTAGGTCTTCCGCGCCAGGGCCAGCACGGCCTGCGGATCGACGTCGCCGGCCACCACCACGGCGGCGTTGGCGGGCACGTACCAGCGCTGGAAGAAGGCGCGCGCGTCGTCGGCGGTGAGCGCGTCCAGGTCGCCCATCCAGCCGATCACCGGACGGCGGTAGGGCGCGGCGGCGAAGGTGGCGGCCATCTGCTGCTCGGCCATCAGCGCGCGCGGGTTGTCGTCGACGCGCAGGCGCCGCTCTTCCTTGACCACCGCCAGCTCCTTGGCGAACTCCTCGTCGCTGTAGCGGTTGTGGGCGAAGCGGTCGGCCTCCAGCGCCATCACGTCGGCCAGCCTGGCGGCGGGCACCTGCTGGTAGTAGCCGGTGTAGTCCCGGCTGGTGAAGGCGTTCTCGCGCCCGCCCAGCGCGGCCACGCGGCGCGAGAACTCGCCCGGCGCCAGCGTGTCGGTGCCCTTGAACATCAGGTGCTCCAGCAGGTGGGCCACGCCGCTGGTGCCGTCCACCTCGTCCATGGCGCCCACGCGCACCCAGAGCATGTGCACGGCGGTGGGCGCGCGCCGGTCGGGCTTGACGATGAGGGTGAGGCCGTTGTCCAGCGTGAACTGGCTGACCGGCGGGGCGGCCGGCGGCGTCTGCGCCGGGGCGAAGGCGGCGCCGAGCGCCAGGACACCGGCCGCGCCGGCCCGCCGGAGGAGGGAAATGAAAGGCATGGGCTGCATGAGTCGTGTGGGCGGGCAAACGTTCCCGCCGGCCGAGTGTGCCCCAGCGGCGGCGGCCGGACGAGATCTCATGAGAATAATGCCACCAGCCCGCTCCATATATGAGTCTTCAGCTATTTTTTGAATAGCGAACGACAGCACATCAGGCCCATCGGCGACAATCCGCTCATGATTTCGACGCCCTCTCTCACCCCTTTCGTGGCCGGCGCAGAGCCGCGCCTGACCGCGCTCTCGCACGGCGGCGGCTGCGGCTGCAAGATCGCGCCCGGCGTGCTCTCCAGCATCCTGCGCGGCACCGGCGCCATGCCGCTGCCGCCCGAGCTGCTGGTGGGCATCGAGACGGCGGACGACGCCGCCGTCTACCGCCTGAACGACACGCAGGCGCTGGTGGCCACCACCGACTTCTTCATGCCCATCGTGGACGACGCGTTCGACTTCGGCCGCATCGCCGCCACCAACGCCCTCTCCGACGTGTACGCCATGGGCGGCACGCCCATCATGGCGCTGGCCCTCGTCGGCATGCCGATCAACGTGCTGTCGGTCGAGACCATCGGCCGCATCCTCGAAGGCGGCGCCAGCGTGTGCCGCGCGGCGGGCATCCCCATCGCGGGCGGGCACACCATCGACTCGGTCGAGCCCATCTACGGCCTGGTCGCCCTCGGCCTGGTGCACCCGGACCGCGTCAAGAAGAACAGCGGCGCGCGCGTGGGCGACGTGCTGGTGCTGGGCAAGCCCATCGGCGTGGGCGTGCTGTCGGCGGCGCTCAAGAAGGAGCAGCTCGCGCCCGAGGGCTACGCCGAGATGATCGCCAGCACCACGCGCCTGAACACCCCCGGCCCCGACCTGGCCGCGCTGCCCGGCGTGCACGCCCTGACCGACGTCACCGGCTTCGCCCTGGCCGGCCACGCGCTGGAGCTGGCGCGCGGCGCCGGCGTCACCGTGCGCATCGACTGGCCCGCCGTGCCCGTGCTGCCCGGGGTGCGCGAATTGGCCGCGCGCGGCATCGTCACCGGCGCCAGCGGCCGCAACTGGGCCGCCTACGGCGGCGACGTGCAGTTGCCCGAGGGCTTCGCCGACGCCGACCGCGCCCTGCTGAGCGACCCGCAGACCAGCGGCGGCCTGCTGGTGGCCTGCGCGCCCGAGGCGCTGAACGACGTGCTGGCCGCATTCCAGCGGCACGGCTTCGGGCAGGCGGCGGTCGTTGGCGAGGTGGCGCCGCGCGGCCAGGCGCCGCTGGTCATACGCTGAACCATGAAATTCCAACATACGGCAATCGAATTTCGTGGTATCTGATACCATGACGGCATGCTCATCGAACGCCCCCGCCTGGCCGGCCAGCTTGCCGGTCTGCTGGCGTCGTTCCGTGCGGTCGAGTTGGTCGGCCCCCGGCAGGTAGGCAAGACCACGCTGGCGCGGCGGTTCATCGACGTCGGCAGCCCCCACTACTTCGATCTCGAGGACCCCGTCTCGCGCCAGCGGCTGGTCGACCCGATGAGCACCCTGGCCGACATGCAGGGCCTGATCGTCATCGACGAGATCCAGCACCTGCCCACGCTGCCCGAGACCCTGCGCGTGCTCATGGACCGGCCCGAGCGCATGCACCAGAGCGGCCAGTACCTGCTGCTGGGCAGCGCGTCGCCGCGCGTGATGCACAAGAGCGAATCCCTGCTGGGCCGCGCGGCCACGCTGGAAGTGAGCGGCTTCGACATCAGCGAAGTGGGCGCCGGCGCGCCGGCCATGCAGCAGCTGTGGCTGCGCGGCGGGTACCCGGCCGCCTTCCTCGCGCCGAACGACCTGGTCAGCACCCAGTGGCGCAACGACGCCATCCTGCGCCACGTGAGCGGCGACCTTCCCCTGCTCGGCATGAACGCGCCCGCGCCACTCATGACGCGCTTCTGGCAGATGCTGGCGCACTACCACGGACAGATCTGGAACGCGGCCGAGCCCGCGCGCTCGCTGGGCATCTCCGAGCCCACGGTGCGCCGCTACCTGGATTACCTGACGCAGACCTTCATGGTGCGCCAGTTGCAGCCCTGGCATGAGAACCTGGCCAAGCGCCAGGTCAAGGCGCCCAAGATCTACTTTCGCGACACCGGCCTGCTGCACGCGCTGCTGGGGATCCGCCACCTGCCGCAACTGCTGGCGCACCCCTTGAGCGGCGCCAGTTGGGAAGGCTTTGCGCTGGAACAGGTGCTGCGCATCGCCCAGCCCGACCAGGCGTTCTTCTGGGCCACCCATCAGGGCGCGGAACTGGACCTGCTGCTGTTCAAGGACGGCCGGCGCGTGGGCGTGGAGTTCAAGCGCAGCGATGCGCCCAAGCTCACGCCCAGCATGCGCATCGCGCTGGAAGATCTGCGGCTCGATGCGCTGTACGTGGTCTATCCGGGCCCGCACCGCTACGCGCTGGCGCCGCGCGTCGAGGCCGTGCCGCTGACCGCGCTGTTGGCGCAAGCTGATTCCAATGGTTTGAAACCAGGTGTCGCCGTGTACGCCAACAACACAAAAACGCAAGTGAGGGAAGACTCGATGCCAACACCTTGGGCCCATTCCGGCGGGCATCTGCTGGCCGATCATTTGCGAGCCGTCGCCCGTGCTGCCGCTGCCTTCGCGGCCGCCCTGGACAGCGGGAGCACCGCCGGCCCCTGGGCGCATGCCGCTGGCCTGTGGCACGACCTGGGCAAATACCGGCCCGGTTTTCAGCGCTATGTGCGGCTGGCCGACAACCCCGATGCGCACATCGAAGGCAAGGTGGCGGGACGCGAGAAAACCCATTCAGCCGCTGGGGCTCTGTGGGCCATCCAGCGGTTCAATAAGCCCAATCAACCCTACGGCCACATCCTGGCCTACCTCATCGCGGGTCACCATGCCGGACTGGACGATTGGAATGGCGGGCTGAACGAACGGCTGCAAGGCGAAGACGCTCAACAGGAGCTTGCGGACGCCCTGGCGGCCCAGCCCCCATCCGAGCTGCTGGTGCATGACGATCTGGCGACGCACATTCCCGGCGGCGCGGCGGGTTTTGCGCTGTGGGTGCGCCTGCTGTTCTCCTGCCTGGTGGATGCCGATTTTCTGGACACCGAAGCGCACTTTGACGCGGGCAAGCCTGCCCGCCGCGAAGGCTTTCCCACGCTGGCGCAGATGCGGCGGGCTTTCGATGCGCACATGGCCGCGCTGCCCGTGGCCAGCACGCCCGTCAATGCCTTGCGCGCCGACATCTTGCGCCAGTGCCGGGCCAAGGCGGAGCTGCCGCCGGGCTTTTTCTCGCTCACCGTGCCCACGGGCGGCGGCAAAACCCTCTCCAGCCTGGCGTTCGCTCTGGAACATGCGCGGGCGCATGGCAAGCGCCGCGTGATTTACGCCATTCCCTACACCAGCATCATCGAGCAGACGGCGGATGTGTTTCGCCAGGTGTTCGAGGTCCTGGGGGACGAGGTGCTGATCGAACATCACAGCCAGGCCGATGCCGCCGAGAAAGACGAAACCGCGCGCAGCCGCCTGGCCTGCGAGAACTGGGATGCGCCGCTGGTCGTCACCACCAACGTGCAGTTGTTCGAGTCGCTCTTCGCCGCCAAGACCTCGCGCTGCCGCAAGCTGCACAACATTGCGGGCAGCGTCATCGTGCTGGACGAAGCGCAGCAACTGCCGCCCGCCTTCCTGCAGCCCATCCTGGACGTGCTCAACCTGCTGGTGGCGCACTACGGCGTCACGGTGGTGCTTTGCACCGCCACTCAGCCTGCGCTGAACAGCACCCGCTACTTCGATGCCAGCAAGAACCTGCGCGGACTGGAAAACGTGCGCGAGATCATCGACGACCCCGATGCGTTGTTCGAGGCCCTGAAGCGCGTGCAGGTCGAGCTGCCGACCGACTGGACTGCCCCCACCGCATGGGCCGACGTCGCGGCGCAGCTCAGCGTTGAAGACTGTGTCCTCGCCATCGTCAACACCCGCAAGGCCGCGCGCGAACTGCACCGCCTGATGCCCGAAGGCACCCTGCACCTGTCGGCCCTGATGTGCGGCGCGCACCGCAAGGACGTCATTGCGCAAATCAAGGAGCGCCTGAAGGCCAGGCGCGAGGGGTGTGACCCTCGGCCGCTGCGCGTCGTCAGCACGCAACTGGTGGAGGCCGGGGTGGACATCGACTTCCCCGTGGTCTACCGCGCCCTGGCCGGGCTCGACTCCATTGCCCAGGCCGCAGGCCGCTGCAACCGTGAAGGACGCTTGGAAGGCAAAGGGCGCGTGGTGGTGTTCGTGCCGCCGGAGAAACCACCCGTGGGCCATTTGCGCAAGGGCGCCGATGCCTGCATTGCCACGCTGCACGGACAAGCGCACGACCCGCTGGCGCGTGGCCTGTTTGAGCGCTACTTCAAGGAGTTCTACCACTCGGTGGATCTCGACGGCCAAGGCATCGTGGACAAACTCAAAGTGGTGCCGCGCACGCTTGCGGTGAAGTTTCGTTCGGCGGCCGATGCGTTCCGATTGATCGACGACGAAGACAAGGCCACGGTGGTGGTGCGCTATGCCCCGCAGTACAGCGAAATCGACAAACTGCTGGGCATCCTCGCGGCAGAAGGCCCACAGCGCTGGCTGATGCGCAAACTGCAGCGCTACACGATCAGCATCCCGAAACGGGACGCTGACAAGATGCTGGAGCAAGGCAGTGTGACGCTGCCCATGCCGGGGTTGTATGTGCTCAAAAATACTGATAATTTGTACAGTAATATTCTGGGGCTGATCGGTGATGACGACCTCTACAACCCCAGCGGCTTTGCCTTGTGAAGGAGCTTCATGTTCTCTCGCTTTTGCCTTGAAGTCGCAGGCCCTTTTGCCTGCTTCACCCGCCCGGAAATGAAGGTGGAGCGCGTCTCCTACGACGTGATGACGCCCTCGGCCGCCCGCGCCGTGTTCGAGTCCATTCTGTGGAAGCCCGCCATCCGCTGGCGCGTGCAGCGCATCGAGGTGCTCAAACCCATCCGTTTCATCAACCTGCGGCGCAATGAAGTCAGCGCCGTGGTGTCCACGCGCAACGTGCAGCAGGCCATGGCGGCGGGTAGCGGCATGCTGGGCCTGTACATCGAGGACGAGCGCAAGCAGCGTGCGGGCTATTTTTTGCGCGACGTGGCCTACCGTATCCATGCCGATTTGTCGCTCGCAGCGGGCTGCGATGAGCCCTTGATGAAATACACCGAAATGTTCGCTCGTCGTGCCAGCAAGGGCCAGTGCGTGAATCAGCCCTACCTGGGCTGCCGCGAATTCGCGGCCGACTTTCGCCTGGTCACGGCTGACACGCTGCCCGCCACGCCTATCCCCGACACGCGCGAACTGGGCTGGATGCTGCACGACCTGGACTTCACCCGCCCCGCCGATCCGCAGCCGCGCTTCTTCAACGCCAGGATGGAGCAGGGCGTGGTGCAGGTTCCGCCATTCGAGGAGGCACGCGGATGATCCTGCAAGCTCTGAGCGACTACTACCGCCGCAAGTGCGACGACCCCGACCCGGCACAGCGCCTGCCCGCCTTCGGGCTGGAGCAAAAGGAAATTCCGTTCATCCTGAAGATCAGTGCCGAGGGTGAACTGCTGCAACTGCGCGACACCCGTGAACAGCAGGGCAAGAAAAAACTGGCGCGGGTATTTCGTGTGCCCATGGGCGTCAAGAAGACCTCGGGCGTGGCAGCCAACCTGCTGTGGGACACCCTGGAATACGTGTTGGGCGTGGACACCAAAGGCAAGCCCGAGCGTGTGGCCGAGCAGCATGCGGCGTTTCGTGCCCGTATCGAGGCGCTGCCGGAGACGGCCAGGGAGGATGCAGGCATCCAAGCCGTGCTGCGTTTTTTGCAACGGCTGGATTTAGCGCAGTTGGAGCGCCAGCCCGCCTGGAGCGATGCACTGGAGAGCAACGCCGTGATGAGCTTTCGGCTGCACGGCGACATGGACTTGGTGTGCCAGCGCCCCGCCGTGGTGCAGGCGGCGCTGAATACGACCGGCGAAGATGAAGCGCCGCAGGCGATGTGTCTGGTCACTGGCGAACGCGCGCCGGTGGAACGTCTGCATGCCTCGATCAAAGGGGTGTGGGGTGCGCAGACGTCCGGCGCCAACATCGTCTCGTTCAACGCACGGGCCTTCGAGTCGTACGGCAAGACCGAGCGCCAGGGCGAAAACGCCCCCGTCAGCCGTTCCGCAGCGTTTGCCTACACCACGGCGCTGAACCACCTGCTGCGCAAGGATTCTTCCCAGCGCATGCAGGTGGGTGATGCGTCCACCGTCTTCTGGGCTGACAAGCAAGACCCCTTCGAGACCATCTTTGGCGACATCTTTCAGGACAACCCCGACGGCGGCACCGCCGCCGTGCGCGCGCTGCTCGATGCCGTGCACAGCGGCCACTGGGGACAGTCCGACGAAAACCTGCGCTACCACGTGCTGGGCCTTGCGCCCAATGCGGCGCGCATCAGTATCCGCTTCTACCACTGCGTCACCCTGCGCGAACTGGGCCAGCGCATCGCGCAGCACTTTGAGGATTTGTCGCTGGCGCGGGGGCCAAATGATCCGCAGTACCCCTCGCTGTTCCGCCTGCTGACGGCGGTGGCGCTGCAGAACAAGGCCGACAACATTCCGCCCAACCTGGGCGGCGCCATCGTGGATTCGATCCTTGCCGGGCCAGACACGCTCTACCCCAGCCTGTGGCTCAACGCTGCCGTGGGCCGCTGCCGGGCCGAGCAAACCGTCAATTACCTGCGCGCTGCGGCCATCAAGGCGTGCCTCAACCGCCATATCCGCTTTCGCCACGGCACAGAAAAGGAGTTTTTGCCCATGCTCGACCTCAGCAACACGCGCCCGGCCTACCGGCTGGGGCGGCTCTTTGCGGTGCTGGAAAAAATCCAGGAAGAAGCCAGCCCCGGCCTGAATGCCACCATTCGCGACCGGTACTACGGCGCGGCCTCCAGCACGCCGGTGGCGGTGTTCACCACCTTGCTGCGCTTGAAGAACGCGCACCTCAAGAAGCTGGCTCCAGGGCGTGTGACGGCGTTTGAAAAGCTGCTGGGCGAAGTGCTAGGCCCCGTGAACGACTTCCCCAAGCACCTGCCATTGCCCGACCAGGGCCGCTTTGCCCTGGGCTACTACCACCAGCGCCAGGACTTCTTTACCCGCAAACCCCAAGACAACGCCACCGATACCACCGAAGGAGAAACCGCATGAGCCTTGCCCACCGCTACGACTTTGTCCTGATTTTCGACGTGAAGGACGGCAACCCCAACGGTGACCCCGATGCAGGCAACATGCCGCGCCTCGATGCCGAATCCGGCCACGGGTTGGTGACCGATGTATCCCTCAAGCGCAAGGTGCGCAACTTCGTCGGGCTGGTCAAGGAGCAGGAAGAGCGCGCGCCCGTCGATGGCGAAAAGCGCTTTGAAATCTACGTGCGTGAAAAAGCCATCCTGAACCACCAGAACCAGCGTGCCTATTCAGCGCTCAATCTGGCTGTGGCGCCCGAGGAGCAAGCGCAAGCAGCTACAGAAAACGAAGCAACCGACGCAAAGAAAAAGAAGCCCGCCAAAGACAAGCGCAAGGGCAGTGCCGACGAGGTGGCGCTGGCGCGGCAATGGATGTGCCAGAACTTCTTCGACGTGCGCACCTTTGGCGCGGTAATGTCCACGGGGGTGAACTGCGGCCAGGTGCGCGGCCCGGTGCAGCTGACCTTTGCGCGTTCGGTCGAACCCATCGTGGCGCTGGAGCATTCCATCACCCGCATGGCGGTTGCAACAGAGGCCGAGGCCGAGAAGCAGCAGGGCGATAACCGCACCATGGGCCGCAAGCACACCGTGCCCTATGGCGTGTACGTGGCCCATGGCTTCGTCTCCTCCTTCCTGGCGAGGCAGACCGGCTTCGGCGCGGACGACCTGGAACTGCTGTGGCAGGCGCTGGGCCAGATGTTCGAGCACGACCGCTCCGCCGCCCGGGGCGAAATGGCTACGCGCGGGCTGTACGTCTTCCAGCACGACAGCGAGCTGGGCAACGCCCCGGCCCATGCCCTGTTCGAGCGCCTGGCGATCACGCCGAAAGAAGCTGGCGCGGTGGTGCGCAGCTTTGACGCCTACAGCGTGGGCTTTGACAGTCGGGGGCTGGACATCGGCGAGACAGTGCAGGCTGCTCCAGGAGTCAAGCTCACGCGCAAGTTCTGAACGTGGGCGCGCGGAGGCCATCGTGCAAACCTTCCCCGCCGACTTTGAAGGCCAGTCCATCCGCCGCCTGTACGACGAGGCCACCGATACCTGGTGGTTCTCCGTCGTCGACGTGGTGCAGGTGCTGACACAGCAGCCGGACGACCTCACGGCGCGCAAGTACTGGAATCAGCTCAAGCGCCGCCTGGCAGCGGAAGGCAGTCAACTGGTGAAAGGCTGTCACCAGTTGAAGATGCGCGCCGCTGATGACAAGCAGCGCCTGACCGACTGCGCCACTACCCCAAGGGGCTGGCGAGCCACAACCTGCGTGACCACATGAGCGAGGCCGAACTCATCTTCACCGCGCTGGCCGAACTTTCCACCCGCCAGATTGCCGAGCGCCAGCGCGCCACCGGCATGGCCGAGAACAAGGGCGCCGCGCGAGCCGGTGGTCGCATCGCCCGCCAGGCGCGCCGGCCACTCGAGAGCCAGACCGGCAGGCCCGTGGTCACGTCGGCCAACTACCTGCCGCCTGGTGCGCCGCCGCCACCCGCCAAGCTGGCCGTGCCCGCCGTCAAACCCCGCCGCGCCAGGAAGCCCTGATCGCATGGATGCCTCCGAACCCATCGCTTTGTCCGCTCTGCAACACTGGCAATACTGCCCGCGCCAGTGCGGCCTGATCCATCTGGAGCAGGTATTCGACGACAACGTCCACACCCTGCGCGGCCAGGCTGTCCATGCCCGCACCGACCGACCCGGCGTGGAAACCGCCAAAGGCGTGCGCGTGGAGCGTGCCCTGCCGCTGTGGCACGACGCGCTGGGGCTGATCGGCAAGTCCGACGTGGTGGAGTTCCTTCCCGACGGCACGCCCTACCCTGTGGAATACAAACACGGTAGCCGCCACAAGGCTAATGACATCGCCGCCTGCGACGATCTGCAACTGGCCGCGCAAGCCTTGTGCCTGGAAGCCATGACGGGCCGGACCGTGCCCGAAGGGGCGCTGTACTACGCCAGCTCCAAGCGCCGCCGCGTCCTGCCCATCACCGCCGCGCTGCGCGCTCAGGTCGCAGACGCCGCCCAGGCAGTCCGCCAGATGCTCTCCAGCGGCCAACTGCCGCCGCCCCTGTGGGGCGAACAGGCCAGCCGGCGCTGCAAGGCGTGCTCATTGCAAGAACGCTGCCAGCCCCAAGCCACGCACGCCGCATTGGCCGTGGCCAGAAAAACCCTGTTCGACCCGGACGCATGAGGCCCGGCAAGACTCTGGACTGCACGCCATGCAACTGCTCAACACCCTCTATGTCACCCTGCCCGATGCCTGGCTGCGCCTGGACAACGACACCCTGCGCGTGGAAGTGGAGCGTGAAACCCGCTTGCGTGTGCCGCTGCACCACCTCGGTGCCGTGGTCTGTTTTGGCCATACGAGCCTGTCGGCCCCGCTCATGCACCGGCTGGCTGACGAGGGCATCGCACTGGTGCTGCTGGATGACAACGGGCGCTTCAAGGCGCGGCTGGAAGGCACCGTGAGCGGCAATGTGCTGCTGCGGCAGGCACAGTTCCAGCGCCTTTCCGACACTGCCTTCACCCTGGACATGGCGCGCGCCTGCGTCGCTGGGAAAATCAAGAATGCACGCCAGGTTCTGCAACGTGGCGCTCGCGAAGCCAAGTCGCAAGACGAAGCCACCCGCCTGGTGCGCCTGGCGGCTGATCTGGCCGCCAGCCTGCGTGCGTTGCCGCAAAGCGAGACCCTGGACCAGGTGCGCGGCCTGGAAGGCGAGGCTGCGCGTCAATACTTCAGCGGCCTGAACCTGCTGCTGCGGCCAGACCAGCGCGAGGCATTTGCGCTGGACGGACGCACCCGCCGACCACCGCGTGACCGCATCAACGCCCTGCTGTCCTTCCTCTATGCCATGTGGATGAATGATTGCCGCAGCGCGTTGGAGGCTGCGGGGCTCGATCCCCAAGCCGGCTTTTTACACGCCCTGCGCCCCGGGCGAGCGGCGCTGGCGCTGGACCTGATGGAAGAGTTTCGCCCGTGGGCGGACCGCCTGGCACTGACGCTCATCAACCGTGGGCAACTCCAGGCCCGTGATTTCGTGTTGCGCGAAGGCGGTGGCGTGGCGCTACAGCCCGATGCGCGCAAGGCCGTGGTCGTCGCTTTCCAGGAACGCAAAAAGGACGAAATCACCCACCCCCTGCTGGCACAACCCGTGCCCTTGGGCCTGGTCCCCTTGGTGCAGGCTCGCCTGCTGGCGCGTGCCGTTCGTGAGGACGGCGCACCCTATATACCCTTCGTCGCCCGGTAGAAGGTCAAACATGCTGGTGCTTGTCTGCTACGACGTGAATACCGAAACCTCTGCCGGACGCCGCCGTCTGCGCCGTGTGGCGAAGGTCTGCGAGAGCACTGGGCAACGGGTGCAGAAGTCGGTTTTCGAATGCCAATTGGACGTGGCGCAGTTCGAAACCTTGGAGGGACGCCTGCTGGCGGAAATCGATCCTTCGCAAGACTGCCTGCGGCTGTATCGCATACCTGGCGCTCGCGGCTTTCAGGTGGCCGAGCATGGTCAGTTCAAGGCGCTGGATTTCGACGGACCGCTGGTGTTGTAGCAAGCCGGATTGGGGGCTTGGCGCACCCCGCACCACTGCTCTCCGTGCGTGATAAGCTGATCTGCGCGAACCTCAAGTGATGCCTTGTCATCCGTCGGGTTCGCGCACTTGGTAAGTGCTGGTTGTGCTTGATGTTTCAGGAATTCCTTCGCATAGCAAACTCTTGGCTGGACAGGCCGCTGTGAACGTTCGCGCGAACACTGAAGATTTTGCAATCATCACTACAACTTGCGTATCAAGCGCACCGCTCGCCAGCGATGGCGGGCGTGGATTGAAACGAGCAGGGTGCCGAGTGACCACGGCGGCTTGGCGGCACCGCTCGCCAGCGATGGCGGGCGTGGATTGAAACGGCAACCCCGCCACCACCGAACTGTGGGACGAGTGCACCGCTCGCCAGCGATGGCGGGCGTGGATTGAAACCAGGCCTGCTGCAGCGACTGCAGAAAGGCGGGCTCGCACCGCTCGCCAGCGATGGCGGGCGTGGATTGAAACGTCGCTGAGGTGGATGTAGCCGGGGCCGGGCGCGGCACCGCTCGCCAGCGATGGCGGGCGTGGATTGAAACCTCGAAGCTCACAGTGCCCATGCAACCGAGGGCGGGCACCGCTCGCCAGCGATGGCGGGCGTGGATTGAAACGACGCGCACGCCCGTGTTGTGCTTGCGGTAGTCGGCACCGCTCGCCAGCGATGGCGGGCGTGGATTGAAACCTCGTAGTCGAGGCCCTGTTCGGCGCACTCGATTGCACCGCTCGCCAGCGATGGCGGGCGTGGATTGAAACCGGCGTCGGGAAGATGCGTTCGCCCGCCTTGAAGGCACCGCTCGCCAGCGATGGCGGGCGTGGATTGAAACGTGCGTCTCATCGGTCCAGCAAATGCGTTGCGGCGCACCGCTCGCCAGCGATGGCGGGCGTGGATTGAAACATCGCGGATTTGCGCAGGCAGGCTGACAGCATTGGGCACCGCTCGCCAGCGATGGCGGGCGTGGATTGAAACTACCTGCTGATCAGCAAGAAGAACACGAAGAGCGCACCGCTCGCCAGCGATGGCGGGCGTGGATTGAAACCGGCATAAGTCATTCGCTCCTTTACAGCAGCGCGGCACCGCTCGCCAGCGATGGCGGGCGTGGATTGAAACGTTGTTGACGGCCCTCAGCCAGCGCAGGCATCCGCGCACCGCTCGCCAGCGATGGCGGGCGTGGATTGAAACAGCCTCGGCGCGCTCTTCGAATTCGCGCCGGCCGGGCACCGCTCGCCAGCGATGGCGGGCGTGGATTGAAACCAGCGATGACGGTAGCGGCGGAAGCACTCGCGGAAGCACCGCTCGCCAGCGATGGCGGGCGTGGATTGAAACCGGCTCGTCACTGCCCCTCCATCGAGCGCGCCACCGCACCGCTCGCCAGCGATGGCGGGCGTGGATTGAAACTGCGATCAGGTCATCCAGCGACTGGCCGCCGTCGGGCACCGCTCGCCAGCGATGGCGGGCGTGGATTGAAACACGACCGAAGACGGCCTGTTTGGCCTGAGCCCTGACGCACCGCTCGCCAGCGATGGCGGGCGTGGATTGAAACACGGCAGCAGCGGCTCCAACGGTGAGCGTGGAGTGCACCGCTCGCCAGCGATGGCGGGCGTGGATTGAAACTGTTCCTACATCCTCAATGGAGACACTGAGGCAACGCACCGCTCGCCAGCGATGGCGGGCGTGGATTGAAACGAGGTAGTCATCAACCGCTTCGTGAAACGCTGCAGCGCACCGCTCGCCAGCGATGGCGGGCGTGGATTGAAACTTCTGCCTGGCGCGCGCAAGCATCTTGTGCCACGCACCGCTCGCCAGCGATGGCGGGCGTGGATTGAAACCACATCGACAACGCGCGCGGATCGTCCGCATCCATGCACCGCTCGCCAGCGATGGCGGGCGTGGATTGAAACCCGCTCATACTCGCGCGCCTCTTCGCGGACGTACAGCACCGCTCGCCAGCGATGGCGGGCGTGGATTGAAACTGCAAGGCCAAGGCCACCTGCCCCGCGCTGGCGGCGCACCGCTCGCCAGCGATGGCGGGCGTGGATTGAAACACGCTCGCCATCGGCACCAAGCCGGTGACGCCGGGCACCGCTCGCCAGCGATGGCGGGCGTGGATTGAAACCGCTCACGCTACCCCTTGAGCGCGTGACCGCGCAGGCACCGCTCGCCAGCGATGGCGGGCGTGGATTGAAACATCGCGCGGGCGCTGGGCTATACGGCGCCGACGCGCACCGCTCGCCAGCGATGGCGGGCGTGGATTGAAACGTGCGTGGGCTGGCGAACCGGCGCGCCGACGAAAGCACCGCTCGCCAGCGATGGCGGGCGTGGATTGAAACTTCTCTGCCCAGCCGCAAACATGGACGGCGTCGCGCACCGCTCGCCAGCGATGGCGGGCGTGGATTGAAACCTGCTGTTGTGGCGCACTCGGTTCCGGGCAGGTCGCACCGCTCTCCAGCGATGGCGGGCGTGGATTGAAACACGCCCGAAGTCGTGATCGACAACGCCATCGAAAGCACCGCTCGCCAGCGATGGCGGGCGTGGATTGAAACGTCGTGACGGGCCAACGCGTGTCCGGCACGCCCGGCACCGCTCGCCAGCGATGGCGGGCGTGGATTGAAACGGCCGCATGGTCACGCCCGGAGCGGGCGGGCACCGCACCGCTCGCCAGCGATGGCGGGCGTGGATTGAAACTGTACCGTGTCTCCTGGAACGAGTCCAGGGCGCCCGCACCGCTCGCCAGCGATGGCGGGCGTGGATTGAAACTACATGAGATGGATCGCATGGACCTCGATGGCGAGGCACCGCTCGCCAGCGATGGCGGGCGTGGATTGAAACGGCCCAGACCTTGGGGCCGATCAGGGGCAGGCGCCGGGCACCGCTCGCCAGCGATGGCGGGCGTGGATTGAAACAGGCCTACATCGTCACCATCTCGCGCACGACGGTGCACCGCTCGCCAGCGATGGCGGGCGTGGATTGAAACTTGGTGTAGGCGCGCGCTTGCGCCAGGTCCCTGGCGCACCGCTCGCCAGCGATGGCGGGCGTGGATTGAAACTTGATGATCCAGTCGGCGGGAGGCAGCGATGGCGCGCACCGCTCGCCAGCGATGGCGGGCGTGGATTGAAACCAATGGCGAGCCGAAGTCGAGCAACGCCGTGCGAGGCACCGCTCGCCAGCGATGGCGGGCGTGGATTGAAACTCCAGCCGGTGCCGCACCCACTCAATGCGCGCCAGCACCGCTCGCCAGCGATGGCGGGCGTGGATTGAAACTACGCGCTGCTGGTGACCCCGCGCAGCGCCGACAAGCACCGCTCGCCAGCGATGGCGGGCGTGGATTGAAACATCGGCGAGCGGACGTTTGACCGACTGACGGAAAGCACCGCTCGCCAGCGATGGCGGGCGTGGATTGAAACTCGACGGCCGCGACACGCTGCTCCGTGTCCCAGGCACCGCTCGCCAGCGATGGCGGGCGTGGATTGAAACTCTGCATGGGGCGCCGCACTACGTGCTGGCGGACGCACCGCTCGCCAGCGATGGCGGGCGTGGATTGAAACTGCCAGCATGGTGGGCCGCATCCGGCGCGGCCAGGCACCGCTCGCCAGCGATGGCGGGCGTGGATTGAAACCTATCGGAACGGACGCGGCTGGCGCCGCGTCGCCGCACCGCTCGCCAGCGATGGCGGGCGTGGATTGAAACCGAAAGGGCATCATGAAAGATCTCGACAAGCTGGAGCACCGCTCGCCAGCGATGGCGGGCGTGGATTGAAACGAGCGAACGCACAAACCATCGAATTCAAGGGCATGCACCGCTCGCCAGCGATGGCGGGCGTGGATTGAAACTGGCCCCCATCAATTTCAAGGCGCTGGACGACGCGCTGGCACCGCTCGCCAGCGATGGCGGGCGTGGATTGAAACATGGTCGG
>Ga0075163_10000536_pt1 | contig 48569 bp, 92 predicted proteins | sample JI1023141ADNA_FD_71478 | JGI IMG/M metagenome (GOLD analysis project Ga0075163, IMG submission 71478) | Wastewater effluent complex algal communities from Wisconsin, to seasonally profile nutrient transformation and Carbon sequestration -... | ecosystem: Engineered > WWTP > Effluent > Algae...
GTTTCCCCTTTTTTAATCATTTTCAAGCCGATAGACAATGCTTTCTAAATTGATAAAGATATCTTCATTTTTTAGTATTGCATCAATAAGATTATCAATATCTTCATAAACACATGTGAAAATATTAATATTATCGCCGTGAACAGTTAAAAAAATTTTTTTTAAAAAATCAAAAATAGGTTCTTGCGTGTGAAAAACCTTACCACTGTTTGTATTTAAATAGACATAGTGCTCACGTGTTGTAACCTCACCTTTATAATTATTAAGGTAACCCCCGTGAATACTTTTAATGCTAGAAAGCAACACAAAACATGCATTATTTTGGGAATCTTTAAAATATAAATATTTTTTTTTCATATTACATTCGACGAAAAGGATAGGTGAACCCAACGATTGGCAACTCAGGCTCGGGCACGCGCCTTGCATCATCTGGGATTGCGGCAAGCGGAGCAGCAGGTAATACATATTCAACTTTTGTTTTTTCGCCGACAGTTAAGTCATGAGCGTTTTTCAATATACTCCAAATGTTTTCAGGGACGGGTTCATGAGCTAAAAATACTTGTCTTACTACGCGCAGATGACTTGCAAGCGTATATAGCATAGAGTCATCATCCATTTTGTAAATCGTACATTTGTATTTATCGGGGGCAAGTGGGACAAAATGATGCGGGAACATATAAACTCTCCTCGTTGTTAAAATAATTTTCATTTTCAATTATTATTGTTTTTTTTTATTTTTGCAAATGAAATTTGATTATATTTGATATAAAATTGAGATTTGGAGTATAAAATGAAAGCAACGTTAGAATTTGATTTAGAAACGGAAGAGATTGCATTTATGCATGCGACGAATGCAACTATATACGCTTCTAAATTTTGGGAGATAAAAAATTTTCTGCGTGGGTTAAGAAAATATGGGGGAACTGGGAATTTGGAAATCAACGAAACAAACGAAAAACTATTCAATGCTATTGATGAGAATATTGCCAAAATAATAAACTCAAAAGATGAGGATATTTAAATAGGTTTAAACTATACCCTTCCTGAAACTTTACCATACGTATTAATTATGGTAATATTGACTTTGCAGTATTGGCGTGTAGCTCAAACGGGAGAGCGGCCAGCAAATAGCAGGAGGATGTGGTTCGAATCCACCCATGCTCGTATTGCAAAGGGGAGGTCGCCCAAATGGTAGGGCAACGCACTATTGTACGTGCGGTAAGGCGCTGGTTCGAGTCCAGCCCTCCCCACCTTTTCTCATCTCGTCTATTTTTAACCATTTTTTAAATTAAAATAATCAAACCCCATTTAAAGCCATTTTAAGCTCTTTAGAGGCCTCTAAAATCTGGCGGCTGGTTTGGTATTGCTTTTGTATTTTATAGGCTCCAAAGCCAGGATTTGAGGCCTTCTGCCATTGCTGACGGTTTTCATCGACCTTTTCTTTTGGTTTTTTTAACAAAATATCAATTTGCGAGTTTAATATGTTTATATTAGATTCAATTTCGCCTAACTTTGTCCACCTATCAAGTTTTGCTAACGGGTCAGTCGGCTCTTCGGTCTCTTTAAATTTTTCCAAAGCGATTTGTAACACGCTTATTTGTTTATAACGACTATCGATTTCTTCGATTACTTCTTTCGGGGAACCTTTGGGGAATACGAGCTTATAAAACTCGCCTGGGGTAGGCGGCCACGAGGGATGCTCTTGGGGACATGCATGTACGGCTGTTTTGATTTGCTCATAGTTGGCGCCTTCGAGGACAGCAAGCCACACTGTGACACTTTGGTTTTCGTTTTTAAAACGATTAGGGTAAAGGTTTTTAAAACTTAGGAACAGTTTTTTAACCATTTTTTCGTTTATTTTTGTGTAAATAGCGGGTAAATTATTTTTCTCTTGACAAGACGAATTTTGAGAACTACAATATGAAAGTGTAGATATTTTCTGGTCTACATGACGTAACGTTATCTCTTTCTCCTCTTCCTCTCCCCCTATATTATTATAATTATCTTTAATATTTAAATCTTCTCTTCTCTTATCTTCTCTCTTAGTATTAATATTATTATATATATTATATATATTATTCTCTTTCTCCTCTTTAAGAATAACAGAGGTCTTATCTACTCCAAGGGAGCTATCTGCTCTTTTTTCTTCAAAAACGCGCGTTTTTTTTTCGTTTTCATCTGATTTTTGGTTAATTTTGTATGGGTTGTCGTATCGTCGGTACACTGGATGGTCTCTCCAGGCGTCGTCGGTGACACTTGTGTCTTGTGTGACATCAGTAGGTTGTGTCATCTGTGACACTACGGTGTCTTTAGTGACATCTCTTACGGGCATCGGTGTTTGAGGTTGTGTCATCGGTGACACTGGTGTCGGTTTTGGCACAAAGGGAAATGCTGGGTTAGGGGTTATAGGAGTGTCTTGTGTGACACTTGTTAAAGATTGAGCGGTTGATATTGGTATCATAGGTGACACTTGAGTGTCTTCAGTGACACTGCATGGCTTTGAGGGGGGTAGCGGTTTGTTAGCGTATGTCTTCGGTGACACTTGGCTAATGTCTTGAGTGTCACGCATGACACTGGGTCTCTGGTCATCAGATGATAAGAGTGTCGTCTGCGACACCTCGAATGACATGTGTGACACTATCGAATAATGGATGACGGATGCTGTGCCTTCAGTGACACGCCGATAGTCTTTCTCAATGTATCCATTTCGGGACAGTTTGTGGAGGACTCTATAGAGCTGCCGTTTTCCAAGCGCGGCTTCGGCAAGCAAAAATTTAAACGGGATCCCTTCTCTTTTGTTTTCATCTCGCCAGAGCGTCAGGATAATCAAAATGAGCTTTTCAATCGCTTGTAAGCCTCGTATTTGCATGATATCTTTTATTACAATATAGGACATATTAATACCTTGTGTGGGTTATTTTTTAATACATCCAAGATGCCGCTTTAATGCGGCGTTATTAGTTTTGTTATTATCTTGGCGGTAAGGGTAGGGGGTTTATGATTCGAACGCTTTTGTTAAATTTTCTATCATAAGTCGAATGCCGCAATCTTGGACATGGATTAAATCATGGTATTCATGAAGATTTCTTAAAGACATATACAATTGATGCCCGGTTAATTTACTAATTGGGAGCAACTCTTCAAATAAGACATATTTTTCATTACATAAAACGGATTTATTAAGTAAAATTAATAAAACGTTTTCTTCAATGTTTGTTATAGAGTTAGTTTGACGAAGCTTGCATAGTCCGATTGCGGCTTTTAATGCTTGATGTAAATCGCGTATGCGATCGTCCATGTAATTCTCAACAAATGCATCTCCTTCGGGGTTAGGTTCGGCGGTATCGTTGAGTTGGGGGATTTCTTCAAACTCCGAATTGAGGGATTCTATGGGGGCAAAAATCTCTTCTTCCTCTTCGAATTCCAGGGTGGGCAGCAAATTATGCCGTCCGAATTTCCCGTTTGTTAACTTTTCTATGGTGCTTAAATATTTTGTGGTGACCCCTTTATGTGAAAAAGTATATAAAGTAGCTTTTTGACATTTTAAACGTTTAGCTAATGTTTGCCTGTCGTAGCCAATTGAGTCTAGGTAAGCAAACATTTCTTTAATTGTTTTTTTAATTTGATTATCAATTTTCATACAATCTCCGATTTATTTTTAATTGAGTCAGCATCAAATTAAAGCAAACTAATTTTTTTATCAATCTTTTTTAAAAAAATATTTTTGCAATGGTATTTAATTTGCTGTATATTTTAAAAATTGTGAGAGATCTACCATTACTATTTTAATAATAAAAAGAGGAGAGTGGCATGTCAGAAATGCTAAATCGTGCTGAAAGAATAAAAAGTCGTCGCATTGAAATTGAAATGACACAAAATGAATTAGCGCAACAATTAGGAGTGACGCCTCAAGCGGTCTCCGCAATTGAGCGCGGCGTAGTAAAAAGATTAACAAATGTGAGTAAATTATCCCGTATATTGGGAGTATCGTCCTCGTGGATACTATTTGGAGTAGAGAGCGAAAAGGTAAAAAATTTGATAGATGATATAAAAATACCATGTTTTACATTTGAAAAATTAGAAAAAGCTGATAATATCTATCGCGAGCTTAATCAATATAAGCTTATATTAAAAAACAGTGCAACTATAAATGAGAGGGAGTATATGTTATTTCACGGGACAGAACAGCAAATCAATATGGTAGGAATTATTGTTAGCGCTAAAGATTCTACTTTTAATCCTTTAGATTCAAAGATGAGTCTTAACGAGGGCGATATTTTAGTTATTGATTTAGATAAAGAGCCGGAAAATGAAGATATCGTGGTTTGTAAAGATAAAAAGAGCAGCCAGATATTAATTAAAACTTTTATGAAAAACGGCGAAGTCAGTTATTTTAAATCTATTAATCCCAAATATCCTATTATTACTGATAATTTAGAGATTTTAGGGGTTGGAGTAGAATTGAGGAGGTCTTTAAAAAACAAATAAGAAATAAAAGCATCCATTCATTTAGCCTCGCTTATGCGGGGCTTTTTTTTGTTTGAAATTACATAAGAAATAAAATATATATTTTATATAAAATAATTCATACAAATAGTTGACAAACGTTTAGTTGTGTTTTATATTCAATTTATAAAAATAAATTGAGTGTAAAAAAATGAAAAACAAAAACACTAATATATCTAAGTGGATCCAAGATATCGCGTCTTGGGGCGCGTCATTAGAAAGCATTTCAAAAGACACTGGTTTGTCGTATTACTCAATTAATCAAGCATTAAACAATCATTCTGTCAATTTAAGTTATGGCGAATGGACAAATCTTTTAGGTTTGTGGTCATCTATTTTTTTAATAAAAAAAAACACTAGGGAGAATAACACTATGATAATGAAAGACCAGGTAAAAAGCGCTGAGCGTTTGGATTTACCGCTTAATAAAAATGAAGCTTTAATCAAGCAACCGTCTTTGTATAAAAAAGCAAAACTATTTAATTGGGCTAAACAAAAAGCCATCGAATCGCTCGGCATAAAAAAAGAAAATGTGCGCGTCGCTGATTTTAATAAAATTAACGAGCGAATGAATCATGTGTTAGTAAATTTAATCTTAACAAATCCATACAACAACAATAAAGGTGCAATATGACATACAAAAAAAATCATCAATTAGCTCATCAATTATTATGCGCAGCGAGTGCGGATGTAAAACGATTAAATGGTATTCGTAAAGGAGATTCGCTAGCGTCTGAATTTTCAGAGCTAGAAATAAGCAAGCATTTATCACGCAAATTAGCTGATGCTCTTTTTAAAATTGAAGAGTTAGCGCGGATTAAAAGCATAGGGGTTGGTACATGTTAACTAAAGAGCAAATAGAGCAACGTAAAAATTATATTGGCGGCAGCGATGCTGCCAAAATTTGCGGGGCATCTAAGTGGGGCACGCCGTATACCGTATGGTGCGAAAAAACGGGACGGTCTGCTGAAAGTTTTTCGGAAGAAAGAAACGATAGATTAAGACTTGGTACTTTTTTGGAACCTTTCGTTATCGAAAAATTTAAAAGCATCACGGATGATATAGTTTTTATTCCGCAACGCACTTTTTCGCATGAAAAATATCCGTTTATCTGTGCAAACGTGGACGCTTTGATTACGCCCAAAAAAATCATTGTGGAAGCCAAAACAGCACGATTAACGGATGAGTGGGGAGAGAATGGAAGCGCGGTTATTCCTGATGAATATCGATGTCAAGTGGCGCACTACATGGCGGTTAAAAATTATGATGCTGCGAAAGTTGCGGTATTTTTTATCGATAAATTAGAATTTCGCTTTTACGATATTGAGCGCGATTTAGAACTTGAAGACATGATTATCGAGCAAGAAGTAAAATTCTGGGAAAATTTTATTTTAAAAGACCAAGAGCCGCCGATAACTTTTGCCGATAACGTAAAAGAGATTTATAAAAAATCCATTCCTGTTTCGATTGAGGCGACCGATGAAATAGTTGCCGCTCATAATAAACTTAAGCGCGCCAAAGGAATTATTAAAAAATTGGAAGAAATAAAAGATGTTAATGAAAAGAAAATTATGGCTTATATGCAAGGGAATGACACCTTGACTTATCAAGGAGCAAAAATTTCTACTTGGAAAACTTTTGCAAGAAAAGGGTTTGATGCTAAAGCTTTACAACAAGCGTTTCCGCAAATTCATGAGCAATTTGTTAAGGCGTCTGAATATAGAATGTTTTTGGTTAAGTAGGGGAGTAAAATGCAAACATTAAAAAAAGCCCAAGAAGAATTTTATTTGCAGACGCATCAAACTAATTCGATTTCTTTGATGTTGGATGAAAATCAAAAAGAGATTGATGACATGATTTTGGAAGAGATTACAAGTAGCTTATTAAATTTGGAGAGCAATCATGAAAGTAAGTGAATTAGCAGAATATCTTCGTCACCACACTTATGACGCTGATATTCTTATACAAGATGACGCAGGCAATTCTTTTGAGATGCTGCTAGGATTTTTGTTTTGTAAATCTTTTAAATATGAAACTGTGTGTCACATTTTTTTAAAAAAAAAGAATGAAAATGCCATTGGGAGAAAGCCATGAAAGTAAGTGAATTGAAATTTTTTTTAAATACATATCACGATGAAACTCCTATTAAATTTATACAAAAATTTGGAGGTGAGTTTTATTTATTGGATGCTAAGCGAGGTGCAACTCCCGGGTTAGATAATAGTTTGTATTTTATCCTTGATAACAAAGAAAAAGACGAACTTATGATACGCGACCAACAAGAAATTCTAATCGATGAAAAAATCCAACCCTTATTAGATAAAATTTCTAATATGCAAATTGAAATCGATACTTTAAAACAAGTTATTTTTGCATGTACTTGTGCGCTACAACAAGAGGATGAATAAATGTTACAGACAATTAAAAATCAACTGTCATTAAGTGTATATATACCCAAAACAATGGATGAATGGATGCACTTAGCCAATGTCCTTGCGCGTAGTAATTGCGTGCCTAAAGCATATGCTGGCAAACCTCACGATATATTTATATGTATGCAAACTGGCCTTCCCTTAGGACTCTATCCCATGCAGTCTTTAAGGGCAATTTATGTAGTAAATGGTCTTCCGTGTGCATGGGGGGATGGATTGCTTGCGATTGCTCGGTCTCAACCTGATTTTGAATATATTAACGAAGATATCCAAGACACTTACACGACCTGCGAAATAAAACGAGCAAACCAACCGCCAGTGATTCGAACGTATACGGAAGAAGACGCAAAAAAAGCAAATTTATTAAACAAAGGAGTGTGGTTAGCTTCAAAAGTAAGAATGCAACAAATGCGGGCAAGAAGTTTTGCTATTCGGGACTGTTATGCCGATGCTCTTTTTGGGATTGGGTCAGCCGAAGAGCAACAAGATTTGGCGGCTAATGAAGCAGAAGTCCTTCACCCGATGAAAGAAGTTTCTCAAAATAAAGTGTCTGCTTTAAAAGATAAAATAAAGCAAAATGATTTCTGCGTTCCCTCAAATGAAACTATAGAAGCTGTTGTTGTTGAAGAGACCCCAATTGCAACAGCAGATATAGAGCCTGCACCTGTTGTGCGCGTAGAAACGATCACAAAACAAGGAGAAATTATAACGTGTCCTGTAGGCTCTGTTGCGATGGAAACATTATGCGAAGAAATTCAATCTTTTATTAAAGAAAAAAACATACCCGAATCACTTCAGTTGGCTTTGTTAGAACGCGATAAAGTAGAATGTTTTGAGGAAATGTCAGACGAAAAGTTAATTTTAAGTCATAAATATTTGAAAGAGAAAGAGGCGTTCCCCAATGATTGATAAAAGAAATTTTAAGACGCTACAGGATTATTTTGAAAAACCCTTGAATGTTGATGATTCGGATATAAAAAATATCCTGATGGCGATGGAAGGAGATGTTATAAAAATATTTCCAGTCGGGGAGTGGGCAAGTGATTCTCGCTCAACGCACATACCCATTTCTCCAGGGAATTACGCGCGGTTTAATAAGCATTTTATTGCTAAGCTGCCTGCGCTTATTCATCGCGTATCATTTAAGTATCATATAAAAAAGAACTTGTTGGTGTCAGACGAGGCAAACTCTAAAGGGATAAAAGAAATATTTAAAAGTTTTTTTGGCATGAAATAAAAAAAATGAGGGGCAAATATGAAGACAATAAATATTTCAACAGACAAAATAATTTGTGATTATTGCAATGAGGATTATACAAATTCGGAAGAATTAGGAGGTTTTTTATTTGGCAGTTATGCTACGTGTCCTAAATGCGTTCCTAGAATCGAACGCTTAGCTAATAAAAATGACGAATTGCCTAATATTCGCGCTCGCGCAAAACCAAACCAGACTTTTAAAAACTTTTTAGAAGAAATTAGGAGCCGTTATGTATAATACAAACCGAATAATCGATGAAATATTTTGGCCTAAGCCTAAGATTTTAATGCGTGATAAAACTATTGAATCATTGGGTAAAGAAGAAGTTGAAAAAATAGAAAAAACTATTGGCAACTCAACCCAAGAAATAATGAATGATTTTTTGGTGGGCGATGAATCAGATGAGATTATAAACTTAAAATAGGCGAATTAAGATGAACAATAACAATAAAGATTATGAAGAAAAATTAAAATATTTTGACGAAAAAATTATAAGCGAACATCTTGACAATATAGAGTTTTTTTTTAACAAAGCAACCCAAGAACTTCTTTTTTGCGATGTTATTATGTTTTTCAGAAAACTTATAATAGTATTAATTGATTTTTTTTCAAGCGAAATGATTGACGAAAAACAGCAGCATCTTTTCCTTAGAACCCTATTTAAGGAAATAAGCGCCTATGAATATGGCAAAGTAGATAAATGACCGCAATAAATCAATGGTAGACGATTTAACGCCTGTTTTTACGGGTAATAATTCCATGTAGGTTCGATTCCTGCTTGCGGTCACTTTTTAAGTTGGAGTTTAAAAATAATGACTAATTCAAATCATGATATTTGGTGTAAGAATTTATTAAATGTTATTAAATCTTGTCGAGCTTCGATTCGTATCTTGGAAAATCCTTATAAAGATTATTATAAGGGGGAATTAAAGGGAATCTTGCTTAGTCTTAGGCTATATAAAATAACTTCAGGTGAAAAAATATTTAGCAAACCAAGGTTTTAATTATGACTGATTTAGAGCATTGTAATTTTTGTAATAGTTTATTAGGGGTTGTTAAATCTTCTAAATCTTCTATACGTAGAGCGCACGAGCTTAATAAAGGTTATTATGCGGGCAAATTATCTTGCGCATTACTTAGTCTTAACCTATATAAAATATGGTCAGGCAAAAAAATATTTAGCAAACCAAGAGGTGAAAAATGAAAAAAAAACCACAACCGGGCGAATATAGGTTAGATAGAGAAGGCCGTAAATATTATGTAATAGGGATAAATCCTTTTTTGCCCTTCCAATCTAGATTACTTGTATGGGATTTAGCCGATGAATGTACGAATACTTATTGCGAGGATGGCTCTCGCATGCCTCAAGATACGACCTATCGCGACTTAATCACTCCATGCGACGAAAACGGAGTGCCTTTAAACCCAAAAATAGAATTAGAGGAAGGAGCTTGGAAAAGCAGGAATGGCAATAAAATTCTTATGCAATACACATCGGAAGAGGGTATTTTTGTAGGCTTATCTTTTGGAGGGGGTCATTGTGCGCTGCTTTATAATAAACATGGGGGCACTCCAGTAAATTTAGATTTTGCTGAAGAATACACCATTATCTCAAAATGGGAAGATTAAAATGATAACTAGGGATTTAGAAGATGATTTTTATAATTTTCGTATTTTTGATGTAGCGGCTCATAAATATAGGGATGATTTAGATCGATTCGCTTTAAATAGTTGGAAGCACGTTTTTATGAAGGGCCTATTTCCAGGGGACTATACGCGGTTGAATCCAGCTGAATTTATAGCAGAGATATATGTTTATGAATTAGATCAGGATAGGAAGCGAGTGTATGTAGGGGATATTGTAGAAATTAAATATGCTAATTCATGGAAATCTTTTTATATTGTTCTAAAAGATAGCGCCACTTTAAATAAAGAAATATTATATCCTCTTAATATAGCTACTTATTTTAAAGTAATTGGAAATGTTAATTTTGGTTTTGGGGAAAAAATTTAAAATGAAATTTAGAGTATGGAATAAGCGAGAACGTTTTTCATGTTATTCTGACGATGATTTTTTTATAGATAGCTATGGAGACCTGTTTATATCGGATCGTGATGGGTTAATCCCTGTTTCTAATGATTATATCCTTGAATTCTCAAGTGGCATTAAAGATATCAATGGCAAAGAAATTTATGAAGGAGATATTGTAAAAGTCACCGATAATGAAGATAACCAATCTTTCCACCTAGTAGAGTTTGCATCTGACGTTAGTTATCCGGCATTTGACATGGCGCCTTCTTTACATTTAGAGAGTAATTCATTTTCGTATGCTATTTTTGAAGATTTTAAAATAGAAGTCGTTGGCAACATTCACGAAAATCCAGAACTTTTAGAAAAAATAAATCAGGAGCAACAGCATGAACGAAAACAATGACAATAATAATAATTTAGATTACACACAAATATTTAAAGATACTTGGACAGATTACTGTAGAGAGAGCATTAAGTTTTTTAAATATATAGATGAAAAACCACTAGATAAAATCGACTGCCTGCTACTGATGTTGTCAGGGTATGCCGCAGCCATGAGAAAAGCACTATGCGATTTTTCTTTAGCGACCTCTAAAGAAGAAGCTCAAAACATTTATGACTCAATAAATCACTTAATAGCACGAGGACACCATGAATAAAAAAACACCAGACCCCAAAATCAGTTACGACTACATTAACGCTATTATTAAAAATAAATATAACGCCTATATTTATCTTAAACATGGCATAAAGCTTGAAGGTGAAATTCTTTCGCAAGATGAAGACGGCATAATCCTTACTAAATTAGACGGTAAAGACCAGCTCGTTTATAAAAACGCGATTTCTACGATCGTTTCTAATCCGAGGTTAGATTACCATGCAAATAGATAAAATTAAATTATGGAAGCATTATTGGACTTCAACGGATACGGCGTTTACGCCCGTTATAATGAAAGAAAATGATGAAAATATAATGGGATGGCTTTATTGTAAGCTCCCTGAAAACTATAAAGAATGGAGCGTTAAAAAGATTGCGAGAACAATGGGCACCCTTTGTGTCCATTGGGAATTAAAAAATCCCACAGGTCTAATTACGGGGGTTTTTAATATGACCTGCGTGTCTTCCACGGTCAACGCTGATTTGCTGCTGCATGAAATAAAAGAAGAGGAAATATTTGAAAAATTAGGCTACAACAAATTCCTAAACAATAATAGGAAAAAAATTGTAGATAGTTAGATTATTTTTAATCGCATTCCTTCGCTAATTAAAAGGCCAATTCCAGCGCCACACGCTGTAAAAATTGGCCAATATTTAACGATAACATCTAAAAAATTATGAAACCAATTGGTTCTTCTAGAAAGTTCTTCGATTAATTCTTGATTTTCTTGATTGGTTTTTTCTAACAATTGAAGGCGCTCAGTAAACGATTGACACTTCTCCATAATTTCTTTTATTTTATAAGGCAATTCTTGCGTAATGCGGGAGCTCTCAATTAATTTATCAAGTTTTTCCGCATTATGCTTATTTTCCGTCATCAATACCTCAATGGCTACAGTGAGCTTATTAACAGACATCGCTATAACCTCGATTTGACGATCGTACTTGCTTAATACTGTATCAAGCGTTAGTTCCATCATTTTTGAGCATCGCAATTAAACGTCATATTTAAAAGTGAATCTTTATGCTTTAATTCCAACGCGCACAACTTTGATGTAGCATCCGCTGTGTTCTTTATAGCTGATAATACATTTTCAGGGATTTGCTCGCAATCTAAAACTTCAGCGATTAATTTCCCAACTACAGCGCCTGGGGCGCCAGCAAGAAAAGTACCTAATAACGGTGCGACTTTCGCAACCTCTCTACCTACGTCTGACCATTTCATCGTTTATTCCTCGTTTTCAAAATCACGTTTTGGATAACAACATTTTTTAAGCCACATCACGCATTCTTCAAGTTTTGTCTTCGCTAAAGAACGCTGACGCGAAATGGGGAACGTATTAATTAATTCGTAAATTAACCGCATGCGTTCATCAATTCTATCTAGCTTAATTTTAATGCTCTCATCCATTAAATCTGCCCTTTTCTCATCCCTTCTATTAGCTCAGTAGCTCGTGTTTTCACATCCGACGCCCATTTGCTATCTGCCATTTCATCGGCTGCTTTGTTGTAGTCCCCAGCATCTAATGCCAAAATCATCTTTTTAAACTTTAAAAGTTTAGAAACGCCCATCATCCCCATATCGATAAGAATAGCTTGTCGGACACCGTCTAGTTTTTTAAACCAGGGGAATTTAATTAAAGCATCATAAATTTCTTGTAAATCATTTTGCAATAATAAAAAGGCTTCGCTTAAAGAAATCCCTTTATCTTGAACGTTTCTGCCAATTCCAATCGTCCAAATCCCCTTTGTATCGTTGTAAACTTTTGATTCAAACCCTTCATGCCGATAAGTTAAAATCTTAGCGGCATTTAAGACATCGACATCAGTTTTAATGCTATTTTTTATCAGTAGGTTTTGCTTCATCGGTTTTAACTTCCACTAATTTAGAATTATCAACTAGCGCTTTGATTACATTAAAGGTTTCATTTAATTGAGCTTGCTTTTCAGTTGCAATCTTTTTTAAATGGTCAATTGCGCCAACTAATACATTTTCATTCATTTTATATTCTTTCATCTTTTATACCCTTTTAAAATTAATAGGAGCTTGCAACACGCGATACAGTGTAATCAAATGTAAATGCACCTGGGTCAGCACTAAACGTGATTTCAAAAATATCATCGCTTACATTGATAGTCTCAACTGGCGTTGGGTTAGCTTGCGAAGTGATAGTTAACAAAATACGATCGCCATTCATCACGTCGGTATCATTTACAACGATATCAGCGCTTCCGCCTGGGCTGCTTTGGTTTTGCAATTGCTTCACATCAACCCACAACGGTTCAACAATGTATGGGTCAGTTTCGATGGTTGGAGAAACCGCGGTGACACGCAAGGTGCCTGGTTGGTCAGTTGCTGTAACCATGATGGTGTCATTGACACTGATTAAACCATTAGAGCCAGACGTTCCAATCGGGGTATTGACCGTATTAAAAAATCCAGGCGCTAATATCTCTGCCAACGTATTGCCAGGATTTAAATTGCCGTCGCCCAACCCATAATACCTGTGTTGCTTGACCGGCGAGTAGTCATAAATAAAACAAGTTCTATCAAACATAAATTACCCCAATTATAAAAATAAATTAATTAATTTTACCATATTTATTTTTTTTATAAAAGCTTTTAAGGCTCAGGCGTAGGAGGGAAATATAAATCCATCCCTACTAAATTACGATTTGCATTGATATTTTCTTCAGTTGCCTCAAAAGACTCTAGCCCATTAATTGCAGGTGGTGTGTCATCTACAATAACGTTTATTACCGAAATTGAATTATGTAAAACCCAGTTTGCCATACATCCCCCTTTAACTAAATTCGTAAACCGCAATGCAACCTTGCGCGCCTGCGCCGCCAGCAGCATCCGGTCCGCCCTGAGTTGCAGCCCCTCCTCCGCCTGCGCCAAAACCAGTGCCTGCATTTCCTGCTCCACTGGTTTGGTTTTGGCCGCCACACCCATAATTAGAGCTTGCGCCCTGGCCGCCAATGGTTGTGGGATTTTGAACCCTAAACCCAATTTGTCCAGCCGCGCCCGATAAATTGATTAACCCGTTTTGGGAAAGCGCTGGGGAAGCCCCGCCAAGAACAAAAAGAGGGTCAGTAGTAGAATTGCTATTACTTAATCCACCTTGGCCGCCAAATGCGAGGTAAGTGGTGGCGCCAATGGTCAATCCAGTATTGCCCCCAGTTCCACCTGTTCCTCCACCTGAGGAACCTCCAACGCCGCCTGACCCGATCCCAATGCTGTAAGCTGTATTTGTTACGCTAATTAATCCTGTATTGCATTCTCCGCCAGCAGACCCTCCCCCTCCTACGCCTGAATTTCCAATCCCAGAGGCGGAGCCGCCTCCACCTGCGCCTCCTCCGACCAAAATTGCAATAATTTTATTTGTACCAGCAGTTGGCGTGTAAGTTGTTCCGGAGGTTAAAAGTCTAAAATTAATTAAACGCCCAGCCAAAACAATAGCATTTAGTTGTGCCTGTGTTTTTCCAAAAGCCGCTAAGATGGTATCTGCCGCAGCAATTGCTGTATTAGAGCCTACGGCATAGCCAGTTAAAACTTTTCCAGTCACGTTTGCAGCCGGTATTGTTCCGCCAAGGGTTAAGTTCCCCGAGTTTGTAACCGTGCCTGTTAATGTAAGGCCTTCCGCGGTTCCGGTGCCGCTTACGCTTGTGACAGTGCCGCTTGGGATAGTAGGCGTATTTGACAAGTCATTATAATCGTTTGAATAGGCAACGGCGCCCAATGGCTGATGTACCCACTCGCTAGTGCCCGCGTCGTAAATCAAAGCGTCGTTATCACTCGGAGATGTTGCATCTACATCGGCTAAATTATTAATACCTATTACTACAGCTCCTTGCGCGCCGTTTACTGACGTAACTGCATTGCTGTTTACTTCCTTTTGCCATATCGTGCCATTTGAAATCACATGGTCACCCTCAGCAAATGAGATTGCACCAGCTCCAAAATTGACGCTCCCAGGGACATCGCAATGATAATAATAACCCGCAGGCTCAATCGTAGAATTAGATAAAGTTGGCGTGTTAGTTGAAGCATTCCATTGGCCGCGATAAACCTCTGTTCCAGTTGGCAAAATAGCAACAGGAACTTTCCCTCCCGCATCAGTTTTTACTAATTGGCTAACCCCATTAAACGTATTACCTTGCTGGGTAACTGCTGTATCTGTTGATGATAATTTATCATTTAATTGCGTTTGAACTGAAGACGTGACTCCAACCAAGTATCCAATTTCTGCCGATGAAGCCCCATTTACTTTTACATAGGTTGCTTCACCCGCTGCATTCACATTACTTAAAGTACCCATTTTTATTTCTCCTATTAAGCCGCAATTGACCAAGCAGTGCCGTTCCAAAACATTAATTGATTCGTATCATTGGTTGTTACAAATCCTTTCTCCCCCGATGAAGGAGTTGGTAAAGAGCCACTGGCATATTGTGGGAGCGTAACAATGCCTCCTGATGTATTTAATGCAATATTGCCCGTAGCAGAAATCGTGTATATGCCCGCTAAGCAAGTTATATTTGTTCCATCCAAGGACATTTGCGTAGCACCACCTGTCAACGTCAAAACATCTTGCGCATTCACAGTGATGTTTGCAGTGCCGCCACTATTAATCGCTTCGATGCTTAAATTTAGAGGGGAAGCGCTAGCGCCAGAAATTACCCAAAAATTATTTCCATCAGGAGATACATTAAAATTATCTGAGCTGACTGAATAAAAATCAGCAACCAAAATATCTAAGTTACCCAATGCCTGAATTTGAATGTCTTGGCCATCTATCCGGGTGTTAGGGACAACGCCACCCGTGGTACCTATCGGAGATAATGTGCCTAATTGGATGTAATCAATTAAATTGCGATCGGCATCGTTAATTTTTATCACCAAGGCTCCCACTTGAGTAGCCGCTTCACCTTGAATGTAACCCCATGTCGCAACGCGTGCGGTTGCATCGTAAAACGCAACCATGGCTTCACTGTTAGCAGTCGATGTAACCCCATCAGGATTGTAACCATTGCCCAAAATAGATGGAGCACTCATATCCGTTGTTAGGTTAGTAATTTGCGCTAATGTATGAGTGACATGGGCTAGAATCCCTGAGTTTGTTTCTTCAAAATAAAACAAAGGGATCGCCAATCCAAACCCATTAGCTGTGTAATTAATACTTAAGGAAGTAAGCGCAGAAGATGAATCTTGCTTGTAAAAATTAATAATATTTTGCGTAGAATTCGTATTGTCGCCAAAATCCACCCTGTTTGTAAATTCAAAACTTGAAATGTCAGCAACTGTATTAACTTGACCTTCACCGGTGCCGCTACTGGATGCACGTAAAACTAACGCAGCATCGCCATCGAAATTTTCAGCTTGTATCGTCAGAATAGACGCTACGGGCTTGTTAGATTGCATGCGCCAAACACTATCGTTACGCAGTTGTATATTAAGATAATCACTCGAATCAATCGTTATCCCGACCAATCCGGCGCCTAAGTTAGCGGCTGCGATCAAAAAGTCATAATTATTTCCGTCATTGGCAAGCAATTGAAGATTTATATCGCCGGCAATGCTCTGAACCGTCACTTGCCCCGTCCCAACATTGTTTATCAAGATATCGTTAGAGATAAAATTAATTAATGAAAGGCCATCCCCAGTATATACATTATATCGACTTCCACCGAGCCCATTGAACGTTAAAGTGTGACCTAATAAATCCACCGTGCGATTTGCAGCCAAAGCAGCATCTGCACTATAAATAGTTGGGAGAGTAGCACTAATATCCGTTAAGAATTGAAAATAAGTGCAGCCATAACTTTGCCAAACCCCTGGAGTGACTTGACGCGCCATTTCAAAAGCATCCCCATTTTGAAAGCTGCCAATCAAAGGAGATCCGGCCAATAGCTCTGAAATCTTTACATTTAACATAAAATTACTCCGTAATGCGTTTTTTAGTATCTTCGGTAATTCGATAATCTCCATTTTCTAATATACGATTCATAGCGGTAGGAGGAGGAGTTACAGAAGAAGACAAAGGAAATAAAAGCAACAAAGGATGTCGCGCATTGAATTTATTAAAATCTCGTAATTCCATATAATCATCCGTTAGCGATAACTTCGCCACTAAAGCTGTTTCTCAAGGCAAACGACGTGACGTCAAGCACATTTCCAGCAGTTCCTAATATAATGATTTCTGCATAGTCAGTAATGCCATCAAAAAAGAAAATATCGGTTAAGGTGCCGGTCGCGTCGGTAGCAATCGCCCCTTCGGGTTGAATGCTTACATCTTCTGCAAGAGTGCCCCCATTTTTTCTAATGGTGAAAGTATAAGTAAAGGGAGCTGTGCCGCTTACGCCTGCACGCGCCGACAAACGCATATAACAAGGAATATCGGGTTGTAATATGCCAGTTAATGGGTCAAACCAGCCTTTTGGATCCCAAACAACATTGTCATATAAAACAACATTATCCCCCGCTATCAAGGTTTGGTTAATGGTTTTATTTGCTCTGAAAAAATAGGTAGGAAACGCGACCGTTGGCAGCGGCACATAGCGTGCGTCCGCTTGCACTTGCGAGATTTTAGGCGTAACAAAAGGAGCGCCTGGGTAAGCCGTAATATCTCCTGCTAACACAGAGGTTTGACCATTAGCAACCGTCACAACCCAGGCGCCTACGTACCCCACATCCGGAGGTGGTGTGGTTTGTGTTCCTGTCGGCGCTGGCGTCCCTGGTTTTATAGCCACAATCGCTAAATCATCCCTTGTCCCCACATTGCTAGCATAGATAGGACTATTAGGATCCAAAATATTAAAATAGGGTCTATTTTCGGTGTCATCATCCACTTCCTGAAAGCCAATTTGTACTAAATAATCAATTGAATCACCCACCGTTACAGGCGCGGGGGTTGATAAAGTAGTATCGGTAATAATAATACCTTGCTTTAAAATCAAGTCGCTATCACTTGGAATAACGCCATAAGCCGTACCATCCGTTACCTGATTATCGTAAACCTCACCTTCGCCAATGACTACAGCCAATGAAGGCACCGGAGTTGGATTGGCATCAAATCCGTGTATTTGTGTACTGGTTCCTAATATCGCTTGCTGAAACTTTCCTTGAGAAATATAGCTAAATAGATTGCTATATAAAATATCAGATTCATAAGGCACCTGCCCCGCATAAACAATTTTACGCTTCATTCAACACCTCGATAGATTGTAAGCCATGCTTTGGTACCGCTTGGCTTCACATAATTAACTACAAATTCAATTTGAGCATCCGTTAAAGTAAAATTAACCAGACTCTGGCTGCCATACCAGCCGCGGTTATTGCCAGTGGTTACGTTATAACCAAATAAAGTCGTGTTATAACCACTGTAATTCGACATGCCGCTACCTGCTGGCACAAATACATCAATCCAAAACTGATAGGCTAAATTGCCAGAGCCATAGGCGCCGTAAGTGTTATAACCTAAGGTTTGCACAATGTTATAAGCCCCGCAGTTTTCAAAAAGCCCAGGCTCATAAATGCGTGGCGCAATCCCCGTCAATTTAACAAAGATATCAATCATGGCTTGACGCGTTACTTTAGGACAAAACAATAACGCCGCGATTCTTTGCCTAAAAGCGTTATCGCTTTCTCCTGGATTTCTCGGCCAATTGCCGCCAAAATAATCACATGAGATTAAATCGAGATTTTCTTCAGTTGCTGTTTGTAAGCGCACTTGTAATTTTATATATTGCATTAAGCTATAAATAAAAGAATGTTGCGTACTAAACCCCGTTAACATAGAATCTAAACGTGGGGCGACTTGAGGAAACCAATTGCTTGGCCACTCCCCCTTCAATCTCTTTACAAAATTAACAACATCACCAATTGCCATATCAAATAAAATTCACGGTTAAAGTCCCAGGAACATAAACTTCATTTAGCACCGCGGGCAAATCGCTTGTGCCGCCATTTAAAACAAGGTTAGTTACATCGGTAATTTGCGAATAAGCATCGTAAATAACTTGATAAACCCGACTGTAAGGCACTCCTTGGTCAATCTGAAAAGGAGGCGCTAAGTAATTATTAATAGCGGTTTGAATCGCCGTTAATGCCGTGCTTTGGAACCCGGTTGAAGACAAAGCTACGTCAACCGAAATGTTCATTAAAATAGGGGACGCTGAATAAACAGATTCATAAACTGCTAAGGGGCGCACTGTCGCTGTAACCGCGGCTTGCACGGCGTCAATTAATGTGCTCGGAGCATTCCCAGACCCATCATCAATAACTAAATAAAAAAATCCATGTTGCACAGCTCCAGCAAACGTTTGGTTTTCATAAAATCGAAAACGCGCAACTCCTGGCGTAGAAGCGCCTACATATTGAGCCGCTTGTGGGGTTCCGCGCGCTAAATAACTAATATAAAGTGGGAAACGCGCTCTAAAATTATCATCGCTTTCAGCCGCTCTGCCTCCTGCAAACGATAAAGGATTAGTCACCGTATCAATGCCAGAGATAGGAGATGCGATCACTGTAATCGTGTTGGGCAAAACGTTTCCATCGGCACCAGGCACAACAGCTCGCGCAGGGATTAATGCGCTTGTTATGCCAATTGGAATAATGTAAGCATTTGCCAAGGGAGACCAAAATGTATTCGTTGTATCTTCAATCACAGTAAACGTTTGTAAATTATTTAAAGTTTTTAATGTTGCATCTACATTGATTTGTACGGCCTGATTGGCTGTCATCCGCGAAAACAAAATATCGCCAGAGGCAGCGAGTGCTGGCAAACGTCTGTATTGGAACTGGGCATAGGCAGTGTCTAACTCAACACCGGAACTTGTTGCAAAGCGTGTTAAAGATAAAACGTAATTAGCGATATACTCTAACCAAACGCCCATATCTGCGTTCGCTTGGATTAAAGCTAACTCAATGGTTCCTGAACTAAAGTCATCAACGCCATTAGCAAATGCTTGGGCGGCTGTGACCTGGTCGTTTACTAATTGGTCAAATGATTTAACTGGTAAAGACATTAGGTATTACTCACTTGAAAAGATAACACTACAATTTGCCCCGATGTTTTATATGTATATTTAATCTGCACATTCACCACATCAATATCGCTTGTTAAAGTCACTTCTGGCTGTGGCGACTGAACCACGGTGCTTTCTAAAAACATTTGCGATTTGATGCGACCTATCAACTCGCTTTTGCGAGTCGGCGTTAGAATTTGTCCTATTTGTTCCGGTAATCCGGCGCCATAGGACAAGTCCCAGATGTAACCTCGAACGGCTGTTAGTAAACGACGCAAAATACGCTGATTGGATAACTCCAAGCCCTGCACTAATCGAAGCGCCCCATAATTAGTTAAATCTAAATCATTACCTATGGTATGAGAGATATTCATCAGTTAGCCTTGGTATGCGATGTCAAACTTGTAGCATCCATTTGTTGTGTTGGCGCAGAGGTTGTGCCAGACATCGAGTCCACATGCGTATGCCCGTTATAAACGCCTTGAGCGACCTCATTTAGTAACGCTTTTAAGTTACCCGCGCTCATCTTCCCAATGGTAACATTTTCTGCATTAACTTGCACGTTTTGGTTAGATGAGATTTCTATATCTCCATTATTGGTCATCTTGATAGATGAGCCCGCCTGGTGAACCAACCAAAATTCGCCACCAGGTACACTTAAGGGCGCATTAGATTGATTGAATGAAAAAGCCACCACAACTCCAACTGACCAACTCGTATCAATAAAGTTAACCAAACAAATGCTGCCAATAAGTGGAGGCGCAAATAATCCCCACCCATTACCTACCCATGGAGATAAAACAGGTAAACTATTGGTTGTGCTTAGCTCTGGATTGTCTTGGTCAATTGGCTGTAATTGCACTTTGGCTGTCCATGTGGCTGCGTCAAACGATTGAATGACGCCCCATTTCGCATACGCCATGTTAGAGATGCTTTGTTGGGCTATTTGTTTCATCTGGTTTTGGAATAAATCAACGCTCATTTAGCTCTCCGGATTATCAGGTGCGGGGATTTGACTATTGGTGTCGTGATTCTTGGCAGTAACATTCATGGTATAGCCGCTTCTATAACTAATCGTTCTTACAATTTGAGCTACATAATAAATTTGGTCAAAAGTGGTGTTGCTATCAATAAATTTAATCAAAGAGTTTTTATGCAAGACGTTATCGCCTGGCAAAACCGCTTCAAGATTCATTTCATGCTGGGTAATTTCTTTTAATTTTTGCAAGGCTTTGTTTTGAGCTTGCTGGGGGCTTAATTGTGGAAAATCATAAACATAGATTTGTGGCGCTAATTTCGACGTGTTACGCGTATGTCTTGAACGCAATGTTACATTCAAAGGCTTTCCTGTATCAGAATTAAACGAGCGAATCTTAACAATCACATCCCGCGCTAATGTTAAAGAGCGGCTTAAATGGATAGAAATTGCGGTTGAAATAGGATAAGCAACTAAATTCGTGGGTTGCTGATAAGACAAGGGATAGGCATTTGCAGAATTAGTTTGCACTGGCTGAAAATGCAATTCATTTTTTTCTACAAAGACATTAAATCCTTCTTGCTGGGCTAAAAAGGTTAATAAATCCCATTCGGTTGTATAGCGAGCAACCAATCCATACGATACATAATAATTCCCGACGATCGTATTAGTTTTGGTGACAGCAGGCGTTAAGCCATTTTCAACTGCTAATTTTGTTGCGATCTCAGAAGCGGTTAAATTCGAATAAAGGCTTGCGGTTTTTTTGTCGATTAATAAAGAGCTTTTATCGCGACCACTTAAAGAAACCATCCCTCTAGGCAAATCAATTTCTATGGTGTCAATTAATCCATAAAATAATAAAGTCAAATTGTCATCCATGGAGGCATAAATATAGATTTCGGACTCTTGCGTTTTACTCCAATAATCCATGGTAAAGTTTCCATTGCCATACAAAGACGCTTTAACTGTAAACACATCACTTAAATAGTAATTTCTTTCCGTGACCGAAATGGAATCAAACGCAAGCTCTTGCCGGTTGATTATTACCTTGGCATTAATGGCAACGGTAGTTCCAGTCCCATTCATCATGTGTTTGTACCAAAGATTACATTATTGGGCGGTTTGGGAGGGATAAGCAAAATGCGTCCTTCGGTAATATCAGGGTCTTGCATATCATTAGCGTCCGCAAGGAATGTCCATAAACGCGCGTCGTTATATTCGCTTGCGGCCACTTGCTCTAACGTCGTATTGCTTACTGGTAGCTCTTTTGAATTAACGGGGCTATTGATTAGCGCAAGGTTTTTTTGCATGCGCACGACTAAATTTTGCAACTGATAAAGTTGGGATAGTTGCTGAAATTGGGCAGCTGTCACTGGCGGATTAAAAGTGGTTAATACGTCACACATTAGAGCGCTCCTATGGCAGCATTAATACTGCTATTGGTAGTCTGTAAACCAGCGCTGACTGCGTTAATTTGTTCTGTGGTTGCCGAACTAAAAGAGCTAATTCCGTTAACTAAAAAATTGGTTGCCTCAAGCGCGGTTGAGATAGAAGGATTGGCGATCGCATTGGCTAAATCTAGTGCCTTTTGCATGTCGGAGATAATCGCATCATCATAGCCCAGCGGCAGAACAATAGTGACGGGCTGCGTCAAATCCTTAACTACCTCGCATGTGATACTAAAAGGAATTTGAGAAACTTTTTCCATTTTAGGAACATAGTTTGCTAGCACCACCAAATAACTAAACTCACCCCATGTCAATAAAAGCTCTTTTCCTTCAGAGCGCATATCATTTAATTTTTGAGCGCGCGACAAAGCCGTTGACCCCATAAAAATGCCGCTCCAGCTTATTGCGTCGTCATCTTTGCCTAGAGTGTCAATTCTTCGAGAACCACCAATGCGCTTATGAATATATAAAGCTTGGCGCCCACCAAAGTTAATAAACTCAGGTATTTCAAGGTGCCCAAATTGAACTTCGCCTAAAATAAGCGTTATGTCGCCAATCGCGCTATTAAAAAGAGAATCAACAAAATTAGCCATTGATAGTCCCTAATCCATTCTGGATATAACTAATATTAGGGTCGAAATTGTTTCCGTAGCTGCCCGCTCGATTGAATCCGTTATTTATTTTCTTTACGGTGTGATGAGCAATTTCATCCCCATCTAAATTGACATGCACATGTGTGTCGCCACCGCTCATTGGGTGTGGGTAAAGGGGATTTAAAGCGACATATTGCTGAGAGGAGCTTAATGCTTGTAAGCGCAAGGATTCGTTATAGGTTCGATTTCCAACATGCAGAAGATTTGCGCCAGAACTTTCTCCTCCCGTTAAAACGCTTACAGCTTCTCGGGCTCCCCCTATGGCGTTTCCAACCTCGCCGACAACGCTTGATACGATTGATTTGCCAACCCCTAATCCTTGCTTTATAACGGTGGAATTGCTCCTAAAGAAATTATCCAACCCTTGCATCGCAGAAGTTAAGGCGTTAATTCCAGCAATAACTATAGGATTAGAAAAATCAGAAATCGTTTTCATCAAATTCTTAAATGCACTGCTTAATTGTGCGATTTGCCCTGTAGGTAAATTCATGGACGTGCTATAAGCTTTTTCTGAACCATATGAGTGCTTCGAAAGCGCTACCGCGTTAGCTAATTGCTGTCTTGAATGATAAGAAACAAGAGCCAGCGTAGGGAGCGTGCCGGTTAAATCCCTAAATACTTCTTGCTGAATAGCGGAATCACTGGTAATTCCATGTTTTTTTAACTGCCCGATATAAAAATCGGTTAACCATTTAATAGGATTTGATTTTAATAATTCCGCATCATTAACAATGGGGTGCTTTAAGCTTCCTCTCAATACGCCTAATTCTTTTAGACGGGCTTCTGCTCCTTTACCTGTCTTAAATACTTGACCGCGCATCATTTGGCTTTCCAAGACGCGCTCGGAAGAAAAAGTTGTTGAGCCTGTTAATTTTTGAGCAATAACCATTGACTCAACTAATCCATCAAAGGAAAGCCCCTGCAATACCGCGCCACCCCGACGGCCAGCAGACATAACATAACTTGAAGGTAATTGTCCGCCTTCCATGGTAATGATATGTTCGCCCCATTCTAACCATTTTCCAATTTTGCTTGTGTCACCGCCTGACCCAATTTCAACAAATCGAGTAAGATTTTGCGCGTCGGCCTCACTCCATGTTCTGCCCTGATTGGCCAGTAATATTTTATTAGCAGCATTGATTTTCGCTAATTGAGGCGCAAAGGCTAATGCGAATTTATTGTTTTTAGTGGCGGTCGCGCCTGTAATTTCAGCTCGCAAGTAATCAACTTTTGATACGCCGGGCAAATTAGAATTTAATGCATTTTGAGCTGCCACATCCGCGGCTTGCGCACCGAACCCTTCAGAAGCATATAACGCTTTTAATTGCGCAAATTCAGCGCCTTGCTCCCAAGCCCGATGTACAAGCATTCCTGTGCCAACGGCTGCTGCTAAAGGCGCGCCTCCGATGACAGCGCTTGTAATCATGGAGCGTGCGCCTCTTAAACCAAATCCCGTAGCGGCCTCAGCGGCGCCTGACCCTAACAAGGAATCATCTAGGCGGCGAAAAGAGCCTCTTCTTCCTAAAGAGCCACTTAAAGCCTTTGTTTCTCTTAACGACGCATTTAATGCATTAATTTCGTTAGTCGCGGGAGTAAAAGCAGAAACAATAACCGCAGAAAGGGTTCTAAAATCTTGTTCAATAAATTCAGTAATGCTAGAGGTGTTTTTTAAAGTTCGATTAAGCCCTTGAAATGATTTTTGAAGCGCCTTAATTCCAGTCGCCATTGGGTCTAACTTCGCCGATAATTCGCTAACTTGCTTAGAAAATGCCTCTAACTCCGCGATAGCTGCGCCTTTTAATTTAAGCTCAATCCCAATAGTAAACGCTTTAAACATGACTTAAGCACTCCCTTTTAATAATAAAGAGCCGATTACTTTTGCCATTTCTAAAACGGCCTCTTCACCATTTTCAAGCGCGGTCGGCATTAAGACGGGGCGAGGGGGTATATGCGCGGTGCCTAATTCTTGGTAAACCATAATGTCGGAATCAGAGCCAACATAAGCGGTATCTTTTAAAGCAACCGCTTTAATTGAATCTCTTAAAGTGCCGTCTCTTAAAAGAGGGTCGTTAGGGGTATAGCCTTTGCGGATACGGTCTTTAATAGTTGCTGGAGCAAGCTGTTTCCATCCTTGTTGATAATGTCCAAACTTTTTTTTGGCTTCTTCTTTGAGAAATTCAGCGCCTGCAAATAAAGCCAAGTCAAGCCCCTTCCCTTTCAAGACAGGGATCATTTTTTTAAGTGCTCGATTTAAATCATTTAAGCTATTAGCCATAATTACTCAGGGAAAGACATTGTTTTAAAGTTGAAATATTTATCCTTAGGCAAATTAAACTCACTATAGATAATTGCCCACGCCGTCACGTCATCAGGAGATAACGCAAAAGCCACATCAAAAGGAACTCCGTTTTTAACTAACCACAGCACATTGCGTAATGCCTGGTCGCGGACTACTTTTTTATATAAGCGACTGACTCAAAAGGCTTTATTTTGTTTAATATTTCTGACTGCACCCCATGGATTAATGCTTCTAACCCATGTTTATCTAAACGTGTTTGAAGCGCGATCGCTTCATTTTTGCTACAAGGAGGGGTTACGTAAAAATCATCAATTCCTTTTAAATACAACAAAGGAAAAAAATCATTAAATTCCCTATCGTTTACCTCATTGCCGCCTAAATCCTGGATGAACTTTGATTTTTCTCGGGCGGTATAATCTCTAAAGCTTATTACCCTCCCTTCCCTATCTTTTATACAAAACGTTGTGCTGGTTGCGTTTAATATTTCCTGTGACATCGTCATCCCTTGCTGCACCTGAGCATCTACATTCATAACTTTAGTCATTTTTTTCACCTTTTATAGTTGCTATCTCTCCAGAGTGGCTTTATGATTTATGCTATTCTGTAGAAATATAGTTTAATTTTATATTTAATTAAATATTTCTTACCTGCATTCTTCCTGCATAAATAGTTAGTTTCATTTTTGGAAAATCATCCCCTGAATACTCTCCGAAACTATCGGGTTTGTATCCAACGTTCGTGAATAAATATTCACTTAAGCTGCCGTCAGGATTGGCAATTGTCATGGTCGCGGTCGAGTTTTGAATATTCACATTGTTATAATAGGCTGCCTCATAAGCGCACCAAAACCGCTCAAAGGCACCGTTATCCAACCTCTCCATGGTTACATTAATCGTATAACCCTCAGGTATAACGGGGTAAATGATTTGGCCATTCATCAATATTTTTTTACGGTCAATGGGAGTTGGCATCACTTCGAACGAAACAAATTCGTTATTAAAAGATAAAGGCTGTAAAGTAATTGGGTCTAAGAAGCTCAATTTAATATCGCGGCCTAACGATAGATTAGTAATAGGCATGGGTATTAACCTCCGTTGGTGGCATTTTCGTTAATCGATACAAGACCCGTTTGCAAGTTCGCAAAAAGTTGCACAATGGGAGTGAAGAAGCAGACCTTGATATCGATGTTTTCGATACCGGCCGCAACGCTTGATGTGGGATTGTTGGTGTTGTTTAAAACAACGCTGTAAGGCTCGCTGTTTGGATCCACGGTGCCGATAATTTCTTGTCGCACCAACCCTTGCAAATAGTTAACAATTTGAGCAATCAAATTGCGGCGTTGGTCTTCGGTTTGCAATTGGCCAACCTGCGGCGCAATGATTTGTTGTATAACTTCGGCGATTTCTGCGCTTAGGCGTGTGTAAGAATCCCATCGAGCTAATTCATTGGCACTTAGGGTGTTTACCCCGGTTTGTGCGGCAAAATAAGGCAAACTTGCTGAAGGATAAGCGATAACATCCACGCTGCCGTTTAGCATGTTGGCGATATCTGCTCCCGAATAAATAAAGTTATTTTCTGAACTTTGAGTGGCCAGCATAATAGAGCTCGTCACTTTTTTATTTAAAGAGGGTAGTTGAGGGGGCAACGTTGCGAGCACAGCCGCCATGATATAATTTTGAGGTATGTAGCGTTGTACTTGGTTGTAACCGTCTTGAATTTTAATCCAGTCACCCACCATCAATTTTGCGAATACGCTACTTAAGGCAACGCTTTTCCTGGCTGTAATAGCAGCAGCATAACCTTCAGAAATCGGTCGACTGATAATCGCATAACATTGCTCGTAGGATGCAAAATCCACCATCGCGGCATAATTAGCGGCCGTGGTTACGCCTGCGAGCACCAGCATATTTAAACTTGTGCCACGCAATGCATAGAGTCCTGAACGGCTGCCCGTATCAAGCCCAATAACAGCGGCTTCGTTTAAGCCACTTGTGCCATCGGTTCCGCCCGTTAAGGTGTAATTAGCTAATACAGGTGGGTTGGTGGCGGTTCCAATCGTGGCCACAACCAATTGAGAAGCCGGAGTTAAAGCGCCTTGTCCCATATTGATAGCGTTAACAATGTTTTGCCAAAGAGCAAGACCTGTGCCGCCAATGTTATCAAACACTTCAAATGCATTTGAAATAGAGCCGGCAGGGAATTGAATGGTTATTTTAAAAGTAGGGGTTCCGACGGTGCTATTGCTGCCTTGAGCAACGGTTGCTAATAGCGTATTGCCGGCACTTCCCGTATACTTGGCGGTTAACTTCATGCCGATTACAGGAGCAATCGTTGTATCAACCACGTCAATATCAGCGGCTAAATCGGTGCCGTCGGTTACGCGCACGTTCACAAAGTTATTGGCACCTACGGACTGCTCCGCATACACCGTTGTCATCAGGTCAAACGCGCCTGTCTGAGGGAATCCAAATTGAGAAATCGCCTCATTTAGAGAGCCAGAATACACCGGCGCATTGACGACACCCCACGAAGCGCCTCCGACATTTCCAATCAAATTGGTTTGGATAGGAGAAGCTGGAGAGGTGGGTAGAATCTCTACCACAAACGCGCCAGGATAATTAGGGCGCACAGCGCCTTGCGAAATTATAGGCATAAATTAACCCCTTACTTTAACGAAACACCCGTAGGTGTAATCTTTCAAAATCTGACGAATGTCATCGGCGTCTGTAACGCGATCCCCTTTTTTCCAATTGCCACAATCGGTAGTGATAACTAGAGAGAAAGAAAATTCTTTCTTATCTGTTTTCTTTGCTTCAGCCATTGCATTGCTCCAAAGTTAAATCTGCAAAAATTCCGCCTATGACGGTGTATTCATTGGTAATAATGGTCGCGTACTCAATCTGGTAAACCAAATCCCTTTTGTATAATATATCTAGCTGAAACGCGTCTATTTCGATAAATCCCAAGCTGATAATCACAGCTCCGGTATTGTCTGGTAAATTAAATCTCTCGATGTTACCTAAGTAGTTATCTATAGCGGTGGCTAAGTTATCTCGCATCACTGGGGTAGGCGCCCAAATACTTACATAAAAGCTATGGGTTTGACGCTTAGACTCATAAGCCGCAAATCCATTTACAACAACCGTTGCGGATAAATTGATAACGTTACTTAGGGTTATCACACTCCCTACCGCGCTTGCGCCTGGGATTAACGCTGCTAAATTCGTGGCTATCGTGTCTAAGGTGTCTCCTGACACTGCGCTATACCCGTAATAGACTTTGTTGTAGGTAATCCCAATGCCTTGGGGCAATGTAACGATCCCCCCAATGGTTACAGTATTGTTCAAAACAGCTACCGTTAAAGTAGGCGTGTTAATAGATACGGTGTGCGAAACCTTCGGGAAACGGGTTGTGTTCTTGCCCATTCCGCCCATGGGGAAAACGCTTACTTGCGCTTTGCCTGCTTTTAAATCTGCATCTAATTTGTTTTTTATCGGCCATCCAGCTGTAATCCGTACGTCTACTCCCACTACCGATGGGTTAACTATCCCGTTGGGATAAACAACGCTTTCAACAAGCTGTAATAAGGTATCTTGGACTTGAAGAGGGCTTGCCATTAGGTGCCTCGCTCTTGCAATTCAAATCGCCATCCTTGGTCGGTTATTTCGGCCATATTGATTTCGTAGCGCAGGTTATTGGTATCAATTATGATGTCGCCTACTAAAATAATGGGCGTATCTAATTGCGGGGCATACATCATCCAGGTTCCCAACCGCGAATCGGTCGGCAAATTTTCGCCAGGCAATCGGCCACGTCCTTTCATCACAATAGACACCGGCAAACTATCGGCTATGATGGTTGCGATCGGCGCAGGCTCGTAACCTGTGTATCCAATGTCTCCCACGTTATTACTTTGAAACGGTCTCTCAATACGTACGCTATGGTTGCATTGCACCCACTTAAGGGGGAGTATTAGATGATTATCTGCCAGATAATAAGTATCTTGTCCGTTCGTTAGATAATCAAATTTTTGCAATTGCCTTCCATCTACAAGGCCTAGCCACGTCGAAGAACCCCAATTCTGGAATTTCATATACGACCAACTAGACGTAAAACTTCCGTAGATAGCTCCTCTTTCGAATGCTGGCGTTATAGGATTTATGTAGCTATTGGCTCTATAAATCGTATATTGCGTTCCGAGTCGGGTTGCGCATTTGCCGTAGCCGTAATAAATCCTGTCTTGGATGTGCGCTGCAGTAACCATTAGTAAAATATCGCCGCGGTTTGAACCCCAATTCCGCCACCAGGGGCTACCCCCATGAAATTACATAAATCAATTCGTAAATCGTTATAAATCTTGTAACGCTCTTTTAATTCCGCTGGATTTCTGTGCCATACCGCCGCTTGCGTTGTGTCGATGTTGTCCCGTACTGCGGGTATATCGGCTTTTAATAAAGCCAAATTCGGCAAGTAGTAAGTCAATACTTCCAGCTCTTCTTCGGGCGCCATATTCTGCATAATCCATTCAAGTTGCCCGTAGTAGTTCCAGAAACGAAACCCATAATTTGGATTCGCCGTTGAGCCAAACAGCGGATAACCGCAATATTGGCGTATCTGGACTTTTTGAGCTTCTGTAAAGGCCATTACACTACCTCGACAATCTCAACTGGTTTATTGCACATCAAAAAATCATTGATTATTTGCTCGTCATAAATAATCGTTTTAGGCTTAAAACTTACTAAGCTTCCATGGACGCCATCGCTAACGGGCATCGTGAAAGCGGCCAGCACAATGGCCGCTATCTTTTTTTCTTTCGTTTCAGTTTTAGGCAAACTAGGTTTGCGTTTAGTCGGTTGCGGCACTAGCCACCTCAATAACGACAGCGCGCTTGTAATAAGCGTTGCTGGCGGTGTTAATGATTGACTGATTAACCGTAGAGTCAGTAGGTGCTACGAACCCACCAATGTATGTCCAGGCTTGCGATAAGAATCGACCTAAACGGTCTAAGGGTTCGCGGGTAATCATAAAAATATCGTTGGTGTTAACGACGTTATAAAATCCGCTTTGTCGAGCTAGACGGGCATATACTTCGCGTGCGCCCTCAAAACGAGATTCGATTAAACAATCCGCGCCACACACGATCGCTCTATCAACGTTTATAGTCACGTCAGGGGTCTGGGTAATAAAGCTACGTTGTTGAGGAGTAACATCTAAAGTAATGAAACGAATACCCAATGCTTGCGCAATGATAGCGTTACCGAATTCGGGCGAACTGAAACCCGTAGTTTGGAATAATTGAACTAAGCGAGGGTCGCTATACAACTGCGAAATAGTGTAAGAGTCTAGATAACAGTTATATAAGCCATTGATTGGCGGGATAGCATTTGCTGATAAGTAAGACTTAGCTTGCAAAATAGTATCTAACGTTAAAGTATCACTCAGTGTTAATGCATAGGTAGTTTTCCTGCCGTTGGGTCTTAATATCTTAGGCGCAACTGATGATATTACCGGGTTGTATTGAGTACCATCTAAGACCGTCACGTTGGTTGAAAACGTTAGAGTTCCAGGGATTGCTCTAAATTGTTGCGTGGGAGCACCACTGGCAGCGGCTCCTATTAATGTATAAATGTTTGAGCCAACCCTTACATTTTGAGTGTTTGTAGGGCTCGTAGGCTGCAACAAACCGTTTGAAAATGTGAGGGTGAAGCCACGGATATCATCTACTTGGATAGTTGCAGATGGTGCGCCCAACGTTACTGTAACGCTGGTGTTTTGCCCCATGTAAGCATCAAAAAGAGTGTCACGAGAGCTTAAATCGATAGAACGTTGAGACTGCTCTGCAAGGTTTTGCGTGTTTTGCAGGAATAGGTCTACAACACCTAATTTGTCGACCATGTAGTCCAAATCAGGCACGGAATTACCATAGGTTTCGACAGAGCGGGTGTATTGCTCCATAGCGTAGGTATAAGGAGTTCCAACGCCAGAATCTAAAGGAGTAATGGTTGCTGGGTTAATAGGCGAGCCATTGGCCACTAAACGTCCAGGTCTGTTTTCGATTAATTTGGGGCCGACGCCAGGCGCAAAGCTTTTTTTTGTAGCAGCGTCACGGTAGCCTAATTTTGCTTTTAAGGCATCTTGCCACATACGCGTTAGCATGTTGCGCTGAACGATATTATTAAGGTTTGATGGTAGATTCCCACCAATTTGGTTAGGATACATAGGTTATCTCCAGAATGTTAATAAAAATTAGATTTCTATTACTCCTGGAGGCCTGCTCCCGATGAGCCTTTATGTTCTGGAGGCCAGCTCCCGATAACATACGACGCTTGAAATTAACCTTGTTTATTTGCTTTCAAATCCCTGGAGGCCTGCTCCCGATAGATTTACCTTAAATATAAGAAAAATAAACAAAGTTAATGCGTTAAGATAATAATAAAGAAGTTTTTTAAAGAATGCAAGCAGCCTTTAAAAGGCATTAGCCGTGAAAGTCTCGCGCCTTTTTATGGCGCGAAAGCAATTGCTACACTCTTTGTAGCAATTTGCTACACAGGATGTAGCGAGATTGTTAATTGTTTAGATATAAGAAGTTAATTGTTTAGATATAAGAAAAGATATAAGTTATTGAATCAAAATAACTTCTTATATCTAATGGTTAATTGCTCTGATAACAAAATTAAATTGATTTGTTTTCACACGGTGTTATAATTTATGCGCGGCACAGGGGGTTTAAACGCTTTAATTTTTTATAAACCAATTTTGAGTGATTTGTTTGTATATAATTGCTGTGCTGCTCTAGACGCTTTCTCTCTAAACTCTCTCTCATTAGCGCCATAGTTGAGAAAGCGTCACTTATTCAACAATACCCTGCGAGCCTCTCATTGAAGCGCAACTCCGAAGGGTTTTAACATGAGCGCCACGCCTCTTTATAATGCGGACCAGGGCGCTCTTTTTTATAAAAGAGCAACATGGCGCGCTCCTCTTCCTAGGAAAGGTACGGGCGCGTTCTTTGTAGGTATAAAAATGATGATAGCCGCAAAAAAAGGCTCGAAAAGAACTCGAGCCAAAAAAAGAATGGCGATGATTAAGCGTGGCGATAGGTATTAGTTCTGCACGTCTGGAAAGTCTCCGTACATTCTGACATGAGCTACCGTTTTTTGAAATTCTTCGGGTGACATTTTAAGACAATCATTTCCAGAGCCTGCTACAGTTGAAACTGCTGGCGCGTTTCCAAAATAATTGGCATTCGTCGTGGTAGGAGCTTCAAACAAATAACCTTTTGAGTTTTTTAGATTTGCTAGCGCTTCTTCAACGCCCACGACATCGCCATTTTCGTTAATGCTAATTTTGCTTAAATCCGCTAATTTCGCATCGCCTACGTCTCTCAACCCTAGCTTATTAGCCATAACTTTTAACTCCGCATTAATCAGTCTATCATTAGTTTTCTTTTGCATTTCTTCTAACGATTGCTTTATCTTAGCCGATTCTTGCGCACTTTCTTGCTGCAACTTTTGAATTTGCTTTTCTGTTTCGCGTAGACGAGTTGCCTTGTCGCGCTCTTTTTGTCGCAGTTCTCTAACAAAGTCTTCTGTGTACTGCTTGGCTGGCGCGCCTTCAGCAACAGTATCTTCTGCTTCAAGAATCTTAGCGGCCAACTCTGCTTCTTCGGATTTTAATGTTTCTACTTCGCTCATTTTATACCTCGTTGTGTAATTAAACTTTCTTTTGCTGATAACCTGCTCTCAGCGTCGCGCTAATCGCTTGGTTTAGCGTCATTTCTTTATCAATAGCGATGTCTGCTCGGGCTTTTCTTTCTGCTGCGTTAGCAGCCTTTTGGGCTGCAAGACCTTTTTCAAGCGCTTCCAAAGCAGGGTTTTTTGTGGTTTTCATAAGTTTTATTCTCCTCGTTAAATTTTCTCTACCGCAGTAGTTGTGGGTTGTGTCATTGCAATAAATTCCTCTTGTTCTTTTTTGATTTTATTAATTTCTTCTTCAACAGATATGATGTCGTACTTGCCTTTGATATTATGGATAGCGCTTTCTTGCGATATAATTCCGCCGTCTTTTAGCGCTACCAATGCATTGGCTTCAGCTAAGTTGTCTTGGGTGGTATCTTCGAACCATGCTGGCCATATTAAACGGATATCGATTTCTTTTTTTGGCAAGCGACCTAATTTGTTTTTGATTAATACATCGTTATTCTGAGCTATTTTAACTACCATTTTAATTAATTCTTTAAGGCCAAATTCGCCGTAAGAGACGCGCAACATATCACCCAAAATCAATAAAGGTTGATGCAGCAGTTCCAGCGCTCGACCTGACGAATGCGCAGGCATCTTATCTGTGATGCTTCGATTGCCGTGTATATTTTCTAAAACCGTTTGTCTTAATACTTGAGCATACGCGAGTACGGCATGCGCCGCATCTCCGCTGATTTCGACCATCTTGGCGTCCCCGCCTTCACCTGCAATGTACACAGGGTTGTCTTTATCAATTCGATTCTGACCTAAGAAATTAGGGTCTTTAATAAGCAATAGCGGGTCTTGCGAGTACTTTAAGCCACGCCCAAGCTGACTTAGGATATAATCTAATTCGATATTAGCATCGATCCCGTCTTTAAACGTGCATGCGCCATCAACGCAATAAGAGCCGTAAGCGTCCGTTAAATTTTTAATCCAAATCACGGGCACAAAGCCAAAATTGTGCGTAATCGTGTTTTTTTCATCAACAACGAGCTTTTCTCTTTCTTTTGTTTCGTCATTTAAATCTGCTTCTACGCGGACAGGTTTGTAAAATATCTCTTGAGTCTTGGTAAAGTCGCGCGTAAACCAGTACATGTCATTTAAGCGTTCTTTAGGAATTTTAAATCCACGAGCAGCAAATTCTGAGCCTAGAACTTTGTAACGCTCGCGTAAGCGAGATAAAATCCCCGGCTGTTTTTCATCAAATAAAGGTGTTAAATATTCAGCTAAAAGATTTTTGTAATAAATTTTGCCCTCGATGAGACACACCTGAATAGCAGCAGACCCCACAGAACCGTAATAAACAGCTTCAAGCATCGGCTGATTTATCTTTGATTCATGCAGTAATTCGAGGATTTGCATTTCTAGCTCTTCAGATTCCTGGGTTTCTTCGCCCATGGAGCTTGAAATTGAAACTTGAGGAAATTTGTCTTTACCAAATACAAACGAGGCTACATCTTCAACAGTCACTTTGATTAACCGCGATTTAACCGATGGCCTGCGTTGAGACATGGGAATACGGGCGCTCTCAATCCAGTTAAAGTTAGACATGGAAGGCGTTGCCGTACTGTTTGTTGCAAGAAAAGGCGCGTTGGCGTTCATTGTGCGCTCAAATGGATGAGGCAATAAATTATAAATATCGCCGGTTAAAAATTGGCGATAAAGCCACAGCATATAATTACGCTGCGGGTAGTCTTGGAACATTTTGCTATAGGAGTGGTAGAAAGAAATGAAATCCATAGATTACCTCAAAAATGATATGGCATTATATCATAAGTAAACTATCTTGCCAAAACATCTTGATTAATGCGTCGATTGGATTGTTTTAAACTAATCATATAGTTAATGGGCATCGACGTGCAGTCAACATCATCATCGTGCGCAGCAGCGGGGAAGTTAGTTAAGTTATAAACAAAATCTTTTAGCCATCCTGCATTCTGCGGTAAATAAACCAATCGGCTTTCAAAAACTCCACTTGCCGCCGCTAAACGAGATACCTTGTCCCGGTCAACTTTGATGGGCTTAATTGGTAATCGCGTTCTGGCTTGATTAAAGCGCATAGATTGAATAATACTTTGACCGCTAGCCTTATCCTCAATTAAAATAAAATGCGGATTATAGCGGTCAAATAGCCGTATAACGCTTGCCTCAAGCTCAGGATAAAGAACTTTTTTATAAAATCTATCAATCAAATACCACTTATAATCATTGCCAATTTGAGCAACGCCCCAGGTCAAGCAACAGCTAAAATCGTTTTGCTCGCCATCTTTAAATGCCGTATCCCACGCTTGGATTATGTATAAAAAAGGCGGCGGATAATTTAAGTCGTAATAATTAAGCCAATCTTTTTTGATAACCCCCCCGTCTCGTGGAACAGGGTTTTGTTGAAGCTGACAAGCGGTGCCAAATTCGCCCAGCGATAGCTTTAGTTTATCAACATAATCTTTTGGAAAACGCTCAGGGAATAAAAGCTCACCTTCTTCTTTGCGCGGGTCTTCAAAGCCAATAACGGTTTTACGTTGACGACCATGCTCATACTCCATGGGCAAAATAAGCGTGTCATAGCCTTGTTCGATCGCAATCCCACTCACATCTAAATCATGCAGACGCTGCGCTATAATAACGATAGCTGAGTTTTTGGGATGATTTAGTCGTGTAGGCACAGACTCTTTAAACCATAATTCAGTGCTTAATAAGACCGCTTTTGAGTTAGCGTCAGCTACGCTAATGGCGTCATCGATTAGCACCCTATCCCCTCTAGAGCCTGTCATTGAACTTGCCGCTAATGCTTCTCTGAAGCCCGTGGCCGTGTTTTCAAATTTAGTTTTTGCGTTTTGGTCTTTTGATAGAGAGACGCAATAGCCCCATCTTGCTTGATACCATTCAGATGTTATAAGACGACGCATACGCATCGCGTCGCGAATTGAAAAGTTAAGACTGTGCGATACCCCCAGGTAACGATAGTGAGCGCGTCCCAGCACGCCCCATTCCCAGGCTGGCCAGAATACGCAGACCATTAAAGATTTCATCATGCCAGGTGGCACGCTAATGTTTAATCGCGTGATTTGGCCGTAAGAGACAGCTTCTAAATGTTCGCAGCATGCATCAATATGCCAGTTATGCACGTAAGGCACGTTTGGTTCGATAATCGGCCACGCATCTTTGATAAAATCAACAAGCTTACGATATTTAGCGTTTTCGATTTGTCGAATCAGCCTTTTTCTAAGCTCTTTTTCAATCGTCGCTTTGCTTATCGGTCTCATTTTTTGGCTGATTAAGCGCGTTAAGTTGGGCTATTAATTCTTCGGTTGTCAGATTTTCGACGCCTGGCGTTTTGGGTATGTTTTGCGTGATATTGTAAACCGGCGTATTGGGGTCGCGGTCTTTTAAGCGAGTTTTTCCTAGATACATCAATAACTTCGTGTCTTTGCCCTCAACCGCTTTTTGATAAGTTACACGTCTGATTTCAGCATTGCCACGCGCTCGATGCATGCTGCGATAATGAGCCAACGTAACGTTATGCGTTTGCTGTGTAATGCGATCGAGATACTCTTTATCAATGCCAAAATAGTTTGCTATTTCGACCGTGCGACACCCAAACAAACACAAATCTTCCATTTTTTTCCAGTCAATCATGCTGCGCTGAGTTTTAGCGCCTTTTATTGGTCTGCTCATACTGGTCTTATTAACAAAGTAAAAGTGGTATCAGCGACAACGGGCGCAGGGGCTGAAAGCTTTACAAACTTAAGGCCGCACAAGGCCGCAGGGGGAATTGTCATAATTTGCCCAGGCACTGTAAAAATAGAAATTGGATTGCCGCTTTGACCGTCGCTAATTTGCTTAAAACTTAATGCCGACGGGTCAGGTGTGCCGTAAAACTGCATAGTCGCTTGAGACCAGCCGGCAGGAATGTAAACACCTACTAACGTGGTGCCCGCCAAGGTAATAGGCTCGCTTAATGTCTCGCCATTGGGGATGGTTACGGTAATATTTTCGTCGACATGAACATCGACGTAGTTTTGAACTTTCATTCTACATCCTTAACTAAAATCTTGATTATATAAATCAGATAAATCTTTATCTAATCGCTCCATCGCTGACACTATCTTGTTATGCAAGTCAGCTGTCATGCCGTCTTTAATAAAATGATTCATCTTGCGATACATGCGAGCACAGCATTGCTCATACTCTTTTTGTAATTCGCCGAGTTGCATCGCATCTTTACTATTATGTTGCATTGGATATCTCCAGTTGTTCAATTTGTGAAATTTTATTTACAATCGCGTCGCGAATGTCCCGCGCCTCAGAAAAACATAAAACATAATCAAATGAATACAGCATGCTCTCGCCGTCCATGTCTTCTCTTTTTTCAAATTGGAACAGACGCTTTTCTACATCTTCTTCTAAATCATTAAATAACTTTAGTAATCGGTGTTTTTCAAGTTGAGTTATTTTGCCCATTATTTAATCCCCATCAGCTTACGCAGCCTTTTTGTCTCTTGACGCTTAGCTAAACTTTTAATCTGTTTTTTTTCGATTAAGTATCCACCGACCGTTGCTTTAATCGAGCGTCTCAATGAATTCGCCCAGGCTTCGCCACGTGTTAATTTATCAAATATCTTTGCCGCGTCTTCTTCAGTAACGTTTTTGTGTTGGTTTAAAATATCTTGCTCTGTAAATTTAAAAATAAATTCGCGCGGCGAATCAGTGTTTAGCATGCTTTGTTTCCTCGTTTTCTAACTTTTCAATTTCTTTTACGGCTTTTTGACTTAGCTCTATAATCCCACGGCTATAAACAGAGTAAAGCGAAATAGCTTTGCGGCTAAAATCAGCTTGGCCTACTTTTTTATCTATTTCACGTGCGCATTTTTCGCCGAATCTTTCAAGTCGACTAAAAAAACTTTTAATCGCCGCATTGCCTTTTTGCATAGTTGCGTTTACTCTCTTTTGTTACTTTGATTCCTTAAACATTATCTCTAAATTTTCTTCGAGAATCTGAATGCCTGACGCAATCGTCCCGAATTCCTGCGTCGCTTCAAAGCCTCGGTAAGTTCGAGTTATGTTAAGTGCCGCTGCGCGTATTTTTTTGCATACGTTTTGCATGGCCATTAAATTTTCTTGCTTATCTTTATTTTCATATGCATAACATCCCTTAAACGAGTCCAAATCTGTATCAGTCCAATCTTCGTTTTCACAATCCTCCAAATCGGGAGGATTCGCAAGATACTCATCCAATTCTTCTTTTGTCATATTAAAAGTTTTACTACTCATAGTTGCATTTACTCTATTTTGTGCATTTATAAATATCTATAGTTGCAGATGTTGCTTTTTCATAGCCCCTCTAATACTAGAGTATCGTTTGCGTCTGAAAAAATCTCATCGCCCCAAAGTTTTTTGTATTTATCCAAAATCTCCACAGAAGCTTTCAATAAGCAAAGGCTCCTTGCTGCGTTTCTTAAAATCTTTGTCGCATTGTATTCATTTTTCTCTATTTCAATTTTTTCATTTTTTTCATTTTCAGCATTTATGTAATTAAATATATCTTCTTCCCACGCTTCAATTAAGCTTCGCGTCATTTCAATTTTGTCCGCATCTCGGACGCGCCCAATATTCATTTTAAATATCTCTCTTTTTAAATATCAAATTAACCTCTTCCGCGAACTGCTCTATCATCAACGCCATGTTGCGCTGTAAATAAAAAAATGCTTGGCCAAGCTCTGGGTCAAACGAATGTTTTTTAAGATGCTCTTCAATTTCATGCGCACCGACGCGAGTGCGCAGAAGAAATCCGTTCACCATCATTGAAAACATTCGATCTTTATATTCCACTTTTTATTTCCCAAACTTCTTCGCATTCTTCGCAAAGTTAGCTTGCTTTCGCGTTGATGCGCTAAATTTGCCCTTCGGCGCGCTCATAACTTCGGACGCAAATCCCTGGACTGATTTGCCGGCTGCATTTGCTTTTGCGGTGAACTTGCCTTTGTTGGCTGGATTAATTTTAATGCCGGATTTATTTGCCATTTTACTCCTCCACTCTTAAATAATATCTTGTACGCACGAAGCTATAATGCCTTTTTCATTTTCTAAGCGAATTCTTATCATTTTTACTTCGTTTATTTTGTCAATTTTTTCTGCATTGTTGATATATTCTTTTAATTTGCAAACCAAGTTATCTAATTCGTAAATTATAATTCCCGCTTTGGATGTCATAAATCCCTCTTCATTTGATTTTTTTACTACCCTTAATTTTTCTAAAGGGATTCCCTGGAATCTTAAGTAGTCCAAATATTCTTCTTCTTCGACTAAATAAGTGTTATTGAATAAATCGTCTAATTTGTTTTTATAATAAGCTGCCATCTGACTTATCCATTTATTTTCTTCAGCTAGCCGGTCATGCTCTATACCTTTTTTTAAGATAATTTCGAATATCTCTAAAAGATAACGCGGAATAGTGCAGGGAGTATTATGATACTGCGCCATTTTTAATAAGCTATCTATCTCATTAATCGCAATTTCATACTTTTTGTCTTGCATTATTTCACATCTTTAAAAATACTATACACGTTTGCGCATTTGACGATTTGCGCCGCATAGCCCGAAGGTCTTTTTAATACTTGGCGGCAAAATTGAGCCGGCGTCAAACCAGCCTTTTCTGCTGATTGCAGGAACTTTCTCGCGGAGGATATCGCTGATGTAATGATGCTGGTATCGCTCATCAAATTCTCCCGTCAAATAACTAAAAAAAACATTAACCGCTTCGTTAAAATCGCGCGGCGTCATGACCCCATAGCCTTGCTCGTACAAATCAGATAATACAACGCGTTGCTCATCTGATAGCTTGCCCTTATGCGCATATTTAAACTCAATTGCAAGCCCGTAAAGCCCATATCGCGGATAGAAAAAAAACAAATCCGGAGCTCCGCGTTTAAGACCCATCTTAGCTAATCGACCAGCAAACGATTTAGTGCGATACCCCTCGTTCGGGATTGCTATCAAATACTTGTCAAATACCGCATTTATGCGCAAATACGACACAAACAATGATTGCACATCATACTCGCACGTCTCTGACAAAACTTTATTGTCAATAATTTTTAAGCGCGTGCTACGTCTTTTACGCATCTTTTTTGTGTTAACTTTTGATTTGCATCTTTATACATAGCGACAACATTACCGTGTCTGTCCTTTATAGTCAAATCTTTTTTACCATTTTGAGCAAAAAAACTCAGCGTCCATTGCATCTCGTAATTTTCTTTTTGCGTCGTGTATTGCACATAATATTGAAAATTATTGTGATTTTGATAGCAATTAACAACGCGTACATCAACTGCATCAATCGTTACAACATTCGTCTCAATCATTTTTAATCGCTTCTCCGATTTCAGCATCTAGCCTTGATTTAAAATCAATGTAATCTTCCAAATTATTTTCGTAAATAACCGCGTATAGCTTTCTTAGCTCTTCCTCTAGACACTTTATATGCGCATAAAATTCAAGTTTTTCGTTCAAATGCTCGACTATTTTTTCTCTTATCGTATCTGTCGCAGCGTTTAGCTCTGCTTTAAGCTCTTCGACTTTTTTTCGCAATGCGTGATTGCGTTCGAGCAAATTTACAGAGCTTTTTAAATCAGCCGCTTGCCCTTTTTCCCGAGCAACATTAAAGCGCTTGGCTTGCTTTAGCTGCTCAACCAGCCAATTAAACGCGTTTTTTAGCTCATCAACCGGCGGACAAGATAGCAAGCGCGCAAAAAGTTGCTCAACGCGCGCAATCACTTGCTCAAGCGATGTATCATCAATTATTTTATCTGTATCGTTTGTCATGTGTTAAACCCCTTTTCATACAAAGTTTTGATAACGATATATTTACGTTGCAGCTTGCAATACTCTTTTTCATAGCGCTCCCACCACCCATTTTGCCCATTAATAACTTCGTTGGCCGCTGATAGCTCGCGTTTTTTGATTTCAAGCTCGTTTTTTAAATCTATAATCTCTATGCGATATTGCAAGCACGCTTTTTTATAAACACGCTCCCGCTCGCTTTGAAAGCGCAATAAAAACTCGCGCAGCTTGCATTTTAAATATTTTTTAAATCTATTTAAAACGTTAAACTTCATCTAACTTTCTCTGCAGCATTCTGTTTTCAGCTTCGCGCATTCTTACCGCTGCTTCTAGCTCTAAAACTTGCCATCGCAATTCCCACAAGTCTGCGCTCATACTGGCCGTCATTGAGTTATGTAGCGCTGTAAGAGACATGTACTCCTCTTCTAACTCAAAATATTTTTTTTTATACAAGGATAGCGTTCTTTCTTCGAGAGTTGGCAAGCGATTTATGACCATTTTGCTTTCTCCTTTTTGATTTCTTCGTCTACTACAATTGCTTGATACTCAGCGACTTTTAAAAGAGCGCTTGCTTTTTGCTGGGAGATAATTTGCAAATTATGCGTAAGCTTCTCGACAAACTCATTAACAGCGTGCGCAACATGTCCATCTGACATAAAGTATGTACAGTCTGTTTGCAATCGAGCGTTGAGAGACAGCGCGTTACGCGCAAAGCCTTGTAAAAAATCACACATGTCTTTTTTTATTAATTGCAAACTTAGCAATAAGTTTTCTTTTTCAAATTCGTTATTTATGTTCACTACCAAAGCTCCCGTATCACTTTTATATCAGCAGCAATGCTTCTTAACGCTTTGCAAATTGGACAAAATTTATTTGTTAATTTGTACAACTCTTTTTCGAGACGACTCACTTCTTCTCTTTTTTCATTCTCGCAGCGCTCTGCGTTGTGAAGCAGGTCAAAGACGACAGATAATGTGCTCTGCAAGCGAATATTTTCATCTTGCAGATGACGCATCGCTCGCGCATCATGCAGAAACAGAGAATTTTCGAAATCAGCAAGTTTTGACGCCAGCTCATCGCGCGCGCATTCTAATTCTTTAATTTTCGCTTTGAGCGCTGCGTTTTCTTCAGCTATTTTATTGACACATAGTCTTGCACTCCAGAGCTTCACCCATTTTTTCATATCGCGCTTGAGTTCCGCGCGCGCTTTAATAGCGCGTGCTTTTCTTAGTTCTTCTTTAGTCACAGCATGCGCTGCACGTTCGTCGTCAAGCAGTTTTTCGATACTATCAATTGTTTTTTCAGTCATCTTCGTTCTCGCAATTACAATCGCAACATTTCTTTTCGTCTATCTCATCTCGCAGCAGCTCGTGCTCACTTTCAAGCACGCGCGCTTCTGACGCAAGCGCTGCGATTTTGTCAGTAAAAGATACTTTGTTATTTTCGTCGCGTGCTTTTGCTAGCTCTTGTCGCGCGATTTCAGTTTCTTTTCGCGCGGACGCAAGACATCTTTCGACAAAATCAATGTGCGTAAGATGCTCGTCTTGAGTAGCTAAAGCGCTTTTAAAACGCTCTGCTAATTGCTTTATCGTCTCAATTATCATGTCGACGTCTCGTTGAGCAATCAATGTGATTTTATTGACTGACTCTACAGCAGCGAGCTGCTCGATGTAGTTAGCGCTGTGTTGCAAAAGCTGCTCATCTGTCATTTGTGATATGTCTTGCGCGTTCATTTTTTCTCCACTTATTTTAAGCCATTCCGCCGCTAAGTATTTAAGAACTTTTGTTATCTCATTAACAGTATATCGCTCAAAATCTTCGTCGCTCTGTGCAAGTATGCGTCGACATAATCTGAGCGCGCAAATCTCTTCGATAGCTGCAAATGAGAAAATCGAGGGGTTGCGTTGCTTTGTTGCGTTCATTCTTGCTCCATCTTTTTAAGATAAGCTTTCGCTAAATATTTAAGAGCGTCTATCGCGTCGTCATGCGAATATTTTAATTTAATCTCATCGTGCTTTAGTTCGAGAATGCGGCGACAGTAAGGAGGGATTCGTAACTTTTGAAGTACCGCTTCTGATATTCTTCTGCCAGCATCCATAAGATACATCATCAAACCTCTCTCAATATAACGTTAAACCTTGTCTTAGAGACATCGCAGTAGCTGTAAGTGCGACAAACAATCTCAAAAATTGCGTTGCGCAGTTTAAAGCGTTTCAGCGCGTTAAATTCGCGAAAATGGTCTCTTAAGTATAAGCAAGCTTGCCATTTTTCAGTTATTTCGCCCTTCTCAGCATCGAGCAACTTGAGAGCGTCTTTGTAAGTATACATATATATAGTATGTGCAACTGCGCACTCAACAGCGTAGACAATTTGATTACGCACTCGATTAAACTCGCGTAAAAAGCCGATTTCTACGAGCGCGTCAATCAAGTCATCAATAAACTCATGAACGCATTGCGCGTAGCGATAAAGCGTGTTTTTCAAATCATTTTTAAGAGTGTCGCGGCGTAAACGCAAGATGCCCGGCGCTTGAGCGCACGTCAACGCTAAATCAAGCGCATGCGAGATGAGTTGAGCATAAGTGACTTTAGCATTGAGACGAGAGGCTAAATTGACGTGTTTATCAGTCAGATTGAGCATGTTTGAGAGCCTTTTATTTTTTAAAACTTCTGTTAACTTCGCTGAACGTGCTGACATTATGCATAATTATGCACTTAAAGTCAATAATTATTCACTTTTAATGTAAGAAAATGAATAAAACGGACATAAGTAACGCTTATACCAGATATAAGCAATGCTTATTGATGAGCAGTTAACAATCAGCTTTAAAAAGGTTAACTCAAATAAGATTGAGCGCTCACAACCACAACTCAACTCAAGCTCAATTTATCAGATTTGGACTACAAGAAATCACTTGACGCTTAAAGCTTAAAGAGCTAAGATGACATTGTAAGTTAATAAAAATAAAAAACAAAAAAATCGGAGAATAAAAATGAAAAAAATACACGCAAAATTAAAATGGTCAACAATATTGAGACGATTAGTTGTAATTGACACAAATTTAAAATTTAAAAAAGACTGCACTACTATTTATAAATACAGCGCGCAACAACGCGCTTACGTAGCAGTAACAAGCGCATCAGACATTGAACATAATAAACAAGTTTTTATAGATAAGTATGTGCCCGCTACGCACGCAGTAAGTTATCACGAATTGTATAAATAAAAAACGGGAAAATAAAAATGCAAATATATCAACGACACGGCAAAAAATATGACGCTACAGCAATCAGAGCTACATTAGATTTCGACGGCGATTATATTGCTGGCAGAATTAACTGTCTTGTGAGCGATGACGCTCACTTTGTGACAGCTTATCAAGTGATGTATGACGGAGCAGGTGAAAATTTTGATGAAGAAGTATTGTCTAAATTTAAAGAATTAAACTAAAAACTGGGAGAATAAAAATGAATCACGCAAAATTAGCAACATCTTACTCAAAAGAATTTAAAGAAAAAATAGGCGACAAAGTTGAAGCGTACGTTTTAGAAAAAATTGATTACAAACAAATGTCACAATGGGAAGATGTTTATTGCACATGTAAAGACGAATTTCTTTTATCTGATTTAACAAAAAAAGAAGACGAAGACGAATTACATTATATAAATGAAGATGAATATGCCGTTTTACAAGCTAATGATGCGAAATTTACAGATTTTGCTGGGATGGACACTTGCAAAGTAATTTTTAAAAAATTGAGGTCATGCCACGGATTTCTCGACTACGCAACAAAAGAATTTTATAGGCTCGTTGAGTGCGCAATTGCTCAATATCCTGCAAAAATGTCGCAAAAAATATTCCATGTTGACGAATTTTTTAATATTTATTGCAAAAAGAGGGGCGAAGAATGGGAATTGCTAAAATATGATGTAACGAGCGCTGATATACACTATTTAGCATTTTGTTAAGCAAAACCGGAGAATAAAAAATGACAACTACATCTTTAGCTCTCTTAGCGCTATTACTGGAATTAATCGCAATATTGCTTTTTAATCACGCTCGCGCGGCATGGGGGAATATCTTTTGTATCGCTGGTTTAGTCTTAGCGACTTATAATGCGTGCAAAATAGTTTTAGAAATGTCGAAAGGAGAATAAAAATGCTCTACACGCTGACAATGCAAACGTACGCAAATCGTTATGGGAAAATAGAAGAATTTACTGCGACATCAAATAAATGGATTGAAATTGTTGCTCTCAAAAACATAAAATTTGAAACAAATCTTTACGAGACTTCAAAAATTACCCGCGGAAGTGAACTTGTTTATTTTGAAAAAAAGGAAACGTTATGATCGATGTTTTAAAAATTTTAAAAAAAAATGTTTATGGCGTCTGGCGATTTTATCCGATGTGCCGGGAATCTAAAATCTTGCTTAAGTTGGTGGGGAAAAACACATTTAACGATGAACATTTAGAATTGCTGCGATCGCTCGGGTATACGCTCAGGATTTTTAAAATGAAAAGTTTGGTGGAGAAAGAGGAATAAATGAAAAATGAAAACAATGTTTTAATAAGACAAGTCATAAGCAATAAAGCGCGCGAATTACTAGAGATACTACAAATGGTAAAATATGCGTTTGATTGCGATGCTGAAAAAGATAGATTGGGCGCCGGGTTGTCATATCTGCATAAATATAAAGACGTCGACGAACTTTTAGGACACGCATTTTATCAAATGGAAAACTTTTTAAACTTTTCAAAGTACGTCGTTAAAAACGCAGATGAAATAAAAAATGTGCAGGAGCGTTACGTGCGAGAGCTAAAGACGTTTGATAAGATTAACTGATTAAAATAATTTAGGAAAGTATAAATTCAAACTCCAGCGGTTAATATTGTGTTTTGAAAAAAATAAAAGCTGCTGGAGTCTGAATAGGAATGTATGTAATTTATTCCGAGTTCATTATATCATGTTTTTTTAGCAACATGCAATATTAATCCGTCTTCTCACCCACACCTTAGAAAATTTAATCATAATATTTCATAATATTTTTCGTCGCTCGTTAGCGAAATACCAATAGCCGCGGCAAAATTATTTTTATCTCTTAATATTTTAATGGATTTTATTACCAAAAAATCATCATTCAGTATGGTAAAAATCGCAGGCATCTTACGAGATGGATTTGATGTCATAAAAAGGTTTTCGCCTTTAAATTCCATGCACAATTCATCAAATGCCTCTTTAAATTCAGCAACAGATGGAGGATTATTAAATTCAATTATATCACTCATAGTTATACCTCATTTAATGCGACTTCGTCTTTTATTTTCTTTAACAATTTCAGCTCATTTCTATACTTTAATATACTTTTATTTGTGTTTGCAATTTCTTTTTTACGGCGCTCAAGCTCTTCTTCATCACATACAAAAAATTCAAAGCGCAATGCTTTTTTATAGCCCATTGCGATAGCTATGTTTTCTTTTAGCACAACTTCTGCGTTTTCACATAATTTTAAAATCAAACGATTTTTCTTTTGCGTATAAGTCATGACTCATGTTCCACGTGTAACTGTTTTATCAAAAAAAATCCGCCCCATATTTTTCTAAATATTCTGACAAAAAATCTTCGTCATCTTTCAAACAAAGTCTCATTTCAGCCAGCGCTTGGCGGATTTGGTCTGCTGATTTATTCCCAATCCCATCTATTTTTTTTACATCTATCAGCGTAAGTTCAATCAACGCTGCCAAGTCTAATACGCCTGCTTTTACAAGAGATTTACGAATCAAATTCTGCTCAATAAAACAATCGCCTATTAAAATTTTCAAATCAATATTGCCGTGGATAGAATGCAATTCGCGCTGTAAATAAAGCAACGTATCATAACTTTGTCTAATAAGGTCGCGCAAATCCTTTCCATCACGAAATATTTGTTTGGCGCGGGCAATCGTACGGTAAAATTTTTCATGACACTTATCACAATAAGTGAAGCCGTTCTCCTCGTTTCCGCCAATATAATTAACTTTGCAGTCACATTGCTTGCAACATGCATAATCTAACTTGCTCATTTTATTCCCCTTTATTTTTTAATTCTTGAATTAGTTCTCTCGCCATTTTTAAATGAGCCTTATAATAAGCTATATCTTTTTTGGCAACACAAATATTTTCTATCAGGAATTTATGGCTTGACATCAATGCATTATCTTCGAGTTGATTTTCCATTTCTTTTATACAAGACTTACTATATTCTATTTCATCCTTCATATTGCATTCTTCAGTCTTCAAAATATCTAAATGATATTGGGATTTTGTTGGTAAATCATATTTAAATTTCATTTCCAAGGCTCTCCCGCTTCTACGTCGTCATGCACTATTTGCAAAGTATCAATTACATTTTCTGCTAATTCCTGCGTGACTTTTCCATCTTTTTCAGCGCGGCGCCAACCATCTATCATATTTTGCAGCCAGACGCAAAGCTGATTTATGTCGTTTTTATTTGGCATTATCTTCTCCGCAATTTGGATTAAAAAAACCATCTTTATCAACAGTATCTCCGAAAAACTTTTTTAACATCCATTTTTGAAGAGAATGATGAAATTCTAAATAGTGATTAACTTGTCTGCTTGATAGTGACATAATAGATGTTTTACAAAAAATACCCACATCCTGAGTCTTGCTCAATCTTAATAAATCCTGCTGCCAATTTATTTTTGATTTTAATTTTTTTAAAAGAGAGTGAATTTTATGTTTGCAGCAACATTCCGGCACGCTATCTGCAATTGCGAGATCAATTTCTTTATAAATATCTTTTAAATGAAGATTAAATCCGTATTCCCAGGAAATTTCTTCAGTTTCGCTCATTTCTTTCTCTTTCTTTCATTAAAAACTCTATAATTTTATCGCAATTAAAGTACACAATCCCTTTTTTAAAGGTCAAATATCTTTTTTTAATTAAAAGATTTCCGAAGTGATCGAAAGTTTCGTTTGAAATATAACACGTGGGTTTGTTTTTTCTATAAAGTCCAATCGCATTAAAATGGGATATCCTTAAATTAGAATAACCAGCATCTTTAAATTCTTCAAACAACGAAATGAAAAAATCACAACCAATTTTAACATGCTTATCAAGTATTTCGAGAGGTTCATGCTGCGCCAGGATATTTTTTTCAAAACTTATTTTCATCTTATTTCAGCTCTTCTAATTTATTTTCTTTAAAAAAAGATAACATAAACACGTAAGCATTTCTATTTTTCATTATCATCGAACTTCTCCAGATGAGCGGCGATCTCTTTTAAAATCGGCGCGAATTCTTGCATTTTAATGCCACCCGTAAAATAATCGCACTGAACATCTTTTTTGTTTTGAACGCTCACGAGACCAACAAAATAAACTTTATTAGTCAGCAATTTATAAATGACTTTTATTTTTTTTATAAAATAGCTTATATAAATTTCAGCTTCCATTATCATCAGCAATACTCTCGCCACAAAAATTCAATAGCCGCTTTTAAAGCATGAGAGGGCTCTTCAATTTCTTGTAAAAAATCATTAACACGTTTTTCTGTTGTTTCAAGTTCGAGCGCCATTAAATGTACTGAGCATACTTTTTCAATCTCAACTAATTGCTGATGCCATTTGTGATTTATTTTATTCATTGCGTTTCCCCTTTTTTAATCATTTTCAAGCCAATAGACAATGCTTTCTAAATT